>Ga0070665_100000708_pt1 | contig 44356 bp, 33 predicted proteins | sample KBSS13metaG_FD_65862 | JGI IMG/M metagenome (GOLD analysis project Ga0070665, IMG submission 65862) | Switchgrass rhizosphere microbial communities from Kellogg Biological Station, Michigan, USA - KBS S1-3 metaG | ecosystem: Host-associated > Plants > Roots > Rhizosphere > Soil ...
ATCGTCGATGTACATCCACGGCCAGGTGATCGGCATTAACGGCGGGCTGTCGACCTAGATGAAAACGTACGATTCCATCGTCGTCGGCAGCGGCATTACCGGCCTGACGGCTGCGCGCATTCTCGCCCAGCACGGCAAGACCGTGCTGCTGCTGGAGAAGGCCCCGATCCTCGGTGGCTCGCTCGCCCGGTTTCGGCTAGAAGGCATTCCGTTCGACGTTGGCTTTCACTTCACCGGCGGCTTTAACGACGAACGCAACGGCGTGCTCGACACCATGCTTTCGTTGCTGGGCGTTCGCGAGCAGATCCGCCCGATCTATTTTCCGCGCGACGCGGCCCACCGCATGATTTTTCCCGCCAGCGGCACCGATTATTCACTGCCGAGTGGAACGGAGATCGTTCGCGAGCAACTCAAGCGGGACTTTCCGAAACAGAAGGCCGGCATCGACAAGTATCACGAGCGGTTTTATCACGTCATTCGCAACACGCCGACGCTTGAAGTGTCGGGCTTTGATGAGTTCCCGCCGCCGATTGATGACGACACCATTCCGCTGCAGCGGGTGCTCGATGATTGCGTGTCCGATCCGCTGCTGCAGACGATCCTAGGCGGCCTGTGCATGTGCTACGGCACGCGGCCGGACGAAGTGAGCTTCGCAACGCACGCGCGCGTGTGCTATGGCCTGCAGGAATCGCTGGCCCGCACGGAGAACGGCGGCGACGCGTTTGTCGACGCCCTGGTGGGTGTGCTGAAGAGCGATCGCGTGGATATCCGCACGCGAACGTCGATCGAGGCGTGCACCGATGTCGAAAAGCGCAAAGTGCTTCGCTTCGTCCTGACGGACGGCACTGAAGTCTCAGCCGATTCGTGCATTTTCACAATTCACCCGAAGTCGATCGTGACGCTGCTACCGAAGGACAAGATCTCCAAGGCGTTCCAAGCGCGGGTGGCGGATTTCGAATCGACCAACGGCTTCTTCACGCTGTATGGCGATATCGATGCGCCGATCGGGCCGGATGCGGTGACACTGTCGTCAATCATGCCGAGTGAAGACCTCAACGACATGCTCACCTGCCATTCGCCCGAACCCGTCGACGGGCCGATGATGGTACTGCGGAGTTTGGAGAAGAAATCGAGCGGCCAGCCGGTGCATACGTTCGCGGCGCTGGAGGTGGCGTTCACCGAGACGACGGACCGGTGGTTCAACACCGCGCTGAAGCACCGCCCGCAAGAATATTACGACTACAAAGCGCGTCGCACGGCATCGGTCGTTAAGCGCATGAAGGCGCACCTGTACGAGTGCCAGAACCTGCGCGTGATCGACTCGGCCAGCAGCCTGACGTACCGCGATTACCTCTACAGTCCCGACGGTAGCGCGTACGGCATCCGGCAGAAGATCGGGCAGTTCAACGTGGCGGGGCGATTGCCGCTGTCGAATCTCTACGCGGCCGGGCAGAGCGCGCTCCTACCGGGCGTGATCGGCGGAATGACGTCGGCGTTCTTCGTTTGCCGCAGCATCCTCGGGCGAGACACGTTTAAAGAATATTTGGCAGGCAAGACATGCTTAACCGCGTAGTGATTACCGGCTACGGCGTCGTCTGTCCCATCGGCTACTCAACGGCCGAGATGATGGCAGGCCTCGCGGGCGGCGCGTGCGCGACCAAGCGCATGCCGGCGGAGTGGAATCGCTTCGGGCCACTGCGCTGCCAGGTGGGCGCGCCGATCGAGTTGCGCGATCCCAAAGCCATCCCACGCCCGCAGCGACGCACGATGAGTAGCATGAGCATCCTCGGCGTGCAGGCCACCATTCAGGCGATGGCCCATGCGGGGCTTGATCCGAAAGACGTTCCCGAAAACCCCCGGTTTGGCGTCATCATGGGATCCACCACCGGCAGCCCCGAGGCGATTACCAACACGTACGAACTGCTCATCGGCAAACACGAGTACATGATGCTCGGCGCGTCGGAGTTCTTCCGCTGCGTGTCGCACACGGTGGCGCTGAACGTGGCGCAGTACCTCGGCTGCAAGGGCGTCGTCTCTGCGACGAGCGCCGCGTGCGCATCGGGTTTGCAGGCGGTCGGCGCGGCGTATGACCAGGTGCGCCTCGGCCGACAAGACATCATCGTTTGCGGCGGGGCGGAGGAACTGCACGAAACGACGGTCGGCTCGTTCGACATTCTTTACGCCGCTAGCAGCAAGTTCAACGACAGCCCCAGCAAAACGCCGCGGCCGTTCGATAAGGACCGAGACGGGCTCGTGTGCGGCGCCGGGGCCGGCACGATCGTGATCGAAAGCTACGAGCATGCGATGAAACGCGGCGCGAAGATATACGCCGAGGTGCTCGGCTATCACACCTGCAGCAACGGCACACACGTCAGCCAGAGCGACGAGTCGTCGATGATCACCTGCATGAACACTACGCTCGAGGAAGCCAAGCTTCGCGCGAGCGACATCGGCTACGTCGGTGCGCACGCCACGGGGACCGAGCAGGGCGACGCCGCCGAGTCGCGGGCGCTGGCGGGTGTGTTCGGATCGGAAATTCCCGTCAGCAGCCTGAAGGGCAACATGGGCCACACGCTGGGCGCGTCGGGTCCGATCGAACTGGCGGCGACGATCGAGATGATGAACGCCGGCGTGATTCATCCGACGCACAATCTTGATGAAGTTGATCCTGCGTGCGCGGGAATTGCACACGTGCGAAAATCCACGCCGCACAAATTCAACGCGTTTCTCAAGAACAGCTTCGCGTTCGGCGGAATCAACTCGGCCATTGCTTGCGCCGTGGTGCGTTGATAAATTTAGGGTTCATGTCAGTCCTCAAATACAGGGAGACCGCTATGCAGAAGAAATGGACGTTGCTGCTCGCCGCGGCGCTGTCGGTTGGTGTACTCGCCGGATGCAAATCGGGCGGAAGCTCGTCGGCCAAGGAAGAACCGGAAAAGCCGGTGGCCACCAAGCCGTCAATTCCGATTCCCGCCGGCCATCCGTTTGAAAAAGTGAAGATCGGCATGGACAAGGACGAAGTCTTCACCAAGCTCGGCCAGCCGACGAACATTAACACGTATCAGACCGGCAAGGCGTGGATTCCGTTCCACTTCAGCGGATCTGACAATTACCGCATGGTCGCCCGCTACAAAGGGCAAGGCACGATCACGTTCACCAACGACAGCGCCTACAGCTCGGGCATGAGCGTGATCGAAATTGATTACGACCCCTCTGAGCTGGGGTATGAGAAGAAATCTGACTAACGTTGCGATCGTAGGCGGCGGCGCGGCAGGCGTATCGGCCGCGGTGACGGCGGCGCGGCTTGGCGCGGACGTGACGCTCATCGAGCAGTCACGCCGCCTGGGCGGTGCGGTCACAGCGGCGATGCACCGGTGCATCTGCGGGTTGTATTCCGCGCCACCGACGAGTGCGACGGATACGCTGAACGACGGCGCCCAGCGATGGGTAGTCGAGCGGATGCTCCGCCTCGCACCAGACGCGGTAAAGCCGCGCCTTTTCGGAAAAGCGTGGGTGCTGGAGTTTCCTCCCGACGCGTGGGAGCCGGCACTCTTTGAGCTTTGCGACAAGGCGCGTGTGCAGCGCCGTGCCGGCACGCAGGTAACGGCCGTGCAGCGCGAGGGTGATCAGATCACGTCGCTCGAGCTTCAGGGCGATTCGCCGGACCCCATCGAGCCCGATGTCGTCATCGACTGCACCGGCGGCGGTATGCTGCTGCAGTTAGCCGGCGACGACGCCGTGCAGCCGATCAATCCGACGGCGGAGCCGATGCTTGGCGGTTACGCTGTGCGACTGGCGGGGCTGAGCGGCGAGCTGGAACTGTTGCGGCTGCAGATTCCCTACACCCTGACGGTCGCGGTGCAGAAGGGCGATCTGCCCAAACTCGCTCGGTTTACCGTGTTCTATCCCGGCCCGGGGGCTGGCGAAGGCGTCTGCAAGTTCGCCGTGAAGCTTGCCGATGCGTCGGCCGATCACATCGAACAGGTCCTCGCTTATTTGCAGCGTGAGGTGACCGCGTTTGCCGGCGCGACGGTGATCGAGTGCTCGCCGCACGCGTTGTCGCGCGACGGCCGGCGGCTGAACGGCAAATACGTTGTCACCGAACAAGACGTCATGTCTGCCCGTAAGTTCGGCGATGCCGCCGTTCATGCGTGGTGGCCGGCCGAGCGATGGGATGCTGAAAACGGCCCCAACTACGCCTACCCGCCGGCGGGCGATCACTACGACATTTCGGATGACGCAATGAAGTCCGCCACGATCAAAAATCTGCTGGCCGCGGGCAATTGCCTTTCGGCGACGGCCGGTGCCGCCGCATCGCTACGGGCGAGTGGAATCTGCCTCGCCACGGGCGCCGCGGCGGGGCGAATTGCCGTGGAAATGTGCCGCTGATCAACGCACGCAAATCAACTGGCGTTACGATACGCGACCAATTAATATCGCTGGGCTTGCATGTGACGAAAATGCCCATCTTCAAGGAACACGCGTTGGCTGACACCAAGTCTGTAGTGACCATCGGATCCTCGCCCGTTCGAATCGCCGACGTGCTTGCGGTGGCGAGCGGCAGCGCCCGCATCGTGCTCGATGAATCGCCGGCCTTCCGGAAAAATCTCAACGCCAGCGTCGAACTGCTCGACCGTCTCATCGGCGGCGGCGGGGCGATCTACGGCGTCACCACCGGCTTTGGCGCCTCGTGCGAAACCGCCGTGCCGCCGGGCTTGTCGGCGCAGATGGCAGCCAACCTCGTCCGCTTCCATGGCTGCGGCACCGGACGTTTTCTCGATCCAGTCGAAGCGGCGGCGGTGATGGTCGTGCGATTGGTCAGCCTCGCACAAGGTCGTTCAGGCGTACGCCCGATGTTGCTAGAACGCATGTGCGAACTGCTCAACCGGCGCATGCTTCCGCAGATTCCTGCTGAAGGATCGGTAGGTGCGAGTGGGGATCTTACGCCGTTGTCGTACATCGCAGCAGTCTTAATTGGTGAGCGCGAAGTTATCGTCGACGGTCAAACACAGCCTACAAGCCAAGCCTTAGCAAAAGCAGGGTTGAAGCCTATCGAACTTCGCCCGAAGGAATCGCTCGCGCTCATGAACGGTACCAGCGTGATGACGGGCCTCGCGTGTCTCGCATACGATCGCGCCCGCAAACTCGCCCGCTGGTCGAGTGCTCTCACCGCGATGGCCAGCGACGTCACCCGCGGCAATCGGGCGCACTTTGACGAGCGGCTCTTTCTCGCCAAGCCGCACCCCGGGCAACTTGCGTGTGCGAGGTGGATCGCGGCGGATATTGAATACGTCCCCGGACACCAGCACAGCGGCCGGCTTCAGGATCGCTACTCGATCCGCTGCGCCCCGCATGTCATCGGCGTGCTGCTCGATTCGCTGCCGTTCATCACCGGGCTGCTCGAGACGGAAATTAACAGCTCCAACGACAACCCGCTGCTCGACGCCGCCACCGGCGACGTGCTGCACGGCGGCAACTTCTACGGCGGCCATCCGTGCATGGCGATGGACCTGCTCAAGACTGCGGTGGCCAATATTGCGGACCTGGTCGATCGGCAGATGGCGCTGATCTGCAACCCGCACTACAACAATGGACTTCCGGCCGACCTCGTCGCGCGTTCTGGCGATGATCAGGTAAGCCACCACGGGTTTAAGGCGATGCAGATCACTGCGTCTGCCCTCACGGCCGAAGCGCTCAAATTCACCATGCCCGCCAGCGTCTTCAGTCGCAGCACGGAGTCGCATAATCAGGATAAGGTGAGTATGGGCACGATCGCCGCGCGAGATGCACTGCGGGTAATCGAGTTGACCGAGACCGTGCTGGCCGTCGTGCAACTGGCGCTCTGCCAGGGCGTCGATTTGCGGAATGGCGAGCGTTGCCATGCTCGCAGCAAAACGGTGCATCAGAAGATCCGCCAGAGCATTCCGATGATCGACGACGACCGCCGGCAGGATGTGGACGTGCAGCGCGTGTTGGAACTGTACCGTGCGGACGAACTACCAATTGGCGATGCGGATTTCCCTGCGAGATGAGCCGTGAATCTGTCCGTGCCACGGATCAGTGCAATTGCACTTCAACTAATCGATCCACTCTTTCAAACGAATATCCTCGCGATCGCAACTCGCGCACCAGTGTGCTGACGATGTGCGTCACGTGTTCCGCCTTAACTCCGCCGTCGTGCAGCAGGATGATGCTGCCGTCGCGGGTGTGTTTGAGTACGTAGTCGATGACTGTTTGCGCCGGGCGGGCCGTGTCCATCGGGCGTATGTCCCAGCCGATCATCGTTAGGTTCAGCGCCCGCAGCGCCCGAGTGAAGTGCGGATTGGTCAGCCCGATCGGCGGGCGGAAGTACGCGGGCGTTGTGCCGGTTGCCTGCTGGATCGCGTTCTGGGCGAGCGACATTTCGCGGATCAGCCCCGGGCTGCGGTTGAACATCATCGTCCAAGCGTGATGGTAGCTGTGATTTCCCAGCAAATGCCCCTCGGCCACGATTCTTGCTGCAAGTTGAGGGTGGGCTCCAGCATGCTTCCCGATACAGAAGAACGTGGCCGCAATCTGCTCGGCCTTGAGCAGATCAAGCAGCGCCGGCGTGGCGGCGGGATTAGGACCGTCGTCAAACGTAAGGGCGACGCGTTTTTGGCCGAGCGTGCCGCGGCAGACCGCCTTGGCGAAGTATTGCATGCGGATGCTCGCCATGCCGATGCTGAATACTGTCCAGTACACCACAGTCAGTGTTGCGATGACGATCACTCGCGCCGGTTCGTTGAGCAAAAGCGCCGCCGCGATCGCGGCGGCAATCGTCGAAAAAGTGATGACTTGGAATCGGCTCATGGTGGTGAAGGCCGAGGAAAATTAGCAGATCAGTCGTTTGATTCATAGCCACATCGATTGTTGCGGGCCTGTCGGGGCACCTATAGAATCGCTCGCGTGACGAACGTCTCCCCGCCGCGTGATATCGAACCTGAATTGACGCCCGCACAGATCGGCTCCATCCTGGATCAGGGCGTGGCCGCGACGGTGGCCTACGCTCGCGAAAAGTCGCCGTTCTACCAGCGATTCCTCGCCGCTACGCCGAGGGTTCAAACCGTGGGCGATCTGCAGCGGCTTCCGCTCACCACCAAGCAGCACGTCTCGGCCGCCAGCGAGCAGTTTTGGTGCGTGGACCGCGAAAAATTTGTCGACGTCAGCACCACCAGCGGCACCACCGGCGTGCCCACGCTCTATCCGCTCACGCAGCCGGATTTGCATCGCCTCGGCGTGAACGAATTCCTCTGCTTCAGCCGCGTGGGGTTAAAGCCTGGTGACGTAGTGATCCTGGCCGTTACGATTGACAAGTGCTTCATGGCGGGCCTCGCGTACTTCGAAGGGTTGCGGCAACTCGGTGTAACGGCGGTTCGCGTGGGCGCGGGATCGCCGGCCATGCTGCTCAGCATGATCGAGCGGCTGAAGGCGACGGCGGTCGTCTCCGTGCCGTCGTTTCTCAAACGCGTGGCCAGTTACGCTCAGCAGCAGAGGATCGATCTGATCGCTTCGGGCGTCACGAAACTGATCTGCATCGGCGAACCGGTGCGCGACGAGCAGTGGCGCCTCACGCCGCTCAGCGAGCAAGTAGCCAAGTCGTGGGGCGCGCAGATTTACTCCACGTACGGTGTAACGGAACTTGCGACAAGCTTTTGCGAATGCAGCGCGGGCCGCGGTGGGCATTTGCATCCGCAACTGCTGCACGCTGAAATCCTCGACGACGCCGGCCAGCCGGTAGCCGACGGCACGGTCGGCCAACTCGTTGCGACGACGATCGGCGTACAAGCGATGCCGCTGGTTCGCTTCGCCACCGGCGACATCACCTTCATGACCCGCGAGCGCTGCTCCTGCGGCCTGCACACGCCGCGACTCGGCCCCATCCTCGGCCGGCGCGATCAGGCGATGAAGCTCAAGGGCACTACCGTCTATCCCGCGGCGGTGCAAAGATCGCTGCAGGGTGTGGAACAAATCGTCGACTACATCCTCATCGCCACGGCCGAGACTGCGCTGTCGGACGATCTGGAAGTCGTGATCGCCTGGCGCGGGGAGAACCGCGACGCAGAAGAGATTGTCCGCGAAAAGCTCCGCGGCGACCTGAAAGTCTGCCCGGCCGTTCGAATTTCAACGCTGCAGGAGATCCAGTCGCTTGGCGATTCGCGCGAACTGCGTAAGCAGCGGGTGTTTCTCGACCGCCGACCCAAGCAGGGGCGATGATGCGGTGCGTCGTCGTCATCCTGGCGTCGCAAGGGTCAGAGAAAGTCGAGGCAGCGACGCGCGACGTCGAGGCGATTGTCGGCACGAATTTTCTGATGGCCGACGGATCACTGGGCTACGCTGCCGGAGTGTTGAAGGCGTTTGCCGAAGCCGCCACCGTGGGATTCACGCACGCGGTCACACTGGACGTCGATCGAAATCACGCCGTCGCTGATCTATCTTCGATTCTGGCGGCTTCAAAAGAAAATCCTGACGCGATCATCAGCGGAGCACGACAACTCGAGCCCGGCCGGTTGCCAGTCGGCGTAAAGATGGCACGGGCCAACTGCGATCTATGGGTTTGGTCGGCAGCTGGGCATTGGGTGACCGACAGCCCGCACGGCTACCGTGCATATCCGCTCGTGGCGATATCCGAAATTGTCCTCCGATCGACAGGCATTGAGTTCGATGTCGAAATCCTTGTGAAGGCAATGTGGGCCGGCGTGAAAGTTGTGCAGGTTCCGGTTCGGATCGATGACGGGCAACCGGGTGCGTCCGCTCTGATGTCGCCGGCGCAGTTCTTTCGCTTTGGTGCGCTCACAGGCAGCATCCTGCTACAGCGGTTTCTCCTGCCCACGCCACTGCTGGCGAGCATGCACCGCCGTCCGTTCGGTGAGTTGCCGCTGCTGCAGCGGGTGTCGCGAATCACGCGCGATGTGATCCTGCATCACTGCGATCACCCGGCCAACTTCGCCGCGAGCATCGGCCTCGGCGTCTTCTTCGGCATCGCGCCGGTGTGGGGATTTCAGATGATCCTCGGGGCGACGGCCGCGCACTTCCTGCGGCTGAGCAAGGCGATGGTGCTGGCCGCGTCGAATATTTCGTTTCCGATCACGATTCCGTTCATTCTGTATGCGAGCCTGGTGATCGGCCACGTGCTGCACCGCGGCGAGTGGACCGGCCTCCCGCGGCCTGACGAACTGAATCACGCGGTGCTGTTGCGTTATCTCGGTGAGTACGTCTTCGGCAGTCTTGTGCTGGCGACGGCCGCCGGTGCGGTGGCAGCGGTCTTCACGTACGTGGCGGCGCTGCTGGTGCGATCGCTGCAGCGGAGGCCGACATGACCCGGTCACCACAACTCACACGAATGCTGGCCATCGCCACGACGGTGTTGCTGCTGGTCGCTGCGGGCGGATTGCCGTGGCTGACGATCCATCCCGGAGTGAGGCCGGCTTTTTTTCAGGCCGTGGTGATCGTTTCTGTTGCGTTCGTGTTGGGACTGCACCTCGCATTTGTTCACTTGGAATTAATGTCGGCCGTCGTGCTACCGGGCGTATTGGCATGCGCGGCGACGCTGGGCGTGATGGGCGTTGCAGGCCAGGAAATTGATCCTGCAAACTGGAAGTACGTGCCGCTCTTTGCAGGTATCACCCAGTTGCCGCTCGCTTACCAGTTTCGACAGCGGCTGCGCGTCTTTCGCCATTACGGGCCGACCGATCGTTCTACTTGGGTGTGGGTTGTTTCGATTCTTGCGATCGCACTTTGCGCGATTGCGTCGGGCAACGGCCGATCAAACACGTCAGTTGCTGTGCTGATGATCGCCACGCACTTGCTGGCGGCGGCGTTCATCCTGCCAGCGTTGGCACAATGGCTGCTGCCAAGCGACGCCATTCGGTTGCCGCCGACATTATTGCGCGTCGCGGGCTCGCGCAACTTTCTGCGGAGATTGAGGGCGCTTTACAGTTATCTGGACATCGCGGAAGAACAGTACGTGACTTGGAAACTGCGGCTTGATCCGATTTTTCGGTCGTTCTTTGCGGCCGTGCCAGATTCGGCAGAGGTGCTCGATGCCGGTTGCGGGTGCGGGCTGATGTCGAATGGGCTGGCGATGCAGGGTCCGCACCGGCTGGTCACAGGGATAGACTTTGATGAGCGCAAGCTCCGTGTCGCGCGGTGCGCCGCCCGTACTGTGCACAACGTGCGATTTGTATCGGGCGATTTGCTGACCTGCGACTTTCCCGCGTCAGACTGCGTGCTGATGATCGACATCCTCCACTACTGGTCGGCCGACAAACAGTCGCAGCTTGTCGCAAAAGCGGCGGCAAGCTTGCGGCCCGGCGGGGTGATCATCTTCCGTGAGGGGCTCAATGCGCCGTCGCTGGCCCATCGGCTGATTCACCTGGCCGAGAGAGGCGCAGTCTTGCTGGGGCAAAATCCGAAGGGCGACGGCCTATGCTTCCAGGATCGCGCGTTTTACCTTGACGCGTTCAGCCGTAACGGGATGGCGCTGGAGCGCGAAGCGACGGATTGGGGCCACGGATCGAATACGGTGCTGGTACTGCGAAAGGCGAAGGAGTCATCATGAATTACGTTCGGCTCGGAAAGACCGGCTTGAAAGTGTCGCGCGTCTGTCTCGGCTGTATGAGTTTCGGGCTGCCCGATCGCGGAGCGCACACGTGGACGCTCGACGAAGACGGGACTCGGCCGTTCATTAAGAAAGCGCTCGACGCGGGCATCAATTTTTTCGACACCGCCAACGTCTACTCCGATGGAACGAGCGAAGAAATCGTCGGCCGGGCGCTGAAGGATTTCGCTAAGCGCGACGAAGTGGTACTCGCGACGAAAGTCCACGGACGGATGCGGCCGGACTCGAACGGCGCCGGCCTGTCGCGAAAGGCGATCATGACCGAGATCGACCACAGCCTCCGCCGCCTCGGTACCGATTACGTCGACCTGTATCAAACGCACCGCTGGGACTATCAGACGCCGATCGAGGAAACGCTCGAGGCGCTGCACGATGTCGTGAAGGCCGGCAAGGCGCGGTACATCGGGGCGTCGTCGATGTACGCGTGGCAATTCGCCAAGGCGCTGTACACGGCTGACCTTCATGGGTGGACGCGGTTTGTCTCAATGCAGAATCACTACAACCTGATCTATCGCGAGGAGGAGCGAGAGATGATGAAGTTGTGCGCGACCGAGGGCGTGGGTGTGATCCCGTGGAGCCCGTTGGCACGTGGTCGGCTTGCCCGGCCGTGGGACGAGAAGGGGAGCACCGAGCGGGCGGGCACCGACGAATTCGGCAAAAAGCTGTACGCCAAGACCGAGGAGGCCGATGAGGCCGTGGTGAATCGTGTGGAGGAGATCGCCAAATCGCGGGGCGTACCGCAGGCCCAAGTGGCGCTGGCATGGATCTACAGCAAGTCGTACGTCACCGCGCCGATCGTGGGGGCGACCAAGCCGCACCACCTTGAGGATGCCGTCGCTGCTCTGAAGGTCACTCTATCACCAGACGAGGTAGGGCGGCTTGAGGAGCTGTACATTCCCCATCCGGTGCTGGGATTTGAATGAGCGACGGGCGCTTTTCCGCCCGCTGCGCGATGGTCTAGCGGCCTTTTTTCCAACGAATCGCCCTGGGCGCGCCTTGCAATTGGAAGCCGCCTATCTAAATTACTTTACGCCATTTAACAGTCTGAGCCGATAATAAAGGATTGCAGGATTAGACTGAGCCCATTGAAAGGAGCTTCACTTGCCTCTGCCCCGTTTATCTCGTTCGCAAAAAGCGATGAAATTAGCCGTTAGATCCGCCCTCGTGGCGGCCGGTTTGAGCTTTGCCACCGGTTGCGGAACCTGGCTCGACCCGTCCAAGAGCTTCATCGATCCGACGGAAATGGGGCGTTACAACAACGAGCCGCTCCTGCTCCCCATCATGAGCAATCTCGATACGGGCATTGAAGAGCCCGAAGACCAGTTCCTCAACGCGGCCGACCCGACGCCGGGTGACCTGGTCGCGTCCGACGCGGATTACGTCGTCGGCAAGAATGACCTTCTGTCGGTTACCATCAACGACTTGGTCGGCCCGGGTGTTGAAACGACCAAGACCACTCGCGTCAGCGAAAGCGGCAATATCTCGCTCCCGCTCGTCGGCCAGATCAAGGCCCTCGGGCTGACCGAAGCCGAGCTCGAACAAGCCGTCGCCAAGGCGTACAAAGACGCCAAGCTGATCGAAAACGCGCAGGTTTCCGTCACGGTGAACGAAGCCCGCGGCCGTGCGTTCTCCATCCTGGGCGCGGTTGGCGCTCCGGGGCAGTATGCGATCGTGAACAGCGACTTCCGCGTGCTCGACGCGCTGGTTCTCGCCCGCGACGTAACCGCCGTTGGTGCTGATTACATGTACATCATCCGCAAGGTGGAATCCGATCTGCCTGCGAACGCAAAACCGACTGCGAAGCCGGCCTCTACCAGGCCCGGCACGGACGTGTTCGAGCCGCGCTCGATGGGCAAGTCGGAAAACACGCCGGCGATGCTTCAGACGGCGGGTAATGAACGCGTGACGTCGGTCGCCGGCCAGCCGGCTGCCAACAAGTTCGGCGGGTTCGATCAGCCCGGCCCGGCTTCGGACAAGCGCGTCATCAAAGTGCCGCTCATTCCGCTCCGCAATGGCGATCTCAAATACAACGTCGTGATCCGCCCGCAGGATCTGATTATCGTTCCGCAGCCGGTCATCGGCGAATACTATATGGGCGGTCACATCGCCCGCGTGGGCGTGTACAGCCTCACGGGCCGTCGCATCACGCTGAAGCAGGCCGTCGTGTCGGCTGGCATGCTCGACCAAGTCGCGATCCCGCAGCGGACGGACATCATCCGCCGCATCGGGCCGGATAAGGAAGTGTACGCCCGCGTGAATCTCGCGAAGATTTTCGACGGCGACCAGCCTGACCTGTTCCTCAAGCCGAATGACATCGTTCAGGTCGGCACGAACTTCATCGCTCCGTTCCTGGCAGCGGTGCGTGGCGGATTCCGTATCAGCTACGGGTTCGGGTTCCTGTACGACAAGAACTTCAACAACTCGAATAACAACAACAATAACTAGCCTTTTCGGCTGGAAATTGGTGTAAATAATCGAATATCGACGGGTCGGATGGAAACATTCGACCCGTCGGTTTATTCATAGACTATGATATGATGTAGGCACGCCACGCCACGGGCATTGAGTCACCCGTTGGACGAACCGATGTATCCTCGGAGATAGATCACTGAGCGCCACGAATCCGCCATTATCGGACGTTAACCGGCCCGCCTACAGCGTCGGGAGCGGGGCGGGGTCTGCCGGTTTTTCGACTGCAACATGGATCCGAATTTCCTCGCTCGCCGTACTGATGTGCCTGCTCTTCCGCACCAACCTTTCGCGGCTGTGGGATAAAACCAATCCAATCTACGGCGAGGCGAACTGGTCGCACTCGATATGCGTACCAATTGTCGGTCTTTACTACCTGTATCTACGGCGCGACGAACTGTTCGCTGCCCGCATTAAGCCGGCCATTGAAGGTTTGCCGATTCTTCTCGCTGGGCCGCTGGTTTTGCTTTACGGAATTTACCCAGGCCAGAACGACTACATCAAAGACCTGGCGATCCCGGTCACGCTCATCGGGCTGGTGCTGTTCACCTGCGGCTGGCAGGTGATGAAGTACATGTGGTTTCCGATTCTGTTTCTGGTCTGTGCATTTCCCTGGCCGGGGTTGGTGTACAGCCGAATCGCCGGCCCGCTGCAGCAACTGGCGGCCACGGTGGCGGTCGAAGTGCTCAAGCTCACTGGCGTGGAGGCGGCGCAGAACGGCACGAAGATCATGATCGCCCGTGGCATATTGCCGCCGCGCGTTTTGAACGTCGCCGAGGCTTGCGCCGGTATGCGATCTTTGATGACGTTTATCACCGTCGGTGCAGCGATGGCGTTTCTCTCGGTTCGCCCGCTGTGGCAGAAACTGGTCATTACCGCGTCGGCGATTCCGATCGCCATCTTTTGTAACGTGATGCGCGTGTCCGGCCAGGGTTTGCTCGACAAGTACGGAAGCCAGGAATGGTCTGAAGGATTTGCGCACCAGTTCGCGGGTATGGTGATGCTTGTGCCCGCGTTTTTCCTGCTCCTGTTGGTAGGAATTATTCTCGACATGGCCGTCATCGACGTGGCCGACCCGGCGGCGAGTTCGCCCCGCAGCAACGGCGCCGCCAAGCCCGCATCGCAGCCGCAGGTGCTCACGCGTCGGCGGGCCGTCAGCAAACAGTCCAGCAGTGAGAATCGACGATGAGAGTTTCCAGCAAAGCCAGCTTCATCATTGCGGTGATCCTTCTTGGATCCAGCGCATTCGCATTGGAAGGCGCCACCCGCTTCCTGAAGCTGCATTTCCGCAAGGAAGCCGTTCCACTCGCGCAGCCGCTCGAGCGGCTTCCGTCGAAGATGGGTCCGTGGGTACAGGTGTCGATCGACGCGCCATTGCCGGAGGACTTCGAACATACGCTCGGCACATCGCAATACGTCTTCCGAGACTATCTCGACACGCGGCGGCTGAGTTCCGAAGTGCTCGACGCGTTTAAGGATAAATCGGCCCTGGAGCGCAAAGACGAATTCTCAAAGGTTCAGCAGCAGCATCCCGAAGCGGCAATTTCACTGGCGCTGACCTACTACACGGGATTGGTCGACACGGTATCGCACGTGCCTGACCGCTGCTACATCGCCGACGGTTACGACGTGAAATCCGCCAACAACCTGACGTGGTCGGCGGGGGGACGAAATCTACCGGTGCGATTCCTGTCGTTCCAGGATGCCAGCGGATTCGGCCGCCAGAACAAGAACGTGGCGTACCTCTTTCAAGCCAACGGACAGTACGTGGCCGACCCTATCGACGTGCGGCGCATCCTGGCCAACCTGTTTGCGCGGTACGGCTACTACGCAAAGGTCGAACTGCTCACCGTGCTGCCCGACGACACCAAGGCCACTGGCATCATGGATGATTTCCTCAGCTCGTCCATGCCCGAGATCGAAAAGGTCCTGCCCGACTGGAACCAATACAAGGCGAAGAACTAACCCCGTTCTGACCAAAAAGACATTATGGCAAAGCAAGCTAACAAACCGTTCCTGGTAGCACTCACGCTGGTGTTGTTGGTTGTTATCGGCGGGGGTCTTTATGGTTATCGCTACATCAAGTCGCACCGCCACGAAAGCCCGGAAAAACTGCTGGCGCTCGGCGACGCGCTGATGGCGGACAAACGTCCCGACGAAGCCGCGGGTAAGTTCGGCATGGCGGCGGCGTTTTCGCCAAATAATCCGCTGCCGGTGACGCGCCTGGGCGACGCACTCTACGAACTTGGCAAAAGCGAGCCGGAATTTCTCCCCAAGGCCATGGCGCAGTGGAACGCCGCGCTGCAGATGAACCCCGACTTCAAGCCTGCGCTCAAGAGCAAACTGAACGCGTACATCGACGACATGGAAGCGTACCAGCGCCCCGCGAACTTCGTGCTCGTACGCGATACCGCTGCCCGGCTTTCCAAGCTCGATCCGAGCGATACCCGCGCGGTGAGTTACCAGTACATCGCCACGCTCAGTGCGTGGATGAACAATCAGCAGACTGACCCCGCCGAAGTGACTCGCGCGATGGAAGGGCTGGCGCAGCTCTCCAAGGCAGACCCGACCGACGCCACGATGCCGTACCAGATCGCTCGCGGGCTGATCCAGATGGGCCAAGAGGAGACACGCACCGCCAATCCCACTGCCGCCGCGGGGCATTACGACCAGGCCGCCAAGGTGATGGACGACGCCGTTGCCAAGCAACCGGGTAACGTCGGAATGTTGCTTCGCGCCGGTCAGATTTACGCGATTCTCGACATCATCATCCCCAAGTCGGTTTCGAAGGGCACCCACGATCAGCAGGCGGCGGTTTATCTCGACCGCGCGCGGTCGCTGGTGCGCAAGGAAGATAAGAATTTCCAGGAAGTTCAGACGGTCTACGCCAGTCGCAAGCTGCAGAAGGGCGATCGCGCCGAGGCGGAGAAAGTTTATCGCGATTTGCTCGCGCTCAAGCCGAATGACGTACCGGTTCGGTTGGTGTTGTCGGAAATCCTGCAGGCCAACAAACCCACGCGCATCGAGGCGGCGGATTTACTCGAGCGCACCGTGGCCGACGGCGAAAAGCCGAATGCGCCACGCACAGCCATCGCCCGCGCGCTGCAGTTCCGTGCAATCCTTCGGCTGGCCAGCGTTCACATGGACTTGCTCGAAGACCAGCCGAATCCGGCCGACTACAAGGCGCTGCTGAAGAAAGTGGAGGCCGATGTCGCCAAAGCAGTCTCCAAAATGCCTGAAAATCCGGAGCTGTTGAAGGTTCAAGGCCGACTCTATCTGATCAAAGGCGACGTCATCGCCGCAGTGCAAACGCTCAAGCGCGCGGTGGCCATGCTCGACCAAGTGACGGCTCAGCGCGACTACGAACTGCTATACACGCTGGCCCGTGCGCATCTTGCCGCACAGAACAACGACGATGCTAAGCTGCTGCTCCGGCAGATCGTGCAGGTGTTCCCTACTTATACGCCGGCCCGCTCGCTGCTGGTCGACATTCTGCTCAACAGCAACGAGGTGACGGAGGCAGCCAACAACATCGACGAGCTTGAGAAGCAGATGCCCGATTCGCCGATGGTCGCTCGCTTTCGCCTCATGACGCTGGACTCCAAGACGGATAAGGCCGAGATCGAGCGATTGTTCAGCAAGCTGCCGCAGGAAAATCGCGGCCAGGTGCTCGAAAAGGCCCGCATCGCCATCATGGTCGATCGCGTGGACGACGCGATCACGCTGCTGTCGGCCGCGCTGACGGCCAGCCCGAACGACGTGCGCGTGGCGGACCGCCTTGCGCGTCTATACCTGTTCAAAGGTGACCGCGCGGCGGCTACAAAAATTTTGGATAGCGCGCTCGCGATTGCGCCGAAAGATCCGCAGTTGTTGATCCTACGCAAGCGGGTTGATAACGCTACGCCGGGCGACCTGTTCGATCTGGTCAGTGCGCTGATCCAGGAAACGCCCGACCCGCTCAGCCGTGCTTTACAGATGGCGGATCTCGAGCGACTGCGCGGCAACGCGGCCAAAATGTATCAGCAACTCATCGCCGCTGAAAAAATCGCTCCGAACGACTCGCGCGTTCAGGAACAATTGTTTACGTACTACCTCGCCACCAAGCAGTATGACGTGGCCGCGAAGTACATCGATCCGCTCACCAAGGCCAACTACGGCGGATCGTACGGGCTGATCTACCGATGGAAGCTCGCCGTCGCCAAGGGCGACTACCCGACCGCGATCGCAGTCGGCCGCGAGTTCACGCTGAAAATGGGCGAATTCCCGACGAGCTGGATCACGCTCGGACAGGCACTGAAGTTGAGCGGCCAGTACGAGGAAGCACTACGCTGCTTTACCACTGCCCGCGAGCACCAGGGCGCGAATCGTGACGCCATTCGCGGCTCGATCGACTGCCTGTACGCCCTCGGCCGTGCCCCCGAAGCTAAAGCCATCATCACGTCTGCACGTCGGTTTTTTCCGACCGATATCAGCATGATCGAAATGGAGCTCGAGTATGAACTGAAGTACGGCGATCCGAAGAACGCCATGGGCCCGATCCTGAAAGCGCTGGAGAAGGAACCGAATCAGGTCGTGCATTATCTGAATGCTGCAACGATGTACTATCGCATGTCGACGCAGCCCGGCACGCCGGCGGAGCAGACGGCGTACCTGAGCAAGGGAATTGAAGTTCTCAAAACGGCGACGAAGAATTTTCCTGACGAAATGCAGCCGTACATCAATCTCGCGGAGTTGCAGGCGCTCGCGAAGGATCGGCCTGCCGCCGAGGTCACCCTGAAGCAAATGGGCGACCAGCAGAAGCTGAAAACGCGGGCCGAACCGAAGTTGATTTTGTCGGAGTTTTACCTGCGCGGCGATCAACTCGATCTGGCCGAAAAAGCGCTGCGCGACGCGGTGGATGTTGCACCGCAGAGCACGGAAATTCGCCGCAAGCTGGCGGTTTTCCTTTCGCAGAACGGCCGAGTGGACGACGCGCTGAAAGTGCTGGACGCGGCGCCGGACAAGCTGTCGCTTGAGCCGCTGCTGCTGACGGCCCGTCTTGAAATCCTCGCCGCCGCTCAGCGGTGGGCCGATACCGAATCGGCTGCAGTGACCGCGCTCGCCACTAAGCCGAACGAACCGACGTGGCTCGCGATCCTTGCCAATGCTCAATACAACATGGGCAAATTCGACGAGTCGATTGCCACATGCGAAAAAGTGCTGGCGCTCGATGCGAAAAGCAACCGGGCGATGATCACCCGTGCGATGGCCAAGTTGAACAAGCCTGGCTCCGATCTCGGAGAAGCCGTCCATGCACTTGAAGCGTACCGCGACTTGAATCCGACCGACGCCAACGTCCGTCGTCTGCTGGCCGACGCGTACATGCGGTTGCATCGGCCTGACGACGCGACGCGCGAGCTGGAGATCGCGTTGCACGACAATCCCGGCGATCGCCAGGTTCGTGTGGCGCTTCTTAACGCGTATCGCACGTCACTGCCGCCACGCTGGACGGAAGGGGACCAAGTCGTCAAAGACGCCCAGGCGATCGACTCGCTGGGTAAGGACCCCGAGTGGCTCGCGTTTGAGGCAGACTGGCTTGTAAAGCGTAACCAGCCCACGGTTGCAGTCGAGAAGATCCGTCGCGCGATGACGCTGGCGCCCAAGGACATGACTTACGTCCAGTCGTTCCTAAGCGTCCTGCTGAGTACCAAGAACTACGCGACGCTACTGCGTGAAACTGATCCGATGGTTGCCCGCGACGGAGCCCAATGGTGGATCTTTCAGGCTCGCGGCATGGCCCGCGAAAAGATGGGCGACAAGGCCGCAGCGCAGGCCGATTTCCGCCAGGCGATCATGGTTGCGCTAGCCCAGAGGGACGTGGTTGCAGTTGAGACCCTGATTGATGCAGGGACCAAACAACTCGGTGCGGACAAGATGCTGGAGATGCTTACGCCACACGTCAATGAGGACGTTCGCTACCTGCTCCAGATCGCGTCGCTCTATCTGCAAAAGCACGACGAGGCGAACTGCCTCAAACTTGTAGAGACGGCGATGGACAAGGTGGACGCGGCCACGCCGAGCAACCAGTCTCGGATCCTCAGTTTTGCCGGCGCAGTTTATTCCGCAGTCACGCCTCAGCAGACTGCCAAGGCGATGGAGGTCTACCAACGGCTGGTCAAACTGCAGCCCGATAACCCTGAAGCGCTCAACCAGCTGGCGTGGCTTTTAGCCAACGACATGAAGCCGAACCAGCCAGACAAAGCGCTCGAATACAGTTCCCGCGCGTACGGTATTTTGTTGCGCACAAATCGGTTCAGCCCGACCGTATTTGATACACACGGTTGGGTATTGGTGCTCTCCGGAAAAAATGAACAAGGGGCTGAGATTCTGCGTAAGGTTGTGGAGCAAGGTCCGAGTATTGAAGCGCGATATCACTTGGGAGAAGCCTACCTCCGCCTCGGTAAAACGGATGAGGCCGTTACGCAATTCACTTCTGCAAAAGAACTTATGGATGCATCGATCCGGGGCCATGCACCGGTCGACACCGCCCTAAAGGGCGCGATTGAGGAGTCGTTACAAAAGGCTAATTCTCCCAAACCTTAGCGGCGTCCCATCCGATATTTTATGGACGCAACTCAAGGACTTGTGGTATATTGTGAATGGAGGTCTATCGGCCGATCGTGCCGGTAGGCGAATGCATAACGCCTCGTCCACACGTTTTTGCCCCGGACGCGGCGCTTGGAGCGGAGAGATATGACCACGTTACCTCAGACCACGCCCATTCGAATGCCTAGGTCGAATGGATCGGGGCCGGTTGCAAGCGTTACGGGCGTAAGCCCGGTGCCAACAACGCTTGTGCCGGTCCAGCAAGGCCTCAGTTTAGGCGATGCCTGGCGCGTTATTCGCGGCCATGCATGGCTCATTGTGGCGATGCTGTGTATTTCGGCGGTCGCGGGATTTTTCATTAATCAGCACTTGGAGCGCTACTATTCGCGCTTCACGGCAACCGGCCATATCCAGTTCCAACCCACACTCAACTACGATCCCGTCCACAATCCCGAACCCCGCATTGATCCGGGTTCTCTGACCCTCGAACTTTCGACCCAGACGCAACTTTTGCGCCATGACTCGCTCCTGACCCGCGTTCTAACCAACCCGAACAGCGAAATTCGGAAAACCGCTTGGTTTGCTCAGTTCCCGTCTGCGCAGGCTGCCAAGGTTGAGCTTGCTGCGAACTTCTCCGTAGTGCCGATTCCCGGCACGCGTCTGATCGCCGCCTCCATGACCACCCCGATCGCTCGCGACAGCCGCACGATCGTGGAGGAATTGGTTCAGCAGCACATCAACGACCAGAAGGACCTGGCCACTGCCAAGCAGCTTGAACGCACCACCGTGCTCAATGCCAAGCGCAAGGAACTCGAGTCGCGTCGCCAGAGCCGTCTGAGCGAAATCCGCGAAAAGTCCGTCCGCCTTTCGGCCGCGGGCTGGGATCTTATTGCCGGCACGAACACCAAGAAGACCGAAGAACTCACACTCGCTACGCAGCAGAACTCGATCGCCGCTGACTTGGCGACCCTGCAGTCGCGGCAAGAAATGGTGATGTCTCAGCTCAATCGTGGTGAAGACCCGAGCGAACTGACCAACGCCATCGAGACTGATCCCAATATCAATCAGTTCAAGAACGCCATTGATTCGATCGACATGGAAGTGTCGCAGACCGGCATGGGCCCGGAGAACCCCCGTGTCAAGAAACTCGTCGCTCAGCGCGATGCTTACGCCAAGCGTATGGCACAGCTTCGCGGTGAAAAGATTGCATCGCTCCGCATGGCTCTGCTCGAAGGGCTGAAAAATGCGATCACATCGACCCAGCAGCGGCTCGAGGGTGTAACGCAGCAGTTGGCCAAGACGCAGCAGGAAGTATCCGACGTTTCCAACATCTACCGCCAGTATCTGGCCGCCAAAGATGAAGAAGTCGTCATCCGCAACGAGCTGAAGGAAATCACCGACAGCCTCGATCAGATCACCGTCCAGAACGGCGTCGACGGCGGCATTAACTGGTCCACCCGGCCGACCATTCCGGACTCGCCGAGCTTCCCCAAGCTTTCGTCGACCATGACGATGGCAGTCATGTGCGGCCTCGGCCTCGCACTGGGCATCGCCTTCCTGCGTGAGCTGACCGATACCTCGGTCCGCTCACCGCGAGACATCACCCGCATCGGCCAGCTCAACATGCTGGGCATGGTGTCGGACATCAACGACGACGTTCAATCCGCCGGCGCCAAGTTGCCGCTGGTTATCTTCGAAGCCCCGCAGGCGATCCTGGCCGAGCAGTTTCGCCAAGTTCGCACCCGCATGCAGCACGCGGCTTCGCTGGACAGCACCCGCAGCATCCTGGTCACCAGCCCGGGCCCTGGCGACGGTAAGAGCACGATCGCGTGCAACCTCGCTGCAGGCCTTGCTCTCAATGGCCGCCGCATCCTCCTCGTCGACGCGAACTTCCGTCGCCCGGAATTGCACAAGGTCTTCAACCTCACCAATGACTCGGGCTTCAGCGACGTGCTGAACCAGCTCGACACGCTGCCGCAAAACATCCGCGAGAGTCAGGTTCCGAACCTGGCGGTGCTCACGAGCGGCCCCAAGCCGGTCAACGCCACGGAACTGTTCGAAAGCCAGCTCCTCGTCGACTTCATCGAAAAGGCGCTGGAAGAATTCGATCACGTCGTGTTCGATTCCGGTCCCTTGCTCGTCGTGTCCGAAACCGTCGCTCTCGCCCCGCGAGTCGATGGCGTCGTCACAGTCGTCCGAGCCCGCCACAACAGCCGCGGCCTGCTCATCCGCATGCGTGACACGCTCCGCCAACTCAAGGCCGAGCACCTGGGCGTCATTCTTAACGGTGTTCGTGCTCAGGGTGGCGGCTACTACGGCCGCAACATCAAGGCATACTACGCCTACATGGAAGACGGCACCCGCGTCCTCCCGGAACCCGCCATGGCCGGCCCGACGGGCCCGACCTCGGCAGCGTAAGCGTCCGTTCAACTTAAACCAGACAGGCCCGCGAGTGATCCTCGCGGGCCTTTTCTTTGCTTCCTCCAGCGGTCGATTGGTATCCTCGAAGGTCTCACGCAACGGGGTTCTACATCGAGAGGCACGCCATGCGACAGATACTGGCCGGGTCATTCCTTACCGCCGCAAGTTTCACGGTTGGGTGCTCGCAATCGAACGCGATCGTCACGCGCGATTACGACGTCCGCACGCTCACTGTCACGCTCCCCGACTTCACCGACGCGCCGGACTTGCGCGTGTCGAACCGTGTTGCTACGACGGAACCCACGTCACTTTTCGAGACGGCCTCGTGCGATGGAGATGTATGTCACAACGTCTCCCGCGCAGCCGACTTGCTCCGCGCCACCAAGGTTATCCTCGCTGGCGTACCCAGTACTTCGGCGGACGAACACGACGGCATCTTGCGAGTCGTGGCGCCGGCTGACGCTCAGCGACGTGTGCAGAAGGCCGTCGAAGCCGCCCTCGCTGACTACGCCACGCAGATGACGATCGGCGCCCGCGTCACCGTATTGCCCATGGACTTGATTGCCACGCTCGATCATTCCCTGCGCGAGAAGATCGATTATGCGACCATCCAGGACCGCAAGCCCGCTCTTCTGACCGATTCACAGGCAACCGACCTGCTCCGTGCAACCCAGTCCAACACGCAGGCGAATGTCACATCTTACCCGCGCATCACCCTGTTCCAGGGGCAGCGTGCGTACGTGATGACCTCCACGCAGAAGGCGTATGTGGCCGGTTACACGCCGTCCACCGGTGCCGATGGGAAGGGCAAGTACGATCCCGAACTTCGGATCGCGGAGTCCGGCTTCGTGCTCGACGTGCGTGCCACCGCGTCGGCCGACCGGTCGTCGGTGTCGCTCGACCTGCGCACCCAACTCGCACAGGTGCTTTCGATGCAGGATCGTCCTTGGACGTTCTCGTCGCCGCAGCAAATGCTGAAGGTGCAGGTGCCCGAGCAGCGCATTCAGCAGACCGACCGACTAATCACGCTCCCCGCTGGCCGGTGGGCGCTGCTGCGCGTACCCGACACCGATTCCGCACACGCCGACCTTACGAAGATGACGTTCGTGTTGTTGCAGGCGCAGATCATCGACAGCGGGCTTTTGAAGCACTAGAGCGACGCTCAACCTGGTGTCCCACTGCAAGGGGTGCCACAGGTCGCGGTACTTCGAGACCTGGGCTGCTTGCCGCTGCGAGCACCTCACAGGTCTGCGAGTACGCCGACCTGTGGCACCCAAGCTACGGAGTCGAGTTCCACTTCCTACCCGCGTAACATCACCACATGATGGACGATCAAGACCACTCCAAATCCCAAGTCATTCCCTACGCCACGACCGGCGGGCCGCGGCTGGTCGCGCGAAGGGAAGGCACTGCGAACGAATCCAAACCGTTCGTCCTGCGCGTGCCGGTGGCCGAAGTCGAACGCGGCAGGCGAATTCTCTCGGCCGACGTGGAAGACGACGCCGAGAAGATCCTGCAATGTCCCAACTGCGGCGGGCGACAGATTGAACCCGTGCGCGAAGGCCGGGGGCGCCATTCTCCGATCGTTTGTCGGCGCCGGCCCGTCAGCGACAGGCCAATGCGGCTGCGAGCGATGCCAGCACGTCGGCCCCACGGCGGAGTTTAAGGCGATCTCGCCGAACGATGAACCGCTCGCCGCGTGACCGTGAGAACGGTCTTCTGCTACGATGAAGGCGACTGTCCCGGAGGCGACTAATGGCCGACGATTCCAACATTCCTGTTATCGATTACGGCGGCACCCGCCCGACGCCGCAGTGGGTAAGCCTTCGCAAGTTTCTCAGTCCGATCGAGGCGCAGTTCGTCGCCAACGAGTTGGAGACCAGCGGAATTCGCTACCAGCTTTTTGGACAAGCCACGCGCGACGTGCTGGCGATGTACGGCTCGATGGTGAAGACCGATCTGTAGGTGCTCAGCGACGATCTCGAGCGCGCCAAGGCGGTGCTTGCCCGCATTCTGGAATCCGGTCGCAGTGACTTGGAGCCGGTCGAGGCCGAGGATGCGTCGGCCGTGATGGAAGTGCCGGATGAAAGCGGGCAACCGGTTCGGTGGATTACGGTTCGCGCGTGCGAATCGGTGGCAGCGATGCGCGAAACGGCGATGGCGCTGGAGGCGGCGCGGGTCGAGGTGCGCGTTCCGCCACTTGTGCCGCGTGGAGAAGCCTCGCCCGGCCAGGGAGCGCGATTCATCGTCCGCGTGGCCGAGGACGACGTGGATCGTGCGACGTCAATCCTCTCCCGCAAAGAATCGGACGCGGAACACGGAGACGATCCGCACTGCCCCAAGTGCGGCAATTGGAACGTCTTCGAGATCACGCACGAGCTGACCAACCTGTTTCTGGGCCTGTTCGGCAAAGCCAAGCCGCAGCAGTGCGAGTGCCTGAAGTGCCATTACATTGGTGATCGCTCGGAGTTTGTGTGAGTGGATCGGTCGTATTTCGATCACGCCGGCCGCTGTGCGACCGGATCCGGCCGCGCAGCAACCGGCGTGAGATTCAAACTGAGCATGAAATGTGCGACATTAAACCGTCGCGGGCGACGGGGCGATGAGCGGGCGATCGAACGCCGCAGCCTTCGAGCCGCGCGGCAGACCGATCGTCTTGGCGCTGATCTTGTCCTGCAGACGCATGATGCCTTCCAGCAGCGCCTCCGGGCGCGGAGGGCAGCCCGGCACGTACACGTCGACCGGCACGACGAGGTCGACGCCCTTTACGACGTTGTACCCGTACTTGAAGTACGGGCCGCCGCCGACGGTGCAGGCGCCCATCGCGATGACGTACTTCGGATCGGGCATCTGGTGGTACAGGCGCTTCACGCGGCTGGCCATTTTGTAGTTCACGGTACCGGCGACGATCATCAAGTCGCTCTGGCGGGGCGTGGCGCGGAAGGCGCCGGCGCCGAATCGATCAAGGTCATACCGCGACGCGCCGACCGCCATCATTTCGATCGCGCAGCACGCCAGTCCGAACGTCATCGGCCAAAGCGAGTTTTTCCTCGCCCAGTTGATGGCAAAATCGAGGCTGGTAACGATGAGACCTTCTTCGAATCGGTTTTCAATCCAAGACATGCCTAGATTATGACCGTTTGTTCACGGGTTCTCAAGCGGGCGGGAGTTGTGATAGCAGTCCTTGAACATTTGCAGGTACGCGGGCCGGAGCGCGTCCCAACCGAAGTTTCGGCGGACGTGCTCACGACGCCGGGCCATGGCCGCGGGATCAGGCGGCTGGCTGAGCAGGGCGGGCAGTCGGCTGGCGAGTTCGCCGGGCTTTGAAAGATCGCCGAAGACGCCCTCGTCGCCGAGCACGTAACGCGTCACCGGATGATCGTTCACCACGCACGGGAGACCCTGGATGAGCGCCTCGAGATACACGCGCCCGAAGCCTTCCTTCAGCGACGCGAGCGTGAAAACGTCGGCGGATTGGTAGTAGTCGTTGACCTGCTCGTACGGAACCGAGCGGATGGCGAAATTCGCCTCGCCGAGTTTTTGCTTCGCAAGGGCGATCACCGGCGGGCTCGCCTCGTCGATCTCGCCAAGCAGCACGACAAATGGCCGTTCGGCTACAGGGAGGGAAGCTACTTCGTTGATCACGTAGTCCATCCGCTTGTGATAAGCGCTGATCCAGCCGACGCTGATCAGGATTTTTCGATCGACCGGGAGGTTCAGATGCTGCCGAAGTTGGCTTCGTATGTCGAGATCGAGAACCGGATCGCCCGCGGGCATCTTTATGCCGTACGGCACGAGCGAGTGCTTTGCGGGCGATTCGCCGAAGTCGAGCGCTTCCTGGTAGTAAAGTGGCGTGACTTGCTGCACGTGATCAGCCCCGTCGAACGGAGGCTTCACCGGCGCGCCGTTGGAGTACATGAGCCGGTACGGCACGCCGATCTTTTTCCGCCAGCGCTGCAGCCGCATGGCGAGGTTCGCGTCAGAGTAAAAAATGATGTCCGGATTGCCGCGGCGGATACGGCGAATGATCGCCGGCAAAAAGGAAAGTTGCTCGACGACGTAACCGTTGCGGCGGATCAGCTTTGCCAGAATGCGAGCCGGCCAGCTGAATTTTGGAAAGCACCAGAGGCGGTATTCGTCGGGTGCGTCTTTCCCGCCGCCCTTGTAGAGTTCTGCCTGCAGGCCGGGGTAGCCATGCATCGCATCGAACGCCTCGCGAAAGAAGCTTTCGATCCCGCGGCGGGTGTTGCCCAGTGAGGTGCAGACGAAAAAGACCTTGATCGGCCGAGGAATGCCGACGCCCGTGGTAGTCGAAGCAGGGCTGGCCGGAGCGGGGGTTGCCATGGCACTGTTGTCCTCCGTAATGCGGGCGTTGTCAAAGCAGGATTGGTAAAGTGATGACAATGAACACCCAAACAATTCGAACCGTCACGAAGTGGCTCCTGCTGATCGCATTGTTCGTGCCGATGACCGGCTGCGCCGCGTCTCGGGCAAAGCAGCTGGCGAAGAATCGAAGAGTCGAACATCCGGTCATCTTGTTCATCGGCAGCTCGTCGATCTTCTTCTGGAACACGCTCGACAACGACTTCGCCGACGTCCCCGGCCGATTCGCCCGCAACGGCCGTGGCAGCCGAACGCTGCACGACGTGGCCGCGAATGTGCAGACTGAAATCGTCGGGTTGTCGCCCGACAAGGTCTTGGTGTACGGCGGCAGCATCGACCTGCACGAGAAGGAGCCGCGCACGCCGGAGCAGGTGTTCGCCGATTTCCTCAGCCTGTGCGATGAAGTGCACGCTACCTTGCCGAAGACGACGATCTACTTCATCTCCTGCAAACCGAGCATCGCCAAGTGGGAGGGGATTGAGGCGGATGTGAAACTGAATGGACTGATCAGGCAGATGGCCGCTCACGAACCCGGCGTGAAGTACATCGACGTGTTCAATCCCATGCTCGACTCTAACGGCCAACCGATTCCGAAACTGTTTGCGAAAGACAAGAATCACCTGAGCAGGGACGGCTACGCGTTATGGACGAAAATCATTCGGCCATATCTGATCGAATCGAATTAATCAGGTAATCCGTCCGACAACCATCGTCACGTCGTCGTTCCGTCTGGCCATGCCGACGTGTTTGCGGAGTTCCCACAGAATATTGTGGCTGATCCCCTCGGCAAAATCGCCGCCGCGGAGGAAGGCGTCGAGCATCCGCTGCTTGCCGAAGGTTTCCTGCTTGAAGTTCATGCCGTCGGTCAGGCCGTCGGTGTAGAGCAGGAAGGCGTCGTCCTTCTCGAGTTGCACCGTGTGCTGCTCGTACGGCTCGCTCGGATCGACGCCAAGCACCATGTTCTCGCCGCGAAGTTCGGTGATCTTTCCGCCGCGACGGAGCAAAGCCGGTGGATGGCCGGCGTTGCAGTAGGTGAGCCTGCGGTTGCGGGCGTCGAGCACGCCGTAGAAGAGCGTGACGAATTCGCTCACCTTGGTGTCGCGGCAGAGCATGACGTTTACGCGCCGCATCACCTCGTACAGGTAGTAAACGTTGTCGACCTGCGCCCGTAGCGCTGCCCGCACGCTTGCCATGATGAGCGAGGCCGGCACGCCCTTGCCGCTCACGTCGGCGATCACCAGTCCGATGTTGTCGTCTGGCAGCTCGATGCAGTCGTAAAAATCGCCACCCAACTCAAAACAAGGCACGTAAATGCATGAAAGATCGAGCCCGGGAATTTCGGGCGGATGCTGCGGAATCATCCGCATCTGCACCTCGGCCGCCATCTGCACCTGCTTCTCGAGCGCTTCGGCGGCAATGGATTCCGTCAGCAGCCGCGCGTTCTCGATCGCCGCAGCGGCCTGCGAGGCCACGGCCTTGAGCAAGTCGATCTTCAACTGGCTGAAGGTCTGTTCCTTCTCGGTGTACACACGCAGCGCGCCGATCGATTTGCCCTTGTACCGCATGCCGGCCGACAGCATCGATGTGATGCCTTCGCGCGTGGCCTCGGCCGGGTACTGCACGCGCGGGTCGGTCGACATGTTCGCGACGTACTCGTATCCGTCCGGCGAGAGTGCCACGCGATCGATCTCGGCCGTGCTGAGCCGGACCGGCCCTTTGTTCTGGTACGCGGGGGAAAGATTGTGAACCGCTTTGATCACCAACTCGTCGTGCTCGGTGTCGATGAGCCGGATGGAGGCCGCCTTGGTTTCCATCACGTCGCAAACCACTTTCACCGTGCGCTGCAGCACCACTTGTAGATCGCGCGCATCGGCCAGCATCGTGGTGACGTTGTAGACGGCCGTCAGCTCGTTAATGCGCTGGCGGAGCTGGTACTCCTGAAAGCACAGCCGCGCGATCGCGTTGGCGAGCAGAAACAAGAACTGGATCGCCGCCGGCCGCGTGTTCTTGGCGCGGTTCATCTGCGTGATGAGCGACTTGAGCTGTTTCGGATCGATCTGAAACCGGTCGGCCAACTGGCTGAGCTTGGCTTCGTCGAGTCCGCCGGTTTTGCCGTCCGGGCTCATTCGGATCGTGCCCAGCCGCTGCTGGCCGACCATGATCGGCGCAACATACTCGCGGCCTTCGCGTTGCGGGCCTTCCTGCTTCTCCTCCGCCGCGGCAATCGCGTTCTGCCGGTGCAGAAATTCCTTCGTGGGCGTGGGTTGCGTGATGAGATTGCCTTGCGCGTCGGTGATGGTCGCCTTCACGTTGGCGACGGCGGCAAAGTTGTCCTGGATTTCCTGCAGGGTCGGCAAGTCCAGAAAGTCAGTCAGGCGAAGTTTGTCTACGTCGAGGCCAGCCATAAGTTGATCGCCGCGGGACTTCCATTTCCTGCTTCGATGTGTCGGCGACACGTCAGCGAAGGGGGGCGATTGTAAAACCATCCTCAGTCTATTCAATGCGCCGCAGCCAAGATTATCGTTTAACTTGATCGTAAGCTGTGGCCTATAATTGCTTTAGACAAGAAAAGGTCCGGGCCGATAGGGAGATCGGTATGAAGCATTTGCTGATCGACAGTGCAAAATGGGCGTACGGAGAGCAGGGCGCCGGCCCGGCACTCGTACTCGTACACGGATTTCCGTTGGATCGCCGACTTTGGTCCAGTGTCGCGGCGGAGCTTGCTCCGAGTTTCCGCGTCGTCAGCATCGATCTGCCCGGCTTCGGCAGTTCCACGCTGGGCAACGGATTCACCATCGAATCGCTCGGCGATGGTGTGGCCGCGTTCGCTAAGTCGATGAACCTCGGCAAGTTCTTCGCAGCGGGCCTGTCTATGGGCGGCTACGTGTGTGAAGCGCTCGCCAGCAAGCACGTGACAGATCTGGCAGGGCTTGCACTGGTCGATACCAAAGCCGCCGCCGACACGCCCGAGCAGAAGAAGGGCCGCGAGAAAATGATCGAGATGGTCCGCTCCAGCGGCTCAAAAGCCGTCGCGGAAGATATGCTCGGCAAGATGCTTTCGCCGGAAACGATTCGCCAATCGCCGCAAACCGTGCGCGACTTGAGGGCGATGATGGAAGCCGTCCCGCCCCGAACAATCGAAACCGCCCTGACAGCCATGCGCGACCGCGCCGACTTCACCAGCCTGCTGCCGAAGTTGACAATTCCCCTGCAGATCATCGTCGGCCAGGATGACGTGATCGCTCCCCCTGCGATCGCAGAGGCCATGCACAAGTCGGCCCCCGGCTCCAAACTCTTCGTCATCCCCGCCGCCGGCCACCTGGCCCCGCTGGAGCAGCCCAAGGCCGTGGCCGATGCGTTAAGAACGTTCCTCGCGTAGAATACCCCGTCGCTATTTCTGGAGTTTGTCTATGAATCGTGAACGCGTTGCGTGGATCATTTCGATCACGGTGTTGGCTTTGTTCGCGCTGCAAGTGCCGGGATCGACGGCCTCGCGCGATGACGACTACGCCTTCGTGCGCAAGCTCGTCGACATCCACCGCCAGGTGGCCGTCAACTACGTTGAAAACGTGGACGAAGACAAGCTCCGCGACGGCGCCATCGACGGCATGATGGGCCAGCTCGATCCGTTCTCGGTCTACATCCCGCCAGCCGAGCAGGAAGGCTTCGACCGCATGCTCGAAGGCTCCTTCAAGGGCGTCGGCATCCAGCTCGATATGAGCGACGACGGCAAGGTGGAAGTGGTCACGCCCATCGACGACAGCCCCGCGTTTCGCGCCGGCGTGATGGCGGGCGACCTGGTGCTGAAGGTGAACGGCGAAAATATCGAAGGCCTGAAAATCGCCGACGTGATCAAGAAAATCTCCGGCCCGCTCGACTCGGCCGTCAAGCTCACCGTTCGCCACGTCACCGGCGAAGAAGTCACGCTCAGCATGAATCGTACGGAAATCGTCGTGCCGACCGTGAAAGGGTTCGGCCGCAAGGACGACAATAGCTGGGATTTCTACATCTCCACCGATCCGAAAATTGCGTACATCCGCATCACGCAGTTTACGCCCGACACGTACGACAAGCTGAAGAACGCGCTCGTCGGCGCTGATGCCGACATCAACAAGCCTGAAACGTACAAGGGCCTTATCGGCGACGACATGAAGGCGCTGATCCTCGACCTGCGCTTCAACCCCGGCGGCCGGCTCGATCAGGCGATCGCCGTCGTCGACATGTTCATCGAGAAGGGCGTCATCGTCAGCACCAAGGGCCGTAATCGTCCCGAGCAGAAGGTGGAAGCCAAGGTCGAAGGCACGCTGCCGCGCTTCCCCATGGTGGTACTGGTGAACGAACACTCCGCCAGCGCGAGTGAAATCGTGGCCGGTTCGCTGATGGACAACAAGCGAGCATTAGTCATGGGCACGCGCAGCTACGGCAAGGGCAGCGTGCAGGAAATCATGCCGCTCGACGCCAAGGGCGGCGAGTTGAAACTCACGGTCGCCTACTACTACCTCCCCAGCGGCCGACTCGTGCATCGCAAGAAAGACGCGAAGGACTGGGGCGTTGAGCCGCAGGTCATCATCCCCATGGACGAAGTAGCCGAGACGCAGGCGATGAAGGAACGCTTCAGCGCCGAACTGATGCACCGCCCGACGACGGGCCCGACGACGCAGTCGATCGTGCTGCCGGTGACGCAGCCGGTGGATCCGCAGCTCGACTCGGCGCTGAAGACCATGATTGGATACGTCATCTTCCAAGGCGACAAAATCGTCGCCAATAACACGGCCACGCCGACGACGCAGCCGGCTCACTAAATTAATGAACGCAGAGACACAGGGACGCAGAGAAGGAAATAGATAACTCGATTCACTTCTTCTCTGCGTCTCCGCGTCTCTGCGTTCATATCTTCTTCCTATGTCACTGATCCTAGGCATTGAATCGACGTGCGATGAAACCGCCGCCGCCGTAGTGCGCGACGGGTGGGACGTGCGCTCGAATGTCGTGTCGTCACAGGTGGATCTGCATGCGAAGTATCGCGGCGTAGTGCCGGAAATCGCCAGCCGGGCGCACATCGAAAATATCCTGCCCGTCATCCGCGAAGCCGTGCAGGCGGCCGGTTGCAGCATGGCCGATCTCGACGCGATCGCCGTCGCGCACCGCCCGGGCCTGGTCGGCTCGCTCCTGATCGGCGTGACGGCCGCCAAGACCCTCGCGTGGACGCTCGGCAGGCCGCTGATCGGCGTTGACCACGTGCAGGCGCACCTCTACAGCGTGATGCTCGAAGCCAATGAGCCGCCGCCATTGCCGGCGGTCGGTCTCGTGTGCAGCGGCGGGCATACGGCGCTTTACTCATTGAACCACTGGACCGACATCACCCTCATCGGCAGCACCATCGACGATGCCGTTGGCGAAGCGTACGACAAGGTCGCGGCGATCCTGGGCCTCGGGTATCCCGGCGGGCCGATCCTCGATCAGCGGGCGGCGCTCGGAAATCCCAAGGCCGTCGATTTCCCGCGCAGCCGCATGGGCCGCGAGTCGCTCGACTTTTCGTTCAGCGGACTGAAAACGTCGGTCCTCTACCACGTTCGCGGCTACCAAGGCCGCGAGCACGCGATCAACCTCGGCGAGCAGGAACTGAACGACATCGCCGCCAGCTTTCAGGCGGCGTGCGTGGACGTGATCATCGAAAAAATCCGCCGAGCGCTGACGCAAACCGGCGGCAAAAGCGTGGTCGTCGGCGGCGGCGTGTCGGCCAACCTCGGCCTGCGCGCGGCGATGAAGCAGCGATTGAAAGTGCCGGTCTTCACGCCGCCGCTCGCCTACTGCACCGACAACGCCGCAATGTCTGCCGGGCTAGCCGACGTGATGCTCCGCGAAGGGCGGCTGAGTGGGCTGGATCTGGATGCGATTACGTACAGTGAACTCAAGCGGATCTAAAGCGGCGCGCTCATGCAGCGGCGCGGGTGCCACAGGTCGCGGTACTCCGAGACCTGTGCCGGCAAAAGACACAGGTCTGCGAGTACGCCGACCTGTGGCACCCACATGCGACATAAAACAGTCGTAAATCGGCTAGGCCGCGTTTGCGCACGCTGGCGCGACACGCGCAAAATGGGAAATCCGGAAAAATTTATCGCGATATTTCGGCCGTCCATGATTCAGTGGTCGGCGGTGCGCGCCAGACTCGCCGCCGGCGCACCGCCGCCAGTGATGTTAGATGAGGGTCATCGCGCCCGCATCGATCGTTGCGAGTCGTTGGCGTGGCGGTCGCTCTTTGACAAGTGAATAGTCGATAAGGTGCACCCAATTCGGTCACAAATGCGCACCTTTGCGCACCTAAACGCACCTAGGCGCACCTTGGCGCACCCAGTCCAAAATCGCCAACGCCCGGCCCGGCCGTGGGTTACGTGGCCGGGGGTTCAATTGTGATGATTTGTTCGACGGATGGATGATGATTCTCTCGTTTGGGACGTTTTGAATGACTCTCAGGCCTGTGCCACAAGCGATTCGAGTTGAGTCCACCGCGCGTAAAGTCGTTCCACTTCGTTCTGGGCCTGCCCGAGTTGATCGCACACCGCGTGCATCTTCACGTGGTCGGCGATCACGTCGGCGTTGCCGAGTTGCTCCTGCAGCGTGGCGACTCGTCCCTCGGCTTGGCCGATCGCGAGTTCCATGCCTTCAAGTTCCTTCTGCTCTTTCCAGCTCAGTTTCTTTTTCGACGACGAGGACGACCCGCCTGAAGACGCCTTGGCGGCAGCTTTCTTTTCCGCCGCCTCGGCCCGCGTGTTGGCAACGCGGGCTCGCTCCCACTGGGCGAGTTCCGCATAGGCGTGCGTGCCTCCCTTGCCGTCGAGCGACAGCAACTCGGTCGACGCGCGGTCGAGCAGGTAGCGATCGTGCGTGACGAGCAGCAGGGCGCCCGGGAACGTTTCCAAGCTCGACTCAAGCACGTCAAGCGTGGGGATATCCAGATCATTCGTCGGCTCGTCGAGGATCAGCACGTCGCTGGGCGCCTGCATGAGGCGGGCGATCAGCACCCGTGCCTGCTCGCCGCCGGAGAGTTCGCTGACGGGCATGTCGAGTTGCTCAGTGCGGAAGAGGAACCGCTTGGCCCAGCCGGTGATGTGCATGGTTTCGCCCTGGAAGCTCACGACATCGCCGCCGGGCGACAGCGAGCGGCGGAGTGTTTCGGTCTGATCGAGGTGCTCGCGGTGCTGATCGAACACCACGACGCGCAGCCCGTCGGCCCGAACGATTTCGCCGGCATCGGGCTGCAACTGGCCGGTGATGAGTTTGATCAGGGTCGACTTTCCACTGCCGTTGGGCCCGAGTAATCCAAGCTTCGTGCCGGGCGAGAGCGTGAAGCTCAAATCGCGGAACAGCTCACGCCCGCCGAGTGATTTGGCGACGCGTTTCACGTCGAGCAGCTTGCGGGTTTTTCGCTCCGAGGCTGCGAAGTCGATCTTGGCGGCCCCTTGCTGCGTGTTGCGATTGCGCAGATCTGCCAGGTCCGACATCATCTCGCCGGCTCGTTCGATTCGTCCCTTGGACTTAGTCGTTCGCGCCTTGGCACCGCGCTGAAGCCAGTCGATCTCCTTCCGCACGTTGCTGGCCAGCGCCCGCTCGCGACCTTGCTGAGCCGTGAGGAACTCTTCTCGCTTTACGATAAATTCGCTGTACGTGCCGTTGTGGCTGAGATATCCCTCCGGATACGAGCGGCCGAGTTCGATGATGCGGTTGGCGCTGGTTTCCAGGAATCGCCGATCGTGGCTGACCGTGAGCGTGGCGAACGATGCGTTCGACACGACGGTCTCCAGCCACTCGATTCCTTCGACGTCGAGGTGATTGGTCGGCTCGTCGAGCAGGAGCAGTTCGGGATCGCGTGCCACCTGCCGCACGATCGCGAGCCGCTTCCGCCATCCGCCGGAGAGGGTGCTGGTGATCGCGTTGGGGTCGGCAAAGCCGGCGCGATCAAGCGACTGGATCGCCATGAGATGGCGCTCGTGATCGTCGAAGTGTTTATCGATAACGGCGGCCACCGCATCGACGCATGACTTGGCTTCGTCGAACGTGTCTTCCTGCGGCACGTACCCGACGCGCAGTTGCCTGCGGGCGATGAGTTCACCTTCGTCAGGCGTTTCGAGACCGGCGAAGATGCGGAGGAGCGTGGATTTGCCCGACCCGTTCGCGCCGATCAGGCCGACGCGTTCGCCTTCACTGAGGCCGAGGGTGATGCCCGCGAATAAAAGTCGTGGGCCATAGGATTTTGCGAGATTTCGTCCGGTCAACAGCATTCCGCCAAGACTAGCCGAGGACGAGGGCTGCGTCACGTGTTTGGAAATTAGTGGCGATTGGGAAGCGGCCGGGTGGCTCGGAGGAGGCGATCGCGAACGGCAAGCCAGCGAGGCTCATCGGGCGGCATCTCGACGTAAATGGCGGTGAGGCCGAGCGTGTCGAGCGTTCGCAGTCGGTCGTACAGCGTGCGGGCGTAGGCGATCGCATCAGGTTCGCAGTCGAGAACTACGGCGTTGCGAACGTCGATGGCGGATCGCTGGTTGCTTTCGAACCGGTACGCAGGCGTCACCGGCGCGTAATGGACGGCCTGTTGGCCGGGCGACAGGGCAGCAACGCTCGTCGGTGTAACGCGATGGCCGGCTTGAACAGGTCCGATGACCGCCTCGATCTGTTCACGCGAGATTCCACCAGGGCGGAGGATGGAGGGCGTATGAGATGTAACGTCGAGCACGGTCGACTCGATCCCGACGCGGCAGGGCCCGCCGTCGAGGACGAAATCGACGGCGTCGCCGAGTTCGTCGCGAACGTGCTGGGCGGTGGTGGGGCTGACGCGCGTGCTGCGGTTGGCGCTCGGTCCGGCAAGCGGGCCATCGAATGCCCGCAGCAACTCCAGCGCGAGCGGATGATCCGGCGCCCGCAGGCCGACGGTCGCACCGCCGGCGGTGGCGAGGTTGCAGATCTCGCTCGTCTTCTCGACCACGATCGTGATCGGCCCCGGCCAAAAGGCGTTGGCGATCTGTTCCGCTTTGGCGGGCCAGTGTTTTGCGTACCGCTTGGCGACTTCGGTCCCGGCGACGTGGCAAATCAACGGGTTGGTGCTCGGCCGACCCTTGGCGGCGAAGATCTTTGCGACGGCGGCGTCGCTTCGCGCGTCGGCGCCCAGCCCGTAGACGGTTTCGGTTGGAAACGCCACGAGCTTTCCCTGCCGCAGCAGGGTGACGGCGTGATCGATTGCCTCAGCGGCCATGAAAAGGATTGTCGAATGGAAACGGTCGAATGTCGAATCGAAAAGGCGACCCGCGTGTTACGCGATACCCAGTCGGGCCCGGCGGGCTTCCATGCGCTGCAATTCGCCGACGATCTTGGTGAGCTTGGCGAGATTCTGGCGACCCTCGAGATCGGAATCCATCGTCTTGAAGACAACGCCGGTGCGAAGCTTAGTCGGATCAGTGCCCGGACGTGGGAACCGCATCGCACCTTCGATCAGCAACTCGGTTTCGCCGGAGGTGATGAGGATTCGCAGGCGATCCTCCGAGCAGACGCGCGGCGGTTGTCCGTCGACGCCAAGGAATATGACGCCGAGCCCGCCGATGCTGATGTCGATCAGTTCGGCCGGCACACGTTGCGTGGCGCTCGGCTTGTCGCGAAGCGGCACGCGCGGCGAGAGTCGCCAGACTTCGAGCCGCATCTCCGCCTCGGCCGGCACGCGAACGCGATAGCTCAGGCGGCGCTGCATTTGCTTGATGGTCGTGGGCGTCTGGATCTTGACTGCGCAGACGGTCGTATCTGCGTTGATGCGGAAGTCTTCCTTCCGCTCAAGAATCGGCGACGCGAAAACGGTTTTGACCTGAGCGGTTTTGAAGCTGATGCCGGCAGGCACTTTGGTGGTGATCAATTCGTCGATCAGCAGTCGGTCTTCCGGCGAGCATTCCATCCAGAAGCCTTCCGGAGCGGTGGCCAGAAATCGTGTCTTCTGGTGTCGCAGCATGCCGGCCGATGGGAGCGAAAGAACCGCGGCCGTATTTCGGGCCACGGCGTCTTGAAGTTGCTGGAGTTCGGATTCGGGCATTCGAGGCGCTCGGAACAACGATCGATTACTGATTTATCGACCCGACGCGCCTCTCAATTGAGTAAGTTGCTGGTTAAAAATGCCCGGCCGATAAAATCAGATTACCGACGTTTGACGCCTAGGATGAGCCCGGCAACCCCGGTTCCGGTCGACGGAAGGTACGCCAACGCTGCGTCGCGTAGCTTGCCGGCTTGGTCGCTCACCCACTCGATCGTGCCGGCGTACTTCACCCGTGCGGCGGAAAAATCGACGTTGACGACATTGAAATACGAAAGCCCGAATAGCAACGCCACGCCGAGGACGGTGACGATCATCATCGTTTTGATGAACACGCGAAACGCCCAGCCGATGATGAATCCGCCGATCAAACTCAGGCCGATCCGCGTCATCCACGGCGAGTTGTTTTGCAGGAAGGTCGACTGGCCTTGCGGCGAAACGTTCGTTGTATCGGTTGGCGGATCAGGCACGCGGCGCTGGTCGACGAAGCCTGAGGAATCCGAAGGCGTTGCGACGCCACGCTCGTGTTCGACTGACACGTTGGCAGGCTGCTCGGGTGAAAGCTTGGTGTACGTCTGCCCAGCCACGCCTGCACCACCGACCAGTGCGGCCAGCGACAGAAACGCCTTCTGCCAGCCGGGCATGCTGAAGATGTCGCCGAAGAACCGGGCGAAGATGGATGGCTTGCCGCCAAAGGATTCTGATTCAGACATGCCGCTCCCATTGTGAGGCCACGCACATTCTAAATCACCAACTCAACGGAGCGAAGCACTTTTGCAGAGCTAGTCTTTGATCGGGGCGACCTTGGGCACGCCGGCGTTCTTGCCCGCGAGGGCTTTCAGGGCTGCGGAGTACTTTTTCACTTCTGCGTCGGCTTTCTTCGCGGCGCCGGCGGGCAAGGGATCGGTGGCGAGGAATTCGCGCAGCTTGCCGAGGTGAATTTCATTTCCACGGGCGATTTTCAACACGGCGCCTACCGCCGCGTCGCTCACCGCTTTGTCGGCGTCGCCGGCGAGTTCGACGAACGGGTCGATCTTCTCCTGCGTGTCGGCGGCTTCATTGGTGCGGAGCAGCGCCCGAATCGCCGACTGCCGCAGCGCGCCCGGCAGCGAGTCATCCAGCACCGTGGAGCGAAGCGATGCCTGCAGCGTGGTGATTGAAGCCCGGTCTGCATCCGACAACGCTGGCTGCGGCCACTTGGGCTTTGCGGCGATGGCGGCAAACGGGTCGGCAGCTTTTCCATCGGCGTCGGCAGGGCCGTTCAGCAGGAACTTCGCGGCGGTGTCGGTCCCTACGCCGGTGCCTCGTGCCGACCGCAGACCGTTCACGATCAAACCATTGGCGAAGATCGGCCAATCCTCGGAACTGGCCCGACGCAGCGCGTCTAAATAAAGCGAGACCGCCTCTTGAGGCCGGCCGAGATAAATACAAAGCATCGCGCGGTGATACGTCGCCGCCGCGTCATCGCCCGCGGCGGCGAAGGCGGCGGCGAAGGCTTTCTCTCGCTCGGGATCTTCGGGATAGCCGACCGTCTTCAGCGGGTCTTGCGGATCATCCGCCGTGCCGGCGTTACCGTCTTTGCCCGCCGGGCCGTAGATCTGAAACGCGATAAACGCCTTGGCGCGGGTCTTCTTCCCGTCGAGCTTCTGTAACAGATCAGAGATCCGCTGCACGGTGGCGGCCTGCGTGCTGAGATCGGTCGATGCGTCGAGTAGGATGTGGGCGGCTTTCAGGGCACCCGCAAGATCATTTGAAGCGGTGAGGCGATCCACGATGGCCGTCTGCGCTTCGTACCACCCGTCGATCGACGCGGCCTGGGCGTGCTGAACGAAAAGATTGCGGTACGCGGCCATCGCCGCATCAGCGTTACCGGTTCCCTGGATGGTCTGAGCGACGCGTACCGCCCATCGCTGCCGCCACACTTCGCTCGGGTCGCTCTTTTCCCATTCGCGAAGCTGCGCCACCGCGTCGTCGGCCTTCTTCAACTTGAGCAGCGCAGCAATCACCCGATTGTGCGCCTCGCGGCTGACATATCGCGGCGATTGGTCGTAGCGCTCATCTGTAAGCTTTCGGGCCGACTGCATCGATTGATCGAATTTCTCGTCCGACCACTGCGCTTCGCAGAGGTTCCAGATCACGCCGGCCGTTCGCGGATCGTCCGGGTCGAGATATTTCAAAGCAAGCGTCAGTTGCTCGGCTACCGCCGCGGGCTTTTTTGCCAGCGTGAGATAGTTCGCGGCGGCCAGGTGTGCGTCGGTGTTGATCTCGTCGTCGTCGGGATATTTGGCGGCCAATTCATTCAGCATGGCGACGGCCTGATCGAGATGGCCGACGGAGTTGTAGTAGCTCGCGGCCCCCATCGTCAGGTCTTTTCGTCGCGCGTCGTCCATCTGGAGCGCGAACAGTTTGCCGTAGGCGGCGAGGACGTTATCTGTGTGCTTCTGCGCCCGTTCTGCGTCGACGACTTTGCTGTAGGCGCGAATGCGATCATCCAACTGCACCTTCGGGTCATCGCCCAAGGCCGTGTAGAGCGTGACGGCGTCGGCGTAGTTCTTGTCCGCATAGGCCGCATCGGCCTTGTTGAAGCGATCCTTCACCGATGCTGCCGATGCGGTGCCGGTCAATACGGCAACCAGCAGGGCGGTGAGAATGGTTTTGCGTGCACTGATCATGGCATGTCCTCAGAATCTTCGTCGGCCGCGGCGTCGGTATCGGGTCTGAACTCCATGTCGCCGATCGTGATGTCCACCGGCTGCTTGGCCACGCCGGAAATCAGAAGCGAGCTGACGAGCGACGGCTGAAAGTCGCCGGAATCCTGCAGGATGCGACTCAGGGGGATCGTCACCCGAACTTTTGTGGGTGTGATTTTCCCGCCTGCCACAAAACCTTCTGCAAGCAGGTTCACGGGCTTGGTGATTGTCGAAAGCGAGTAGGTCGGTGCGTCGCGCAGCTGCAGGCTGATTTCAGAATCAGTGATCTGCGACGAGCGGATCCAGAAAGTAAGGGCCTGCTGGTTGCTCGTGTCGACCTTCTCCCTCGACCCGGCCGACGCGGACCAGGCACCCGGCGCTTTGATGCTGATCTGCCGCGGCGGAGACTTCGACTTGCGCGACTTGATCGTGCCGACCACGATGCTGCCGCTGATTTTTCGCATGGCGCCGGCGGAAAGAAACGGCACGGACTCGTGCTTGGTTGAGAGCGACAGCGAACCCACGGCCCCGGCGAGGACTTGGTTTTTGGTGATGGCGGATACCGTCAATTGCACGGGGCCGGGCCAGCTCCCGCGCCAATCGCCCTGGCGAGGTCGGAGCTTGGCGAAATCGAGTGCGAACGACGATCCGTACACGCCATCATGCGCCGCGCCGTCCTCGTGCTGCCCGTCGTCGTAAAGCGCCACCGCCGGACCTTGGCCGAGACGGCTGAGGTCAACTGTTACCGACGTCGGAGGGTCTGACTTGGGATAGGTGACCTTGGCGCTGATGGCAAATCGCTGGGCCGATAGCTCGCGACCGCTCTCTTCGATTTTGGCCTGTAAATCCTTGGTTGCCGTAGCGACGCTGTGCGACGCGTTGAAGTCGGTCAGGCCGCTCTGCAGTACGGCGGCGGCGTCGGTGATCTTGGCCAAGTCGATTGCGACCGCGACAGGCTTCACGGTCACGTCGGATACAGCCAAGCCGTCGACGATAGGTGAGGTTTTGTAGAGCGTGCGATTGACGGCCGCGTAAAAGCAGGTGCCGTTGGAGTTAGCGCGGATGTGTGCGCCTTCAAGCACGATCGGGCCGGTGAAAAGCCCGTCGCTTTGCGTGCGGATAGTGACGTCGCCTTGCTCGCTGGGTTGTGTTGAGGCCTCTTCAGTCTCGCCGCCGAAAAGCTCAGCGATCCTGAACAAAACCATCCCGCGATTCTTTGGATCGTACCCGTAGGCCAGTTGCGAGTCGGCCGTTGGGCCCCAGGTCATGCCGAAGCTGGACCACTCGATTTGCTCCTTCGGGCCGGCGTTTACGACGACGCCTCCCTCGCGGGCGATGCGAAACAATCCCTTGTCAGCCGTTGCAACGAAGAGCGTGCCGCCGCGTCCCGCCGGCGCGGCGATGCCGGTGATGAAGACGTTGTCGAGGAGCTTTTGCCACGGCTCTTGAACGGATGCAAGATAGTAGAGCGTTCGCGAGTCAGGATCTTTCGCCGGCGAGCTTTCGACCAGCATGTGTCGGCTCTCGCCAACCCACGCGACCTGCAGGATGTTCTGCTCGGGAAACAGAATCTGCCACGTTTTGCCGGCGTCGTTGCTGCGCGAAAGCCCCGGTGTTTCAACGCCGTGCGTCGCGACCAACGTGCGGTAGGTTCTGTCGTCGGGCGAGAAGTAGATGTTCTGCACGTCATCGCCGGCCAGTCCTGATGATTTGGTGGCAAGATTTTGCAGCGTGTCGCCGGCGTCGGCGGTGCTCCACAGGCCGTGGCCGTGCGTGGCGATGAGGATGCGGTTTGGCACATCGGGTTGAAATGCGACGTTGGAGATAATGCCGATTTTCTCAGCGGTCGCCTGTGCGAGGGGGGCGTAGGTTTTTCCGCCGTCGGTGGAGCGGAGCAGGCCGTCATTGGTGGCTACGAAGACGCGCGTCGGGATGAGCGGATCGGGGAAGACGGCGACAACGTCGTGAACCTGCTCGTCCAGATGCCACTGCACGTGGAGCGGAAGGTAGTTGCCGGTCAGCCGAGGCAGACCCTCGCGGCTGCTGTAATCGACCGGAATCGGCGTGGGCGGTCGCGGCGCTCGCGCGGCCAGCAACGATGACGTCAGGGCCACAGCGGCTACGGCGACAAATCCAAACAGTCGAATTCGATGATTCATCTTAACCACCTGCTCATTGTCGAACAGCGAATCGCCGCCCGCAACTGCGTTACTCCGCTGCTTTTGAATCGTTGTCGTCCGGTTCAGACGACACCGGCTGAAACTGCACGTGATGGATCGTCAGCAACAGAGGTTTCTCGGCCTTGCTGGTAAGAATCATCGCACCGGTGATGGACGGCTGAAATTCGCCGGCGTCCTTGATCAGGCGGCTGACCGGAATCTGCACACGCGTGTCGGTAGTCGTCAGCTTACCATTCGGAATGAAACCCTCGGCCATGAGGTTCACTGGCTGCGAGCGGGCCGCCCGCGAATACGTTGGGGTGTCGCGGAGTTGGAGCGTGAGTTCGGCCGTGCTCTCGTGCGAGGCGCGGATCCAGAACGACATGACCTCTTGCCCGGTGATGTCTACCGTGTGGTTGCCGTACCCGCAATGCATCAGCACCGACCAATCGCCAGGCGATTTGACGTTAATCGTGTAGAGCCAGCGGAAGGGCTTTTCTTCGCGCAGCCGAGCGCCGGTCAGGTCGCCGGAGATCGCGATGGGTGGGCCGAGCATCACGAACGGAACGGCGTCCTGCTTGGCGGCGAGCGTCAGCGTTCCCACCGCGCCAGCGAGCAGTTGTTTCTTCGTAACTGCGGAAATCGCAATGGGGTTGCTCTCCGGGGCCGCCGTTCCCGCTTCGGTTCCATCGGCGCGAATGGTGGTGAAGTCGACGACGAAATGGTTGCCGTAGATGCCGTCGCCGGCCTTTCCGTCGTCATGCCGGCCGTCGTCAAAGAGTGGGACCTTGGGCGGCAGACGGAAACGCTGGAGGTTGGCAGTGACGGATTCAACCGGGTCGTCCGGCGTCGATCGCACTTCGGCGGTGATGACGACGCGCTGCGCACGCCATTCTTTCAGGTGTGAATCAAGCTTCGGCTGAAGGTCGCGGGCGGCGTTACTCAGGTGGTGCGAACTGTTGAACGCCGACAGGTCGTTGGTGAACTCCGCTCGTGCGGCCGTGATCTTGTCCATCTGCGGGAGCAGGGCAGCAGGGGTGAGGTTGACGTGCGAAATCGAGAGGCGGTCGGAAGTCGGACTGCTCTCGTAAAGCGTGCGGTTGACCGCGGCGTAAAAGGTCGCGCCATCGGCGCTGGCGCGGATGTGAGCACCGTCCATCACGAGTTCGCCGGTGAAGAGGCCCTCGCTCATCGTCTGGTACGTGGGCGCAGAATCGGAGGTCTCTGCGTCAGTGTCGCCGGCCAGTTTGTCAGGCGAGAACAAGACCATCCCCAGCTTCGTCGGCTCGTACGCGTAAATCACCCGCTGCTTGGGATTCTGGCCCCAGGTAGTGTTGAGGCTCGCCCACTTCATCGCGCCGGCGGAGTCGGCGTTTTTGATGATTCCACCCTCGCGGGCGATCCGAAATATTCCCTTATCGGCCGTGGACAGAAAGATCACCGACTCGTACTTCCCGCCCGGCACGGCGGCGCCGGTGACGTACACGTCGTCGAGCATCTTCTGCCACGGCTCCTGGAGCGACGAAAGGAAATAAACCGTTCGCGAGTTGGGATCTTTTGCCGGGGCAGATTCAAGCAGGAGTTGCTTGCTCGTCTGGTGGAGCCAGAAAATCTGGTAGACGTGCTGGTCGGGAAACAGGATCTGCCAGGTTTTGCCGTTGTCGGTACTGCGCGACAGGCCCGGCGCGTCTTCACCGTGAATGGCGAGCAGCGTACGCAGGAGGCGATCCGTAGATTCGTAAAAGATGCCCTTTACCGAGTCGCTTGCGAGGCCTGACGCCTTGGTGGCGAGCGTCTTGACCGTCTGTCCGCCGTCGTCGCTCGTCCAAATCCCGTGGCCCTGCGTGGCGATGGTCAGGTGCTCGGGCTGATCGCCGCGAAAGGCGATGTCGGTCACGATGCCGATCGTTTCAGCAGACGCGTGTTTCAGCGGCGCGAAGATTTTGCCGCCGTCGCTCGATCGGAGCAGGCCGTCGCTGGTGGACAAATAAATGGTGTCGGAAATCTGCGGATGCGGAAAGACGGCCTGCACGTTTGCCACCTGGTCGTTCAATCTCCACTGAACGTTACGAGGCACGTACACCGGTTGCGTTGCAGGAACCGGCGTCGCCGCGGCCGCGAGCGACGGCCCGATCGCGATGAGCAGGACAACATGAAGGAGCCGTCGGATCATGCTCACGGAACCGTGGTTGGGAGTTTTGGCGGCACTTGTCCCAGCACAGTGTGAGCGGCAAGCTTGCCAACGGTCGGCGATTCGGCCACGGCGACGAATCCCTTCACGCTCAATGCTGAAGCCGGGGCCGCATCGGGGGCGCCGGTGTCATCGATCGACGGGGTCTCGCTGATCAGCCGACGATTGGCCCAACCTTTGTCTGATTCCGGAATGAGCGGCGGATCCAGCACGTCGGTGGCGTCAGACGCGGGCGACGGCGTGAACTTGCGGTTGGCGGGAACGTCGGGCGAGTCGTACAGGTGCTTGAAAATCGCCGTCGATTCGCGGCCTTCCACGTTCCAGCCGGTTTGGCCTTCGCCTTCGGGCATCTTCTGCCGGACGGTCCAGCGGGCGAAGTTTTGCGTGGCGGTGTTGTATAGATCGAGTAAGGATTGCTTGCCGCTCTTTTTCTCCAACGCCTGCAGGAAGAACTCAGCGAAGTCGTTGTCGTTCGTCTGCGTCGGGCTCGAGCCGGCGATATTGATCCGCCCCGGCTGTGCGAGCAGCTTGATCGAATCGCCGGAAGATGCGGAGAAGTTCAGCACGATCTGGCTGCCGGCCTTCAGCGGCTTGAGCGCGTCGGCGAGCGCCTGGATATGGAGATCCGGCCCCGGTACCTGCAGCGTGGCGCCGAATTCCGTCGACTCGCCATGGCCGATCACTATGAGGATGAATTGGTCCTGCGCGGAGGGTCTGGCCACTGCTTTGCTGACGGCGTCGATGATCGCAGGC
>Ga0070665_100000714_pt1 | contig 44296 bp, 41 predicted proteins | sample KBSS13metaG_FD_65862 | JGI IMG/M metagenome (GOLD analysis project Ga0070665, IMG submission 65862) | Switchgrass rhizosphere microbial communities from Kellogg Biological Station, Michigan, USA - KBS S1-3 metaG | ecosystem: Host-associated > Plants > Roots > Rhizosphere > Soil ...
ATTGCGGCACCTAAACCTATCGCTTGGGCTATAGGCGGAGTGCCCGCTTCAAACTTTTGCGGCGCAGCTGCCCATGATGCGTGATCATAATCAACATTCTCAACCATCCCACCACCAACTTCATATGGTTCAAGTTCTGAATGCAATTCTTTTTTTATATACAATACACCAATGCCCGTTGGTCCTAATAATTTATGTCCTGAAAACACCAAAAAATCACATCCCATATCATGAACATTAATTTTTTGATGAGGAACTGATTGTGCTGCATCAATAAAAATTGTGGCTCTTACAGATTTTGCTCGCGCAATAATTGTTGTAAGATCAACATGTGTACCAATTGCATTGGACACATGAATAACAGAAACCATCTTTGTTTTATCAGTTATTAAAGAATTTAAAGAAGAAAGATCAAGCGATCCATCAGGAAAAATAGGAATAAATTTTAACAATGCACCTTTTTTATGCGCGAGTTTTTGCCAAGGCAATAAATTGGCATGATGCTCAAGTTCAGTCATAACAATTTCATCACCAGCTTGAATATTTTCATCTCCCCAGGTAGCGGCAACAAAATTAATCCCTGAAGTGCAGCCCCGCGTAAAAATAATTTCCTCTGGTAATGCTCCAATAAACTGCGCTACTTTTTTACGAGCATTTTCATACTGCTCAGTAGCTTGCTCTGCAAATGAATGAATACCCCGGTAGATATTAGCGTTTATCGTACTATAAAAATTTACTTCTGCATCAATCACTAATTGTGGTTTATGAGTAGTAGACGCATTATCACAAGCAATCAGAGGATATCCATTAATTCTTTGGGAAAAAATAGGAAAATGCGCACGTAATTTTTCAAATTTCTTCATTTAAACCCTTTTTTCAGCCTAAAAAAATTAATTTTATAATTCAATCAAATTACTTAACCGTTGCTTTAAACAGGTATCAGTAAAAAGACCCTCTATGAACGCCTGCAATAATAATTGCTGTATAGTTTTTTCATCAATACCGCGTGAAGCTGCATACAATAATTGCTCTCTATCAAATTTACCTATAGCGCTAGCATGAAAACAACGCACTTCATGCGTAAGGACTTCTAAACTGGGCACTGATACTGCACGAGCATTACTGCTTAATAAAATATTTTTATTTTCTTGAGAAGCATATGTATCACTCGCTTCTTTTTCTACCCGAATAATTCCCTGATAATGAGCATCAGCATTGTCCTGCAAAATACCTTTCATAGTCAGCATGCTACGGGTATGAGGCGCTACATGATGCTGCGTAGTAGTAACAGTTACTTTATCTGATGCATTGATCATATAAACACCCGTAATACGAGCATCCGCCCCTTCTTCTTGTAAAATACAATCTATAACTACCTGAGCAGAAACATGAGCTATTAAAATTTCTACCACCACAACAGCATTGCGTTTTACATAAAAACGTAAATGCGTATCTTGGAAGGGATCTATTGTGTCAATCAAAAAAAAATAGCTCTTATGCTGATTTTCATCAACAATATACTCAAACATGGGTCATCCTATTGAATCTTCCATTTCCATTACAATAAGACGATTAATTTCCACGGCATATTCCATGGGTAGCAGCTGAACAAACGCATCAATAAATCCATTTACTATTAAAGCCCGTGCAGATTGCTCATTTAAGCCACGTGACTGCAAATAAAAAAGCTGAATTTCGCTAATTTTACTTACTGATGCTTCATGGCCAATATCAACATTTTTTTCACGAATATCAATAGTAGGATAGGTATCAGTTCGTGATATATCATCAAAAATAAGAGCATCGCATTGCACTTTTGATTGTACATCATGAGCATTTTTAATCACTTTAAGAAGACCTCTATAACTTGATCTTCCCCCTGCTTTGCTAATTGATTTAGCAATAATATGTGATGTTGTGCGCGGCGCACAATGAATAATTTTACCCCCAGAATCTTGGTGCTGTCCTTTTCCTGCTACTGCTAAAGAAATAATAGATCCTTTTGCACCAGACTCGGCAAGCACAATACAGGGATATTTCATTGTTACTTTACTACCAAAATTACCATCTACCCATTCTACTCGCGCATTGCTATACGCAACAGCTCGTTTGGTCACAAGGTTATAAACATTATTAGACCAATTTTGAATAGTTGTATATCTAATATGCGCACCCGGAAGGGCAATAAGTTCAACAACCGCACTATGTAAAGAATTTTTTTTATAAATAGGCGCGCTGCATCCTTCAACATACTCCACAAAACTACCTGACTCTGCAATAATAAGAGTACGCTCAAACTGTCCCATCTGTGAAGAATCTATACGGAAATATGCCTGCAAAGGCATATCAATATGAACCCCTGCAGGGACATACACAAAGCTGCCACCACTCCATACGGCAGAATTTAATGCAGCAAACTTGTTATCATGAGCAGGAATTACCGTCGCAAAATATTTTTTAACAATTTCTTCATGATCACGTAACGCGCTACTCATATCAGAAAAAATAACGCCCTGATCAGACCAGCGTTTTTTTAAATTTTTATAAATAACTTCAGAATCAAATTGCGCACCAACGCCCGCCAAAAATTTTTGCTCTGCCTGAGGGATGCCGAGCTTTTCAAATGTCTTTTTAATTTTATCAGGAACATCAGACCATTGAGTATGCTGATCAGCAATAGGCTGAATATAATAATAGATATCTTCCGGATCAAGATCACTCAAATCTGCGCCCCATGAAGGCATGGGTTTATTTTCAAAAATTTCTAATGCCTTGAGCCGAAATTCCAACATCCATGCCGGTTCATTTTTTTTACGGGAAATTTCAATAACAATTTCTCGATTTAATCCTTTTGCTGACCTGAACACATAGTTAGATGGTGATGTTTTTAAGACCATCATACCCTTTCAGCTCCAACATTTGAGCAACAGATGCATTACCTGATGAAACTATACGTCCATCACACAAAACATGAACATGATCAGGAATAATATAATTTAAAATTCTTTGATAATGCGTAATCAGTAAAATACTCATCTCAGGATTTTCTTTACACGCTAGCTCTATGCCTTGGGCAACAATTTTAAGAGAATCAATATCAAGACCAGAATCAATCTCATCCAAAACTGCAATTTTTGGACGCAATATAAGAAGCTGTAAAAGCTCAAGCCGCTTTTTTTCTCCTCCAGAAAAACCTTCATTAAGGCCTCTGGCAATAAAACTTGCATCAATTGATAATTGCTCACATCGACTTATCAAAATTTTTTGAAAATCAACAACCGTAATATGAATGCCCGTGATGGCTATATATGCTTCTTTTAAAAAAGACATAACAGACACGCCAGGAATTTCACATGGGTGTTGAAACGATAAAAATAAGCCTTTGCGAGCACGTTCATGCACAGACATAGTTGTAATATCATCACCATTTAACTTTATAGCGCCTTGAGTGATCACATAATACGGATGTCCCATCAGTGCGTAAGCTAAACTACTTTTACCAGACCCATTAGGCCCCATCAGTACGTGAATAGCTCCAGATTCAATAATTAGATTAATATCATAAATTATTGGTTTATCTAAAACTGAAACAAAAAGGTTATTAATAGACAAAAATGCATTTTTTTCCATATAATCATGATATCAAAAAAATGATAAATAATAAATATCAGTATTTTTCACATAATCTGAAAAAAATTACCTTTATAGTGAATCTTCATCGTCATCAGGCTCTTCATCAAAAAACCTTTGATTCTTTGTTTTATTTTCTATGAATTCTTCAGCCAGAAAAGTCCCCACAGCGTCTACCCCTGAACTTGCTATCCATGATTCTAACCCGTCTAACTCATTAATCCACTTCTGCAAAACCTTCTCCAGACCTTGTTTGTCTTCAATAGAAAGAGCATTTCTTACCTTTTTTGCATATTCATTAATTTTATTCTTAAGAAAATCTTTACGACGATTAATCATTTTTTCCGCTAATACTAATTTTTGCATTTTCTGCTGAGGCGATAAACTATTTTTCATCCCCATTAATTGAAAACTTATAATGCCAAGAAAAATAAGCAGTCCTCTTTTAGCCGCTTTTGCAATAAACATAAAAAGCCCTTTCTAATATAAAATATTATCTTCAATTTTTAACCTATATTAAAAAGCTACTTTATCGCAATGTATTTTATATTAGAAATAAAAACAATGTGATTTAATGGCAGATAAATTCGTAGAAACCTACTGTTTCTTACAAAATTAAACAATCAACCCCATAGAACTCATGAACCCTCATTGTTTTTCTTATAGAATACACTTAAGACTTTTTGACTTATACAGCAATAATTAATAAGTTGTTAAATGATACAAATATTATATTTCTACAACTTAAGCTCAAAGATTTTTATGACTATATTCACAAAAAAAATGTTTTTTTTATTTTTTCTGCCCACTTTAATGCTTACCAAAGCCATATATTCCATGGGATCACCAAATAAAAATTTTAAGTTCATCAAAATCATAATGAAAAGAAACAACCAGAAAAAAATGAACAATAAAAGTTTGACAGCGATAGAAACACCTTGTCAGGCTATTATAGTTTATCAGAAAAATAATTTTCTAGCGGATATCATTACGCAGATAAATAAAGAAATCAACCGCCAACCTGCAAATACATACAACACACTGTATGGCTTCCTGCTCACAAACGATTGCCGAGGATACATAATATGTGAATACCCGATTAATAAGACTGACAGATAAATTTGATCAACCAACGTGTAAGTAATTCACAATTTAAATTTTCAGGCTAGATTCTTATGACATTCATTTTTATACAATCAATAGAGTTACCTTTACCTTATCCCAATACTGCATTGCCGTTATAATTTGATTTCATGATAAGGTTTTATTATTATGGGTCAATATAATATACGGTACCATAATTTATCTTAAGGATTTTAAATGCCAATGCTTACAAAAACTAGGATATTTTCATTTATAATACCACTCGCATTTATTAAAACGGTGCATTGCATGAATTTATCAAAGCCGTATAATTCTCTTTTAATTAAAACAATATTAAATAAAAATTTATGTAACAATCAGACAAAAATCATTTCAGGATGTCTAAAAATTTTACCTAAAATGTGCATAGGCAACTATATAAGAACACCAATAACTTATAATCCTAACAGTGAAACCAATACAATAACTAGCGACGAGCTTACTACTTATATAACAGCTTATACTACTCATAATAAAATCGAACTTAATACACCCTTTGTAAATACTATAATATTCAATGAAAAAACAAATCAATATGTTAAAACAGAAGACAACAAATATTTGATACTCCAAATACCTTCGCCTGATCTTCTAAAATGCGACAACGGCTCGGAACTTTGTATAAAAACCGAGCAATATACTTTTAATGTAATATGTACACAAAACGATAATATGACATTTCAAGAAGAATTAATACAAGACCTAGACGATTTTGCTCATAATCCTCAAGAAACTGTTTTTGATAAACAAATTAAAGAAATTCTTATAAATAACAACATTATTACGGAAACAGACGAGATGACACGACCCTATATGAAGGACTCTACGGGAAACTTGGAACAACATTTGTATTTTCTCTACAAACAAGGGGCAAATGGATACAAAGGGGAAAAAGATTTATTAAACTTAACTCCAGGATTGCCAAAAAAAATAACTAGGCAATTAAACGAATATAATCACTTAAAGAAATAATACCTTCTTTAACTTTCTCTGCGCCATCTTGCGCCAAGGTTTTCATACCATCTGCAATTGCCTGATTATAGATTTCATCAAATTGAGGGTTGGTAATAATAAGCGCTCGGAGAGTAGAAGATATCTCTAATAGTTCAAATATTCCAATACGTCCTTTATAGCCCAGATCATCACACAATCTACACCCCTGAGCTTCATAAACTGTCTCGATATCATTAACACCACAAGATCGCAAAAAATTGTGCTCCTGCACGGTTATTACTCGCACTTGGCGACAATCACCACATAATTTACGCATTAATCGCTGTGCAAGGATACCAGAAAGCGCAGCATTAATTAAAAATGGTTCAATACCCATATCCATAAGCCGCATAATAGCACTTGGTGCATCAGTAGTATGCAACGTACTTAATACGAGATGACCCGTAAGGGCTGCTTCTATAGCAATACGCGCGGTAATTTTATCTCTAATTTCTCCGACCATAATAATATCAGGATCTTGACGAACCAATGAGCGCATACCTTTATCAAAAGTAAAACCGACCGGTACATTAATCTGAGCCTGAGTGATGCCATTCAAACAATATTCCACAGGATCTTCTAAAGTGACGATATTTTTTTCTGTGCTATGTAAAAAAGAAAGGGCTGCGTATAATGTTGTTGTTTTTCCCGACCCGGTAGGACCCGTGACTAAAAAAAACCCACTTTGTCGTTGCAATAATTGCTTGAACGTACTCAATAGATGCGCTTCAAATCCTAGATGATTTAAATCAATAGTTTGAAGAGTCCGATTTAAAATACGCACAACCATTTTTTCACCGTACAAACAAGGAAAAGTAGAAATACGGATATCAACTTCATTCTCCTGATGCAATAAATAAAATTTTCCATCTTGTGGCAACCGCCGCTCGGCACTATCCATACTTCCTAAGATTTTTAAACGTGCAATAATTGGCAAACTTAATTCAGAAGAAAATGATTTTTGATCAATTAAAATCCCATCTATACGAAAACGCACACGTAACTCATCCCGCGTTGGTTCTAAATGAATATCTGAAGCTCGACGTATAATTGCATCATGAAGCAATTCATCTACACGCGATACTATCGATTGCTCATCAAGTATACCCACCGCTTTATCACTCAAAGCCATCCTCCTCATCATCAACTTGATATAAAACTACTTCCTCTTGATCTACGCTGTGCACAAATTCATCCATTAAAAGATGTTCTTGACGTATATCTTGATTAGGATCATCTTCAGTATCAGCTGTATCATAAAATTCTTTCACTGCATCGCAAATGTCACGACCAATCCCCACATAAAAACGAATATCATATGATACATTTTCACCAATTTCAAACAACAAATCAGAATTATGAGGATTTGCAGCAATCATAATCATCATATTTTCATCAACCTGCAAAGGAATCATTTCATTTTTCAACAACAGCTGCTTAGGAAACATATGCAACAGATGTGTTTCAAAAAAATAACCCCCAACATCAAATGAAGGGAGCTGAAAATATTCAGATAAGGCTTCTAGAAGATCTCCTTCCTCTACAATACCTTCACTTAAGAGAAATTCATTAAATTGATCAATGTCTGATTCATGAAAAGCTTCAAGTAACTTTGCCGCATCATCTGCCGGTAGAAATTTTAAATCAACCAAAACATCCAAAAATGCTGCTTCAAAACTCTTTTTCATGATAATCGTCCTTTTTTTATCCTACTTTAAGTCCTATCAAAAAACCGATAACACAACTAACCGTTCCTGCAACATTCGCTTTCATCCATTCTAATATTAAAAATCCATACTTATCACCTATCACCGTAGATGGTAAGCCTAGCATTTGATGTATTTTAGAAGCATTAAAAGAAATGGAAAGATATTCAAATTGCTGCAAAACAATCAGTCCAATAATTAAAAAAACTGCAGCGATAAAATATTCGCTATATTTTTTAAGCAAAAAACCAATAATAAAACCTATCGCCCCAAAAAGACCAATATCAATCAATAAATTTTTATCCACACCAATTTTATGTGCAATCACTTCTGGCTGCATTGCATTCTTAAATGTTTCAAGAAAACCTGTGCTTGCTACCTGAGTTTCATTAAGCATGAAAACCTCCTTTTGCTACTTTTTCTTACAATTATGGTTTAAGTATAGCGGCATAATGTACGCAGAATCAAGAAAAAGGGTTAAATAATAAAAGAGGTGTCTGGGACACCTCTTTTATTTTATTTACCTACAACAAAAAGCTTATTTGATTAAAGCTTTAAGAGCTTTTCCTGCCTTAAATTTTGGAACTTTTTTCGCAGGAATTGTCATTTGTTTGCGAGTTACCGGATTAATCCCACTGCGACTTTTTCTTTTCATTACAGAAAAAGTACCAAATCCTGTAAGAACTACTGTTTTGCCTTGTTTCAATGTACCACTCACCGTAGAAAGAAACGCTTCAAGCATTTCCTTACACGTTGCCTTGGACTGCTTAGTAGCTTTAGCCATTGACTCGATTAACTTTGCCTTGTTCATAAACATCCTTTACTTATTGACCTATGGCAAAGCAAACAAAAATAAAACGATTACTTAATCTGTAGGCTAGCCATAGTAACATATGTTGTCAAGTATTTTTACTGATTTTTTTCTATAACACTTAAAATATTACTTTCTCACAACACTCTTTTTTCTAAGACACTTCTCTTTAAACATCACATCCAAAGAAAAATTTATTTCACATTTTTACGATATACAAAAACAACACCGTAAAAAAAAGTACAAACATGGCTATATTTTCAATAGCTTTTTTAGAACAATATGGTGCCGAGAGCCGGACTCGAACCGGCACGAGTTTACACTCGAGGGATTTTAAGTCCCTTGCGTCTACCTATTCCGCCATCCCGGCACAACTTTTTTAGTGGAGGCGGCACCCGGATTTGAACCGGGGATCAAGGTTTTGCAGACCCGTGCCTTACCACTTGGCTATGCCGCCGCATACAATTCAATTATTTACTAATTTAGTAAACATCTTAAATGTAGCATAAAATAGGTATTCTGCAAGCTTTTTTGCTTAAATTATTGATGAAAAAACAGAAGAAATGAATTAGGAATCAATTTTTAAAAAAATTGCTAAAAACAACTGAAAAACATTATATTATTCACAGTTATTGCTACGTAAAAGAAAATTATTTTTTTCTTCAATCAAAAAAGTCATAATTTTTTTTTCTGAAATACATTTTATATTCTGTTCTAAAAAACTATTTTCTAATTCTTTAACATTCGAGCTAAATCTATCTTTAATATTACACAAAGACTTATGTAAATTATACTTAACCCGATTGACCTTCTCATTAATTTTTTCCAAAGGAGTTACTAAAGGACAAGCAACCTCAATTTCTTCAGGCGGATTCATCCTAATTTTATTACAATCTGATATCAATTGACCACTGACATAGGAAACACCTCCAATAATTACGGATCGAAACAAATCGCTAAGTAAAACATTTTGAGTCTTTCTTAAATTGTCCCAAGCAAAATGTATTAGACCTGAAATTGAACCTCCTACAAAAAAATTTTTAGGAATAGGTGATAAAATTTGTGTTAATCTTGATTTCTCTTTAATCACCATAACTTTTGTTGACGGACCAAATTTCTCTCTAATCCATATAGGCGTTGTTGTTAACACATTTTTATATTCTTCTTCTGTTAATGGTGTCAATGCTGATTGTCCAACTTCATTTTTTTTATTCAAAAAATCACAATTAATAGAATCAATAAATAAGGCTACACCTTTTTTTTCTTCTGAATTTAATAACATCACAGTACTGCATATATTATCTATCTTGTTTTGTTTATCTTTATCATTTGTATATATTTTCTGTAACATCTGCGATAAATCATTCTCTTGCAAAGAAATATTTTTAAAATCAATGCCGGAAAAACCAATAAATGAATAAAACTGCCCATGCCAATCATGTTGTTCTTGAGATTTATTTTTATACATAAGCCGGACAACATTACCTCTAACATCTTCTACTATACCGTGAGTTTTACTATATTCAAAAAACACACAAATATTTGGTAACCAAGAAGGACCATAAACTATTTCTTGCGGCCGCTTAGACGCTACAACTGTTTGCTTCATCGCACCTAATGAACATCCTAAAAGAGCTACCATCAAAACTATCAGATATTTTTTTACTAACATCACTATTTCCTAATTTTAATTAAAGTTTTGTAATAAATTCTGTTTTAATAGGACTTCCCATATGGCTTAATGCATTAATAAAGCCTAAAACAGCCCCTGTCCCACTGAGAGACCCTGCTGACATTAAAGCATTGTTAAATGTAGCAAGACTGAAAGAAACTGATCCTGGTGATAGCTGATTCAACAACGCAGGACTAAACTTAGCAAATGTCAGCTGATTATCAAGTGCCGTTTTCATCACTGGATTATTAACAAAACCCCCAACATATGCAGATGGAGCATTTGTTCCTATCTGAGAAATTTGACTATAGATACCATTATCTGTTTTTAATATTGGACCTACAACTTTTATTGCGTTTTCAATACCGGATCTATGCGCTTGCCCAAAAAACACACTCAATATAGCTTGTTGCAATAAACTTACTCCAGCACCTTTAGCAAATTCTGCTACTGCTGGCATAGCTGCAGAAGCAAGAGCGTCTTGAGCTGTATTTTTACCCAACTCAATAATAGTTCCCGTTCCTGCACCATATATCAATCCCTGTAAAGCGCCTACCAGCAAACGGATTGCCTGGTCAGTAGGACTTGGCATGAGTTGTATTTGTAAAAATTCATTTTTATTGTGAAATTTTTGACGAATGTCTTCTGGTAAACTTACAATACGGTCATATACGTTTCTACGAACTTTTATAGAAGATTCTCCTGCATTAAGCTTATCAATTAATCCTTCTAACAATAAAAGGTCATCTCTATTAAAATTCTTAAAAAGATGATCTAAGCTATATTCCCACAAAATACCATTATGTAACTTCGCTGCCATGGCATAAGATTCTAATGCATATTTGGCTGGTAAAGTTTTATATTTTTCTTGTGCTGATGCACTCTCTAAGCCTAACCCCATAAAAAATACATTCTGTCCATACTTTGGTGAAGCATGAATTATTTTTAACACATTTGAAATTGGATCATTATCTCTTTTATAACAATTATCAAAAGCCCTAGGATATTGTTCACCTAACGTTTCACTATGAGAAAAACTTAATTGTTTTAAAGATTCAAAAGGAATAGATCCTTTTCCATCAATTAAAACCAATAACGGCCAAGATTTTTCTTTTTTATATTGTTTCTTCTTAGAAGTACTTACTTTCCCAGTAAACATCTGTGGCTCTTTTGGTAACAAAGACTGAATAGACTTGTTACCCATATTCATAGCCGATAACGAACTAAAACCTATACAGCCTGCCGTAAGTATTACTTTAAATTTTAACATCTTTATCCCTGACTTAAAAATATATCTTTAAAAAAAACGCCGTTAAAAAGCATTACCCAACTATTAATTTTTTTATATTTTTTTAGTAATATCTTTAATCGCTTTTTGTGGAACTATTGGACGGGTAAAATCTCCCTGCAACACACTTTGAGCAGTTCCTGTTATCAGTGCATACAAAGTTCCCCACAATAAGCCGTCTTTCATACCCACAGCAGTAAACAATTGATCCGCCACTGGCAATGATAAACTTTCTACTGCGCTTAACGCAGCTTGTTGAGCCATAACCGTGACTTGTGCTGTTGCTTCTTGCTGAGCTTCGCCGCTATGCTTTCTTTTACAAATTATTCCCGCTGCTGTACTAAAAGCGCTAAAAAAATTCCAATTTTTTCTTGCTTCTTCACCAAAAACCCTATTAAATTGGCTTTCTGTAGACTTTTCCCCAGAAATAGACTCAACCGCATCTTGCATTATAAAGTTAGCTACCGCATTCTGAAGGCAACCATCTTCTACTATTTTTTGCAACACAATTGCTTCATATAATTGCAAATATTTTTCTTTAACTGTTGTTTGATATGTTGTGTCATACACCGACTTACTCAGTATTTTATTAGCCTGCGTAACTTCATGATTGTTATCTAACGCTTTTAGATAACTTCCCGCTAATCCACCTATCACATCAGACGTAATCATTAAAGGAGCAATTTTTTGTGTAATACGCTTAATTTTAGTCCATCCATCAACAGGAACCTTAACTTCTGCTTGAAGTTTATTTTTAATAATAGCTGGTATATTAACTATCGCATTATGTTGATCTATAGTTGCGTTAAAAACCTGTTTAGGCTTCAAAGGCATTAACTGAGGAATTAATTTTTGTTGCTCAATACCCATTGTATAAAACTCTTTGTCAGATATATCCTTAAAAGCTTCATACTTGTTCTTTTCATTAATTATCCATAAACCATGTCCATGACGGTACCCTACGGCGGCAGATGCATTGCCCATAATTGCAGCATAAGCAATTGCGCCAAGCTGTTTTTTTACTTCAGCCGGTACTATTTTAACCGAAAGCTTTTTAGATAACTGTGGACCTGATAGATTTTTGGCACTCTCATGTAATGCTTTAGAGAGATCCACATTCATAGCAGATAAAGAACTAAAGCTTATAAAGGCAAAAACCGATAATATGTTATATTTTAACATCTTTTAAACCCCTGTTTAAATACAGATTAAAAAGTACCCCCTTTACTCTTATTATTTCAAATTTAAATAAAATGTCAATGTGAAATATTATCGTTAAAAAAGGGCCTTAAAAGACCCTTAAAAAACACAACGGGGTATTCTTTGCATGTGCAAAAAATACCCGCTATAAACTTACGTCAAAATTAACGCCTTTTTTACGTTAACGCATTACTTGAAAAAATCGATTCCATCGGACTCTCGACCAAAAATCAATAGGATGTTTAATCAAATCAACTATCCACCAATACTCATCACTATCAATAGACCAAATACGAAACACAATTCTTCCATGAATTTCTTCTTCTTTAATTGGTCCAAAAAAACGACAATCATGGCTACCTAAACGATTGTCTCCCATGCACCAATACTCATCAACACCAAGCTTAACATAAAACACATCGGATTTTGTCCAATTATTACGCGTTTCATCAGGAGTGGTTTTTCCATTTTTTGGCATTTTTGCCGTACCTGGTACTATCAATAAAGGATTGCCATCTTCATCTTTTTTAACAAAATCTGCATTTATACGATAAAATGGCTGTGTTTCAAAAGAAGCACTCGAATCATAAGATCGCGGAGAAGCTTCATCATGCAATATACGTTGCTCAATATATTCAGCAACAATCTCGGGATCAAACGTACGACCATGAGACATTTCTTTAATTTCACGTTCTATCTGATGCCGTAATGCTCCAACATCCTTACTTCGTAATCGAATAAGAGGATATTGATTGATGTATGGCTCGTCTAATTTTTCTCCATTACGATATATCACTGGCTTACCATTCTCTATTGTTCCTCGAATCACATCACCTGGTATACCTATAACACGTTTTGTCCAATTTGAAGGCCCCCACACAAAACGCTGAAAAAGACGAATTGCCCAATTAGGTGAATACTTCCATTCAGGATCATTAAATGCAATAATTTCTCCATGCCGAGGCTTTCTTACTTTATAAGAAAATTTATCTGCAAAAAAACGTTCTCCAACTAACATCGTTGTTTCCATTGAGCCAGTAGGAACTTGATATAGCCCAAATCCAATGGTACGTACAATAAAAACAACCAATAATAAAAATATAAATTCTATTATACTGGAGGACCAACTTTGATGCTTTTTTTTGTGTTCTTTTACCATTATTATTCCTTTACTTTAAAATTTTTTAGTTTGATTCATGCAATTCCGGGTAAACAATCCATTGGATTAACTCGTTTACCACTCTCATAAACTTCAAAATGAAGATGTGAACCGTCCTTACCCTTTTTCCTAATAAATCCTGTTTCCCCCACGGTACCTACTATTACTCCTTGTTTTATTTTTTGACCTGCACTTACACGAATCGTGTGTAAATGAGCATATCGAGTTTTTATTTTTTCTGTATGTTCAATTACTACCGTATTGCCATAACCTTGCTGAAAACAAGCCTGTTCAACGGTACCTGCTCGTGCCGCTTTAACAATGGTCCCTTTTATTGCTGCCATATCAATTCCATGATGAAACCCCCATGTGCCATCAATACGTTTACGAGGACCAAATAAAGAACTTAACCAACATTTATCAGTGTCAATTGGCCATATAAATCCGTAATCTTTAAAAGGCCTGGTAATGGTCGCTCTTTTAACTTCGTTTTGCTTAATTGATCTAACCGTAGATTTTTGCTGTACAAGAGGCTTTTTTTGCGGAGAAGCAACAACACTGGTGTGCGCATAATCAGACCACTGATCAATATCTATTGTTGTCATTAACGTAGTGAGATCTTGCGATTGAACATAATCAAGCGTTGACTGTTTTAAATAGTCTGGCTGTCTATTAATTACCATAAATGAATCATCCACATAGTCATCATCATCATCAGGATCATCACTTGCTTCGGCCGCCATTATCTCATTGATCATGACAGGAGATTCTTCTTGACTCTCTTGCAATTGCTCAGCTAACTCTGAACTAATACCTTTCGATACCAGTACAAAATTATCCCCTTCATTTCCATTGATTTTTTTTATCAACAGATCAATATTTTGGCAATATTGTTGCTTTAATACCATTAATTCCGTTACTTGCTTACAAAAAAATCGATATTCAATAAAAAGAAGCACCATAACAATAACCATCGTCATTGCAAGGCACCCGAACACTACTGAATGCATAAAAGAAAAACGTTTATCAACCATATGCTGTTTGTGTTATTATTACGTTATATAATTTGAACTACGTCTGCTTCAACCCAGCCAATCATATCAGCATATTGAATTTTATACCACCCTTCTTTTACTTCTTTTATTTTTACATTGTCAGCATACACAACAGGACATAGCTTGTGAAAATCTTTATGAGGAGCGGCAAACAGTTGCCCCTCTTTTATCACAATAATTCCATTGCGTGAGCACTCATTAGTATAATATACTCCCAATAAAACACCACACAACATCATCAATAAACATAAGCTACTCAACATCATTTTTTTTACTTTTGTATGGTAATATCGACTTAAAAAAAAGAGCATATACCAACACATTAAAAATAAAATCTGTAAAAAAAATAAGGAAATATAAGGCAACGTATCTTTGCACAAGTTAAATAAAGTCACTAACAAGGATTGATCTTTTGCTTTGCCCATCAGCGTTAAAACATGCTCTTTATTTTTTTTAATACAGTTATATTCGGCTATCGTTGCACCAACTTCAGCGCGCGACCAATAGACAAGAGCTTGCGCATAATCACCTTTATAAAAATAAACATTACCAATATTATACAGAGCAGCACGTCCTTTTTTATTCATCATTTGATAGGAATGCAATGCTTTATCATAATTTTTTTGTTCATAATATTTATTACCACTCAGAAACAATTCTTCATCCGTACTAAAAATAACCTGAAAGGATAACATGCACATAAAAAATAGTACTATATAGTTTTTTCTAACCGCTCTATCCATTGTTTTGCCATCCTATATAATTCATCAACGTTTTCATTATCACATTGTCCATAAGCAATAAACGTAATTCGTTCAAAAAAATCATTCCACTCTGGGGATGAAATGATACAGGTTTTACCGGAAATCTGCTCTAATTCTTGAAACAAACAGATAAAAATTTTATACAAAGATTGGATATCATGAACTTCCTTTGCACCTGCTAATTTTTTATATGCATGCTTAAATGCACGTCGCCTTGCCAAACGGCTACTGTTTCCCGTTAAAAAAATACATTTTCCTACTATCAAAGGAAATCCTAAATATGCGCAGGGTGCAAATAATAATAAATGAAATATCCACCATGGCAACGATACTTTTTCTGAAACAGGATACCATGGCCCGGTACTATTAACAGAAGCAATTTCTTCTTCTGGCCCACAACTGAGTACTGTTTCATCTACTGGTGACGATACAATAGTATCCTCTTGCTTAACCTTAAAAACTCCTGGCATAATAGATACTGCAATCGGCGATGTGCGCAAGGTTACATATGCATTTCTTTCAATATCAAAGTAAGTAAATGTTTGCTCTGGAATTTCACATGCACCTGGTTGCAGACCTTGTACTATAAATTCAAATCGTTTTTTAGGCAATTCATCATTATTTTGTGGTGCAATAATTGCATGATTAGAATCATAATATTTTAATACGTCAGGCATTTTCAATGAAGGAATTGCAATGCTATCCAAATTTCCCGTACCTTCAATTTCAACCACCAAGACCATCCCTTCCCCTATTTTTGCAATACCTGGTTTTATATCAGCAGAAATACGTTCAAATACCCCTACTGCCTGAACAGCTTGATCTGTAGGAGGAAGCGGTAACACTTTAATAGTTAACGCATTTGAGTAAACCCGTTTGCGGTCAACACGATTATTGATGAGCATAAAAAGCCCACCAAGTACATGATTATTATCTTTAAGGGGAATATCATAATCAGCATTATATGCAGGAATAACAAACTCTCCTGCTTTTGTTGGATACATATCCCATCGCCACTGAGCGTATTTATAAAGTTCGCCATCAATTTCAGCGGTACCTGCTTCTAACTTACTAATTTCTTTTACATCAAATCCCGACAATTCGGGCATATTTATATTATGTAATGATAATGATTGATCTTGATAATAAAAGCGCAAGACACACCCAATTTTTTGGCCTACAACAACAGATTCTGAATCAGTCATGAATCTTAAAAATACTTTTGATCCGATTATCTGCTGATTTTTATTACGAGCAACCTGCATGCCCATATCTTTAACAACATCAATATGGACAACATTAGAAACAAGTTCTTGTTGTTGATGCCTAACCGTCACGGGACCAAGATCATAGCTGCCAACTTCATCAATACATACTTCATATGAATAACGCGCCTTAGACTTACCATTAATGCTACTCATATAAGAACCAGATTGCCTTGCGGTGAATTTATCTAATCCTTTAATTTTTGGGGCCTGAACGGATCCATATACATCATCTATGGTAACCTCAAGCGTGAACGGTTGTCCTACAACAACTTGATTTTGCTGACCATTTTCTGTCCGAACTGTCATAGAAACACCTGCCTGCAAACAAACAGTTGTAAAAACTATAAAAATTATTAAAATCTTACCAAGCATTTTGCACATTTTTTCCACCATGTTGACGTACTTTTGCTTCCATTAATTGTTTATTAATTTCTTGATCTTGTTTTTCTTGATTATTTAAAATATTTAAAAGCCACGGATCATCTATTTTTGCCATATTCTGCTTATCCCCATTTGCATCTTGCTCTTGCATGCCCTCAGATGATACACTAGTGTCTTGAGTATCACTTTGTTTTTCAGGAGCTTGACGATGTTGGCCACCTTTTTGACGATCACCCTTTTGTTGTGTTGTTTGCGGTTGTTTATTAAATTCATGCTCATTGTCCCGCTCTTGATTATTGGAGGAATTTTTCTTATCTTGTTGCTTCTGCCCCTGCTCTTTTCTTTGTGTATCTTTATTGGCATTTTCAGCCTTGTCATACTGATTATCTTTGGATTGTTGATCTAATTGATCTTGTGCAGCATCATCTTCTTGCTGCTTATTGTGATTATTTTTCTTATTTTGCCCATTGTTTTGTTTATTTTTTTGATCATTGTTTTGTTGCGATTGTTGATCATTATTATCAGATAATTCATTTTGATCATTATCTTGATTATGTTCTTGATTCTTATCATCCTGTTGCTGATCATTATCATCATTCTTTTGATCTTTATTGTCTTCTTTGTCCTCTTGATCATCATTTTGATCATTATTTTGATCATTATCTTTTTGTTGCTCTTGTTCTTTCTTTTGATCTTCAATCATTTGCGCAACTCGATCACGATTATGCCGAGCGTATTCATCTTCAGGTTTTATTGTAAGAGCCTTATCATAATGCTCTAAAGCACATTCTAAATCTTTATCCTCAACGCACAAAGTGCCTGCTTTAAAATGAGCTAAAAAACGTAATTCATCCTCCGCTGCACAATCTGCCGAATGAGTAAGACAAGCACGAGCCTGCCCCTTGTTACCTAATTTATGCGCAACAACACCAGCATCATGCAATACATCAGCCTTATCAGGGTTATCTGTTATAATACTATTAAATTGGTCATATGCTTTTTGCCAATTCTCTTTTTGGGCTGCATACACAGCACGGTCATAAGAAAAAGAAAACGTTAATGAGGCAAATCCCACTAAAATTATTACCAACCCATTCTTTAAAAAAGAAAATAAATTACTATTTATTACCATTGTTTTCATAATAACCACTCAAGAACAAAACAAATAAAACTAACACATAAAAAATAATGATACTGATCCTCATAGCGAGAATGCTTACGCTCAGCAAATTGTTCTTTTTCAAATGCATTTACTCGTTTAATAAATAATGCAATATCATCATCATTATCGATTGCACGAATATAACTACCGCCAACATCTTGTGCTAACATCTGTAAAATATCTTCATTTAACCGTGAAATAACCACCCCACCATGATCATGTTTTTGGTGTCCCACCAACGTGCCGTGAACATCAAATACTGGAACAGGAGCACCTTCTGGCGTGCCAATTCCTATCGTAAAAATAGAAAGCCCAGAATCAACTGCGTCTTGTTTAATAGAATGTAAATTACGAGAAAAATCTTCCCCATCAGTAAACAAAACAAGCAATTTACTTTTACGATCTGGCGTTGCTGCAAAAGATGTTAACGCTTGTTGTACCGCTTGATCAAGAGCAGTAGTACCGGATGATATTAATTCTGCATCAACAGAATCTAAATATAAATAAAAAGCAGAATAATCAGAAGTTAAAGGACATTGAACAAATGCGGAACCAGAAAACAAAATAAGCCCTATTCGCTCACAAGAAAGTTGTTTGACTAATCGTTTAATTTTTTCTTTTGCAAAAGCCAATCTATTCGGCTTGCAATCTGTTGCCAACATACTCCGAGAAATATCTAATGCAATATATAAATCTCGCCCTTCTTGCATAATAGTTTCTTCAGATTTATCCCATTGAGGCCTGAGTAAAGCCAAACATAAAAACAAACTACCTATAATCATCAACATAGATTTTAATAATTGTTTTTGAGGCGATACATTCCGTAAAAACTCGCGATTCAAGCCCACTAAAACTTGTTGCGCTTTCTGTTGTTTTTTATATCGCGCATAGAGTAATAGCACAACAACTCCAACAAAAAGTAAACTCCACATATTAGTTAAAGAACCCCAATGAATCGCATTGATATTTGTTATCATAATGAAAACCATATATATGTTGAAAATAACAATTCAAAAAAAATAATACCCATAATAATCGCAACAAAAGGGACAAGCAAGTCATAATATAAACTGAACATCGGCACTTCATGATCTGTTTTTTCTAACATATCAATGGTATCATAAATCTTGCGCATATCTCCTGCATTGCGTGCAAGAAAATATTGTCCGCTGGTTTCTGTAGCAATTTTTGTTAAAAGATCTTTATTAACTTTAGGCTTTGCAATAACTCCATAAAAAGGATGCCTAAAATATTGCTCTTGTTCGTTACCAATACCCACGGTATATATTTTTATACCTAATTTTTTTGCAACTTCAATACCCACTGAGGGATCCATATCTCCTTCACTCGGCTCACCATCAGTTAACACAATCATAACCTTACTTTTTGACTGTGAATACTTAAGGCGATTTGCTGCTGTTACAATACCGGTAATCAACATAGTTCCATCCGGATCTATAACACCCAGATTTAATTCTTCAACTATACTTTTTAATAACTGTTTATCAAATGTAATAGGACACCGCGATACGGTATCTTTACCAAATAATACAAGGCCTAACGCATCAGAATCACGTTTTTCAATAAATCTTACCGCCTCAGCCTTTGCAACATCAAATCGAGAACGTTCATCATCATCATAATCTCTAAATTGCATACTACCAGAAACATCAAGCACCAGAACAATATCTATTCCTTGAACAGGAATTTTTGAACGTCGATCAACAATTTGAGGTTTGGAAATAATCAATGCAAGTAAAACCAACAAAAACACTCGTAAAAAGAAAAATATTTTTTTATGAATATGAAAAGTACCCGAACTTCTTTTTTTCAAGGCTTGTCCCAATGCATAACGGTAGACCACTGTTTTATGTAATAATCTCCGCATAACAATAGCTACAATAATAACTACCATCAATACTACTGCATATAAAGGGTGTGAACATCGCACAAAAAAATAATTTAACACGTACTCTGCTCCATTTGATCAACAAACCACTGATATACTTTATTTTTAAAAGATGCATCTGTATCATTTTCTTCATAAAGAAACGGCTTTCCCACAATCACCTTTATGGGATATCTTTGTACCCAAAAAGAATCTGGAGGATATGCTTTATTAATTCCTAAAACACAAACAGGCACAACCGGCCGCCCCATTTTTTTTGCAAGAATAACAAATCCTGCAAAAAAATCATGAATTTTACCATCGGTATAGCGAGCTCCCTCTGGAAATATCATAAGATTGCGATGATGATTATTAACCACATTAAGTATTCTTCTAAAGGATAACATTGCTCCACGTGGTGAAGTTACATCAACTAACACCGATATCAGAGGCACAATGAACCTAATAAACACAGAATCCATTAATTCTTCTTTTGCCAGCCATACATGGGGTACTCCTTTAGACAATACCCCAATAAGAGGAATATCCAATGACGATTGATGATTAGCTACAAAAATTACCGGCTTATCTCGGGGAATATTTTCAATCCCTTCATAAGAAATAGACAACAATGAACCTTTTAATATGGCAACATAAAAATAATGAACAGGATAAAAAAGAATAGGATATCTATAACGATATCGCTGTGGAATGCAAATAAAAATAATAAATGGAATGAAAAAAACAAAAGCAATAAGTATTAACAAAAATCGTGAAAAAATATTTCTTACAATCATTCCAACATTCATGCAATGCCCTATTATTAAGTTTTTCTAAAATAAAGATCAAATTGATCATGAAGTCTTTTAATATAAATATTAGTGTAAAAGCATACGCCAATGGGTAGCAATAACGCGCCAACTGCATTAAACAAAAGGTAATATTGTGGATAAATAGGTATATTATAAGCCAAACACAACTGATGAAGATAATATCCTCCAAACCATCCTAATGCATACATAAAGCCTCCTAAAATAACCATTAAAGGTACATTAAAGAAAACCATTTTTAGCGCATTCCATAAAGATAATAAAAAGTTTTTACATCCTCCTTCAGAGTCAGCAAAAAAAAGTACGGCAAAAATGTATCCATAATACGTTGCGGAAGACCAAGAAAAAAGAGGCAAAAATATCCAAAACAAAATAATCTTTTTTAACTGAAAAATAAAATAGTCCCCATCTTTTAACAAAACTGATGGTCGCGTACTTAAGCATGCTGCTAAAAATAATATTTCACATAAAAAAGATGACGAATAAAAGGAAATATGTCTATAAGGAAAAATTTGAGCAAAAGACAAAAAACAAGAAGCAAGACCGCCAACCGTTACCAATAATAACGCCCACCAAAAATATCGAACATATATTTTATATGCTTCTATGATGGATTTAACGGTCACCATCAAAAATAATTGAAAATTCTTAGGCTTTAACAACGTTAACGAATCCGCCCATGATTGCAGGAGTGTCATTTATATTCCTTCACGTTACAATTTCCCCTTACCCTCTCTTATTAACTTATAAAAGATTACTCATTTCCACAAGTTCTAAAAATGGGTACATAGATCAATCAATAGAACATAAAAAATTTACAATGATGCATCAAACAAGCTTGGTGCTTCAATATTATGCGCTAAAGCATATAGACAATGCTCAACATCTTCAGGTAAAATATCACCTTCTTCTTCCAATTCCTCTAAAACTTGCATAACACTGGCTATGGAATCCGCATCGTCATCGGCACAGGTATAAAAATCTGAAAACCATACAAAATGAATCCAATCAAATAAGTCTTGTTGAGTATAAATTTCCTGCTTAAACCGTTTTAACACATTTACCACATGTTTTCGCTCTATTACAACAGGATTTTCTAATAAATCAGTCTCATCATCATAGCGCACCGGCGGCATATCATCTTTATTAATTTTTAAATCTCTTACTTTTTCCAATAATTCACGATAGTTAACAGACATGATATTCCCTTGTATGGTAAATAATACTTTTTACCATTTATTTTACATTATCATAATTTTTTCTCAAAAAAAACGACATAATCTTTCATAAAACCTCTATATTTTTTAAAAAACTCAATAAAACGGGTATTTATTTTATTTTTAATATAAGAATAGAACTAATTATTATTTTTAATTTTTAGCTTTTTACCTTATTATTTGATTAAATTATTTGACTTTTTGAAAATAGATCTTCTATTATAGAGTATAAAGATACAAAATAGGCAAGGAAATATATGGTAAAACACAATAGCGTTACATTAACCACAAAAAGATATGTATGAAAAAATTAATCATCGTTGAATCACCGGCAAAAATAAAAACAATTTCAAAATTTCTGGATAAAGATTTTGTTATTATGGCAACTATGGGCCATATCAAAGATCTTCCTTCTAAAACAATTGGTGTTTCTATGGATGATAAGGGTATTTCTATTAAATACGTCACCCTAGAAGGAAAAGAAACCACCATTGCTAATATTTGTAAACAAGCATCTACCTGTGACACTATTTATATAGCACCCGATCCTGATAGAGAGGGTGAAATTATTGGGTGGCACATTGCTCAAGAAATTCAAAAGGTAGCTAAAAAAGGAACAAAAACGTATCGAATTGCGTTTAATGAAATTACTGCTCCTGCTATTAAAGAAGCAATTGAACATCCAGGAGATATTAATATTAAATTAGTTGAAGCGCAACAAGCACGTAGAGTTCTTGATCGATGGGTAGGATATGAAGTTTCTCCTATTTTATGGAGAAAAATAGCAAAAGGCCTTTCTGCCGGACGAGTACAATCTGTTGCATTACGTATGATTTGCGACCGTGAAAAAGCAATCCGTAGTTTTGTACCAGAAGAATACTGGAGCATCACGGGACAATTTACTCATAATAAAGCCACCATAACCGCTCCTTTGACCAATATTGGCAAAGATAAAGCAGAAATAAAAAATGAAAAAACTGCTCAGGCAACCATTGAAGCTTTAAAAAAAGAAGATTATCTCATAGATTCCATAACAGATAAAACCCGCATAAGAAACCCGCTCCCTCCTTTTATGACAAGTACATTACAACAAGCTGCTTACAACTTGTTAGGATTTTCTGTAAAAAAAACAATGCAAATAGCTCAACATTTGTATGAAGGTATTCCTTTAAAAGATCCAAGCACCCCTGTTGCGCTCATTACTTATATGCGTACAGATTCTTTACGTATTTCTGATACTGCTTTACAACAAGCTCGTACGTATATTTCAAAAAACTATTCCAAGGATTATTTGCCTACAAAAGCCAATGTCTTTGAAAAAAAAACCAAAGCAAAAACTCAAGATGCCCATGAAGCAGTAAGGCCTATTGATGTTGCTCTTGATCCGGAAAAAATAAAACAATATCTTCCTGCAGATGAAGCAAAATTATATGATTTGATTTGGAAAAGATTTGTTGCATGCCAAATGAAGCCAGCTGAATATGCCCAACGTCAAGTTATTATCAAAGGTGGTAATTATACCTTTAAAGTAACAGGCTCTACGCTTCTTTTTGATGGCTTTTTACAAGTGTATCAAGAAGAAGAGGAAGGGGAAAAAGAAGATAAAGTTGTTTTACCTGCAGATCTTAAAGTAAAAAACAATCTAAATCTTAAAAAGATTGACCCTAAACAACACTTTACTCAACCACTACCCCGTTTTACCGAAGCTTCCTTGGTCAAAGAATTAGAAAAAGAAGGAATAGGCAGACCAAGTACCTATGTTGCAGTACTCAATACCATTCGCGCCCGTTCATACACAACCCTTGAAAAAAAACGCTTTGTTCCTACTGAATTAGGTATGCTGGTAACAGACATGCTCGTAAAAAATCTACCGGAAATCATGAATCCAAAATTTACTGCTCAAATGGAACAAGAATTAGATAAAATTGCTGAAGGGGAACTAGAACGTGACGCTTTATTAAGAAATTTTCATGATACATTCAGTAAAGATTTAGCTGCATTTGGAGGAAAAAACGACGGTAAAAAAGCAGTAGAAACAGAACTAACCTGTCCACAATGTAACAACCATAAACTTGCTATTCGATTTGGAAAATCAGGTGAATTTTTAGGCTGTACCGGTTATCCTGAATGTACTTTTACTTCCAACTTTATGCGTGATGAAAAAGGAGTTATAGAATTAAAAGAAGCAGAAGCACCAAAGCTTATAGAAAAAAATTGCCCTACGTGTGATAAACCACTGCGACAACTTAAAGGTAAATATGGTGACTTTATTGCATGCTCTGGATACCCAGAATGCAAATATGTTGAACGGAAAAGCTTACCATTTCCTTGTCCGCAATGTGGTGGAGATATTATTGAGCGTGCATGGCGTGGAGGTAAATTTTGGGGATGTTCAAGTTATCCAAAATGTAAACTTGCAATCTTTGATCCTATTGAAGAAACTCCCTGCCCACAATGTAAATGGCCCTTTTTAACCAAAAAAACGGCTAAAGATGGTAGCGTAACAATGATATGTTTAAATAAAGAATGTAATTATAAGTCAGCATAAAAAACAAATAGAGCGATGAATTATATACATTATATAGTTCATCGCTCTATTATTCTCTTAAACAAAAACCGTTTTATTCTGTATTCCACTTATCCTGCTGTGTATTATTATTTATATTTTTTTGTTCTAATCCAAAAAAATACCTTACCCTGTTTGCCCAGGAATTTTCTTTATCTTTATCTTCATCATCATCGCCATCTCCTGAAAAATCTAGCGTTTCTCTTGAGTTGGCAACCTTTTTATACTTTTCTTCTTGTGCTCTGATCTCAGCAATTGGTTCTTGCCTGAATTCTTGCCATCTTTCATTCTGAATTGGAGAAACAGAATCCCGCTTTAGTTTCAAAGATAGATATGAACGATTATAAGGAGCTCTTTTTTTATACAAGGAAGCTGTTCTTGGCATCATGCCCCATAAAGACAATCCACCGCTCAGCACAATTAATACAAAAAGGTTTATACGTTTCATAAATATCCCTGTATAAATGAGAAACTTACTACTGTTAATAACTGTCTTATTGCCTGTTTTCTTCTTCTAATCTTTTTTTATTTTTTATTTTCTCTGCCTCTATCCATTCTTTATACCTTCTTCTATCATATATTTCATGTTGTGATAAATCCTGAAGTTGCCAATCGTTCAATCTTGTCTGAGAAGAATAACCAGGAATAGGGTCAAGATATATACTATCTTTTAACTCTTGAAGCTCTTTTGCCTTACGCTTTTTATCGGCAATAATCTTCTGCGTATGTTTTTCATTCTCTTCTTTATACATGTGATTTACTATTTTTTCCTGATCGGTAAAATGTGGGGGTAACTTATATCCACGCAAGCTATAAGAAAATCTTTCCCACCATGACAACTCTTTACCCGGAATAGTTGTTGTTTCTTCTATTCTTTCTTCCACTGTAATCTTTTTTTTTCTAGGTTTACCCTGATCCGACGTACCCAATGTTCTAGAAAATTTCTGTGAGGTTCGCTTCAATCCAGAAGTAAACATACTATGCATCACACCTACACTAAAAGCACTAAAAAGCATAATTAAAATATAACATTTTTTAATAGTATTCATGGTAAAAAAACTTCCTCTTATATGAAAATCACGCAACCGTTATTATTTCTAAGAATAAATATAACAAGTCAAAAATATTTATTCAAGGCTATTTGAATTAAACCATAGTCAGATTTTAGAGAAACTTATCTTTTTTTGCTGATAAATAATGATCATATTCAGAACTGTTAGTAAAAAGTTCATACTCTTGCTCAGGTATCTCTATTACCTTTTCGAGTAAATTTGCAGGAATCTTTTCATTAATAGATCTAAGATACTCTCCATAGGCAACTCTCAATTTAGGATCTATTAAGCGTACAGACCAGAATAGCGATTCCTTTTTTGTCTTCTTTTTAGCATCATGAGAGGAATAATTTTTTTTAAATGATAACAATCGACGTTGAGGCTGAAAAAACATTGCCTGCAATGATAAAACGCTACAAAACCCAATCAATAAAATTTCAAAATGCTTTATTTTTATATTTTTCATAAACACCTGCTTTATCGGCAACAATAACTATTTTATTTCTAATATAAATCATAAACAAAAAGACAAAAAAAATCTATAGATTTTATTCATCTATAGATTTTTTATAAAAATTTAATAAAATACGACTTTTTTACCGCAAACGCACGCCATTAGCAACGCTATCAGGAAATTCAACCAATTTTACTTTTCCCGTTGCATCTTCTGCAACCAACATCATCCCTTGAGATTCTGTTCCTGCCATTTTGCGTGGCTTTAAATTAGTAATAAACAATCCACGCTTGCCAACTAATTCAGCAGGCATATAAGACTTTTTAATTCCTGCTAAAATAGTACGCTTACCAATATTGCCTAAATCTACCGTCATTTGTACCAACTTATCAGATCCAGCTACTTCTTCACATGCTTCAATGGTACCTGTTATTAATTCAACTTTAGCAACATCATCAATAGTTATATAATTATGTTGCGGTTGCTCTATAACCGCTTTTTCTACAATATTTGGATTCATTAATTGTTCCTCTGTTACTTCTCGCATAGGTTTTTCAAATAAGGCAGGAATTCTCTTTAATACAAATGATTTATTCCAATGATGTAAGTCTAACCTCCCAAAGGTATGACTTTCAGGATTAAATAAAATTCCTATACTTTCCAACAGCGCTTCCATTTTTTGTGGCATGACTGGCCATAGTAATAACGCTATTGTGTATAAACTGTGGCATGTAGCGGAAATAATTTCTTTAAACAATGCTTGATCGCGCTGAGCAACTTTCCATGGCTCTTGACCGTGAAAATAAGCATTAGTACTTTTGATAAATTTCCATAAACGGGCAAGCGCATGATGAAACATACAATCATTCATCTGTAAGGTAAAATCTTGCACCATATTCCAACTCTCATTGCGCAAATCATCTGCGTGATTATTCCATGTATCTGGTGATGCAATGGTCATTGCATTATATTTTTCTGCCAACATAACCATACGATTTAATAAATTACCTAAATCATTAGCTAAATCATCTTCTATACGATTTTCGACATCCTGAATGCTAAAATCACCATCTTGATTTACCGGAATTTGCCGTAATAAATAATAACGTATCGCATCCGCGCCATACTTTTTTTGTAACTCAAGAGGATCAATCACATTTCCCAATGATTTAGACATTTTTTGTTTATCAACTTTAATCCAACCATGTACCAATAATTGTTGTGGCAATGGTAAATCTGCCGCCATCAATAACGCAGGCCAATACACTGCATGAAACCGTACAATATCTTTACCTAAAACATGAATATCTGCTGGCCAATACTTATTAAATTCATTTATTTTATCTGACTGACCATATCCAATACCTGTTATATAATTGGAAAGAGCTTCAACCCACACATACACCGTATGTAAAGAATCTTGCGGAAAGGGCACGCCCCACTTTACCGTGGTACGAGAAATACTTAAATCTTTTAATCCTGATGCAACAAAACTAATTACTTCTTGTGCACGTTCTTTTGGCACAATAAAATAAGGATTGTCTTCATAAAACTTTAGTAATTTATCAGTAAAGGCTGAAAGTTTAAAAAAATATGTTTCTTCTGAAACAATCTGTGTTTCTCTGCTACATGAAGAACATTGCGGTCCTTTTTCCACCGCATCTTCTGGGCCAATTTCTGCCACAAATGTTTCACACGGCGTACAGTACCAACCTTTATAAATAGATTTATAAATATAACCTTTATCCATCAACAGCGATATTAACTTTTGCGCTCCTTCAATATGATACGTTTCAGTGGTACGCAAAAATTTATCATATTTAATATCATACATCTGCCATGCATGCTTATAATCAGGAACAAAACTATCTACAAAATCTTTAGGATCTTTGCCTGCAGTGGCTGCTGCTTGTGCTATTTTTTGACCATGCTCATCGGTGCCGGTCAAAAAGAAAACATCTTTGCCTGATAACGTATTCCATCGCGCAATTGTATCAGCAAGTAAGGTAGCATAGAGTGACCCTAAATGCGGTTTGGCAGTAACATAATAAATAGGTGTTGTAACATAAAAACTTTTTTTCTGTTCCATAATCTCTCAAGTTGTTAAAATAAATCAATAAAATATATAAAAACTATAAACCTTTTTCTTCAAAAACAATCTGTTTTTTCTCATGAAAAAGATATAACCCAAAAAATACACATATCATGGTTGCAAAAAAATGCCATGTCACCGGTTCATTTAAAAAAATCCACCCAAGCAACGCGGCAAATAATGGTGTCATAAAACCAGCAAAAGATAAAAAAGTTGGAGAATAACGTGTTAATAAATAACCATATAAATTATATCCAACAATATTTGCAATTAATACTAACGCTAAGCTATAACCAGCTAAAACAATTAAACGTTCTATCGTAAACCCAAACATTGCGACAATACAGGGAAAAGCTACCGGGGTACTTTTTAACAAAGGAAATCCTTCAAAATATAAGGAAAAAAGCAATGCTAAAAATCCTCCTCCTGTCATACTAATGCCATTAATAAGAACTAATGAATATCCCTTACCCATCAGATTTTTTACAACCAACCATCCATACGCACTTGAAGCAACTGATACAATAAGAGCTAGTTCATAACAAGATAAAAATCCCACATGCCATGCTGTTTTTTCTAATGAAGTTTGTGCCACTAAAATTGGAATAAATCCTAAAAATCCAACAACAAGGCCACTCAACTGCCGATACGTTAAACGCTCTGAACAGAGAAAATAATAAAAAATCGCGGTAATAAATGGCGATAAATTATATAACAAACATGCTTTGGCCGAAGTTACGTATTCTAGAGCCCAATATTCTAACATATATGCACAAAAAATATGAAATATTATAATCTGCCCAAATAAAAAGTAATCACTCTTTTTAATTAATAATCTTTGCCTTGCAATACACGTATAATATCCAAGGAGAATTCCTCCCGCAAGCATCATGCGAATACTAATAAATAAAAATGGCGACACATATGATAATACTGCTTTACCCAATGTAAAGGTGCTTGCAAAAAGCACATAAAGAATGACAACCAAAATCATATGGACCCCTGTAAAAATTTAATTTATAGAACAATAATTGTCCCAATGCTGCACAATTAATAAGAAAAAATTATAAGTATAAGAATTAAATAATTTGGCCCTTAGGCCATGATAGAAAAAATGCACATGGCATTCAAAAAAGAAATTAAACTAACAACGAGAAAAGAAAAATTAGACAAAAATAATCCGTATAACACAACGATTCCTTTGGTAATGGATTACCAACTCTATTTGTTAAAATGATATACTTTTTTCATTATTTGTCAAAAAAGAACGAGACATAGCTTTTACTATATCTCGTTTCTAAAATAAATATCTTATGATAACTGTTCTTTAATCAAGACAGGTACATTGATACACATTATACGCTAATACATATAAACTTTTCAGCCAGGTAATAATATCAGCATCCATCGTATCAACAAAGCTGACTATATTATCAGTATCTGGTATATCAAAAGCAGATCCAGCAAGATCACCAATACGAGCATCAATAATAGAACAACATCCGGCAGATGCATCAATTTGAGAAACCATTAATCCTTCCACAACAGAAAGACTTTCTATAACATCTTCCTGATCATCTTCAAGATCATTCAGCTTATGTTTTATTCTTCTGCAACATTTTTCCGCTAAGACACCTTGGCATCTTACTTGCATATTAGTGTTAACACAACAATCAAATAAAGCCTGCAGCTTGCAATCTAAACTGCAACCAGGACAACCTTCATCTGCTGGTTCAACATCTCTACTGCCAACACAATCACATGGATCAACTAATTCTTCCCGTGGCGCACGCGTGCTAGACGACAATTCATCTAATTCTTTACGCTTATTTACTACCGCACCAACTGCTGCTAATGCTGCCGCAGCTGCTTCCGCTACTGATATTTTAACCAATCCAGCTTGACATGTATTACAGCGAACACTATTAGGTCCTTGACAACCAAGGCTATTAGGCATAGCACAATACTCACAACAAGCTTCAACAACAGTATTTCTCAGATCAATACTGTCTAATTCCATTTCACGTGAGGTTGGCTTGCCTGTTGCAAGTGACGCAGCCGCAGCAGCTGCTGCAGATAATCGCGCGGCTGCTGCCGCTGCACAGGGCTTACATGCTTTAGGTTCTTGAGAATTCAGGCTTACCGCAATCAATACCATGAGCGATACAATCACGTTCCTGTACCGAGCTATTATTGTATTCATCTTCATCCTTTTTTTTCACAACAACTTTTAGTAACAGCCACCACAGACTAATAAAATAATAAATTAATCTATTACTTCAACAGCTGGTACTTCATCACCCTCTTGCATTGCTTCAAGAGATGCAGCTAAAGCATCTTCTATTGATTGTTTAATTGCCTGGCATGCCGCACAACGTATTTCTTCATCTGCAAACTCAGCAATTTCAATAGAATCTAACTCTGCTTCACGTGATGGTTTATTTCCTACCGCCAGCAATGCTGCATGAGCTGCTTGAATTGAAATTTTCGCCGCATTAGCTGCCGCTACATGCGCAGCATGAGCTGCTGCCGCCGCCGCACACGGCTTACAACCTTTAGCATCTGATACATTATTATCTCGAGCATTAGTATTTATTGCTAATAAAGCTATAAATAAAACAAACATTTTTCCGTAATTTACAATCGCTTTCATTATTCTTTCCCTTTCTTTAAAAACTGTTTTAGAAGTAAATTGTAAGTCCAAGATTACCTTCAGTTTCTTTCATAATATGTCTACCAGAAACTATTTGTGTGCCGCCACCAAATACTTCAAAATAATGGCAACGATAGAAAATCTGTCCACGTAATTTATTAGAGAATGAATTAGTATTGCTTTCATAATTACATGCAGAAAGTGGTTGATTTGCACGACCTAATAAATCCGTTGCAAATTCTTGGCAATGTAATGATGCACGATCATGTCCTTTTGCAAATAATTCATAACCAAGAGAGAATCCAAGATCTGGATTATGCGGATGGAAGAAACTAAAATCAGTACGCAACACAAAATAAGGCCAAGAAATATCAACTTCAACTTCAGGTCCAATATTAACAATAGTTGCACCTGCAAATGGAGCTGCACGTTTTTCTACACGAGGACATGCATAAACAAACGCTGGACGGATTTCAAATGCAAACCATGGTCGAGGTTTCCATCCCGCATCCAATTCTAACTTAACTTCAACGTGCCCATTGTTACCTGTTGGTTTTAAGTAAATTTGATTTACATCTTTTATTCTTTTACCAGTCGGCAATTGTAATCCAAAAATACCATCAACAAACCAATCATCGTAATGACCTATACCACCATATACTTCTGCTGCCAAATCACCAATGCCAACATTTCTAGAATATGCGGTAAGATTAATATCATTGTTCAAAAAGAATGTAGAAGAAGGTTCTGAAACAAGAAGATCATCTGCTATGATTTGCGTAATATTAGTATAAATACTTTCTGCAGCAGTTGTTAAATTACCCTCTCCTGTACCGGCAGCAACTGCACGTGGAACTATAAATAAGGTGGCTTGTGCTGCTCTATCAGTTGCTAATTCATCTACATATTCAACACCGGTTTTAAAATAATATGTTTGCCCATCAATCCCTGCTCCATCAGCCGGAAGGGATCCTCCATTAACTTGATTAGGCGATTTTTTAAACGGTGGCGTAGGAATAGCACCAGAGCAACTTTTTGTAGCATATGCAGCAGGAACATCATCACTTTCATCAACCCCTGCACCCGTAAGCGCGGCACCAGTAATAGTAATGGTATCGGCAGGAACAGCAGGAGGCACATTATATTTAACAACTGCGGCTTTAGCTGTATTTCCTGAAGGTATAGTAACCGTATCAAACACTAATGAACTTAAAAAATCGTATCGATAAGCATATTCAATCTGATCAGGAATAGCATCCTCATCAGTGTTAACTATTCTTGTTGCAACAACATCACCTAATGTTTCTTCTAAGGAACAACTTGCATCTTGTTCTATTTCAATTATCTTAAATGGAATATTAAATCTTCCGCCAATATGGAATCTATCATCACGTCCTACATAACGCGCAAAATCTACCCCCATATTTGCACCCCACTCATTATAATCAAAACGAGGAGAAATACGCGCAAAAGCTAAGAAAGGGTTAACACTATTAACAAGAACTTGAGTCGCTTGCACTGACGGATCATTAGGATTTCCTGCAAAAGTACCTCCAACGAATGCATTCTCACCTCTAAAAACTTCTTGTCCAAAAAACAATTGTGATAATGTTGTAGTTTTACGGGTTATTCTATTGTTATCACACGGACAATCATCAAAAAAAGCTCTATCTGCAGTACGTGTATACGCCGCACCCCATACGTGAATATTCCAATCTGTATGCTCCTTTTGACTTGGCATTTGATCATACCACCATGCACGATCAGCTGGCGCTAATAGCCAATGCATATAGCCACGATCTTGCACGCTCAAAGGCGACAAAAAATCAAAACTTGCATGAAGTGACCCACCACATAATGCGCCTAAAAGCACAATACTTTTAAAGGTTTTCTTCATTACTTTCCTTTTATTTATTACATCCATACCTACTACCTTTTTATTGTTCAAACTATAAAAGATGGGTACTATTTAGCACCCATCTTTGTAATTATATTATGTTATTATATTCGTTACGGTTAATATTTCATTTAATTCCGGATCAATATTAACAAAAACAGCCGCTGTATCAACTGCATTTGTACGCTTTGAATCTTGCTGTCCAGATCCAATAATATCAAATGCATCACCACGCAAAATTATCGTGTGAGCAATAGCATCAATACGAATATTATCAAACTCTGGGCGGAAGCTATCTCCTTGACTTGCAGCATTTGCTCTGCCAAAAGTATTATCACGATCAGTTTCTAATACCGCATCATGCGTTTTGATATAATCAAAAAATTCCGCTCCCGTAAGACCTTCAACATCAAGATTATTCGGTTGCAACAACGTTGAAGCAATAATACTTGCACTCAAGCGATCAGTGATAACACCATCCTCATCAAGCACAATAGGTTGTATTCCACCAGTACCCGGGTTAACAAGAACCAGATTACCTCCTCCTGCAACATTAAAGTCCGACGTTCTTTCTAATGAAGGGTCAACGTTTTCATCAGGAAATTCAAAGTTAAGATTAAATGCTATTCCTTCAGCACCACTTATTGCCATAAGTGAAGCATTAACATCATCACCACGGAAAATACGATCATGTTGGAATCTACCATTTAAGAAATTAAAGGTTATATCTCCCACATTGTTTAACGTATTGACAATGTTTTGATTAGGAGTGAAATTAGTTGGACATATGCGTGCTCGTGTTTGTAATAACGGTACTTGTCCATCAAATCTTTCTATGCCAACTCCTAATCCAAAAAAGCCTCGGCTGCCAATACCAAAATTAGCATTTTCACCATCTAATGTGAGCGTAAAATTAACAACATGATCTTCAATAGGATCAACATTACCAATTTGTAAAACGCCACCTTCATTATAATTCAGACGACCAATTGCAAAAGCTCCATTATCCGCAATACTAATAGTAATATTAGTTTCTGGAATTGAACATGTTGGCGTATCAATTGTTTCAATACCCACAAATGCATTAAACGGTAATATTGCCTGTCCATTATCTACAAATTCTAGAGTTCCACTACCAGCAATTTTTACCCGGAACTGATCAGTATTGTTTAATCCTTGCCCAAAATTAGTTAATGATGAAAGTGGATTATGAGCCAACGCTGCATCAACCGTTGTGATAGGCAACGCTGTATCTTCTGCTCCAAATGGAATAGCTGAAAATACTTCAACTGCATTATTTGCCGCTTCAAATATTAACTGTGAGTTTTCAGCAAATCGCAACGTTCCTCTTCCGGTAATAATACGTGCTCCCGGCTCAACAACTAAGCGTGTCTCTCCGGTAAATGCAAGAATTTGCTCTGGATCATCAAATGAAGTTAAATTCAATGCCCCGGTTGATTTAAGACGAATTTCACGCGGAACTGCGCTATAAAGACTTAATACATCACAAGAACCAAAGTTAGGACCTTTTACAAATGCACAAACATTATCGATAACCAAATCATCATCGATCATAACTTGACCAGATCCATCAGCGATGATAGTGATTCCATTAGTACCTAATGTAGTTGAACTATCAAGACCCACACGACCATTATTTCTTAACACAATGACGGCCACTGGTGCTACTGCACTGCACGCAGTACCTAAGAAAGTCATGCGTCGTACAAGACCACCATCAATTAAAAATTCTGCCGGATCACCAATACGAGTTCCTTGAATTTGTAAATCATCAACAGTACCTTGAATAGTTGGCAATGATGTCACATTACCCTCAGTCACTGCAGGACATACGCATGCATCCATACAACACATAAATGGTGTAAAATTCGGACAATCTTTTTGTGCAAGAAGCCAATTAAATATATATGTTGATAATCCCTGATTTGGACCAATAATAACTTGATCATCAACATTTCTTAAATTAACATTCCATGTTGCTATACCAGCACCATTACTGAAAAATACTTGATTTGCAGGAAGCTCTACGATGCCGTTATGGCTTTTAATTACCATAACTCCTATGTTGGCAATAAATCCTGGCTCAATACTAAAGCGACCATTCAAATCAACAAAAATAGCGTTTCTACCGTTGATGGTACTACGCAGAACTGCTGCTGCACCACCTCGTGCTTCAAATGAAAATACATTACCCGCTATGCGTAACCATGGATTTGTATCGATATTAAACCCTGTTGAATCAGCATTAACACCCACAGAAATATTACTATTACCACCTAAAAATATAGTATGTATAGAAGTACCTGTTGGGCTTGCTAAATCATTAATTACAGAACTGTTAAATGCCGTCTGTAAATCTAATGTTTGATTACCATTTGGATCAAGAGGATTAAGGTCTGAAGTAATTGCGTCTTCTTGTTGCATAATATCTAAATAAGCTTCAGCATCAATACGAGTACAGCCATCAGCTGCGGTTGAACCTATACGTGTTCCAAGAATCATATCTCGGCCGTTACCATTATCAAGACAAGAACCATTTGAATAGAAAACAAAATTAGAAAGATTTGCTTGTAAAATACCTAATTCATCTACAAAATTAGGAACCATTAAATCCATTCCCGTTAACGCAATATTTGAATTAACATTAAGCGTAGAATTAATAAAACGAATACCAGGTCTTTCTGCTGAATCGAGTAATTTAAATGTTTCACCACCTACATAGGTTGGCTCTGATTTAAGATCGTTATTATGACATACTATATGATTTTCATCAGTATGACTTAATGCCGTATCATACAGTGTCATTCTATTATTAATTAAAAATGCACCACTATTATATCTTAACAGCGCATCATCTTCTACATTGAACGTACGTAAAGGGAAATTTGTTTCGCTTGATCCTACAAATAACGGACCACCTGTTGGAAATACTTCCAAAGAAAGAAGTTCAATTTTACTCGTAATCTCACCATTCTCCCTTACACCACGAACATCAAGCTCTCCTTCTAAATCAAAAACAATATTGCCTATTCCAGGAGTGCGATATGCAGGATCTACCGTGAATGGATCAACATCATTTTCATCACGAATTGAACCATTATCACCAATACCTGATCTTAAGAAGAATGCTGCATGCTCACCGAATACAATTTGAGCTGATGTTGCAGCAGGATCTAAACTACCATCAACAATAAACGCTGATGGATTACGCATTTTAATCCATTTAGTGATTGATTCACATCGAGAAATCTGTACATTTGGTACTTGATTAAGCGCAAGCCCTACAAAATCAAGATATGCTTGTGAACCAATGTTTAATATGCCATTTGCTCCAAGCACCACCCCATAACGTTTGCCAGAAAAAGATCCTCTAAAATTATCATTTTGCCGTGCATTATTATTTAAAAAAGGATCTACCAAATATTCAGATAATGTTTCATTTTTATCTAAAAGAAGTAGTCCTGAAGCAACTTCTGATCCTATGCTATTAACAATTGACCAAATCGCTTCATGCCCAGCTGGTGTTTGCGGTTGAATATTACAGAGAGTAATCAAACAACCATTCCTTTGACAGGTGTATTGACCTTCTGTTATGAAAGCTCCTCGATCTTCTACTTCTAAAATCATACGCCCATCAGTTATCATTATCGGATCAAATTCAATACGAGCACTATCTTGAGCAATTTCAGATCTACGAGAAGACAAAAAACCTAAAGTTGATTTTTTTCCAATAACAATACGCCTGTTTTCCCCAGACCCAGAACAAATATCATCTAAACTAACAAAGCTTAACACTGGTCTTTCACTACTGTTTTCATTACAACCAGTTCCGGAACAAGAATACTCATCACCGTATTCATCACAATATATACCTCCAGCCGCATATTCATCACAACAAGCAGTGGCATATTCATCGCAATATTCATCTAATAGAGCATTCGTACCGCCATACATCAAAACATAAAACTGCACACCACCAGAGCAATGTTTTGCTGTCATTTCAAATGTTTTACCATCTCCAATAGCAACTTCTACTCTACCAGGACCACTTTGTACAACTAAAAGATCATCACGAGTAATTTGTGACGATCCTAATAATGTAAGATTTTCTTCTATTTCAAAACGAATTGTTCGACCTTCTGCCGCAACTAAATACAATTGAGATTCTCCTGCCCAATGACCATGGATAGTTGAATCATTTTGTACAGTAACAGTTACATCTTTATGAAAAGCTTGAATTTTGGTTGCTCCCATAGCAAGCAAAACATCACCTTTAATGACAACATCTTCATCAATTACGTCTCCAGCGCAAGCTCCTTTCCATATCTGATCTGCTAATGCAGCAGAAGATATTAAAGATATCGCAAAAAGAGCTAATCGATAACGAGAAAAGCACTTTTTCATACAGTCATCCTTTTTTTTAAAACCTACTACTCTTCATTTCTACAAAAACACATTGATTGCTACAATGCACAATCTCTTTCCTAAGAAGGCATACTCCGATTCTTTTATAAAGTCAAATTTTTAAGCCAGGGTAAATCGAATCAAGCTTGAATAAAAATTTACGATTTGAGACATATTAATACATCATTAAGAGTTTCTTTAGAAATAACATTTTTAAAAAAGTTAATATTTTTGAAAAGATCTTCTGTCGGCTGAGTGAATTTGATTAATCGATCATCATATTCCACAGGGATATGTATAGCTGCAAAAAAATCAAACTTATCTACATATTTTTTAACAATTTCCGGCTCAAAAAGATAATTTAAAAATTCATATATTACATCATCTTTCATCGTTGTTTTTGTCAGAGCAAAAGAATCAATTACGGCAAAACAACCTTCTTGAGGAATTATAAAATCAAGATTATCAAAACGTCTCATAACCTTTAATAAATCACCTGATAACGAAACCACCACCGGCACCACCTCGGAAGCTAAAACATATTCTGCTCGAGAATCGGTATAAATTTCCACATAAGATTTTTGCTTAATAAGCAATTTTTTTATTGCTTCAATTTCTTTTTTCTCAAGAGGTCTAATCTCTTTAAAAAGATACAATGCTGCTATTAACACAAGGGCCCGCGGATCTTCCACCGTGCTTATACGGGATGTCATATATTTTTCATCAAAAATTAATCCCCAGGTTGATTCAAAATCTTTATCACGCCAATATGAACTATTAATACCCAGACCCAATAAGTTCCAAAAAAATGGAATTGTATATTCATTATTTGGATCAAAATACAAATTACACAAAGAAGGATACACGTTATCCCATGCAGTAATTCTGGTTTTATCCAACTTCTTAATTAAGCCTTCCTGAATGAGCAATTCTACTGCCCAATCAGATGGCATAATAAGATCATAATCATGAAAATTAGTTGATTTTAATTTAACAAATAATTCTTCATTATTTTCAAAATAACTCATGTTTACTTGTACGCCGGTTTTTTTTTCAAAATCTGATAAAAATTCTTTATCAAGAACCTGTCCCCAGACAAGTACATTTATATTTTTAGTTTGTTGAAAAAACTTAATAATCCGACCGGCTGATAAAAACAAAAAAATTAAGCCGACAATTGCAAACACCACCAAAATTTTCATCCATAAAGTTGCTGATTTGGCGTGTTTCATTACAATGTCCTTGTTTTTCTAATATGTAAAAAGGAAAAAAGTAGCACAAAAAAACTACTAAAAATAAGCATAATCGTCGACAATGCATTAATCATTGGCGAGGCACCCGTACGGATTACAGCAAAAATATAAAGAGGCAATGTTTGAACTGATGCTCCTGCACAAAAAAAAGAAATAATAAAATCATCAAGAGAAATAATAAATACTAATAAACCTGAAGAAATTAATGCGGGCATGAGCAATGGTAACACAACAAAAAAAAATGTTTGCCGTTGCGTTGCACCCAAATCATATGATGCTTCAATTAAGCTTTCATCTAATTCAATAAACCGGCCGTGTAAAATAGGAATTACATACCCAAGTCCTAATAAGGTATGACCAACTATTAACGTTGTAGCTCCCAAAGGTATAGTTAAAAGAGAAAATAAAGAAAGCAATCCCACTGCCAAAACTATTTCTGGCATTGCCAAGCTTCCATAAAATAATAAAAGTAAACGTCTAACAATATGACGAGAACCAAAAAAAATTAAACTTGAACCCAAAGTTAAACTTAATATCACTGATGAAGTTGCAATTAAAAAAGAGTTCTTAAGCGCGTACCAAACCTCAGTAGAGGCAAATAATTCATAATACCAACGCGTAGTAAACGAGGACCAGGAACAGGTAAATGAATTATCATTAAAAGAAAAAAGCACCAAAACAAAAAGGGGAAGATATAAAAAACAATAAAGAGACGATACAATAATAGGTAAAATATATGATCGCACATTTCTCATCACATCGACTCCTTAGACAGGCGCTGCAAAGGCACTTTACACAACCAATTAAAAAGCAAAGCACATACCAGTAATATAATACCACTGACTATCGTAAACGCTGCTCCTAATTGACTGTCTCTTACCACCAAAAAATAATGAGATATTAATGATCCTACAAACATATGATGCCCTCCTCCAACAATTGAAGGAATAACAAATTCCCCAAATGCCGGTACAAACACTAAAAACAACCCCGTTTTAACACCAGACATAGAAAGAGGAATGGTGATGTGCCTAAATGTTTGCCAATGAGTAGCTCCTAAATCCATCGATGCTTCAAGAACATCATGCTGAATCTTTTCCAAAATACTATACAATGGCATAATCATAAAAGGAAGATAGTAATAGAGCATGACAACAAAAATCGCCACCATATTGTTAATCATATGCAATGGCTCTTTAATCATACCGCTTTTTAGCAATAACATATTAATAAGTCCATTATAATCAAGCACAAATACCCATGAGTAAATTTGAATCAAAAAGTTTGTCCAAAAAGGCAATGTCAGCAAAAAAAGTAAAATATTCTTCCAGCGCCTATTGACTCTCAAAGCCAAATAATAGGCTATGGGATATGCACAGATTAAACACAAAAAAGTTACGCCTAATGCTATTAAACCTGATCGAGCAATAATATAAAAATAAGGACTGGCTAAAACCGCTTTATAATTATCTAACGTTAAATAAATACCTGCTTTATCAGTAACGTATTCAAAACTGGTATAAACTACCAGAATAAAAGGTATATACAAAAACAATACCTGCCATAAAACGGCTGGTACTGAAAATATAAATGATGCATTTTCTAGAATAAAATTATTAATAACTTTTTTTATTTTCATTTTTCAAGCAATACTACATTTTCTTTTTGCCAATATAAAAATACTGAATCATCATAATCAATAATTTCTTGCGGGAAATGCTCTTCATTTTGCTCAAAAACTTGAACAATTTCACCGTTTTTTAATAATACATTATATTGCGTTGATCTTCCATGATACACAATTGATTGAACAATCCCTTCTAATGCATTAGAAAAACCAGTCAAAGGAGTTTTGCTTATATCAATCTTTTCAGGACGAAGACTCATAAATATTGTATTGCCATGACGCATCCATTCTTTTTCTTTGGATCCGACCACTTCAAACATTCCAAGCCCAGAAAACTCAATATATGATTGTTTTTCCGTAATATGTAATACCCCTTTTAATAAATTTGTTGTCCCAACAAAAGCCGCCACAAATGTACTAATCGGAAACTCATATATTTCTTTAGGTGTTCCAACTTGTTCTATTTCACCATCATGATTCATGATAGCCATATGATCGGCAACTGTTAATGCTTCAAATTGATCATGCGTAACATACACAAAAGTTGTTTTTAAAGTAGCTTGTAAATCAATAAGCTCAATTAACATTTTTTCACGCAATTTTAAATCTAATGCCGCAAGCGGCTCATCAAGCAAAAGAACATCCGGCTCACTAATAATTGCACGAGCTAAAGCCACGCGTTGTTTTTGCCCACCGGAAAGAGTTTGAATTGATTTATAAATATATTTATCAAGATCAACCGTTTTGAGCACTTTAACAACTTTTTCTTGAATACTCGCTTTGGGTACATTTTTAATTGATAGACTATATGCAACATTATCAAAAACGTTCATATGAGGAAATAATGCATAATTTTGAAACACCGTATTTACACGACGCTCATAAATAGGCATATGAGTAATATTTTCATCTCCTAAAAAAATAGAACCGCTATCAGCTTCCTCTAGACCTGCAATCAAGCGTAACAATGTAGTTTTGCCACTCCCACTTGGCCCTAAAAGCGCAAAAAAAGCGCCTCCCGGGATTTCTAAAGAAAGATTATCAAGTATGCATTCACCATTATAGTTTTTTATAATTTTATCAAAGCGAATCTTCCTCATCAGCTCCTTTCACATCCTTAATTGCTTCATCAATTAAGGTATATTTAACCAGAACAAGATTTTGATTTTTTACCCAATCGGGCCATTGTCATAGGAACAACAACATCCGCCAATGTACACGGTACCACAACGGCAACAATAAGGAGAACAAAGACATTGCCTATAGAAGCATACCAATTGGTAAAACCGTGTGATATTAAATAAAAAGTAGAAGCTAAGGAACTAATGAATATGTGTGTAGCATGAGAACTTAATGAATACCCACCTTGTTTACTTTCATGATGACGGCTCATAACAAAACCATTAATAATACCAACAATTAAAAATGGTATCACTCGCTGTGGTTCTGTAAAAAAGCATGCATGGAAATGCATAGAAACTCCCAGCAACCTTCCTCCGATATAAGGTAAAACAGCATCAGAAAGAATACAAAAAAAGGTTGGCGATAAAATACCAACAATCAACGCTCGTACATAATTTTTTGAAAACCTGCAAAAGGTTATAACCGTTCCCGTTGCAGCAAAAACAATATGCATAAAATGAAAACTATGAAATAATGCTTTACTTCCCTTTTTCACAATAGCTGGATCAAGCGTCATAGAGAAAACAGAGTAAATACTCAAAATAATTAAACTAAACGCTACGGAATAAATTGCATACGGTAAATGACAAATCATTTCATCTATTATGGTATGTTGACCTGAGTCATGACTATGATCGTGAGAATGATCATTGTTATGTATATGCTTGTCGTGCATGACAAACCCCTATTTTAGAGACTAATTCTATCTTAAAGTTCTATTATATAATGTAGCAGAAATTATGTGTAAATGAAGAAAAAGAAAACAATCAATAAAAAATCCCCTTTGAGAGGGGAATTTTTATCTCAAAACTTCACTTAAAATGGCTATTCTTTTGATAATAATTCTATTAAATCTTCCTGCAACTAACTCTTTTTAAAACCAATGACAACATGAACACCTTAATTGATTTTGCCCGCAAGGAAAATATTCAAGAATTTAATTTTTTTAGAACAAAAGCAAGGCCATCTATTAAAAATGAAATAGAAAACGTAAAGAAATTCTTTAAATGTTTTCCCGAAACCAAATATTTGTCTCTTATAAGTATTTATGCCAAAAATCAACAAAGCAAGAATACTTATCCTTTACAAGAATATGGAATTAATAACAACACCCAGAAACTTTCAGACATAGTTAACGAAAATATTTGCGTTGGTAATCTTATATACTATCAAGGTTATCCTATTGAGGCTTACGCAAACATTTCTTTCTCAAGAGGAGAAACACTAATGCACCGCGCTGCATTCCAGAATAATATCATAGCTTTAAATATTGCATTTCAAACATCTCCCCTCTCTCTAAATACTCAAGACCAGGATGGATTTACTCCAATAGGCAGTGCTATTTCAGGTTATAGTTACAAGAAATACGATGTATCTGATTTAATAAAAATATTAATAAAAAACCCAAACTTTGATATAAATAAACAATGTACTTCACCTGGCGATACACCATTAATTTTTGCTTTTCGCCGTAGAATGCCAGTTAATATTATAGATATATTACTCAATTGCAAAGAAATCAATTTACAACTTACAAATAATTCGCAAGAAACAGCCTTGATCATAGCAAAAAAAAATCAAAAAACTAGTATGAACCAGGAAATGTATTCAGAAATAGCACGCGAACAAGATCAACAAAGACTTAATTTGCTTGAAAACAAGATTCTACAGCAACAATCACTACAAAAATAAAACTGCACAATAAAAAAAATCTTGCTTTAATAGAGCAAGATTTTTTTTATTTCAAACTAAAAACAAACTACTTAAGATGTTGAATGTGCTTTCGCCAGATCATCTAAAGCCTTTAAATAATCTTGAGCTTCTTGAGTTGATTGCGCATCTTTAAGTGCTTCTTTCCAATTACTTATTAAAGACTTACATTCTTCAGCTGGCCTGGTTAGATCTGAACCAGTTTCGGTAAAACATTTCATCATCTTATATGCTAAATCTAGCTGAATTTTATACTTTGATGTATTTTCATACTGAATTTCTAGCATACGTAAATAGTCTTCATTGATTGAATAACATCCATGGCTTTGCATAATTATCACAACAAAAAACAATACCTGCTTTATACGCACAATCAATCTCCTTACAAGTAATATATATATGTATTTTAAAATTTTTACTTTCAATTAAATAACCCTGTGTATTTTATCACGAATAGAAAACCTGCGCAATCCATCCATAAATATCAACCCGATTATCCAAAGGTTAAAAATCTGATTTTTGCTTAACCTATTATACCCAAATAAATTTTATACATAATCCTAACAATCTATAGTTAAATTTTTACCACTGAAATAATTGTTAACCTTCTTTTAAAATACCTGGACTTTAAAAATCAAAATAGAAACGAACCCCCATTTTGCTTCTATTTTGAAAGTTTGAACAAATTATTACATATGCTATACTAAGCACATTTACAAAATAAAATCACTAACAGAAAGAGTTGTTATGTCATTCGTAAAATTACCTACCTTACTTTTTTCTTTTTTACTTTGTTTCTTTTTACAAAGTTTTTGCATGTTAAATAATGTCATAATATTACCTGCAGAAATGATGACAGAAATTGCACTACGATCTACATATCAAACATACATAAACATAGGACGTACAAGTACGTCACATTACAAAATATTAAACGATGCAACAACCTTACTCTCTTTGCAAAGAAACTATATACAACAATCAGTCAGGATTGCTCGTCATGGAAACACTCAAAAATTTGATTTTTTTATACAAGACGTAAGACCCTGTATTAAAAATGAAATAGAAAAAGTAGAACAATTCTTTAAAAAGTTTCCCGAAACGAAAGATTTGTCTCTCATAAATATTTATGCCAAAAATCAACAAACGAACAATCCTTATCCATTACAAGAATATGGAATTATTAACAACACCCAGAAACTTTCAGACATAGTTAAC
>Ga0070665_100000716_pt1 | contig 44167 bp, 32 predicted proteins | sample KBSS13metaG_FD_65862 | JGI IMG/M metagenome (GOLD analysis project Ga0070665, IMG submission 65862) | Switchgrass rhizosphere microbial communities from Kellogg Biological Station, Michigan, USA - KBS S1-3 metaG | ecosystem: Host-associated > Plants > Roots > Rhizosphere > Soil ...
GCGCCCGGCGGCTCGTCCATGAAGGGCATGAACTTGTCCGGGAATCCCGGCATGGTGCAGCCGATGCAGATGCCGCCGACGTTCGGGCAACCGCCAAGGCCGCCCATCCAGCCGCGCTTGGGCACGTTGCACTGCACGACCGGGCCCCAGCAGCCGAGCTTCACGATGCACTGGATCTCGCCGTACTTTTTGGCGAAATCTCCCTGTTCATAGTAACCGGCCCGGTCGCATTGTTCGTGAACGGTTTGCGAGAACAGCCAGGTCGGCCGGAGCATGTCGTCGAGCGGGATCATCGGCGCGAGGCCCACAGATTGGTACAGCAGGTAGAGGAGCGTTTCAGTGAAGTTATCGGGTTGCACGGGGCAGCCCGGGATGTTGACGATCGGCAGGCCGCCCTTGGTGCGCCAGCCCCAGCCGAGGTAGTCGGCCAGGCCCATCGCGCCGGTGGGGTTGCCCTGCATCGCGTGAATGCCGCCGTACGTGGCGCACGTGCCGGCGCACACCACCGCCCACGCTTTGGGGGCCAGTCGATCGATCCATTCGTTGGTGGTGATCGGCTGATTGGTCTTGGGGTCGTTCCCCATCGCGGCCCAGTATCCCTCGGCCTTGTTCTTTTCGTTGGGGATGGAGCCTTCGATGACGAGGATGAACGGGTCGAGCTTTCCCTGCTCGGCGTCGTACCAGTACTTCATGAACTCGTCGCCGTTCTCGTAGGCGAGCAGGGGGCAGTGCAGGTGCATCTTGGGAATGCCCGGCAGCCCGCCCATGGCGAGGTCTTCAATACTCGGCTGAGTCGCGCCGGTCATAGCCACCGAGTCGCCATCACAGCTGAGGCCGGCGTTGATCCAGAGCACATGGATTTCAGGGGTTTGGCCGGGTTCAAAGGGAGCCCTGGGGCTCGTTGTATCGGACATAGACCGGCTCCATCATCGCCACCGGACCCACCCAATGCCGCACACTTTCCCGCCTCGGAACTCGTTATCTATCGACCAGATATGAACCATTCGCAAATTTACTTCAATTGTAGATTCGCATCAAGCCAAACGGCTCATCAGCCGATGACATATTGGACGTAGTACATACTAATACGATGTGGCGGGGACGCCAAATTCATGTCGAATACTCGCAACCGTCGCATCCTCGTCATCGACGATAACGCCTCGATTCACGAGGACGTCCGCAAGATCCTCGCGTACAAACCTGCTGACACCGAATTCGACGCCCTGCAGGAAAAACTGTTCGGCGTGATCCCCGCCCCGCAACTCGGCCACACCTACGAAGTCGACTCCGCCAGCCAAGGTGAAGAAGGCTACAACATGGTGAAGGAGCGCCTCGCCCGTGGCGAGCAGTACGCGGCCGCGTTCATCGACATGCGCATGCCGCCCGGCTGGGACGGCGTGGAAACGATCGAGAAAATCTGGTCGGTCGATCCTTCGCTCGAAATCGTCATCTGCACCGCGTTTTCAGATCATTCCTGGGAAGACATCGTCAAACGCCTCGGGTCGACAGATCGCCTGCTGATTCTCAAGAAGCCGTTCGACATGATCGAAGTCTCGCAACTGGCGAGCTCGCTGACGGAGAAGTGGCACCTGGCCAAGCAGGCCGAGTCGCGGCTGGGCGCGCTGGAAGAGGCGATCGCCGAGCGGACGAAAGAACTGCAGGCCGTCAACGCCCGGCTGCAGCACGATTCCACTCATGACCGGCTGACCGGACTGCCCAACCGATCGCACCTGTCGGATCGGATTCAATACTGCATTCATCGCGCCAAGCGCAAGCCGAACAGCCTGTTCGCGCTGCTGTTCATGGACTTGGACCGCTTCAAGCTCGTGAACGACAGCCTCGGCCATACCACGGGCGACAAGCTGCTGCGGCTGATCGCCGACCGGCTCGCGCAGAGCGTGCGCGAAGAGGACATTATCTCGCGCGACCCGCTCGATACGACGCTTGCCCGCCTCGGCGGCGACGAGTTCATCGTGTTGCTCGAAGACCTGCACAGCGCCGCCGACGCGGCACGGGTGGCGGAGCGCATCGAGCAGGCGGTCGGCAAGCCGTGCGTCATCGACGGGCACGAGATCGTCACGTCGGTGAGCATCGGCGTAGCTCCCGGTAATGCGAACTATGAGACGGCCGAGGAACTGCTGCGCGACGCCGACGCCGCGATGTACCGCGCCAAGGCGTCGGGCCGCGGCCGCTTCGCGATCTTCGACTCAACGCTGCATGAGGAAGCGAAAGTCCGGCTGAAGCTTGAAAGCGATCTCCGTCAGGCGGTCGCCCGCAACGAATTTCTGCTGCATTACCAGCCGATCATGTCGCTGCAGACGTGCAAGCTGATCGGCTTTGAAGCGTTGCTCCGCTGGCGGCACGCCGAGCGCGGCTTGGTCTCGCCCGCCGACTTCATTCCCGTTGCCGAAGACATCGGCACCATCGTGCCGATCGGCGCGTGGGTGTTGGAAGAGGCCTGCAAGCAGTTGAGCATCTGGCAGGCGCTATATCCCGATCAATCACTGACGATGAGCGTGAACCTGTCGCGCAAACAGCTTTCAGACGCCCGCCTCGTGTCGCACATCCGCGAAGTGCTGCAGCGCACAAGCATCACGCCCTCGAGCCTGAAAATGGAAATCACCGAAAGCGTGATGATGGAAGACACCGAGCGCAACTGCCTGGTGCTTGGGCAGATCAAGGCGCTGGGCGTGCAGCTCGACATGGACGACTTCGGAACCGGCTATTCATCGCTGAGCTGCATTAACCGCTTTCCGCTGGACGGCCTGAAGATCGACCGCGCGTTCATCAAAGCGATGGTCGGCCGCAAGCCGGAGATGGCGGTCATCAATGCGATCCTGGCGCTGGCCAAGACACTGGGCATTCGCGTCGTCGCTGAAGGCGTGGAAACCGTCGAACAGGCCAAGCTGCTGCAGTCGCTCAAGTGCGACCAGGTGCAGGGCTACTACTTCTCGCGTCCGCTCGATGTTGCCGCTGCGGAACAGTACATCGTTACGCAGCGCGACGCAGTTAAAGCTGCGTGATCTCTCCTCGTCGCAGCCACGGCAGGTCGCACGCTCAAACCATCTAATATCCTGCTGAAAGCATTCATCCCAAGCCATTCTAGTTGACAGGAATCCCCGCATCGGATGCACTTTCCCGGTTTCCAACTCAGGATGACTGCATGCAATTAAACCGCGTTCCTGCCGAATCGACTCGCACCCCTAAAACCGAAATCGTGAACGCCGACCTCGTCGTCGTCGGCGGGGGGCTCGCGGGCACCTGCTGCGCGATCACCGCGGCGCGGGCGGGGATCAAAGTCGCGCTCGTGCAGGACCGGCCGGTGCTGGGTGGTAACGGGTCGAGCGAAGTACGCCTCTGGACGCTGGGCGCCACCTGCCACATGGGCGCCAACAACCGCTGGGTCCGTGAGGGCGGCGTGATCGACGAAATCCTCGTCGAAAACCTCTGGCGAAACCCCGAAGGCAACTCGCTCATCTTCGACACCGTGGTGCTGGAAAAGGTGGTCGAAGAACCGAATATCCGCCTGCTGCTGAACACGGCCGCGTTCGAAGTAAGCAAGCATCCGGACGACGCCGACCGCATCGCCAGTGTGCGGGCCTTCTGCAGCCAGAACAGCACGATGTACGACCTGCGGGCGCCGCTCTTTGTCGACTCCAGCGGCGACGGCATCATTGGCTTCCTCGCAGGCGCGGCGTTCCGCATGGGTGCTGAATCGAAGGAAGAGTTCGACGAAGCATTCGCACCGTCGGGCGAGTTCGGGGCGCTGCTCGGCGATTCGCTCTACTTCTACAGCAAAGACATCGGCAAGCCGGTCAACTTCGTCGCGCCCAGTTTCGCGCTGAAGAACATTCCCGAGCGCATCCCGCGCTACAAGCAGTTCAACACCAAAGATCACGGCTGCAAACTCTGGTGGATCGAGTGGGGCGGACGCCTCGACACCGTGCACGAAGCGGAAAACATCAAGTGGGAACTGTGGCGCGTGGTGTACGGCGTGTGGGACTACATCAAGAACAGCGGCAATTTCCCGGACGCGGCCAACCTCGCGCTCGAGTGGGTCGGCCACATCCCCGGTAAGCGCGAGAGTCGGCGGTTTGAAGGCGACTACATGCTCACGCAAAAAGACGTCGTCGAGCGGCGGCTGCACGCGGATGCGGTGGCGCTCGGCGGCTGGAGCATCGACCTGCACCCGGCCGATGGCGTGTACAGCAAGCTCGCGGGGTCACATCACCTGCACAGCAAGGGGCCGTACCAGATTCCGTACCGCTGCCTGTACAGCCGCAACATCAAGAACCTGTTTCTCGCCGGGCGAATTATCAGTTCCAGTCACGTGGCTTTTGGAACAACGCGCGTGATGGGTACGCTCAGCCACGCCGGGCAGGCGGTGGGGATGGCCGCGACGATCTGCACCGAGCGCAAACTGCTCCCGCGCGACATCGGCCAAGCCGATACCATGAAGCAGCTCCAGCGGCGATTGCTCGCGACCAATCAGCACGTTCCGAATCTGCGGCTGGAAGACCCGGCCGACCTCGTGAATACCGCGAAAATCACCGCCAGCAGCAAGCTCATGCTGAGCAGCCTGCCGGACGACGGCCCCGTCGTGCCGCTCGACCTCGACCGCGGCCAATGGCTGCCCGTCTCGGCCGGCGCGGCGCCGGAGTTCACGCTGTGGCTCGACGTCGCCGCCGACACCGAGCTGGTAGTGGAGCTGCTCACCACCAGCCGCCTCGATCACCACACGCCCGACGTCACACTGGCCAAGCAGACGAAGAAGCTTTCCGCCGGCAAGGCCGTGCCGCTGGTGATGCGGTTCGACGCGAGCATCGACACGCCGCGATACGTCCTGGTCGTCATGCGAAAAAATCCGAACGTGTCGGTGCACACCAGCGAGCGGCGGATCACCGGGCTGGTCTCGGTGAAGCACAACTGGAACGAAAAGACCAGCCACGTCGGCGGCGAAGACTACGAAGTGTGGACGCCCACGCGCCGCCCGGCCGGGCAGAATTTCGCGATGACGATTTCGCCGGGGCTCGACGTGTTCGGCGCTGCGAACATCGCCAATGGCGTTTTCCGTCCGACGCACCAGCCCAACGCCTGGGCCGCCGATTTCAGCGACGCCAAGCCGTCGCTCACGCTCGCGTGGGACAAGCCGCAGACGATCCGCGAGATCGACCTGTTCTGCGACAGCGACTACGACCACGGCATGGAGTCGGTGCTGTGGGGCCACCCCGAGCGCGCGGTCCCGTTCTGTCCGAAGCACCTCCGCATCTTGAACGGCAGAAATGAAGTGCTCCACGAAGTGAAGGATCACCATTTGGCGTCATTGCGATGGAAGCCGGAGAGTCCAGTGGCGACGGACCGAATTATCGTGGAAGTTATTTCGATGAACGGCCCGACCGCGCCGTCCACTCTGATGGGCGTTCGCATCGAACCCGCTTGAAATTTTTGGCGTTATGTCGGCGCAAAAAAAGAGAGCGGAAGGTGCCGTAGAGGGGGGGAGCTACGACGGGGAAACTTCCGCTCTCAGATCATGCTCGAATACCGGAAACCGGTACCCGACATTGTTTGTTCGATTCGTTACGCCACGGATGGCGTCTAGCTGATACGCTTGATACTACACCGCACTTCATGATGCGACCATGAGGACTATCCTCTAGGTCTTTCTGGAACCTGTGACTCTAAACACAGGTCACCAAACGTGCCCGAGCGTGACGAGTCCATTATACAACAAATAGTTCCCCAATGCGAATGTCAGGGCGAACACAATGTTGGAAAAAATTCGGTCCGTCATGCGTTTATTCAGCCAAAAACCCACGGCAGCGCCGACAAAAACCAGCGGCAGTAATTCCAGCGACAGGTAAAACAGCCGCAGGTTCAATTGGCCCGCAAAATAGTAGCCGGGCAGTTTCGCGTTGTTCAATATTCCGAAATAAATCGCGCATGTGCCAACGAATAATTGTCGGTCGAGTTTTTGGGGAAGCAGGTAAAGGGCGATGATCGGTCCGGCCGCGTGCGCCATCGTGCTGCTGACGGCCGCCGTACCGCCAACGACGTGGCTGTGGATCGGTTTTGGCACGTAAAGTTCGCGCTGGCCCCTCCAAACCCTATAGAAATGCAATCCGACCAAAGCTACCGATTCTAAGCCGATCTCCGTCTTGATCAGCGCCTCGGCCACCTTCTGTTCGTGCGTGCCGAACCACCAGAGCATCAGCGAACCGATGACCACGCCGATGGCCGTTGAGGGGAGCAGCTTGCGGACGATCGTCAGGCTGAACAGGTGGCGGTACTGCCAAATGGCGATCAGATCGCCAACGATCAGCAACGGCAGCAGCAGCCCGAGCGCCCCCTCAAATTTGTACGGCGTATGCGACAGCGCCAGCGCCGTGGCCGGCACGATCAACAACCCCACGCCGCTGCCAAACCCGCTCTTGGTAATGCCGATGAAGAAAACCGCAAAGCAGACGAGCAACCACCAGGGTGACATGACCGGATTGTGAAGGGAATCATCGCCGATGTCGAATCCGTCCCGGCGTGTGGGCTTTGGCCTGCACGTCTGCGAACGAAAAACATTGGGATGCAGGCTAAAAGCCCACATGCCTTACCAATTCCTGCACACCGCAACCTCGCCGCATTCGACAATCCACGCTCTACAATCGACAATCGCGGGCGAATGTCGCGTCCTGCACTTTTGGCTCTATCGATCGCTGCGCTGCTCGCGTTGTTGGCGCTCGCCGGCAACCCGCCCGTGCAGCGGACGCAGGAAGCCCGGGTGCTGGAAACCGCCCGCCAGATGCTGCCGGCTGGCCCCGACGGCTGGCTCATCCCGCACCTTAACGGCAGGCTTCGCCTGCAAAAACCGCCCTTGGCGTACTGGATGGCCGCCGCGTCGTTCAAGCTGTTTGGCGTATCCGATTCTGCGGGTCGATTGCCGTTCCTCCTCTGCGGCTGGCTGCTGCTGGGCGTGCTGTTCGTCGCGGCCCGCCGCCTGTTCGACGAGTCGACCGCCGTCGTCGCCTGCCTGCTGACCCTCGGCAGCTACCTCTTCTTCCGCTACACCCGACTGGCCGAAACCGACGCGCCGGCGGCGCTGTTCGTCACGACTGCGATCGCTGCCATCACGTTCGCCGCGTCGCTTGCGCCTTCGCGGAAAGAAGTAGGGATGTACCACCTCGGTGCCGCGGCCACGGCGCTCGCCGCGCTCGCCAAGGGCGGACCCGCTGCCTTCCCGCTCCTGTTCCTGCTCTTCGCGTCGATCGCCGAGCGCAAAAACCTCGTCTGGCGATTCATCAAAAGCGGCGCCCCGATCACGCTCCTCCTGATTGCGATCCCGTGGTACGCCTACGCCATCCAAACCCACGGCTGGGACACCTTCCGCCGCGAAATGCAAAACAACCTCGAAGGCGGCGACCACGGCATGCCCGCCTACGAGTACGTCCCGTGGCTGGCGATGGCGCTGCTCCCTTGGACGCTTTTCACGCTGCTGGCCGTGATCGGCATCGGCCAAACGCTGTGGTACGGGTTCCGGAATTCACCAACTCGCCGCGAGGCTCGCAACGACACCTCCGAACGGCCCGATCGATTCGCGATGCGAACGTTCGGCGACTTCACCGAAGACTCGCCGAGCTTCCCGGCCGGCACCCCGCAAAACATGAAACTGCTGGCTGCGTGGTTTTTCGCGATCGCGATTCCGCTCATGCTCACCGGCAACAAGCAACTACACTACCTGATGCCGCTCATGCCGCCGCTGATGATCGCGACGGCGTGGTTCATCCAACTGGTGATTGCGCCGCGCGCACCTAGGCACCTGCGATGGCTTGCGCGCGGGGCGTTACTTCTGGTCACGGTCGGCATGATGGGCGCTGCCTATGCGATGGCCATTTTCCTACTCGGATCTCGACTCGGAACACATACGCTTCTCACTTCGGTGGGCGCGACAGTCGTGGTCGCGATCATCCTTGTCCTGACTGTCGCGGCGTCATTCAAGTCGCTTCGGGCCTGCCTCTTCACGCTCGTAGGAGTCGCCGCGATCGCGATGCCGTTCATCACCGGCTACGCCGCGCCTCGACTCGATCCGCAAAACCCGCGACAGGTGGCGAGCGAACTTCGCCTGCGTTACGCCGATGCGCCGATGGCATTCTTCGGCCCGAACGTGTCGCTTCCGCTGTGCTACAACCTGCGGAAGGAAATTCCTTCGATCGGCGGCCCGGCGCTTCTGGCGATGCTGCCGGACCACCCGAACCTCGTCGTGATCGCGCAAGACAAGGCCGGCCGCTCGCCCGCAGCGCCGCCGGCGCCGTTCGTTCAGGACGGACAACCGATCATGTCCGACGATCAGACGTTTACGTTTTATCGCGCGCAAAAACTTGAACCGTGACCGCCGAACCATCTTCCTGATCACGCTGGCCGCGTTGCTGATGACGCTGCCGACGGCCGGCGTGCGCGATATCGTCACCAGCCACGAGGGCCGCGTCGCCCAAACCGCAAGACAGATGGCCGCCAGCGGCTGGCCGTGGAACGCGACGACCGTCGCCGTCCCCGACGTCGGCATGCAGGTTGACTCCGACGGCGCCAAGCGCCTGCGGCCCGACCCGTCGCTCCCGCCGCTGGTCGTGAACCCGTGGATCGTCCCGGTCATCAATGGCGAAGTCCGCCTGCAAAAGCCGCCGCTCCCGTACTGGGTGACGGCCGTGATGTTCAAACTCGTCGGCGTGAACGAATGGTCTGCCCGTGCAGTTCCGGCGATCCTGTGGGCGCTGCTCACGCTGATTGTCGCGGACCTGGCCGCAATGCTCATTCATCCCCGCATGGCCGTCTGGGCGGCGGGCATCTGGATCAGCAGCTACTTCGCCTTCGACGAATTCCGCAAATGTATGGCCGATCCGTACCTCGCATTCTTTTCAATCGCGGCGGTGTGGGCGGGAGTGAAGGGAATGCAGAATGATGAATGCAGAATGATGAATGAAGAATCAACTTCGAGGTCTTCATTCTGCATTCATCATTCATCATTCATCATTCTCTTTTACCTCTTCCTCGCCCTCGGCTTCCTCTCCAAAGGTCCAGCCGTCTTCATCCCCGTGCTTGCGGGAATCGCATCCGCCTGGACGCTTCGGCGGCCACGTTCCAGAAGCTTTTCGCTCTCTCCGCATCTCGCAGGCGGTCTCCTGTTTTTCCTGATCGCGCTGCCGTGGTACCTGATCGTCTGGCACCGGGTGCCTAACGCGCTGCTGCTCTGGAAGTACGAATCTCTCGGAGGCTTTGGCGAAAAAAACGAGAAGCCGGAACCGTTCTGGTTCTACCTGCCGCAGGTGCTTCTGATCGCGCTGCCGTGGACGTTTGTTTGGATCGCGGGTTTGTTCGCGGCCGTTCGCAACGGTTGGCGGCGGGGCAGCGCATTGATCTGGCAGGCCGTCATTGTGCTCGTTTTCTCGCTCATCACGCAGAAAAAGAACGCGTACCTGCTCCCCGCGACCGCGGCCCAAACGCTTCTGATCGTGCAGGGGCTTCGCTGGTGGTTCGCCGGCGCTCGCCGGCTCGGGAAGGGTCGCTCGACGCGCCGCATGGCGATGGGGCTTGCCACGCTCTTTGCGATCGCGATCGCCGTGTGCTTTCCGCTGAACGCCAAGTTCAACGATAATCAACGGTCGGCCAAAGCTGTGTGCGCGGACCTGGTTCGTTCATTGATGGTGCGACAAGTGCACGTGCCAATCAACCCGGCAACGTTGCCGCCGGATGCGGCCTTCTATCTGCCGCTCGATTCAACTTCCGGATCTCCGTCTCCATGGAACAGGGAAATTGTCGTCATCGACGACCGCCGCAACGCGGTAGATGAATCATCTCGCATTTTTACTTCGTTCTTCCCAGGCCGAACGGTGGTGGAGGTTGATCGCCTGTCGCTCAAGTCTTCGCCGCTGGATTTTCGATGGAAGGTGTTCGAAGTGACCTTGAAGTGAATGCAGAGACGCGGAGACGCAGAGAAGAACACCGAATTGTCTTCTCTGCGTCTCCGCGTCTCTGCGTTCATATCCTCTGCTACCAATCTAGCGTGCCGCGCCAGGCCGTGGTGAGGTCGTCAATGGAGAGGTCCGTCACGCGGGTCGACGCCGTCGTGAGCGTGAGCTTCTGCAGGTGCGTCGTCAGCCCGAATTCGATCACCTCGGCCGAGTCGCCGAGTGCCGCCTGTAGTTCCGCGGCGTGATTCCAGTCGGCGAATTCCATCAGGTACTGGCCGGGCTGTTCGTCCCATGCTTTTTCGCTCTCGGCCAAGTCGTTGTTCACGATGAGGCCAAGCCCGGACGCGATTGCCATTTCCGCCGCGGCTACGATCGCGCCGCCGTCGCTCACGTCGTGGCATGACAGCACTTGGCCGGAGCGGATCGTGTCGCGGATCGTGCGGTGCATGGCCGCCAGTGAGACCAAGTCGGTCACGTTCTTCGCCCGCACCCACGCCACGCGGCTGCCACGTTGCTTGAAGTCCATGGTGATGCATTTCCGCACGTCGCTGATCACGCCGATGGCGCTGATGAGCAGCGTGCGCGGGATGCGGAGGACTTCTTTCGTCTCCTGATTCATGAACTGGTTATGCAGTGAGTCTTTGCCGCTGATGAACGGAATGCCGTACGCGAGCGCGCCGTCGCGGCAGGCCTCGCACGCGCGGACCAGCGTGCCCATGGTGATTTCGTCGTCCACGCTCGGCCAGCAGAAGTTGTCGAGGATCGCCATTTTGTCCGGATCGCCGCCAACGGCCACCGCGTTGCGGACGGCTTCGTCGATGCTGGCCAGCGCCATCGCGTACGGGTCTTCGATCGCCGGCGCCATGCCGCAGGAAACGACGACGCCTTTCTGGCTACTGAGCTTCGGACGGAGGACGCTCGCGTCGCTCGGGCCGACCTGGCGTGCACCGACGAGCGGCTTGATCACGCTGCCGCCCTGAACTTCGTGGTCGTACTGGCGGATGATCCAGTGCTTGCTGGCGATGTTGGGATGCGCGAGGAGGGCGAGCAGTCGTTCGCCGACCGATTTTGATGCTCGGCGAGCAGGCGTTGCCTTCGCCGGTGCTTTCACGACGGCCTTCCGCGTCGGCATGGGAATGCCGTCGTGCAGGAAATGCATGCTGATCTTGCCGACCTGCGTGCCTTTGTAGTTGAGGATGAGGTTGCGGCCCGGCGTGCCGAAGGTGCCGATGACCGTCGTCTCGACGTCTTCGCCTTTCGCGAGTCGCAGCAACTCGGCCACGTGCTCGCTCGGCACGCTCAGCACCATGCGCTCCTGGGCCTCGCTGATCCATATTTCGTCGTGTCGCAGGCCGTCGTACTTGAGCGGCACTTTATCGAGCAGCACTTCCGCGCCAAGCTTCTCCGCCATCTCACCGACGGCTGAAGAGAGCCCGCCGGCACCGCAGTCGGTGACGGCGGTGAACAGCCCGCGGTCGCGGGCCTGCAGGATCACGTCGCCCATCTTCTTCTGAGTAATCGCGTTGCCGATCTGCACAGCGTGTGAAAATTCGTCCGCGTGCGTGTCGGTGAGCTCGGCCGACGAGAACGTCGCGCCGTGGATGCCGTCGCGACCGGTTCGGCCGCCCATCACCACGATCGCATCGCCGGGCTTGGCGGCCTTGTCGATCTTGTTTCGCGGGATCAACCCCACGCATCCGCAGAAGACGAGCGGATTGCCGAGGTAGCGGTCGTCAAAATAGACCGCGCCGTTGATGGTGGGGATGCCCATGCGATTGCCGTAATCCCGTACGCCGGCGACGACTTGCTGGAGGATTCGCTTGGGATGAATCACGCCCTTGGGCAACGCATCCTTCTTCTCGGGATACGCGACGCAGAAAATATCGGTGTTGGCGACGGGTTTCGCGGCCAAGCCGGTGCCCAGCACGTCGCGGATGCAGCCGCCCGCGCCGGTTGCAGCGCCGCCGTACGGTTCAATGGCGCTGGGGTGATTGTGCGTTTCCACCTTGAAGCAAACCGCATCGGTGTCATCGAAACTAATCACGCCCGCGTTGTCCTTAAACACGCTGAGGCAGAAGTTGCTGGTGTCCTTCGTCATCAGGTCCATCGTGCTTTGGAAGATGGTTTCCTTGATGAGGTTCTTGTAGCTCCGTAGCGGCTTGCCGGCTTCGTCGAACACTTCGACGTGGCTCTTGAGCGTTTTGTGAACGCAGTGCTCGCTCCACGTCTGCGCGATCGTCTCCAACTCGATATCCGTCGGCTCGCGACCTTGCTCCAGGAAGTATTTCTGAACGGCCCGCATCTCCGGCAGCGACAGGAACAGGTGTCCCTCGCGGCTGAGCTTCGTGAGCTGCGCATCGTCGAGCTTGAGCAGCGAAACGTTTTGAACCTTGAGGTGATACTCGCGGCCGCGCTCGAAGGCGGTGGGGATATACGCGTCGAGGTGCACCGATTCGATCACGCCGTTGGCCAATACTCGGCTGGCGATGCGCTTCAGATCCTCCGGCGACACCTTCATGTTCAGCACGAACGATCGCCCGGTGCGGACTTCGCGCACGGGCAGGCCCATGTCGCGAATGGCCATCTCGGTACTGTTCGCAACGGGATCCATAACACCGGGCTTGAGGTGAATTTCGATCCGGCTGCGCGCGCCGTCGGCGGGGGCGGCGGTCATCACGTCGGCGCTTTCAACCACCGGGTCGGCCAGCAGTTCATCCGCCACTTGTCGAAGCTGCGGGGCGGCGGCGTCGGTATCGATGAGGAAAATGCGGGACGTTTCCACGTCGCCCAGGGCCGGCAAAAATTCGGCGATCTGCTGGCGGACGGAGTGGGCAGTGGGGTCTTCGCCGCGGGTGCGGATATCGATGCGGTGTACCATGCGCCGATGATAAGGAAAAATCCCGCGTGGGGAAACGGGCGGGCTATTCCTTCAGATTCATCCCGTGTTTGCGGAACATCATGGCCAGTTGTTCAACGCTGGCGGGCATTTCCGGCGGCGTTTCATTGATGTCGTGACAGGGCGAGCCGCATTCTTCAAAGAATTTCTCGAATCCCCCGGGCGTGTGAAAATCGACCATCTTGGCCGGGGCGCTGGTCTTGTTCTCAAAGCCGTGCATCACATTGCGGGGCACGTGAATGAACGTGCCGGGCGTGGCGGTCAGCGTTTTATCTCCGATCGTGAATTTAAACTCGCCTTCCGTGACGTAGAAGTACTCTTCCATATTCAGGTGCTTGTGGGCCGGCACGAACAGGCCCGGGCGCGTCATGATCTCCACCACGCTGAAGTTGCCGGCGGTGTCTTCCGCGCCGAGCTTGATCGTGATCAGATGGCCGAGCACCCACAGGTTGCGTTGCTTCGGAACGTGTGCCTTCTCGCCGATGACTTTGTGCTCCGGCAGAATCGTGACGCCGTACTTGCCGCAGTTGGCCATCAGCTTGCCGATGGCGGCGTCGTTTACCTGCTTGTCGCAGGGGATCTGTGTGATCGATTCCCCGCACTCGGCCACGAAAGCCTCAAAACCCGTCGGCGCGGTGGTGACGATGAACTTGGCCGGCTTATCACCCACGTTTTTGAACGTGTGCGGGATGCCCTTCTTCAGATAGACGGCCGTGCCGGGGCCGCCGATGAACGTTTCCTGGTTGTCCATGAACATCATCGTGCCTTCGATGATGTAGAACATTTCGTCTTCATTCGCGTGAATGTGCGGCGGCGGCCCGCTGCCGGGCGCGGTCCATGTGAGGGCGACGGCGTACTTCTTGTCGGTCTGCTGTGGGCCGACCTTGAAGGTAATGTGGTCGCCGGCGATCCAGTATTTTTCGCCTTCATCGGGGCCGAGAACGGTGGCTTTGGACATGGGTTCTACCTCGCTTGCTTGTCCATGATTCTAGATGCTCAGCGCCTGCGGCGGCTTCAAGAGCTGCATCGACTGCTCCCACACCATGGCCGGGCTGATGCGCGTCATGCAGCGGTGGTCGAGCGGGCAGACTTTTTTCTGGCACGGGCCGCAGAAAACTTTGACCTGCACTTTGCGTTCTTTTTCGAAGTAAATCTCGGTCCACTCCGGGTGGGTGGGGCCGAAGATGGTGACGACCGGCACATCAAACGCGGCCGCGATGTGGCGCGGGCCGGTGTCGTTGGTGACCATGAGGTCACACCGCCGGACGACTTCTTTCAATGCGCCGAGCGTCAATCCCTTGTTCGAGAGATCGATCGGCGCGTGCCGCATGTAACGCTTGATGTTTTCGACGATCGCCCGTTCTTTCGGCGACGCGCTGATGAGCACGTTCGCGCCCAGGTCGTCGATGAACTTGTCGGCCAGTTCCGCGAAGTACTCCGCCCGCCAGCACTTGGCCGCGCCGTACTGCGCGCCAGGATTCAACACCACCAGCGGTGCCTTGCCGGAAGCGGCGGGGCGTTCGAGGTCCGCATCCAGTCCGCACCGTGCGAACAAGTCGCGGGCTTCGCGTTTTTCGCTCTCGGTGACGAAGAGCTGCATCTTCAGGTCTTTGTTGGTCGCGCCGAGGTAGTTGGCCAGCCCGAGGTAGTATTTCAACATTGGTGACGGGATGAACTTTCCCTTGTCGCGGATCGGCAGCAGCTTGTCGGTGAGCAAAAACCCGCGGCCGTCACGCTCGTAGCCGATCACGCGTTCGATGTTCGCCATCTTGCACAGCAACGCAGACTGAAACGAGTTGGGCAGCAGAATGGCCGTATCAAACTTGCCGGTGCGCAGCCGTGCGGCCAGGTCAAACATGCCCTTGCCCTGTTTCGATTTGGTCTTGCCGGTACGGTAGGTGATCAGCTGATCTGCCCATGGCATGCCGGTGTACATCTGCTTGACGTACCGCTTCATGAGGTAGGAGATCGACGCATCGGGGTACAACTGCCGGATCGCCCGCAGCGTGGGCGTGGCCATGACGGCGTCACCAACCCAGGACGGCTGAACGATCAGGATTTTTTGCGGGGTGGACATCAGAACACCAATATATCGTCTGGCGTTTCAGACAACAGCCTAATACGGTTCGAATTGCTCAAAGCGCGGGCCGAGCACACCGATCTTCGCCCGAATGCTTCCGCACGACGGACAATCGACCCACATGCCGTACTTCTTGCCGCCGTTCGCCAAACTCCTCTTGCCGCAGAGGGGGCATTTCATGTAGAGCTTGCCGAAAGCAAACATCACACCGAAAACTGCGCCGGTTAAGCAGAGCAGAACGGAAAAACCCATTGCCACCGTGATCAAGCTGCGCACCCACGGCTTGTTGACGAGCGTCCCGAAAATAAACATCACGAAGACGCCCGTGCCACACCAACACGCCCAGCACCATGCTCTGAACGAGATCACTTGAGCTTTTCTTTCAATCGCTCCGACACGATCTTCGGATTAAACCCCTTGCCGCTCTTCATCACTATGCCGATCAGCGAGCCCATGGCCGACTGCTTGCCGGCTTTGTAGTCCTGCAGGCTCTTGGGGTTTTGGGCGATGAGCGCGTCGATGGCGGCGTCGACCGGGCCGGTGTCGCTGGACTGGATGAGGCCCAAGTCCTTGGCGAGTTGCTCCATCGTCAGCGAGGCGTCTGCGCCTTGGTCGAGGGCCTTTTCGAACAGCGGGAGGGCACTGCTGGCGCTGATTTCGTTCTGGTCGATCAGGTTGGCGACGGCGGTCACGTTCGCAGGCGCGATGCCCAGCTTGTGAACAGGCTGCGCCTTTTTGTTCGCCAAGGTTGCGAGCACGTTGATGATGAGGTTGCTGACGCGTTTGGGGTCTTTGGCGCCTTGGAGTGCGACTTCGTAGAAGTTGCCGGTCTCGCGATCGCCTGCGAGCGTGGTGGCGTCGGCGGTTGAGAGGCCCAGTGCTTCGACGTACCGCTTCTTCCGCACGCCCGGCAGTTCGCCGATCTGCGCTTTCAGCTCCATCAGCCAGCTTTCGCTCACTTCGACGGGCACCAGATCAGGATCGGGGAAGTAGCGGTAGTCGTCGGCCTCTTCCTTGTCGCGCTGGTGGAAGGTGGATTCGGTTGGCTCGTCCCAGCCGTAGGTGGATTTTTTGCCGAGCGAACCGGTTTCGAGCCACTCGTTGAGCTGGCGTTGGATTTCGTACGCCGTCGCGCGCTCCAGCACGCTGAAGCTGTTGAGGTTTTTGATCTCGGTGATCGCGGTCTTGTAGATCCTGCCGTCGCCGGCGGTGATGTGGACGTTGATGTTGGGCTCGAACCGCATGTGGCCCATCTGCATTTGGCCTTCAGAGACGCCGAGGAACTGCACGATCTTCTGCAGCTCGGCCGCGAACTGGGAGATTTGCTTGGGCGTTTGAAAATCCGGCTCCGTCACGATCTCCAGCAGCGGCGTGCCGGCGCGGTTGAGGTCGACAATGCTGTAATCGATTTTGTAGCCGCCGGGCGCTTCGTGCAGCAGTTTGCCGGCGTCTTCTTCCAAATGGGCGCGACGGATGCGAACCGCGTGCGGTCCCTCTTCCGTCTGCATCTCATAGTGCCCTTCGTAGCATAGCGGCAGGTCGTACTGGCTGATCTGGTAGTTTTTCGGAAGATCGGGGTAGTAGTAGCTCTTGCGATCCCACTTGGTGTGCTTGGCGATCTTGCAGCCGAGGGCGAGCCCGGCCTTGATGGCGAACTCAACCGCTCTTTTGTTCATCACCGGGAGCACGCCGGGGAGGCCAAGGATGACCGGATCGACCGCGCTGTTCGGCTCGGCGGGCACGTCCCCGGGCTTCGCGGCGCCGCTGGCGTTGGCGACCGATGTGAACATTTTGGTAGCCGTCGCCAATTGAACGTGAATCTCAAGACCGACCAGCACTTTGTAGGATTGAACGACTCGATCAGCCACGGGATTCTCCTAAACGGTTGGACGGCTGAAGTATAAGAATTCGGAGCGGATCAGCCACTGTTGAGCGATTCCATCCGATACCGCTGGACAACGCACGTGGCATCACTATATAGGGTCGCAGCGTGGGTACCGATTCGCTGCCGCTTGAATACAGGGTTCAGCACGGGGTCAAGTGTTCTGTGTCGGCACTGATCGCGGGTGCGGTGCTTTTCGTCGCGCTGCTATTTCTTTACACACGGTCCAACGACTTCCCTGTCTATTACCATCCTGATGAAGGCGGCAAAGTCGAGCAGATCATCCGCGGCGGACGGAACTACCGTCATCCGCAGTTGCTGCTTGAGGTGACGGCCATCTATTACCAGTTGCGTGGCGATCGCGTTCGGCTGGCCAGCAAGAACGCCGAGATTCCGAGGGAAGCGAACCAGCGGGTGGTCCAGCTCGGCCGGCAGGTGTCGGCGGGGTTTGCCGCGGGGGCGGCGGTGGTGCTGGCACTGCTCGCGTACCGCTTTGCGGGCATGTGGGCGATGGTGCTTGCCGGCATCGGCGTTGGGCTGTGCGGGCCGCTGCTGGTCAACGCCCACTACTTCAAGGAAGACGCGTCGCTGGTCTTTGGCATGTCGCTGGCGATGTACGCCGCCTACCACGTGTGGGTTTCGCGAAACGCCGACGACAAGACGCGCGCCTGGTCGGCGTTGTGGCTGGGCGCGGGATGCGCGATGGCCGTCAGCGGAAAGTACGTGGGCATTGCCTTTTCCATTCCCGCGCTGGCGCTCCTGCTGAGCAAACCCGTCCGCCCGGCCGACAAGCAGTTGTTGCGACGTATGCTGCGATCATTCGTGCTCGGATTCATCCTCGTACTGGTGCTGGTGAACTGGCGCATTACGAGGAATCCCGGCGCGTTCGCAAAATCGCTGAAGCAGCAGACGCGCGAAGGAATCGCCGAGCACAAGGGGATGACGACGCACAAACCCAGCTTCTATTTCCTGGACGCCGTGGTGTCGGAAACGGCGCGGCCGATCGGCGTGCTCGCGTGCGTCGGCATGATCGCGATCTTCGTCGTTGCGGTCCGTCGCCGGCAATTTTGGATCGCGAGCCTGCCGATCGTGACGCTCTACTATTTGGCGCTGATGTCGTTCGGCGGAATGGCCAATCACCGATACGTGCTGCCGGTGACGGTGCTGGTGTACCTGCTCGCGCCGTTGGCCGTCGTGCTGGTGCTGACTCGGTCGCGCCGCCAGCCGATCATCGGCCACGCGATCGCCGTACTTGCCGTGGCGTTCCTGCTGTCGGCCGAGTTGCCGCTGGCGCTGGCGATCAACCGCGAGTTCGGCGACGACTCGCGGGAGCGCGTCGCCAGGTGGCTTGAGAAAAACATCCCGCCCGGCTCGGTCATCCTGCTCGACGGCGGCCTGAAGCTGAACGGCCAGATCGTCGGCACGATCCCAACCACCGCCCCGTCGCCGGATCAATTGAGCGTCACCCGCTCGCTGCTTGAGGAAATGGACCGCGGCGAAGGCGTCGATCGCGGCCGCTACGTCGTCGTGTGCGACCTGTGGTACGACCGTTACTTTAACCGCTACATGAAGCCGCTGCCCGACTTCCAAGCCGTCTACGAACATCGCCGCGCCGAGTACACGCGGATTTTCTCGCAAGGTCCACCGCTGTGGGCGTCCCAACCCGCCACGCCGACGTGGTCGATTACCAATCCGGTGATCAGCGTTTACAAAATCACGCGCTGATTGACTGGGGGCGAACGCCGCTCAGCCCTGTCGCACCAAGCCGGTCAGCAGGTAATCGGCGAACACCTGGTTGTAGAGCGCGCCCGGCCGACGCTGGCGGATGCGCTCGACGGCGGTTTTGCCGTCCATGCCCAGGTACATCAGTACCAGCGCCGCCATCAGGGCTGAGCGATTCAGGCCCAGGCCGCAGTGGGAGAGAACGCGGTCGCCGCGTTTCACCAGCTCGGCGCCCAGCTTGGCGACGGCGTGAAGGCGGTCCATATCGGGCATTTGTGCGTCGTGGATGGGCAGATAAACGTACAAAAATTTGTTCGCTTCGGTCGGTACGCCGTGATCGACCCCGCCTTCCAGGTCGATAACAGTATCGATGCCTTTCTCCAGGATCGGTTCCCAATTCTGAATCGCTCCGGAAAGGTAAAGCTTTCCGTCGTCGTCGATTTGCACAATTTCGTCGAGCATGCTCATAAGTCTCGATTGTGGCGTCGATCTCGCCTATTGTCGAACCGGGCGCGACCCTTATGATGAAAATGGGCCAATGTAATTTCACATGACGACCGACGTACGAAAACTCTTCTACATCGTTGCTGCGATGACCCTCCTGCTCATCACCAGCACCGCCATTCTGTACGTGTTCGGCGCTAATGTCGTGTCTGCACGGCAGATCGTGGCCCGCAATCACGAAGTCATGAAGACGCTGGACGACACGCTCTCCGTCCTGAAAGACGGCGAAACGGGGTCGCGCGGCTATGTCATTTCGCACGACGAAGAGTTTCTCGAGCCGTACTACACCGCACTCCCGCAGGTCAAGCAGCACCTTGCCCGCCTCGACGAGTGGGTCGCTTCCGGCGATCTGCCCGCACCGGAAACCGCCGCCCTCAAAACGCTGGTCCTCCTGAAAATGGAGCGGCTGGCGACCAGCAACGATCTGGTGAAGTCCGGCAAGCACGACGAGGTGATGGCACGCGTCAAAACCAAGGACGGCAAGATCACCATGGACCGCATCCGGACTGCGATCGCCGACCTGCAGAAGCAGCAGCAGGCGATCCTCGACCGCAACGAGTTGCGGGCGAATTTCCTCACCTCGCTGCGGACCGAGGTATTCATCGCGTGCGCGCTGTTCGAACTCGCTTGCCTGCTGTGGGCGGCCCGGCGGGTGAAGCTCGAGATCGAACGCACGACCGCGGCCGCCAATGAAATTCGCGACCAGCGCGAGTTGTACGCCACCACGCTGGCCAGCATCGGCGACGCCGTCATCACCACCGACGAGAATGGCGTCGTCACCTTCATCAACCAGGTGGCGGTCGACCTCACCGGCTGGACGGCCGAGCAGGCGGGGGGCAAGAAACTGAACGAAGTCTTCCGCATCATCAATGAAAGCTCCCGTGAAATCGTGGAAAACCCGGTGGAAAAAGTCCTGCGGCTGGGCACGATCGTAGGGCTGGCCAACCACACGCTGCTGATCCGCAAGGACGGCACCGAAGTCCCCATCGACGACAGCGGCGCGCCCATCCGGCATGCCGACGGTTCGATCCGCGGCGTGGTGCTCGTGTTCCGCGACTTCACCGAGCATAAGAAAGCCGAAGCCGCAGTCCGCCGCAGCGAAGAGCAGCTCCGCCTGGCGATTGACGGCGCCGAGCTCGGCACGTTTTACTGCAATTTCCCGCTCGACAAGATTGTCTGGAACGACCGCTGCAAGGAACACTTTTTCCTTCCGCCCGAAGCCGAAGTCGACTTCCAGCTTTTCTACTCGCTGCTCCATCCCGACGACCGCGAGCCCACGCGGCTGGCGATCGAACGCGCCGAGCGCGACCACCAGCCGTACGACGTTGAGTACCGGGCCGTCTCCCCGCAGGGCCAATCGCGCTGGATCCGGGCGATCGGCCGCTTCTACTACGACAACGCCGGCCATCCCACTCGATTTGATGGGATTACAGTAGACATCTCCGATTCGAAGCTGAAAGAAGAGATCATCCAGGACGCACGCAGCCAGGCGGAGACGGCGAACAAGGCCAAGGACCAGTTCCTCGCCACGCTCAGCCACGAGCTTCGCACGCCGCTCACGCCGGTGCTGGCGACGCTGGGGATGTGGGAAAAGAACCCGAATCCGCCCGACGATTTCCGCGAAGACGTGCAGATGATCCGCCGCAACATCGAGCTCGAAGCGAGGCTCATCGACGACCTGCTGGATCTCACCCGCATCGTCAAAGGCAAGCTCATTGTGTCGCCGGAAAAAGTCGACGTGCACGATTTGATCCGCCACGTGGTGACGGTTTGCAATGACGACATGCAGAGCAAGAAGATCGTGCTCTCGCTGAAGCTCGAAGCCCAGCACTACCACGTAAAGGCCGATTCCGCCCGAATGCAACAGGTGCTGTGGAACATCCTCCGCAACGCGGTGAAGTTCTCGCCGCGGCAGGCCGGCGTGAACGTGACCACCAGCAACGGGCCCACCGGCGACCTGCGGATCACCATCGACGACCGCGGCATTGGCATGTCGCCGGAGACCATCGGCAAGCTCTTCAGGCCGTTCGAGCAGGGCGGCGACGCCGTTACCCGCCGCTTCGGCGGACTCGGGCTTGGCCTCGCCATCAGCAAGGCGCTGATCGACGTGCAGGGCGGAACGATCGTGGCGCATAGCGACGGGCTCGGCAAAGGCTCGTCGTTCACGATCTCGATCCCCGCGCTAAGTGCCCGCGAAGTCGCCGCCAGCCCCACGCAGAAGCCCGCCGCCATCGGCATCGACGGCAGGCGGCTTCGCATCCTGCTGGCCGAAGACCATGTGGACACGGCGCGCATCCTCAAGCTGGTGATGAGCAACTGGGGCCACGACGTGGAGACGGCCGAGTCGGTCGCCCGTGCGGTGGGCATGGCCCGCGACAATCCGTACGACCTGCTGATCAGCGACATCGGCCTGCCCGACGGCACGGGCCTCGACCTGATCAAACAGGTCCGCACGTTCAGCCAGGTGCCCGCGATCGCGCTGACGGGCTACGGCATGGACGAAGACATCGCCGCCAGCCGCCAGGCCGGGTTTAATGCGCACCTCACCAAGCCGACCGACCTGCAGCAACTACAGCAGTCGATCAACAAACTCGCCGAACCCAACGCCGCCGACGGCAACTCGCTGCAGGTGTAAACCTGAGCGAATGCCGCGCGCCACCGTCGATCCGCCCGCCGAATTGCAACTCATCAGGCCCGGCCGTGCGGTTGGAATTCCCGTCCGGCAGCGGTTTTGTTAGCTCGTTAGGCCGACCGACGGCAGAAAAGATGGATGGCGCAATCGTTTTTCGCGGGTTACCGCGCCGCCGTTCACTGCCCCAGATGCCACAGCATTGCCGGCTTGGCGCCTTCATTCACGACGGCCGCCAGCGTCTTGCCATCGGGTGAGACCAAGGCCATCGAAAAAACCGTATCCTTGTCGAACGGCCCGATCTTCACGCGTGGCTTGCCGGACGCAGCGTCGATGATCGCGACGAAGTTGTCGCCCGTAGTTTCCCACGAGCCGTACACCAGCTGCCGCCCGTCGGGCGTGGCGCCCACGCGCTGCAGGTGCTGCGGCGGCGACACCTTTCGCTCGAAGTTCATCGTCGTTGCGTCGAACAGGAACACTGCGTTGCTCATGAAGCTCGCCACTGCCAGTTTCTTCCCGCCCACGATCGCGAGATTGCCGCCCATGGTCGGCTTGCTCTCGGGCGTTTGTTTCACCGGCGTGCTCGCGCCGGTCGTGCAATCCCACGCGGTCAGTTTCGAGCTGTCGTTGTCGATCGAGACCACCGTGCGGCGGTCGGGCAATAACACAAACTGATTCTCACGCCCCGGCACGGTGGTGGATTTCACCACGGCCCCGTCCGGTAGGCTGAAAATCGTCAGGGCTCGCCCGCCGGTGATCAGCGTTTTGCCGTCGGCGCCAAATCCCAGCGCGCGGATGTAAATTCCCTGCGTCTTCGGATCGCCCGGCGGCGCGAGGGAGGCGATCTGCTTCATCGTCGCCACGTCAAACACGCGGGCCGTCTGGTCCGACCATCCGGAGCTGCTGGCGAGCAGTTTGCCGTCGGCGGAGAAGACCAGCTCGTAGATATCGCCGGTGTGGCCGGTGAGCTGGCCTGTCTTTTTGCCAGTGGCGGCGTCAAACAGCGTGATGTCGCGCGACAACGCGGTGGCCAGCACCTTCCCGTCCGGCGAAAACGCCGCCACTCGTGCCGGCAGCAGCGGCGTGGCATTTTTAACCGTCGGCGCCTCGGCCAGCGTTACGCTCGCAAACACCAGCACCACAATCGATCCCAAAGTCATCTGATGCATGAGTTCCCTTTGAAGGACGTGTTTGAACCAGTGATTTTACTCCGTTCGGTCGTCGGAATTGCTGACGAGAATCAACCGCGGCCGATTTTTCGCTTCGTTGAAATCGTACACGTCTCATCGTCCGGATCGAACTCGATCACGGCGTCGCCGGATTTGAGCTGGGCCATCACGGCGGCGACCTGCTTTTCAGGCGGGGTGTCGTGGTGGCCCTGCACAGAGCCGTCGCGGGTGATGAATTCCTCGATGAGCGACTGCAGGGTCTCGGGTTGAAGTTCGGTGTAGGGGACGATCACGGGCCCACTGTGCGATGTAGCAAGGGGTGTGTCCAGCGCTGAAAACAGCACAGCTCGCTCCAACATCATGGAATCCCCGATAAGCGCCCGGCCACATGAATCGTACATTTCTTCGCGGGAAGGAGTCTTGTTTATGATGACTCGATTGGCTTCGTGGGTGTTTGCACTGCTGCTCTCGGCGACGGACGTGGGATCGCTGGATTCGTCGTCGAAGTAGCCGCACCATCAAAATTTAATTGCGTGGCCGCCCATCGCTCACGCAAAAATTGAAGAGGGCCGCTGCCTGGCAGTGGCCCTCTCTCTATTCGTCACGCCTTTGGCGGCCGTCGCGGCGATACATCGTCGAGCGTCTGCCGTATCGACTATGCCGACGGTGCGACCAGAACGTTCGCGCCGCGCCTATCGTTGTGCACTATGGCCAAGCAGAAAAACTCACTCGTGAACAACATCAACAAGCGCAAGAAGGCCGGTGTCAGCCGGTCGAAACAGAACACCACGATCAGCAAGAAATCCTACAGCGACATGCAAAAGGGCTGGCCGAACTCGAAGGCGAAGAAGGCGATGAAGAAGCGGTAACGCAGGCCGCGAATGGGTCCCTACTTCGCTGTGGCCGCGTGCTGTGAGGGCGGGCGGATAAGCAACTCTTCGATCGTCTTCTCGATTTGCCGGTCGTTCGGCTGGCCGTCCACTTTCTTTTTCAGCAGGTACCCCATCGGGCGATTCAGGTCGTAGCGCCAAGTGAACGTCATGTCCTTCTGCAGGTCCATCGCGCCGGCGGATTCGGCGTCCCAGTAATCGCGCAGCCCGCGAACGGCGTACAGCACCGCCACCAGATCAGCCGGGTGACGCGCCTTCACCTTCCCGCCGTGATACGCGGCGTACGCGATGCGCACCGGGTTGTTCTCCGGCGTTTCCGCCAGTCGCGATCCCACCGCAAGCCCACTCGGCACGGAGCAGACTTCGCGCCCCGCAAAGACGATCGGCCCCGGCCATTGCGTAATCGCTTTGTACGTCGCCTTCGAATCGACCGTGAAGTTGTTATTACCGAGCTTGAGATCGTCCTTGGCCGGCTTGCCGATGAAGTTGCCGCCCATACAGACCCAGATTTTCACCTTGGCCTTCACGAGGGCGACGTCTTTCGGATCGTCCATCAGCTTGGCGAGGTTGGTCATGTCGCCGACCGTGACGACGGTGATGGTGTGATCATCGGCTCGTTGCAGGATCTGGCGGTACAGGTCAACCGCGTCGGGACCAGGCTTGTCGGCGATCACGTCGTGCGGGCAGGCGTCGGCGACGGCCTTGGTGTAATTGCTCTTGTAACTCGGCGCCGGCGCGCTGGGCCTGCCGATCGGAACCTGCCGGCCATAGTATTTGTTGATCGCATCAGCGCACTCGGCGGAGTGAGCCTCGAACGACGAGAGCATGACCGCGAGCAGCTCGACTTCCTTCTGATCCGCCATCGCGTGAAGAATGCCGAGCGCGCCGGCGTCGTCGCAGTCGCTGTCCATGTCGGTATCGAAGATCAACCGCACCGGCGCCCGGCCCGCCAGTTCCGCCACGGCGGGCTGCGTTGCTGCGGACGGCTCGGCAAAAGAGGCCGCGCTGGCGACCAGCAGCACGACGGCGGGCAAAAATCCCAGAAGATTCAGTTTCATCCGTATCACTTGGGTGCCGGTCCTTTCATCACTAAGCCAATGCCGTCCATGTGCATGCCCTGTTTACCGTACGTGCCCAGAACGACTCGACCGTCATTTCCCAACGTCGTCTCGGGCGTGTCTTGCGGGTCGGCGAACGTTTCAGACGTATAAGTGTCTTTGATATTGATCCGGCCGAACGCGAGTTTGCCGAAGATCACCTGCATCGAGCGGGCGTAGTGGTCGCTGGTCATCAACAGGCCGCTCACTGCATAGCCGGGCTTGGCGAGCACGATCTTGACGTTGTCGTTGTTGTCCTCGGGCCTGGGCGGCGTGCGATCGAACAGCGGCGTGACCGCGTGCACATTCACCTTCCCCATCGATTCGCTCAACTCGATGCGGAAACCAATGACCGGGCGAGCGCCTTTATCAATCTTGAGGTAAGCGCCGCCGCCGTAGCCGCCGGCAATGGCGGTCTTGCTCGCGCCGGGCGGCAGGTCGCGCAGATCATTCTGCATGTCGGTCATCTGCTGATGCCATCGCTCATCGCCCGCCCCCGCGGGCCTGGGGACGCGTGCGGGCCTTGGCCGGGGTGCGGGTCCGGGCTTGGCCGCGGGGTCGGCATCGGGTTGGGCGGCGACGTCAGACTTGGGCGCGATTTCGAAAACGCTCGGGGGCGGTTCGCCGCCGGGCAGTACGACGGGAGGCAGATCGGCAGCAACCGTCCCGCCGAACAGTTTGACGATTTCCGGTATCGCATTCGGCAGCGACTGACCGTGATCGCCCGGCACAACGGTGAGCGACGCTTCTTTCTTGAAATGCGTCGCCAGCGTGACGAACTGCTTCTGCACGGTTTCGTAGCCGTCCTTGTCGCCATGAAACAGCGTGATGGGCGACCGCAGGCTGGCGGTGAAAAGCACCGCACTACGTCCCTCCACTTCGTGCGCGTCGGCCGGATCGAACACGACCAGCGATTTGTATCGCTCGTGGGTGAGCTTGACCATGATGCGCATGTCGAGCGAGGCGCCGATGGGGGCCGACATCGCGAACGGGTTGTCCATCATGACCGCCAGCGTCGCGAGCGTGCCGCCCGCGCTGTGGCCGCTGACGTAAATGCGGGCCGGATCGATTCCCTTGATCGCCGCGACGTATTTTCCCGCCGCGATCACGTCGTTCGCTTCGTCGAAGTAGTATTCGAACTCGCCGGGGTTGCCGTTTTCGCCGCGAACGCGGGGCGCCATGACGACGAATCCCGCGTCAAGGAACGGCTGCAGAACCGCCCAGTCCTCATCGCCGAACCAGAACCCGCCGTGGCAGAACACGACGGCGGGATGGAGTTTTCCGTCTTTCGGCACGCGGCTGATCCACGCCTTCAGTTTCAAATCGCCGGAGTCGTAAGTGATTTCGTCCACGCCGCCGGGCCGATGCAGCGGCACGGGGCTTTGCCACGCCTTAGGCGGCGGGCCGTGAACGGTCAGTGTCGTGGGGAACTTGGCGCGATACTGCGCCAGATCGCGTGCCACCGGCGCCGCCGCGGCCGCCGGCGCTGGGGCGGGTGACGCCTTGATGGCCGCGTCGATCTTGCTCGAGGCCACCGTCGCCTCGAACGGCGCGATGAGGTCGGCCATGTCGGTCGTCTTAGCGGACAACGTGAAGATGTAGAGGTTCTCGCCGGCCGTCATGCCGATCTGGTACACCGACGCCTGGATGTTGTCGTCCACCACGCTCGAGTACTGAAGACTCATCGCCGGGTGCCCGTTGACGCTGATGGTCGTTGAACTGCCGAGTTTGAACCCCTTCATCTGCGTTTTAAGCAGCTTGACCCCATCGGCCGCCATGGTTTCCACGGTTTCGCCGGGCGCGAACGGGACGATCGATATGCTGATGACCGAGTGATTGGCGTTCATCAAGCTCAACTTGATGGCCGGATTAGAAAGCTTGGTGTCAGTCCACCCTGCCGGCGGCACCTTGAACGACATGCCATCGATCGACCGCTCGATAAAATCAGCCGGGATGGTGGCTTTCAATTCCTGTGGCGCGTCAGCGGCTGGTGCAAACCGCGGCGATCCAACTAGGATGAGCGTGGCGACAACAACCGAACACAGGCCTTTGCGCAGCATAAAACCCCTTCGCATGATGATGTGCCATTTGGTGCAGGACAGGGGCCAAAGTCAACGTCGGCTGCGGCAACCGGGCGAATGATTTTCGCAGCGGGAACAATCGGACGGCCGACGCGTCCATGCAGCGGGGCGAGGATTCAGCGACCTGAGCCAAGGAGCCGACATGAAATCGTGGTGGATCGCAGTGGCGGGAATTGCGTGCTGCTCGGCGGCGCTGGCGGGGGAGATCAAGGACCGGTTTGCGTCGATCGAAAAGCATGGCTTAACCATGCCGACGACGCTGCCTGCGGTCGCGGAAGGAGAAGAGAAGGGGGCTTCCATCCGCGAGATCGGTATCGAGCGGGCCGACACGTTCATGCTGCACGGCGGGTACAGCATCATCCTCAAGCAGGACGGAACGTTTATCTACGAATGCGAAACCGACGACGGCAAGCTCGAACGCCGTACCGGTCAGGCCGGCGCGAATGAATTCGCCGAGTTGGCGAATTACCTGGCCGGGACAAAGTTCATGCGGCTGGAAAAGAGCTACCGTTCAAACGCCACCGATCAGGACACGCACTATGCGATGGTGGTGACCGACAACGGAACCAAGATCGTGGAGGATTACGGACAGGCGGCACCGGTCAGCCTGTGGGCGATCGAGTACATCCTCCGCGGCATCGTGCTGGCGAAGGAAGTAAGGGACCCGCCCGCGACGACCCGCCCGGCCACGCAACCCTCGGCTGAAGCGACCACGGACAATCGCTTAAAACGATAGGATTTCGACTTAGAACCGGCCGCGGCGGGCGGTGAGCGTTTTTTCCAGCAGCTTGTCGAGCGTGGAAACGACCGTGTCCACCTGCTTGGGCGTCATCTGGCCGAAGAACGGCAACGCCAGCGTGCGGGCGCTCACGTACTCCGTCACCGGGAAATCGCCCGGCTTGAAGTGGAACTCCTCGACCATGTACGGCTGCAGGTGGATCGGCGGGAAGTAGTTGTTGCAGCCGATGCCTTCCTTCCGCAATTCGAGCATGATCTCGTCGCGGTCGCCGGGCTCGAAGAGGTCGTTGAGCTTTACCACGAAGACGAACCAGCTCATGTGGTCGTCGTCGCTCAGTGTCGGCAGGATGACGTAGCGGTTGGTCATCAGCCGGTCCATGTACAGCGCGGCCACGCGGCGGCGGTTTTCTAGGATTTCATCGAGTCGTTGCACCTGAGCGACGCCGAGAGCGGCGTTGATCTCGCTCATCCGGTAGTTGTAGCCAAGTCGCTGGTGCGCGAGCCACGACATGCCCTCGCGGCCCTGGTTGCGGAGTGCCCGGCAGATTTCGGCGAAGCGGTCGTCATCGGTGATGATCATGCCGCCTTCGCCGGTGGTGATTTGTTTGTTGGGGTAGAACGCGAAACAGCCGGCCCGTCCGAAGGAGCCGATGGGTCGCTCGCCGGCCTTGCCGCCGAAGCCCTCGCAGCAGTCTTCGAGCATGATCAGGTCGTGCTTTTGCGCGAGTTGCTCGATCTCCACCATGCCGCCGGGGTGGCCGAAGACTTCGACCGCCACAATCGCCCGCGTCTTGGACGTGATGGCGGCGGCGACTTTGGCCACGTCGAGATTCAGGGTTTTCGGGTCGATGTCGACGAACACAGGCTTCGCGCCCACGAACAAGATGCAGTTGGCGCTGGCGACGAAGGAAAAGGGCGTGGTGATGACTTCATCGCCCGGCCCGATGCCCGCGGCGACCATCATCGCGTGCAGGCCGCTCGTGCCGCTGCTGACGGCGATCCCGTGCCGCCGACCGCCGACCTTCGCGCACAGCTTCTCAAACTCCACCACCTTCGGCCCGATCGATAGCGTGGGCGTATGCAGCACGTCGACGACGGCGTCGATTTCCCGCTGCGTGATGTCGGGCATGGAAAGGGGAATGGGCATGGATGATCAGGGTTCGGGGTTCAGGGTTCGGGGTTCAGGAAAGAAACTCGCTTCTGTCCTGAACCCTGAACCCTGAACCCGGAACCCTCTCCTCGATTTCTCTAAAACCGTCGAAACAACTATACTCATCGGTCCGGCTCGTCCGATAATAGCGTTATCGTCCTACAAGGCCCGCTTGCATGAGTTCATCCGACCGACCCGCCCGCCCCAAACGGGACAAATCGCTCTCCGCCTTCTGGCGGGCCTGCGGGTACCTGTTTCCGTACCGGTGGATGGTCGTTACGTCGATCGTCTGCGCGTTCTTCGTAGGCATCGCCACGGCCGGCGGAATCACCACGCTATTGCCGATCATGCGCGTGCTGCTGAACGGCGACACGCTGGCGAGCTGGGCCGATCGGACGGTCGCCAATCATCGACTAAAAGTGACGCTGGGGGATGATCAAACCGAACTGCGGTTGCTGAAAGTCGACAGTGATCTGGATGACACAGCCAACGTCTTCGGCCGCGCCGGCCTGAAGGCCGGCGATGCGATTACGGTCATCTGTCAAGGTGTTCCCGGAACCCGGTCGCCAGAGGTGCTGGCGATTCTTGCCAATCCCGATGTGTCCGACGTCATCGTGCTCGATCAGCAGCACCGCGCCTATCCGCTGAAGTTGCCGCCAGTGCCGTGGTATTACGCGGCGTTTCACAACCTCGCAAAGCACGCCCCGATCAACCCCGTGGCTGCTATCGCGTGTGCGTTCGGCGTGATGGCGCTGATCATGCTCGTCGGCAACGTCGTGCGGTTCTTCCAGGAATACCTGTCCGACAAGGCTGCGATCCTCGCCGTCAACGATGTACGCCGTCGGCTGTACGATCACATTCTGCACATTCCCCTCGGAAAATTCGGCGCCGAAGGCACCAGTGACGTCACCAGCCGTCTCGTGCAGGATTCGCAAGGACTGCAGGAAGGCCTGAAAACCATCCTCGGCCAATCGATCCAAGAACCGATCAAAATCTTCATGGCGTTCGGCCTGGCGATGTACCTGAGCTGGCGGCTGACGTCGTTCATCATCCTGTTCGGGCCGGTGATGTTTCTCATTATCAAGCGCTTCGGCAAAAAGATGCGCCGCTCGGCCCGCAAGGCGATGCAGAGCAGCAGCACCATGCTCGGGCAGATCGAGGCGTCACTGGTCGGCATTCGCGTGGTGAAAGGCGCCAACGCCGAGCGATTCGAACGCCGCCGCTACACGGGCATCATGAACCAGCTGGTGGCCGAGCAGCTCAAGATGAGCCGCATCGACGCGTTCAGCGCCCCGACGATGGAAATGCTCACGATGGCGCTGGTCGGCATCGTGGTACTGACGGCCACGTACATGATGATGGTCAGCCACACGCTGAAGGTGGAAGTGTTCGTGTTGATCATGTTGGCGCTGGGTTCGATCGGCGACTCGCTGCGGCGGGTGAGCAAAGTGAACAACGTGCTGGAAAAATCCAACGCGGCCGCGTCGCGAATCTTCGAGACGATGGATCTGCCCGCCGAGCGATTGCGCAAGCTGCACGCCGCCAGCATCCGTCCAAGAATCAAGCTGCCGACGATCAGCCGCGAGGTGGCGTTTGAGAACATTACCTTTACCTACCCCAAGGCCCAGTCGCCGGCGCTCACGAATGTCGACCTCCGCGTTCCCAAGGGCCGGAGCGTCGCGATCGTCGGCCGCAACGGCAGCGGCAAGACCACGCTGCTGGCGCTGTTGCCCAGGTTCTACGACGCCGACAGCGGCCGCGTGACGATCGACGGCGTGGACGTGAAGCAGGCCACCCTCAAATCGCTGCGGGCCCAAATCAGCATCGTGACGCAGGAAAGCGTGCTTTTCCCGGGAACGATCGCCACGAACATCGCCTACGGCAACCCGCTGGCGACGCGAGAAGCCATCGAAGCCGCCGCTAAGCGAGCCTTCGCGCACGAATTCATCATGGAGAAGCCGAACGGCTACGACACCGTGCTAGACGGCGCCGGCGGCCAACTCTCCGGCGGCCAACGCCAACGCATCAACATCGCCCGTGCGATTTTGCGGCAGGCCCCCATCCTGATCCTCGATGAAGCCACGAGCCAGGTCGACGCCGAAAGCGAACACCTGATTCAGCAGGCCATCGAGAGCCTCATGCACGAACGCACCACATTCGTCATCGCCCACCGCTTCAGCACGATCCTGAGCGCCGACCAGATTGTGGTGATGGACCGCGGCCAGATCGTCGGCATCGGCAAGCACGACGAGCTGCTCAAATCCTGCGAGACGTATTTCCAGCTCTACGAACGCCAACTCCCGCCGGCGGCGTGAGGACAGCGCAATCGCTTGAATTGATTACAATTCAGGTGTGCGGCCAAGGCTCCTCAATATTCTCACTGCTATCTCACTCTTGTTATTGGCCTGTACATCAGGTCTATGGGCACGCAGCTACCAGAAGAGTGATCACTGGTGTCGAATGAACTGCTGGATCGATGACCAGATGTTTCACCAGTCGCAATATTGGTTGTTGACTGGCGAAGGCTATTTGGCGGTCGGGCGGCGGACACTACTGACACCAAAGGGATGGAGCGAAGGCATTCTGACGCAAGGACCTGATTACACGTATGAATCAAGTCCCGCCACATCACTGTTCTCGACCTATTATTACGCTGCCCGTCCGAACTGGGCCGGGTTCTCGTATGAGGTTTTTCCAACGCCGAAATATTCTGCTCAAGCCTCTGTGAGTTCAAACGTGAGCAGTGACCATCGTATCGCAATCGCGCCGTTCTGGTTTCTTTGCACTGTATTCGCGCTAATTCCGATGTGGCGATTTGTTCGTTCGCTCCTGCACCGAATTGGGATGAGAGACGGGTTCTGTCCAAAGTGCGGCTATGACTTGCGTGCATCACCCGATCGCTGCCCTGAATGCGGACGCGCTGTTCCGCACTAGCGCGCAAAAAAAGCGGCGATCTTTCGATCGCCGCTTTCCCTCTACAGGCTTTCATCGTTGAGGTTAGTTAGCCGGAGCGGGGGGCGGGCCCTTGTCGCCACCTTCATGCTTGGGGCCTTTGTCGCCGCCTTCTTTCTTAGGACCCTTGTCGCCGCCGCGCTTGGGGCCGCCTTCGGCGTCACGCTTGGCTTTGCGTTCGTCCTGGTCCTTCTTGAACTGGGCCTGTTGCTCAGGCGTCAGGACCGCGTTGATGTCCGCGATGAGGCCCTTGAACAGCTCGGCCATTTTCGGGCGCTTGTCTTCGGGCTTGATCGAGTCGTCGCTCATGATCTTGTGCGAGTCGTCCTTGAACTTCTCGAGGATCGGATCGGTCTTCTTCTTCTGATCATCGGTGAGGTTGAGCTTCGCGAGCTCGTCCTGGATCATCTTGGCGCGATCGCCCTTGGGGCCGCCTTCACGCGGGCCGCCGTCTTTCTTGGCGGGCTTTTTCTCGGGCGGGGCTTCATCCGCGCGGACTTGCGGGGCCACCATCACGATTGAAGCCAGCGACAAGCCGGCCACGATAAACTTCATCTTTCCGAACATGGGTTTCCTCCAAAAAGTTCGTTTTTACACGTCCACCCCGGAATTCGGGGCTTTCATCCAATCAAACGCGGGAGGGGAACGATTATTTCGCCACTCGAAAGCAGCGTCGCAACTCCCGTAGGGAAAACCCTTTGCGGCTTGTGTCTAAACGCCGGTCTAGATACCATCACCACTCAAATTTCTAGGAAAATCAACAATTTATGAGTGACAAGACCGAACACCCGCCCGTACCCGAAGCCTTTGCTGCGCTGGGGGTGAGAAACTCCATCCTTCGCGGCCTCGCAGAAGCTAAGTTCACTACGCCGTCTGAAATTCAGGCGCTGCTGATCCCGCAGGCGCTCAAAGGCGGCGACATTCTCGGCCAGGCCCGTACGGGCACCGGCAAGACGGCTGCATTCGGTATTCCGGTTTTGCAGAAGGTTGAAAAAGGTCTGCCGACGCAGGCGCTGATCCTCGTTCCCACGCGCGAACTCGCGGTGCAGGTGGACGAAGAGCTCAAGCGGCTCGGCCAGTTCACGCCCATCCGCTCGCTCGCGGTGTACGGCGGGCAGAAGATTACAGCACAACTTAAGTTCCTCGATCGCGATCCCGAAATCCTCGTCGGCACGCCGGGCCGAGTGATTGATCTGCTCGATCGCCGGATCATCTCGCTGCAGAACATTCGCTTCATCGTGCTCGACGAAGTCGACCGCATGCTCGACATCGGCTTCCGCGACGACATCCGAAATATCCTCAGCCGTGTGAAGGGCGTGACCGAACGGCAGAACGACGACACCCGCGGCCAGGAAGGCGCATCGCCGTCGCTGCACCAGACGATGTTCGTGTCTGCCACCATCAGCGATGAAATCGACAAGCTTGCCCGCCGCTACATGCGCGAGCCGGTGGCCAAGCTGATCGCGCCGGGCGCGGATGACAAGCCGACTGTTGATAACGTCGAACAGTTTTATCTGTCGGTCGATCCGTGGGACAAGTACCGCCTGCTGCGGGCGCTGCTGACGCAGGAGAATCCGGAAATCGCGATCGTCTTCTGCCGCACCAAGCGCGGCGCGGAGAAGATCGCCAAGCGCCTGCACGCCGACGGCATCGAATGCCGCGAAATCCACGGCAACCTCGCGCAGAACAAGCGCGATCACGTGATGCAGGGCTTTCGCAAAGGCAAGTTCGACGTGCTCGTCGCGACGGACCTCGCCAGCCGCGGCATCGACGTGGCCGACATCACGCACATCATCAACTACGACATTCCGGAAGACCCGGAAGTGTACGTCCACCGCATCGGCCGCACGGCTCGCATGAACAAGAAGGGCAAAGCCTTCACGTTCGTCGGCCGCGACCAGGGCGATGAGCTGACCAAGGTGGAAAATCTGATCAACATGGTGATCCCGGTGGCCAAGCTCGAAGGGTGGGAGCCGCGACCCACGCCGAGCGACTGGCTCGAAGGCGGCCCTGCCATTCCGGGTCTAAGCGGCGACGCCAAGCCGGTCATCAGCCGCATGCAGCGCGTCTACAGCCCGTCGGCGCAGACGAATTCGTCGACGCCGGCTGACCCATCGGCCCCCGCGCCGATCACGCTTCCGCCGCCGCCGCGCACGCTGGGGAGTAAGATCCCGATCAACCGCCGGCACAAACGCCGGCGATAAGTGACCGCGTCTTAAAAAGTTCACGGGCGGCCTCAGCTATGCTGGGGCCGTCTTCCTTTGATACGATCATCGTGAGCAGGACCGAATCCGCCGGACCAGGCACCGGACATGCGCCATCTTTACAATCCGATCATTCCCGAATGCATCTGCCTTTTTGTCGGGCTGCCGGTGCTTCTCGCGATGTTGCCGCGACGGCTCAACCCGATCCCGATTCTCCTTGTCACGGCCTCGGCGTTGTTGATCGCGCTGCTGAACGATCCTTCGTTCGACCGCGAAACGCTGACGCGCCTGCCCGACCTCTCTCACAACCTGATGCGAATCCTCGCGCCGCTGCCGGTTGTCGCGCTGCTGATGATCGCGTTGCTCTACTGGCTGGTTCCGAAAGAGCTGTTCAAATTCATCCGCCGCAAACCGCGAACGTGGGCCGGCGTGATGGTGATCTATCCGTTCGTCAGCGTCATCCCGCAGACGATCATCTATCGCGTTTTTTTCATGCACCGCTACGCATACCTGTTCGGCAATGGCTGGGGCATGATCGCGGCGGCCACCGCGGCGTTCGGGATCGGGCATGTCGTGTTTCGTCATCCCGTGCCGGTCATCATTACGGCCATCGGCGGATTCATTTTCGCGTTCAACTATCACACCACTGGCTCGGCCCCGCTGAGCGCGATCGAGCACGCGCTGTACGGCGATCTGGCGTTCACCATCGGCTATAGTTACTACCTGTATCATGCCTCGGTACGAACGGTTGAGGCGGTGATCGAGAAGTGAGTTCATCGCATGGCCGAGCCAACGCGACGTCCCAATTTCCTGTTCGTCCTCACCGACCAGCACCGGCCCGACTGGTTGGGCTGCGAGGGCATGGTGCCGGTGCGCACGCCGAACATCGATGCGCTGGCGGCGCGGGGGACTCGCTTTACGCAGGCGCATTGCCCGTCGCCCCTGTGCGGCCCCAGTCGTGCATGCCTGGCGGCGGGCGTGGAATATGACGCGTGCGGCGTGCCGAATCACAAGTTCGACTTCGATCCCGCGCGTCCAACCTATTACAAGCTGTTACGCGACGCCGGGTATCACGTCGCGGTTGTCGGCAAAATCGATCTGAACAAATGTTCGGGCGACTGGGGGCTCGACGGGAAAAAGCATCTGCACGAATGGGGCTTTACGGCCGGATTCGAAATCGCCGGCGGGTGGGACGGAATCTCCTATCTGAAAGACGGTTCGCCGGTCGATCCGTACATGCTTTACCTGCAGCAGCAGGGCGTGATGCAGGCGCACGTCGACGATTTTCGCCGTCGCGGGAACTACAAGGAAACCTATCCGTGTCCGCTGAACGATGAGGAGTACCAGGACAGTTGGATCGCCGCGCGGGCGATGGAGTTGATTGACGAGTGTCCGACCGATCGCCCGTGGCACATGGCGGTGAATTTTACCGGGCCGCATGATCCGATGGACGTCACGCCCGACATGCACGCGTGGTACCGCAACCCGCCGGTTGATTTTCCGCCGCCGACGAACACCACGCCGACCGCTCACGACCAGAAAGTGCGCCGCAACTACGCCGCCAAGATCGAGGTGCTTGATCGGTGGCTCGGCCGGTTCGTCGAGCGCATCAAAGAGCGGGGCGAGTTGGAGGACACGGTGATCATCTTCACCGCCGACCACGGCGAAATGCTCGGCGACCGCGGGCAATGGATGAAGAGCCGGCCGTGGTGGCAGTCGGTGAAGATCCCGATGATTTTCGCGGGGCCCGGCGTGCCGGTGGCCGTGCGGAACGATCTGGCGAACTTAATCGACGTCGGCAGAACGATTTTGGATTTCGCCGGCGTGCAACCTTCAGCGGGCATGGTGAGTCGTCCTCTGTTCAACGCGCCGTCGCGCGAGTTCATCCGCAGCGGACTGGGTCCGTGGCGAATGGTGTGCGACGGCAAGCACAAGTTGATCGTCGGCTACGAGTCGGTGACCACTGATCGGCATCTCCACGCGAACCCATTCGATCCGGACGGACCGGCGATGTTGTTCGACGTGCAGGCCGACCCGTTCGAACAACACGATATCGCGGCGAGCCGTGTCGATATTGTGCAAAAGTTGCGAAAACAACTCATCTGATTGCGCGAAAACGTGCCAACTCTTTGCAATCCGGCAAAAACCGCTCACGAAAAATTTTTTAAAAAGTTTGAGATTTTGACTGGATGCGATCCTTCGAATCCTTATGGTCGCATCCTGTAGTGGAATGTCGGGCTTGCCCGTCCGCTCGGCCTGGAGTCGTTGCTGAAGTCGTAAGTCAGGTTCAGTGGGTTCACGCAGACAGTCAAAACGAGTTGCCGGCGGGGAATTGCGGATCGCAATCTGCCGGCGGACGACGGTCGCTCTCGGGCGATCCGGGCATCTGTCCTTCTTAACTCGGCACTGGCTTCGCGTGGTGGGTTCCTCGCAACAAGTGAATAGCTGACCACCGTGGTTGGTTCCGCACAACGGATTTTCGGCAAAACGTCTTGCCGTGTGCGCCCGATCCGCGCTCATCCCGAACTCTGGAGAGAGACGATGCGATTTTTCAACTTCAAACGTTCCGCCGCTGTAACGACCAAGCCGGCCCGCGTGGTAATGATTGAAGCGGTTGAAGCGCGCATCCTGTTTACCACCACCGGCGTGACCACGACGTCGTCCGCGATCGTCATGAGCGCCGTCGCTGTGCCGATCCGGCCCACGGGGCTGATTGCAACGGCGACCAGCAGCAGCCAGATCGCGTTGCGATGGAACGCTGCCGCCACCGCCACCGGGTACACGCTCGAGCGTTCGACCGACGGCACGACGTTCAGCCACGTCACCAACCTGACGGCCACCACGTACACCAACACCGGGCTGACCGCAGGCAAGACGTATATTTATCGCGTGAAGGCGTACAACGCCGGCGGGTCATCGACCCCGAGCAGCATCTCGACGGCCACCACGTTCGGTGGAACGACTTCGGCTACGAGCAGCACAACAACCACGACGACTACCACGACGACGGTCAAAACCGCGACAACAACGACGACTGCAACCGTCCAGCCCAGCGCCAGAAACACCGGCATACTCGCGGGCACGGTGCTGAAAGCCCCCGTCTACAATTTCAAAGCCGCCAGCAACACCACCTACACCAACATGAAGTTCATCGGCCAGGTGACGGCGACGGGTCTGACCAACGTGAAGTTCGTCAGCTGCTACTTTGAAGGCAACGGCAACATGTACAACATTCGGTGCGACAACGCATCGAACGTCACCATCTCCAACTGCGAGCTGGTGGGCGGAGGCATGGCGTCCATCTGGGGTGACGGGTTCACGGCGACCGCCAACTACATCCATCGGAGCACCGGCGACGGATTCAAACTCGGCAGAAACGTCGTCATCAAAGGCAATTACATCACCGAACTCGGGTGGGGCGACCCGGACGCCCACGCCGACGGCGTGCAGATTCGCGACGGGTACAACATCACGATCTCCGGCAACTACTTCGACATGCCCAACGACGTGTACAACACCAAGTCGAACGCGGCGATGTTCCTGCAGCTCAACACCAGCAATGTCACGTTCTCAGGCAACTGGGTGCGCGGCGGAAACTACACCATCCACGCGTACTCCGACCTGGCCGGCGGCAATGCGACGATCAAGATCACCGGCAACATCTTCTATTCCGGCAGTTCACGGTTCGGATTTGGTCACATCGGTACGGGCGTGGTGTGGTCGAACAATCTGACCGACAAGGGTACGGTGGCGCTGACCTCGTCGAAGTAGACTTGGTGTCCATCCCGCTTCAGCGGGACCTACGGAAAAGCAAAAAATCGCGAGTCCGCTACTTTCCCAGCAGCCCCTTCAGCGCAGAGAGTCGCTGATCGCGTTCCAGTGAGAGCGCCGCACCTTCGCCGCCGCTGGTGGCGCTGCCGGCGTATTGATACAGCAACGTCTCTGCCCGTTCGGCGGCCGCACGCGCGCCGGCGGAATCGCCTGCCTGCAACCTTCTTGCCGCTTCCTTCTCCCACAAGTACGCCATCGACGAATACACGCCCAGATGATCGATCGAGTCGAGGAGGAGTGACTCGGCTTCTTCGATCTTGCCCTGACTTTCCAATTCATCGACCCGCTGCTTCCATTCTGCGCGATCGCCTTGGATGGCCGCCTTGCGCTGGGCTTTCCGTTCGCTTTTGGAAACGTGTTCATTCGCCGCCAATTCTTCGGACTTCTGTTGCGCGTCTTGTATCGCTGCCTTGCGCTGGGCCTTCTTTGTCCGTTTTGAATCTGCCGGAGCATCTTGCTCGCTCGGCTCGTCTTGTTGCGGCGGCGGATCGTACGGTTCGGATTCCGCCACCTCGGATACCTTCGGCGGCTTCTCCTCAGGCGGCGGGGCGATTGGCGATGATTGGCCAAGCTTCTGTTCCAGCCGAAACGAACGCTGCATCATGTCGAGCGAAGTCTCCACGCTCGGCCAGATTGCCTCCGGCGCGATGATGCCGAGTTGGAACAGCCGCATGCCGTCTTCGAAGAAGAAGAGTCGCATCCGCAGTTTTCCCATGTCGCTCGGCTGGCTGCCTTCCACGAGGCACCCCTGCATGCCGCAGAGCGCGGTGTTCGAGCCGCTTTCAATGTCGATCTTGTTTTCGCCGCAGAGGAATTGCGTCCACTGCTGAACGGAACCGTCCTCAAACGCCGGCCTGGCCGCTGCGGTGAAGAGCACCGCGCCGAACGGTGCCATAATGATCGCCAGCGGATGAAAGTAACCCGGCTCACTGAATTGCGGCGGCTCATCCGGAATCTGCACCGTCTGCCACCCTTGCGGCTTGAGGAACGAAATGCCCAGATCAGGCGTGCCGGGCCGAGGGAGTTTGACCGGTTCGAATTGCGGTTCGCTCATGGATGCGATTTTACCGAGCTCTACGCGGGTGCAGCCATGCTTTTTCGCAGAGTCCTCGAAGCCCGCCAAAGGAAGAGACGACTCCATGAGTTGACTTTTTTCGCGCGGCGCTTCATCATCCTTTTCGAGTTACGTACGAGCCACGAAGGCCCCAACGATGCCAAAAACCACGAAAACGACGAAAAAGACTAAGTAATCGCCTGCCAGCGATTGCCCTTAGTCTTCTTTTCGGAACGTTACAGTGGTTTTTGAAGCGGAAACGGGCAATCGTGGCTCGCGTTGTTTTACGAGCGAACGGAGAAGGTCATGTCAGCGAATGTTGCAGTGGTCGGAGTCACCGGCGCGGTCGGGCAGGAATTTTTGAACGTCCTGGCCGAGCGCAAGTTCCCCCTCAAGAGCCTGCGATTGCTCGCCAGCGCCCGCAGCGCCGGGAAGACGATCGACTTCGCCGGGCAGACGTACAAGGTGGAAGAGCTGACCAAGGACAGCTTCAAAGGCATCGACATCGCGCTCTTCAGCGCCGGCGGCAGCATCAGCAAGGAGTACGGCCCGATCGCCGTGGCCGCCGGGGCCGTCGTCGTCGATAACTCGTCCGCCTTCCGTATGAAAGAAGGCGTGCCGCTCGTGGTGCCCGAAGTGAACCCCGAGGCGATCCACAAGCACAACGGCCTCATTGCCAACCCCAACTGCAGCACCATCATCATGAACGTGCCCGTCTGGCCGCTGCACAAGGCCAACCGCGTGAAGCGGATCATCGTGAGCACCTACCAGGCCGTAAGCGGCGCTGGCGCGTGGGGATTGTACGAGCTCGAGCAGCAACAGAAGGCGTTCGCCGCCGGCCAGCCGATCGTGAAGGAAAAGTTCCCGCACCAGATCTTCAACAACCTCTTCAGCCACAACACCAAGATCGACGACAGCGGCTACAACGAAGAAGAGCTGAAGATGGTGAAGGAAACGAGAAAAATCTTCGGCGACAGCAAAATCATGGTGACCGCCACCTGCGTGCGCGTGCCGATCCCGCGGGCCCACTGCGAGAGCATCAACCTCGAGTTCGAAAAGCCGATGACCCCCGCACAGGTTCGGCAGATCCTGAGCAAGGCCCCCGGCGTAAAGATCGTCGACGACGTCGAGAACAACTACTTCCCCATGCCGCTCGAAACCACCGGACAGGACGACGTCTTCGTCGGCCGAATCCGCCAGGACATCAGCCGCGACGACGGCCGCGGCATCGAGCTCTTCGTCAGCGGCGACCAGATCCGAAAAGGCGCCGCGACCAACGCGGTGCAGATCGCGGAGAAGCTGCTGAAGTAACCGCGCTCACTGAGATTCGACGGCATCTGCCGACCAGATTGAGATTGATTCACAGTAATACACCTCACGCGGACGAGCGCGCATGTCGCTCGTCCGCGCTTGTTTTTCTCTGCAATGGCGAATGTTTTAATCGCAATCGTTTGCCCCGAATTTCAGGGATTTTTGACTGAACCTGAACGCCTTACGCGGCCGTAATAGCGTATAGTGGTCGTGTCTTTTCGACCTCCTTCCGGCAGCTATTTTGTACATCTAAGGATTCGTCATGCAGTGGATCATTGAGCTACTCAAGCCTTCCAACCCGGCGTTGCAGTCGGTGGCCTCTTCTGTTTTGGTGTTGATGATCGTCGCGTCCGTCGGCCTGTCGATCGGGTCGCTGAAATTCCGCGGGCTCGGGCTGGGCATTGCCGGCGTGCTGTTTGCCGGGCTGGCGTTCGGGCATTTTCACGTTTCCGTCAACCACGAGGTCATGCACTTCGCACAGGAGTTCGGCCTGATCCTGTTCGTCTACACGATCGGCGTGCAGGTCGGCCCCGGCTTTTTCGCTTCACTCCGGCAGAACGGGTTGGTGCTTAACCTGCTCGCGGGCGCGATCGTGGTAATGGGCGCGCTGCTCGCGGTGGTGCTGTGGGCCGTCTTCATGAACAAGAGCGACCTGCCGGCGGCGGTGGGATTGCTCAGCGGCGCCGTGACGAACACGCCCTCGCTGGCGGCCATGCTGGGCGCGCTGCGCGAAGTGAAGGCATCCGACGCGGCGCTGGCCGTGCCGCCGCAGGCGTACGCGGTGGCGTATCCGTTCGGCATCATGGGCATCATCCTCACGATGGTGTTGGTGAAACGCATCTTCAAAGTCAGCCTGCCTGCCGAGCAGTTGGCGTTTAACGAGCGCGCATCGGCGGGGCGGGCCAAGCTCGATACGATGAATCTCGAAGTGAAAAATCAGGCGCTGGTCGGCCGGCGGCTGGAAGAAGTCCCGCTCATCAATGGAACGAGCGGCGTGGTCGTCAGCCGACTGCTCCGCGGCGGGCAGGCGCAAGTCGCCAAGGCAGAATCGGTCCTCGCGTCGGGCGACGTGCTCTTCGCCGTCGGGCCGACCGCCCGGCTGAATGACTTGAAAATCATCGTCGGCGACGAGAGCAAGGTCGACGTTCGCACCGTCCCGTCAGCCATTGAAAGTCGCCGCGTGATGGTCACCCGACGTGAAGTCAGCAACAAGACGATCGATGAACTGCGTCTTCGCGAGCGCTACGGCGTAAACATCACGCGCATTCACCGAAACGAAATCGAACTGCCCGTCACGCCCATGTCGCGGCTGCAGATCGGCGACAACCTGGTAGTCGTCGGCGAAAAAGGCTCGATGGCCGAGGCCGCCAAGGAGCTGGGCGACAGCCTCAAGCAGCTCAACCATCCGCAGATCATCCCGATGTTCATCGGCATCGCGCTCGGCGTGCTGCTGGGCAGCCTGCCGATCGCCATCCCGGGCATTCCGATCCCGGTGAAGCTCGGATTGGCGGGCGGGCCGATGATCGTTGCGATCCTCCTCAGCCGCATCGGCCGAGTCGGGCCGCTCGTGTGGTACATGCCGCTCAGCGCCAACTTCATGCTCCGGGAACTGGGTATCGTGCTGTTCCTGTCGTGCGTCGGCCTGAGCGGCGGCGAAACGTTCGTCGCCGCCATCAAGGGCCACGGCATGCAGTGGTTCCTCTTCGGCTCGGCCATCACGTTTATCCCGCTGATGACGGTGGCGCTGTTCGCGAAGATCGTGCTGAAGTTCAACTACATGACCCTTTGCGGCCTGCTCGCCGGCTCCATGACCGACCCGCCCGCACTGGCCTTCGCCGGCAGCGTGACCGGCAGCGAAGCCCCGAGCATCGCGTACGCCACGGTCTACCCGCTGACAATGCTGCTCCGCGTGCTGCTGGGACAGTTGATCATTTTGATCTTCTTCACCGCGACGTAGGCGTCGCTGAAATAAGATCGGGTCAATCGGCCAGCCGGGTGGTTGGCGGCTCAGGTTCGTTGTTTCCGAAAAGATCGTGTTCGGTCGTTGGCAAGGTGGGGGCCGAACGCCTGCGAACTCTCGCCGGCGTCGATGGCAGGTCCGGCCGCGGCCATGTCAGCGAGCCGAGATCGCAGTGCACGCGTACTTTTCGGATTTCGCAGGCTTCGTTTTCGTATTCGTTATAGATGTAGACGGCGAACGTGTCGGGCGTTTCCCAAAATGCGCCGTACACACCGCGTGCACTGAGCAATGTTTCGCCGGTTTGAACAACTGACGTGATATCAAAATCTTCAAGTCTGACCCGCACGAGAAGGCTGTCCGGCTCAAATTGCGTTGATGCAACGACCCGGCCGTTATTCGCGTTTTCACCGATGCAATCCCATTCCAACGAGCCATGCCAATCACGCTTCAATGGTTGAGATGCTTCCTTCGGGTCATAGCCTGCTGCAGCGAATGTTCCGTCGTTCGTATCGATGTAAAAGGTGTTGCGATCTCGCACCCTGCGCAGGGCTCTTACCGGGGCGAGCTTTTGTTCCAAGGTGTATGAGCGGAGCACTTTCAGATCGTTCGAGAATTCGCGAACTTCGCTGTAACAGGCGACCGCGAAATGGCCGTTCGGCAAATCGACAATATGCGTGCCTCCGCCGCCGTCCCAGTGCCAAGTAGGGTCGTTACCCTCAGCGATCCGGCGGCCGGTCGCGGCGTCCCAGCGAATGATTCTACAGCTTTGCCAATGGCTATTAATAACGCCGATGATTTGCCGATCGTCGGTCGTCCAGAGGAACGCCTTACACTTGGATTCCTCGTCCGACATCTGCAAATGGGTGATCACGTTTAGTTGCAAATCATAGACGATCGGGTCGCCAGTAATTTCCTGTATCGCCAGGCGATCCCCGCGATGACTAAACGTCAGCGGTCCCACGCCTTGCTGGTCTATCGCGATGTCGTCACGGCCGCGGATGCGCGACGTTTCCACCTTCAGGTCGGAGGCGCGGTGAATCGAGATCGAACCGCTCTGTTGCCCGATCGCCACCATCCCCGAGGCCGGCGAGTAGTCTAGCGAAGAGACCCGATCAACGGTGTCGGAAAGGTGCGCCGTCGCCACCGGCCATTCCTGCCGCAGGTGCGGCAGCAACTTATGATCACTGCCACAGCCCACCAGCGTGCTGAAGGCAAGCATGGCAAGCAATATTCGGACGATTTGCAAGATGGTCCCCACTTCCGCCAAGTATGGGTGAACACTGCCCCGCAGTAAACTGTTTTCGATGCCCTTCGAAATCCTCCAATCGCCGTACCGTGTGACCGACGACCCAGCCGCGGTGAATCTCTCGCTCGTTCGGCAACTGCTCGCCACCAGCTACTGGGCCGGCGATCGTCCGCCGGAGGTGATCGACGCATCGTGGACGTCGCCGGCGATCATTCCTTTCACCGCACTGCTCAACAATGAACCTGTCGGCATCACCCGCGTGGTGACCGACCGCGTGTCGTTCGCGTGGGTGGCCGATGTGATGGTCGCATCCGCCCACCGCGGCCGCGGCGTGGGGAAGCTGCTGGTCCGCGCGGTCGTCGAGCACCCGCAGCTGCAGGGGCATGTTCGAATGCTTCTGGCGACGAAAGATGCGCACGGGCTGTACGAGCAGGTTGGGTTTGTCCGTCGAGAAATGATGTGGCGGAACCCGCCGACGAGCGTGGATCCGCTTCAACCTTAGTTGCCGTTTCGGAATAAAAGAACAATGAACGCAGAGACGCGGAGACGCAGAGAAGACAATTCCGGTCTCTTCTCTGCGTCTCCGCGTCTCCGCGTCTCCGCGTTCATCTATTCTGTAGCTAGCTTTCCAGCCCGCGGACCAGCGCCGTCAGCGCGACCGCCGCGACGATCATGAACAGCAGGATCCAGCCGGTCAGCTCGGCCGACTCTCTGGGCACTTTCTTCATGCTGCTGCACTTGATCGACTTGTAGACGATCGCCACGCCGATGGTCAGCGGGATCAGCAGCAGGGGCATGCGCAATGCCGGGGGGAGATTCCA
>Ga0070665_100000717_pt1 | contig 44083 bp, 32 predicted proteins | sample KBSS13metaG_FD_65862 | JGI IMG/M metagenome (GOLD analysis project Ga0070665, IMG submission 65862) | Switchgrass rhizosphere microbial communities from Kellogg Biological Station, Michigan, USA - KBS S1-3 metaG | ecosystem: Host-associated > Plants > Roots > Rhizosphere > Soil ...
GATCACGGCCTTCAGGGAAGGGGTCTGCTGCAGTACCCGGTAGAGACCTTCTCCCACTACGCCAAATCCAAACATGCCAATCGTAAGCTGCTTATGTGCTTCCATATAATGATTCAACAATTTTCCAGTCGGGGTAAAATGTGTTTTTTCCTAACAACCAGGCGGTCGAATGTGTTGCGAAGATCCGCTATTAAATCTTCCGTTTCTTCGAGCCCCGCGGACAGCCGGATCAGGCTGTCGCTCACGCCGGACGCCCGGCGGATCTCCGGGGGAACGGATTTATGGGTCATTTCTGCCGAATGACTCACCAGGCTTTTAATGCCTCCCAGGCTTTCGGCGAGTTTGAACAACTGGGTGGAACTTACCCAGCGGCGGGCGGCCCCAAGCGAATCGTCCTTCAGTGCAAAGGATACGATGCCGCCGAATCCGCGGGACTGCTTAGCTGCAACCTCGTGGTTCGGATGGGACGGCAGGCCGGGATAATAAACCTTGTCAACGGCCGGATGAACTGCGAGGAATTCCGCGATCTGTTGCGCACTGGCGCAATGCTGTCGCATCCGAAGGGAAAGTGTCTCCATTCCGCGGATCACCAGCCAGGAATCAAAGGGTCCCAGTATGGCCCCGGTTGCATTTTGATAAAAACGGATCTGCTCTCCAAGTTCATCGGTTGCCGTCACCACCAGTCCTGCAATGAGATCGCTGTGGCCGCCGAGGTATTTGGTGGCGGAATGCACCACGATATCGGCGCCAAGCAGGATTGGTTTCTGCAGAGACGGGGAAGCAAAGGTATTGTCCACGCAGAGCAGGCAGCCCGCTGACTTCGCGATATGGGAGATGGCCTGAATGTCGGCGATTTTCAGGGTGGGATTGCTGGGTGTTTCTATCCAGATCAGTTTTGTCTTTTCACTAATCGCGTTGAATATGTTTTCAGGTTCTGATGCATCCACATACCGGATGCTGATGCCGAATTTTTTATAGACCTGTTCAAAAAGCCGGAAGGCCCCGCCATAAATATCATCTACGGCAATGATCTCATCACCGCTGCGCAGCAGCTTAACCACGGCGTCGATAGCAGCCAGTCCGCTGGCGAAAGCCAGACCGCGGGCTCCTTTTTCCAATCCTGCAATGAGTTTTTCAAGTGCGGCCCGTGTAGGGTTGCCGCTTCGCGCATAGTCATACCCTTTATGGACGCCGGGCGCTTCCTGTACAAAAGTGGATGTCTGGTAAATAGGAACGGCAATGGCTCCGGTCAGCGGATCCACGGGGATGCTGTGAATGAACGATGTAGTTTCCTGCATAAAATAATTCCTCCTTCCCTTCCGGGTTTTTAGGTGAATAAAATATGCTCATCAAAGTGTTTGACAGGAAGTGCGTGACTTACCGGTATGGGCCGGAAACTCAAAAGCTCTTCCGAATGGTCAGAAGAGCTTTTAATATATTGAGTATTAGTAAGCGGTTATTCTGACTTATCTGTCCGCCAGCCGGCGGATGGATTTGGCACCTTGCTTCCTTTGCAGGAGGCAGGTTGTCAAGGCTTCAGCGGGCCATTACCCTCAGCCTTTCTTGATAAGCAAATAAAAGAACTGGGGCAAAGATAAAACGCAATCCCCGATTGTAAAAAAGTTTTTTCCGGGTTCCGCGACAACAACATAATTATTCGCAACAAGCAGCCCGGTGTTTTGTTATTAACTTTATCGATTTCAAATTATCATGAAGGAAGACCAGCCTAGCCTTGTGCAGACGGGAGAAGAGCAGATTGAAGTATTTGGGGCCCGGGTGCATAACCTCAAGAATATAGACATCCATATACCTAAAAACCAACTGGTGGTCATCACCGGTATCAGTGGCAGTGGGAAGTCATCCCTTGCCTTTGATACCATCTACGCGGAGGGTCAGCGTCGTTATATGGAAAGTTTCGGCGCCTATGCACGACAGTTTATCGGTGATATGGAAAGGCCAGATGTGGACAAGATAACCGGCCTCAGTCCTGTAATCTCCATCGAACAGAAGACCACGAACAGAAATCCTCGCAGCACCGTCGGAACGGTTACAGAAGTATACGATTTTCTCCGCCTGCTCTATGCGCGCACCGGTGAAGCATTCTCCTACAATACCGGCAAGCCCATGGTGAAATTCAGCGAAGAGGAAATCGTCGCCAACATCTACCAGAAATTCAGCAATAAAAAAATAACGATCCTGGCGCCGCTCGTACGCGGAAGGAAGGGCCACTATCGCGAACTGTTTGAAGACATCCGGAAAAAGGGCTTCGTTAAAGTGCGGGCCGACGGGGAAATAAAAGATCTGGCGCCTAAGATGCAGGTTGACCGTTATAAAATTCATGATATCGAAGTAGTGATAGACCGGCTGGCGGTTACAGCAGAAATGAAGACCCGTGTGGGACAGAGTGTACAGACAGCCCTCCAGATGGGAAAGGGGCTGATGTTCCTTCTTGTCAATGAAAGTGAAAAGGTTGTCCAGTACAGCAGGCAGTTGATGTGCGAAGACAGCGGTATCAGTTATGAAGAGCCTTCGCCGAACAGTTTTTCTTTCAATTCCCCCTACGGCGCCTGTCCGGTTTGCAAAGGCCTCGGCGCCGTTTATCGTGTGAGCATCGACGCTATCATTCCCGACCGTTCGAAATCGGTCAACGAAGGGGGTATTCTCCCTCTGGGAGGAGAAAGGGAATCCTATGTTTTTACTGCCGTTCAGAAGCTCGCCAGGAAAAATAAATTCAGCCTGGACACGGCCATCCGCGACATGCCCGCGCGCGCATTAAACCTTATCCTCTACGGGAGTGCAGACGGCGTTTCAGAATCCGCACTCGAATTCGACGACAACGATACGCAGGTAACGGAAGGTGAATATGAAGGGCTTGTACCCATGCTGAAAAGATGGTTTGGTGCTTCCAGTACCGACACTCTGCGGGAATGGGTTGAAAAATATATGGAACTGAAAACCTGCGACACCTGTGGAGGCAGCCGCCTGCGGAAAGAGAGTCTCTGGTTCCGTATCGACAATAAAAATATTGCAGAGCTCAGCGAAATGAATCTCGACAAGCTGGCTGACTGGTTTACGGACATAGAAACACGGTTGAGCAACAAACAAAACCAGATTGCAAAGGATGTCCTCAAAGAGATCCGCGAAAGACTGAGTTTCCTGCTGAATGTGGGCCTTACCTATCTGACCCTGAACCGTCCCACGCGAACCCTGAGCGGAGGCGAGTCACAGCGCATCAGGCTCGCCACACAGATCGGATCCCAGTTGCAGGGGATCACCTATATCCTCGACGAACCCAGCATCGGATTGCATCAGCGCGACAATCAGCGTCTGATCCGTGCGCTGCAGAATCTGCGCGATATCGGTAACAGCGTGCTCGTCGTGGAGCACGACAAAGACATCATGCGCGCTGCAGACTATCTCGTGGACATCGGGCCCAAGGCTGGCTTTCATGGCGGTCGTATTGTCGCCCAGGGAAAACCCGCCCAGATGCTCAAACTCAATACCATCACGGCCGATTATCTTAACGGGCGCCGTAAAATTGAAATGCCGAAGGAGAGGAGGAAGGGTAACGGAAAGCTCCTGGAGATCCAGGGTGCCAGCGGCAACAACCTGAAAAATGTAAGTGTAAAATTTCCGCTTGGCAAATTCATTGTCGTCACCGGCGTCAGCGGGAGCGGAAAGTCTACCCTCATCAATGAAACCCTGTACCCGATTCTCAGTCATCACGCATATGGATCGCGCGGAACGGCACTGGGATACAAACAGGTGAAAGGGCTGGAGAATATCGACAAGGTCATTGAGATTGACCAGTCGCCTATCGGCCGCACACCACGCAGCAATCCCGCCACCTATTGCGGATTCTTTACCGATATCCGGACCCTCTTTGCATCGATCCCCGAATCCAAGATCCGCGGATATACCGCAGGAAGGTTTTCATTCAATGTAAAAAGCGGACGCTGTGAAGTGTGCGAAGGCGGAGGCATGCGGGTGATCGAAATGAATTTTCTGCCCGATGTATACGTTCATTGTGAGAAATGCAACGGGAAAAGATATAACCGCGAAACGCTGGAAATCCGGTACAAGGGTAAATCCATCAGCGATGTGCTGGACATGACCGTGGACGAAGCCGTTGAATTTTTTATAAATGTGCACTATCTCTACCGGAAGATAAAAGTGTTGCAGGAGGTTGGACTGGGCTATATAACCCTTGGGCAATCGGCCGTTACGCTCAGCGGCGGCGAGGCGCAGCGGGTGAAGCTGGGCACCGAACTTTCGAAAAGGGAAACGGGCAAGACGTTTTACATTTTAGATGAACCCACCACTGGATTGCATTTTGAAGACATCAGCCACCTGCTCGACGTACTGAATAAGCTTGTAGACCGGGGCAATACGGTGCTGGTGATCGAACATAATATGGACGTGATCAAGGTCGCCGATCATCTGATCGATCTGGGTCCCGAGGGAGGTGACGGGGGAGGGGAGATCCTCTTTGAAGGGCCTCCTGAAAAATTACTTTTGGTGAAGAAAAGTCACACCGCACGGTTTCTCAAGGAAGAATTCGAAGGCGCCTGATGAAAAACGAACAGCCGGCAATTGCTCATCACCGGCCGCTGGGGATATTGGGAAAACCAAAATATGTAAGTCCAATAAGGGAAGCGGGAGTTAATTAATAAAATCGTTAGGGTACTAAATAATAGGGAACGGATCAGGTTTTACTTAACCTTCGGATAAAAGGATTTTACCAATCTTCCCGCCGCTTACTGGATTGCGTTAAGGGTTATTTATTTTACTTTAAGCTGGCCATTTTCCACACGTGTATCTTCCGCCAGCACTTCATAGAGGTAGTTGCCTGCCGGCAGTTCATGCAGGATGCCCGTCTCACGGTTACGGATAACCGATTCAGTAACCAGTTTCCCGTCCAGGTCAAACACATAAATCCTGTAAAAAAGACCGGGTACGCCGTCTACAGTAAACAGCAGGGTCTTGTAATCTGAAGCAGTGAAGAGGCGCACCTTGTGCCGCTTGCTGTTCAGGTTTTTGGTCACCATTACCGCAGTAGGCGTTTTCAGCCCTGCGCCCGGATGCGACGAGACCAGACTGGTCGTCACCAAAGCCAGCGGCAGGATGGCTTTTCTTGACTTCCCCGAAATGTTCTGGCGTAAATTTTTCATCATAAAAAAAAGGGTACGGATCAACAAAACGATTTTAGTATCTCAGCAAAGGGCAGCGTGTCGAGTTATCATAGGATTTGTCTCTTCCCAGCCGGATGCCCACCTTAAGACCCAGGGTAAAATAAGCGTCCATCTGCTGTGGATCGCCTCTCTTGTCACCGGGATTATAAGCACTGTTGGGCACACCCTGCAGGGGACTCTTGTTTGACATCGCCACGGCGATGGTAGACGTTCCGGCGGGCAGGTTGCTGGTTAATACGTTTGGATCGACAAAGGTTGTACTCACGTCGTCGATATAATCGGTAAATGTTTTTCTGTAAAGCAGTTCGAGGCCGACGTTCACCTTGTCACTTGCGTAATATTTTACACCGACACCCATGGGGATGTTCAGCTGCGTAAGGTTATAATTGGTCCGTCCTACTACGAATCCTTCTCCTTCCGTATGGAGGGGCTGGAGATAGACCCAGGTTGACTGCGAAGTATTGGGATCAACATACGCGCCCATCGGATTGAAATGGAACACGCCAACACCAATCACGCCATAAGGGCGCAGCCTTCCGCGGGTGTCAGTTGGTTCTTCTTCAAATAAAACTGTCGGATATAATTCAAACATCAGGTTGGCTTCCGTGATGGTCGATTTAAAATTCAGGTTGCGGTTCAGACGGGCAACTTCGAGTCCGCCGTGATTGGCGATATAACTGTCATCACCTTCTATACTTCCGAAATTGGCGGAGAGACGGATACCAAGCAGCTCCGAAGGATGGGCAGCAACAAAAATACCCCAGGTAATTTTTGTCGTATTCATATTATAGTCCTTCAGGAATGTAGTTCCCTGTCCCATGTGACCACCAAGGTCACCGAGGAATACCATGGGGCCTACGGTGAAACCGGCTTCGAAATAATTGCCTGCGGAAAACTGACTATAGGAAGGGCTGTAAAATGCAATCGCGAGGACCAGCGAACACAAACACTTCCGTAGGGAGTGTAGACCTGTTTTCATTGAATATCGATTTAGTTTTCGACGGTGCAAACCCGGCGCGGATAAAATGACGGACGGGATGCAGTTATAGAACGGAGGCAGCTCTCCGTCTGGTGTAAACAGGATAAACTATATTATTTGGACAAATTCCAAATACTGGAAAACAGTTTCAATTTGGTTTTCTTAACATCAGAATGTGCGGGATATTATCTTCCGGATAGACGTCGCTGTCCTGTACAAAACCGAAAGACTCGTAGAATTTCTTGAGGTATAACTGGGCGCCGATGCGGATCGTGCCGGTGTGGAATAATTTGTTAATGCCTGCAATGCTTTCCTCCATTAGTTTTTTTCCTATGCCTGTTCTACGTACGGCCGGGGAACTTACGACACGGCCGATAGAAGATTCACTATAGGAGATTCCGGGTGCGAGCAGCCTCGAGTAGGCGACGAGCTTTGCATCCATCATACCAAGCAGGTGCCAGGCACGGACGTCTTTATTATCGCAATCCTGGTAAGGACAGTTTTGCTCAACGACAAATACTTCATTGCGCAGTTGCAGGATATGGTAGAGCTGCAAAGGAGACAGCCGTTCGAACGGCTCCAGGATCCAGTTCATCATTTGATTAATATCGATACTTGTTTTTCCAGAGTTCCCTCAGGTGCCTGCGCATCTCTTCCTCCCTCGCATTTTTTCCGGGTTCAAAAAAAGTCTTTCCGCTGAGTTCGTCCGGGAGATATTCCTGGGGAGAAAAGTTTTTTTCGTAATCATGGCTGTATTCATAGCCTCCGGCATAGCCCAGATTTTTCATCAGCCTGGTGGGCGCATTGCGGATATGCAGGGGCACAGGGAGGTCGCCCTGTTCTCTCACGATGGCCAGCGCATCATTGATCGCCTTGTAGGACGCGTTGCTTTTTGCCGAACTGGCGAGGTATACCGCACACTGCGAAAGAATGAGGTTGGCCTCCGGATAGCCAACCTTGTTCACCGCCTCAAACGTTGCGTTGGCCAGTAGCAGGGCATTGGGATTTGCATTCCCGATGTCTTCACTTGCAAGGATAAGCATCCTCCGGGCGATGAACTTAACGTCTTCCCCGCCTTCGATCATACGGGCCAGCCAGTATACAGCGGCATTGGGGTCGCTTCCCCGCATGGATTTGATAAACGCAGAGATAATGTCGTAATGCTGTTCTCCCTTCTTATCATAGAGGGCAATCCTTTGCTGGGCCGTTTCCATGACCAGTTTATCGGTGATCACCAGTTTCCCGCGCTCTCTGGCCGTTTCCGCTACCAGCTCCAGCAGATTATAAAGTTTGCGGGCATCACCCCCGGATATCTGGATAATCGCCTCGGTTTCCTTTAGTTCAATGTCTTTCTCTTTCAGCCTGACATCGTTCTTCAGGGCCTGTTCCAGGAGTTCTTTCAGCTCTTCCCGGTCGAGCGGTTTAAGAACATAGACCTGGCAACGGCTGAGCAGGGCGCTGTTGACTTCGAAAGAAGGATTTTCTGTCGTAGCGCCGATCAGGGTGAGGATGCCCTTTTCGACCGCACCCAGCAGGGCGTCCTGCTGTCCTTTATTAAAACGGTGAATTTCATCAATGAAGAGGATTACCCGTCCCTGGGTCTTTGCTTTTTCGATCACTTCCCTTACCTCCTTTACGCCTGAAGAAATGGCGCTCAGGGTATAGAAAGGAGACTTCACCGCATGGGCGATAATATGGGCAATCGTCGTTTTCCCGGTACCGGGAGGACCCCAGAGGATCATGGACGGAATCCGTTCCTGCTCGAGGGCCGTCCGGAGAATACTTCCCCTTCCGGTCAGGTGTTTCTGGCCAACCAGCTGGTCAAGTGATTCAGGACGAAGACGTTCGGCCAGAGGCGGCTCAGAGGATGCCATAGAAAAACTTTACCTTTATTGAACAACAAGTTAGCCTTTTTAAGGTTTTATATAAGGGGATTACCTTATCATGAAAAGCCCGACCTGCCTGATAAAGGCCTTATTGATCGTTTTCCTGCTCGCAGGTTTTACACGCGCCGAGGCCCAGTTGCTGAACGCCGTGCAGAACTATGGGATGAACCGGCCGGGTGTGGTGATGGTAAAGACCGTCTTCTCCGCCGACGTATACGTAAACAGGATTCAGCTTGATTCCCGCCACTTTAACCTGCTCATAGATTCCATTCAAAAGGCGGACAGCAACGGGATCGTCTATACCGCAGAACAGAAACTGGACATCGTGCTGCGGGAGATCAACAATCACCCCAACCGTTTTTTCAAGTCTTCACTCGATTATATTAAGGAACCCCAGGAAATCACTTCCAGCGGAACCGGCTTTATTGTAACCGGGGACGGGTATGTGGCGACCAACTGCCACCTGATCGACCGGGACAATGCCTTTATCCGGCGTCAGTTCTTCCTGAGTGCCTTCCAACAGATCACGGAAGCGAATATCTCCGCCCTGGAAAGCGCCTGGGCAACCCGTTTCTCCGAACAACAGAAATCGATACTATATAATACATATGCTTCTGTTTATGCCCGATTGTTTTCGATCTCGCTCTTCGACCTGCGTAAGGAGGTCTTTATTGAATACAGCGTGGATACGGGTCATGGTACTACGAGCTCGGTAAAAAAACCGGCGCACGTGATCATCAAGGGCGCACCGATGCCGGGAAAAGATATCGCCCTGCTGAAGATGGACGGAGACAGTGCGTTGCCAACCCTGAAGATCGCCAGCGATGAGTTGCCTAAAGTGGGTGAGCAGCTGTTCGTTTATGGCTACCCCGGACCAGTGACTAATAATAATTTTATCTCTTCGGAATCTGCCATCGAACCCACCCTTACCACCGGGATCGTCAGCGCCGTAAAGAAATCAGTAAATGGTTGGCCACTGATCCAGATGGATGCCAATATCAACCGCGGCAGCAGCGGCGGACCGGTCTGTGATGAAAAAGGTGAGGTGGTCGGACTTACCACCTTCGGAAGTCTGGAAAACAGCGGGGGTCTTGCCGCGGGATTGAATTTTGCAATCCCCGTTTCCATCCTTCAGGAATTCCTTGACAGCGTGAGCGTGATCGCGCAGACCAGCGAAAGCTCCCTCCGGTTTGGAGAAGCCGTAGTTTATTATGACCGTGAATATTTCAGTGATGCCCTTGATAAATTCGCCGAGGTAAAGAAACTCAACCCGCATTTTCCCGGCCTTTCTTTCTACACCGCCGATACGGAAAAAAAACTGATGCTTAAAGAAGAGAGGAAATCTTCTATGATACGCGACGACCTTATCGTATTTGCCGTATTCCTGCTTGGATCCATTTTGCTGTTCAGGTATTTCAGATCAAGGGGCACCGGCAGCCGCCGTACCCGGTAACACAGATATATCGAAGCCGATACGGTGTATCCATACAATGCTCAGTTTAAGCGCTTAAGCCTAAATCCCTTAAATTCGTGTCTTGACACGACCATGAAAAAATGGGTTGCTTCCTTTATCGATCATACCCTCCTGAAACCGACCTGCACTTCGGCAGATATTGAACGATTGTGCCTGGAGGCTATGGAATACCGGTTTGCCGCCGTTTGCGTACCACTGTTCAGCACAGGTCAGGCTCACCGGATACTGCAATCAGACCCGGCCGGCGGTGTCGGACTGGCTACCGTGATCGGTTTTCCCATGGGATATACTACCCTTCAAAGCAAACAGACCGAAGTCCGGGAAGCCATCGCCATGGGCGCCGGTGAACTGGACGTGGTGATCAATCTGATCGCACTAAAGGATGGGAACTGGAACTATCTCAGGGAAGAAATAGAAACCCTTACCCGGCAGATCCACAAAGAAAAAAAAATCATCAAGGTAATCGTGGAATCAGGCGTGCTGACCGAGACGGAACTGAAACGATGTTGCGAAACGTTCGGTCCCATCGGCATAGACTATATGAAAACCTCTACCGGCTATGCAGAGAAAGGAGCATCCCTGGGAGATGTTCAAAAGATGAGAGCCTGGTTACCTGATAGCGTAAAGATTAAAGCATCGGGGGGCATCCGGCACTACGATTTTGCCTGGGAGCTTATTGAAGCCGGTGCAGACCGCATCGGATGCAGCGCCAGCCTTCAGATCGTCCAGGAGGAGAAAAAGGAAATAATGGAAAAATCATGAGAATTCTGCTGTTCGTCTGTTTACTTTATTCAGGGCACCTCATGGCGCAGGAAAGCCTGTCGAAGGACAGCCTGTCGCAGGTCTATCGTGATCCCCGCGTGGATTCCCTTGTAAAAAAACAAATTCAGATCAATGAGGTAACGACCAGGGACAGCCGCCGCAATGTGGCCGGTTACCGTATACAGGTTGCCAATTCAAGCGACCGGAACCAGGTCTTTGCCATCAAGGCAAAAATATACCAGATGTATCCCGAGCTTAAACCCTACCTGATCTATCAGCCGCCCAACTATAAGTTGCGCGTCGGTAATTTCAGGACACCGGAAGAAGCGGAGGAGTATCTTCAAAAACTAACCCGCGATTTTCCTTCGGACGTTTACCTCGTGCATGATACCATCGAGGTTAAGCCTGACTAATTTTTCCTTATGTTGAAAGAAAAAATCCGTGATCTCGCCAGACAATACGCACCGGAAGCTATTGAGTTCCGGCGTCATCTCCATACCTACCCCGAACTGAGTTATAAGGAATTTAAAACCTCCGCTTTTGTCCAGGAAAAACTGGGAAGCTTCGGCATTCCCTTCCAGGTCAAAGCAGCCACCGGCGTAGTCGGTCTGATCGAAGGAAAGAATCCGGAAAAACGCGTGATCGCGCTGCGTGCAGATATGGATGCGCTGCCTATCAAAGAGGAAAACCAGGTTCCTTATAAATCGGTGAATGAAGGCGTGATGCATGCCTGCGGCCACGACGCCCATACAAGCATCCTGCTGGGCGCCGCCAAAATTCTCAACGAACTGAAATCCGAATGGGAGGGCAGTATTAAAATTATTTTTCAGCCGGGAGAAGAAAAAAACCCCGGTGGCGCGAGCCTCCTGATCCGCGAAGGAGTTCTTCATGATCCGCAGCCGCAGGCTATTTTCGGACTGCATGTTCATCCCGGACTCGAAATCGGTAAATACAGTTTCCGCGGCGGGCCGTCGATGGCCAGCGCCGACGAGATCTATATTACCGTGCGGGGCAAAGGCGGACACGCTGCCACGCCACATCTTACGGTTGACACGATCCTCGTGGCTTCGCATATTGTTGTCGCGCTGCAGCAGGTTATCAGCCGCAACCGCAATCCTTTTTCACCCTCCGTGCTTTCGATCAGTTCATTCCAGGGCGGATACACGACCAACGTGATTCCTTCTGAAGTAAAACTGATGGGCACCTTCCGTTCTATGGACGAGAGCTGGCGTTTCCAGGCCCACAAACTGATCACGCAGGTTGCAAAAGGTGTCGCCCAGGGCATGGGCGCGGAGATAGACGTGCTGATCGATGTGGGCTATCCCATCGTCAACAATGATTTGAAATTGTATCCGCTGGCCCGGGCCAGAGCCGAGGAATTTGCAGGAAAGGAAAACGTGCAGGAGACAGAGATCAGGATGGGCTCGGAAGACTTCGGTTACTACACCCAGGAAATCCCCGGATGTTTTTACCGGATAGGCGTAATGAACGCGGAAAAAGGAATTGTATCGGGCGTGCACACGCCGACTTTCAATATTGACGAATCCGCCATAGAAAAAGGAATGGGCATGATGGCCTGGCTGGGTGCCAGCATCTACGACGGCCAAAACCAGTAGCTCCATATGCAAAAAAAGCAACTACGAAGGGAGGAAGCACTCGAATATCATTCCAAGGGTAAACCGGGGAAGATCGAAGTGGTTCCTACCAAGGAGGCAAAAACACAAAGGGATCTTTCCCTTGCTTATTCCCCGGGTGTGGCCGAACCCTGCAAGGAAATCAGTTTAAACTGGGAAGAAGTTTATAAATACACAGCAAAGGGCAATCTCGTGGCCGTGATCACCAATGGCACGGCCGTACTCGGACTCGGAAATATCGGACCGGATGCCGCCAAACCGGTGATGGAAGGCAAGGCCGTGCTCTTTAAGGTCTTTGCCGACATTGATGTATTTGATATTGAAATCAACGAAACGGACCCCGACAAATTCGTTCAGATCGTAAAGGCCCTGGAACCCACTTTTGGGGGCATCAACCTTGAAGACATCAAGGCGCCGGAATGTTTTTATATTGAAAAACAGCTTCGTGATTCTTTGAAGATTCCCGTCATGCACGACGATCAGCATGGCACGGCCATCATCAGCAGTGCCGCCCTTATCAACGCGCTCGAACTGCAGAAGAAAAAGATAGACAAGGTAAAATTCGTCGTCAATGGAGCGGGTGCGGCTGCCCTGGCCTGCATCAAACTTTACCTGGCTCTGGGCGCAAAGGCAGAAAATTTTACCGTATTCGACAAGGATGGAGTCCTGCATAAGTCAAGGACGGATCTCAATGAAGACGCCCGGATTGTCGCCAGAGAGAAAGGAGATCTCACCCTCGCAAAAGCCATGGTCGATGCGGACGTATTTCTGGGTCTCAGTGTCGGCAATACGGTGACGCAGGACATGGTGAAGAGCATGGCAAAAAAGCCCATCGTATTCGCGATGGCCAACCCGGATCCGGAAATCACGTATGATATGGCTACAGCCGTCAGGGACGATCTCATTATGGCTACCGGCCGCAGCGATTTTCCCAACCAGGTCAACAACGTGCTCGGGTTTCCTTTCATCTTCCGTGGAGCGCTCGACGTTCGCGCGACGCAGATCAATGAGGAGATGAAACTGGCGTCCGTAAGGGCAATCGCCACCCTGGCAAAAACACCCACGCCGGATATTGTAAACATGGCTTACAATGAGAAGAATATAAGCTTCGGGCCAAAATATATTATTCCAAAGCCGCTGGACCCGAGACTGTTGTCGACCGTGGCACCGGCCGTGGCACAGGCGGCGATCGAAAGCGGCGTGGCGCAGATTAAGATTGAGAACTGGGAGGCCTATTCGATAGAACTGAACAGAAGACTGGGCCTTGACAACCAGCTCATGCGCGTGCTGGGATCCAAGGCCAGGCGGGATCCGAGACGGCTCGTGTTTGCCGAAGCGGACAATGCCAAAATCCTTAAAGTAGCCCAGATACTTTTTGATGAAGGCGTCGCTTACCCGATCCTGCTGGGTAACAGGGATCGTATCAGGTCGATTGCCGCCATGAACAATCTCGAAATTGAGGATCTTCCCATTGTCGACCCGCGCAGCGAAGAGCAGGATGAAAGAAGAAAACGCTACGCCGATCTGCTATTCAAGAAAAGACAGAGAAGGGGATTTAATAAATACGAATCGTTCAAGATCATACGCGACAGAAATTATTTCGGCTGTATGATGGTGGAGACCGGGGATGCGGACGCCATGATCTCCGGACTTACAAAAAATTATCCCGATACCATCCGGCCGGCTATCGAAGTGATCGGCACGGAAGAAGGCGTAAAAAAGATCGCGGGCATGTACCTGATGCTCACTAAAAAGGGACCCCTGTTTCTTGCGGACACCACGGTGAATTTCAATCCCACAGCAGAAGAACTGGCCGACATCACGCTGCTCGCGGCAAAGGAAGTCAGGCTGTTTAATCTTGTGCCCCGCATTGCGATGCTTAGCTACTCCAATTTCGGCACCAGCAACTCACCTGAAGCGAGGCTGGTGGCAAGAGCAACGGAAATCGTAAAGCAAAAAGATCCGGATCTGATCGTTGACGGGGAAATGCAGGCAAGTATCGCGCTGAACAATGAAATTCTAAGGGAAAACTATCCGTTCAGCAGCCTGGTGGACCAGGAAGTCAATACCCTCATCTTTCCCAACCTGGCAGCAGGAAATATTGTCTATAATATTCTGAAAGAGCTGGGCGCTGCAGACGCGATAGGACCCATCCTCCTCGGTCTGAAAAAACCGGTTCATGTGCTCCAGCTCGGCAGTTCCGTTAGAAATATTTATAATATGGCGCTGGTGGCAATCATCGATGCTCAAATGAAATGTAAACAGACGCCCGAAGAAGCAATGCTACGGTCGGCCTGGTGGAAAAGAACCAAGAAATAAACCGTATTTTCAGCCATTACCATGAATATTTTTACTGAACTGGGTCGCTATATTCTGATGCTGAAGGAAATGTTTTCGAAACCCGAAAACATGAAAATGTATTGGAAGGAATTTATGCATCAGTGTGTGGAGATCGGCATCCGCTCCCTGGGCATCGTGGTGATCATTTCCGTTTTTATGGGAGCTGTTTCTGCCCTGCAGACGGCCTACCAGCTGGTCAGCCCGCTGATTCCCCTTTCTACTATTGCACAGATCGTACGGGATACGGTAATCCTTGAATTCTCACCTACCCTTGTATGTATCGTGCTGGCCGGTGTGGTAGGAAGCAAGATCGCGGGTGAACTGGGTAATATGCGCGTGAGCGAACAGATCGATGCACTCGAGATTATGGGCATCAACACGAGGACCTATCTCATCCTGCCTAAGATCCTTGCAGCAATGTTGACCATTCCGCTGCTTGTGATCATCTCCGCTGTCGTCGGTATTCTTGGCGGAAAGCTGGCAGCCGTAGCCACCCAGATCGTTTCGCCTTCGCAGTTCGACAAAGGGCTGTTTCAGTATTTCAAACCATACAACGTTTTTTTCGCCCTGGTGAAGGCCTATAGCTTTTCGTTTATCATCGCGAGTATTTCTTCCTTCTATGGTTATTATGTAAACGGCGGAGCGCTGGAAATCGGAAGAGCCAGCACCAAGTCGGTCGTGGTCAGTTGCGTCCTGATCCTGCTGACGGACTATATACTTTCATCCTTACTGTTATAAATTTTATCATGATCGAGGTAAAGGGATTAAAAAAGGGATTCGGCGACAAGATAGTCATCAATGGCGTCGACGCCTCATTCGAACCTGGCAAGTGTAACCTGATCATCGGTTCCAGCGGAAGTGGTAAAACGGTACTGATGAAATGCATTGTCGGGCTTTTCGAGCCGGATGAAGGCGAGATAAGCTACGACGGCCAGAATTTTACAAAGATGAACGAAGAGGAAAGAAAGATCCTCCGCCGGCAGATCGGCATGCTTTTCCAGGGATCGGCACTTTTCGATTCGATGACCGTAGAGCAGAACATCATGTTCCCGCTCGACATGTTTACAAATAATACATTCGACGAAAAGCTGAAACGGGTGAATGAAGTGTTGGACCGCGTGAATATGAAGGACGTGAATGCAAAATACCCCGCGGAAATTTCAGGCGGTATGAAGAAAAGGGTAGGTATTGCCCGCGCCATCGTGCTGAATCCGAAGTATCTTTTTTGCGATGAACCCAATTCCGGTCTGGATCCGCTGACCTCAATCCTGATCGACAAGCTGATCAAGGAGATCACCGCCGAGTATAATATCACGACGGTCGTAAATACGCATGACATGAACTCCGTGATGGAAACCGGTGACCATATCATCTATATGTACGAGGGCCTTAAGGAATGGGAAGGGTCCAACAAGGAGATCATTTTCAGCAAAAACAAGAAGCTGAATGATTTCATCTTTGCTTCGGAATTCCTGCAGGATGCCAAGGATATGAGGATGCTGGAAATGAAGGGCAAGATCGACAATGACCGGAATATGGATGAATTGCTGAAATAACTAATTTTGACACTCCAAACACTGAATCCCCCAACATGGCAGTCTTAGTCAACAAGAACTCGAAAATTATTGTACAGGGTTTTACCGGAACGGAAGGAAGTTTCCACGCTTCGCAGATGATCGAATACGGATCTCAGGTTGTGGGCGGAGTTACGCCCGGTAAAGGAGGCACAAAGCATCTTGACCGCCCTGTTTTTAATACGGTTGCCGAAGCGGTAAAAACGACCGGCGCCAATGTGTCGATTATTTTCGTGCCCCCGGCCTTTGCCGCGGATGCCATCATGGAAGCAGCCGAAGCCGGCATCGCGCTGGTGGTCTGCATCACGGAAGGCATCCCCGTACAGGATATGGTCAGGGCCAGACATTACTTGTCACTCAGCAATACCCGCCTGATCGGACCGAATTGCCCCGGTGTGATCACGGCCGACGAATGCAAGGTGGGAATTATGCCCGGCTTTGTGTTTAAGAAGGGAAAGATCGGTATTGTGTCTAAATCCGGTACGCTTACGTACGAAGCCGCGGACCAGGTAGCCAAGGCAGGCCTGGGTATTTCCACCGCCATCGGCATCGGAGGCGATCCCATCATCGGCACACCCACACGCGATGCGGTGGAACTGCTGATGAATGATCCGGACACCGAAGGTATTGTCATGATCGGAGAAATAGGCGGAAGTATGGAAGCGGAAGCTGCGCGCTGGGTAAAGGCTAATTTCAAAAAACCCGTGGTAGGGTTTATAGCAGGACAGACCGCTCCTCCCGGACGGCGTATGGGACATGCAGGCGCGATCATCGGCGGAGCAGAAGATACGGCGGCAGCGAAAATGAAGATCATGGCCGAATGCGGAATCGAAGTGGTGCAAAGCCCCGCGGATATTGGCGCCACCATGGCCCGGGTACTGAAGAAAAAATAACCGGCAGCACTTCAGAAAATTTTACAGAAACAACTAAGAATGGATAGTCAAAAAAAAGCCCCGCAAAGGGGCTTTTTTATGCAGGGCAGTGATGTGACGGGGCTGGTTATTACTTAGTAACGGTAAACCACAACCGCTCTGGGTTCAGCACAACGACGGTAGTGAAAGTCGCGGTTTCTGTAGAAGTCGTGCCGGCTGACCCGGTAAGCGGGATGGTCGTAACAAAAACGTTCGTATTCATCCATTTTTTTCCAATGGTGTTTGTCGCGGTATTCGGCCTTCCGGTTATCATAGTAGCCGCGGTTGTCATAATAGCCACGGTTGTCATCCTCCCTGTTCCAATTCCTGTTGTCATGATATACGGGTGAGGGTGGAAATCCGACAGATACACCTGCCTGGAATACTACCCGGCTGTCGTTGCAGGCCGGAGCAAACTGGGCTTTTGAAATCGTGGAGAGAAAAAGTCCTGCGGCGATCAGAAGAGGAATTCTGGTTTTCATAAAGCATTTTTTAGTGAGTTAATGTCTTTATGTATCAGAGGGGTGAAAAGAGAGTTGGATTAATCACATATCGTTATAACTTAGTTAAAGGGTGTGAAAAAGAGAAGATCTTGAATCAGATATATCGTTGGTCGTTGGTCGTTGGCCGTTAGCCGGTGACCGTTGGCCGTTAGCCGTTAAGCGTATATCGTAAATCGTTTATCGAAATGCACGATCTTGTTTCGACATCCGTCAACTGTCATCTGCAACCGTCAACAGTCGAACATAATCCGTCAACCGTCAACCGTCAACTGTCAACCTTCAAAATGAACCTACGATTACTTTTAATTTTACCGCTTACCCTTGCAGGTTATCAAAGTCTTTTCGCGCAGTCGGGTTTCAATTATGTACAGGCATGGAAAACCGTTGATTCATTGCTGGAGAAAAAAGACCTTCCGCAATCTGCACTCAAAGAAGTTAACCGGATTTATTCCCATGCAAAATCGGACAGGGTGGAAGCGCAGTGGGTAAGAGCAGCCATCTACAGACTATACCTGTCAGCGGACAGAAAAGAGAATCCATGGAACAGCATAACCGAAATCGAAAAGGAAATTTCCGTGGCGCCACCTGCCGTAGCGTCCCTGTTAAAAAGTGTGGAGGCGGAAGAACTATATAAGAGGCGTTATATCCTGAACAATACGCGACCGGTAATTGACAGCTCAAAGGATTCCGGTCCCTGGGATCTTAAACGCATTGGTGAAAAGACCCGTGCGCTCTATCTTTCCTCATTAAGCAATCCTGAACTCCTGTTGCGCATACCGGTCGATTCATTTCAGGCGGTGATTATCCGCGGACAATCATCTTACAGACCCTCGCTCTATGACTTGCTGGCCTGGAGAGCGGTTGATTTTTTCCAGAATGATGATCCGGGATTTTCCGGGGCCGACATTTCGGATAGCATTCCATGGAAGAAAGACAGCAACCTGTTTTCCGCAGGCATATTCTTCATGCACTATAGGTTTCCGCAACCGGATACCGGTTCAAATGAAACAGTAGCCCTGATCTTATATCAGCAGATCCTCCGATTTCACGCCAAGGATAAAAACCAGGACGCCTGGATCGATGCGGATATTCACCGCATTGAATTTGCGAGAGAAGTGAGTACGCTTCCTGAAAAAGATTCGCTCTATCTCTTAGGGCTTAATAGGATTATCAGCCAGTTTTCCTCGCTGGCCGTCGTTTCCCGGGCAAGATATCTCCTGGCACAGTGGTGGGCGGATCAGGCTGACACCTATGCACCTTATGGAGATACAACCCACCGGTTCGACTATCTGAAAGCGGTTGAGATCTGCCGGACTGCCATTGCGCATCCCGATTCGAGTGCAGGGAAAGAACTATGTGCCGGACTTTTGCGAAGAATTGAAGCGCCGCATCTTTCTATAGAATCCGAGCATACGAATGTGCCGGGGTTGCCTTTTAGATTAATGGTAGAATACGGAAACATTCAAAGGCTATTCGGCAGAATGATTCGTCTCACCGAAAGTCAAATGACAGCCTTCGAAACCAGCCGGGATGATCCACAATTCTGGAAGAAGATGGGCTTCAGGCAATTTGATCACTCATTTCTTCAGCAACTTCCACCAACAGGAGATTATCAAACCCACCGAACTGAAATGAAGGGAGAGGCACTTAGGCCCGGGTACTATATACTCCTTACCAGCACAGACAGTCTGTTTCGCGACACTGCATTGATTGCACTAAATACATTTTTTGTAAGCGCCATTTCAGAATTGAGGTATGAGAGGGATTTCTTTGCGTTAGACAGAACTTCTGGTCAACCCCTGACAGATACAAAGGTCAAAGCCGTATACCGGTCGTGGAATAAGAAAGTGCCCACACTGATTAAATACTATACCCCGGACAGAAATGGCCATTTCAGACTCAGTCCGACGGACGAGAATCATACGCTGGAGTTGACCTATTACCGCGGAGACGATTTTTATGAATCGAGACAATATATAGCCCCGTATTCGAACCAGGACAATGAAGATGACCAGAGCGGTCACGAAAAATATGAAAAAAATCATCTCATGAATTATCTATATACCGATCGTTCGATTTACCGGCCCGGACAGACGGTATTTTTTAAGGGACTTTTGATCACACGCGACTATAAGACTAAAAAATTCAAACCTGCAGCGGGACAGAAACTCACTATTTTCCTGAATGATGCCAATGGAAAGCATATCGACAGCCTGGCGGTGACTGCCAATGCCTATGGTTCCGTACATGGATCGTTTAATCTGCCGAAAAACGGATTGAATGGCGAGTTCAGCCTGGACGATTCAAAAACTGATGATGACGTTTCTTTTTCCGTTGAGGAATATAAACGCCCCCGTTTTGACATTGCATTTGATTCCCTTAAGGGATCATACCGGTTCGGAGATTCGATTTCCATCAGTGGAATCGCGCGGGCCTATGCGGGCAATGCCATTGCCGGCGCCCAATTGTCTTATCGAATTTACCGGAGTTTAGATATGCCTTACTATGCACGCCAATACAAACCATATCGAAGAGAAAAAGAAGTCGGACATGGGACAGGGTATACGGATAGCGAGGGAAAATTTCGGTTTCGCTTCCTTGCGTCTGAAGAAAACGGCCTTAGAACTTCACGTGAAATAAAATATCAATATCGTATTGAAACTGTCATAACCGATGCAAATGGGGAAACGAGAAGTGGCAGCCAGCAGGTCTCTGTCGGACTCATGAGTTTCGAAATTTATTCAACTCTTCCCCGCGAATCCAGGATGGCTGGAGACAGTCTGAAGAAAATACCAGTAATGACCCGCAACCTCAATGGGTTTTTCCTTAAAGAAAATCTTACGGTTTCTCTATACAAGTTGAAATTGCCGGACAGGCTGATACGTCAGCGGTACTGGCAGCGACCTGATCAGTTCATATTTACCAAAGAAGAATATCTGCGATTCTTTCCCCATGACGAATACGACAACGAAACGGACGTCGCAAGCTGGGAAAAAGTTAAACGGGTCTGGAGCAGGACCGACAGCACTAGTGAGGATGGTTATTTCGCACTTGATCTTCAAACAAAGGATTCAGTTATCCCGGGTTGGTATGTGTTCGAATTTTCAGCCCGAGACCAGGATGGCAGCCTGATACGGGGAGAACGATATGTTGAGATAACCAGGAATGGCCAGGGACCGGTTTATCCGCGATACAATGAAGTTGTATCGGAATACCTCACAGCGAAAACCGGAGATTCCGTGGAAATCCAGACAGGCTCGGGAATGCAAAAAATATTTGTAGTCCGCACCCGAAGAAATTTGAGGAACGTTGGACCGGCTTTTTCTTTTTTTAAGTGGAACAGGGGAATTCACAGTACATTTTTGAATATCCGGGCAGCCGATCGTGGAAATGTAGTTGTCACCGATGTTTTCGTGGCCGACAATCGAAATTATAACAGCAGTCATCTGGTATATGTGCCATGGTCGAACCAGCGGCTGCAAATTTCCTATGAGACCTGGAAAAACAAAACAGAACCTGGAGAGAAAGAGTCATGGAAAATAAAAATCACTGGATTTAAAAAAGAAAAGACGACTGTCGAAGTGTTGTCTTCCATGTATGATGCATCGCTCGATCAGTTCAAAAATCAATCATGGAATATTCCGGACTTTTATCCTTCCATATCCATCGATAACTCCTGGGGAGGCGAACCTTTCCGCATGGGATCCGAAATTCATGTAATGACAAGAGGCGCGCCCGAGAGCACTCTGCCGGAGTATGATATCTTACTGACAGCCTCAGCATTGCGGGATATTGAAGAAGACCGGCAATTCAAACGCCAGCAGGCGGCCTTTTTTAATGCTCCTGCAGAATCAGATGGCTTAGTAGCTAGTGCATATGCCAAAGAAAAAGGAAGAAAAGTGACTATAGGAGTTGTAACGCAGGCCGGGAATAAATCGGACTCAATTGTATCAGCTCCGCCATCTGCAAAAACTCCGCCCGTTGTTATCAGAAGGGATTTCCGCGAAACCGCTTTTTTCGAACCGGAACTGCATACGGATGCAGCAGGAAATGTCGAGATCAGCTTCACCGTGCCCGAAGCCATGACGCGCTGGAAATGGATGACGCTGGCTAACAGCATCAGTCTCGACTACGTCTATTCGGAAAAAGAGATTGTCACGCAGAAAAATCTGATGGTACAGACAAACATGCCCCGGTTCTTCCGGCAGGGCGATTTCCTTATAGTGCCGGTTCGTGTTGTCAACCTCTCTGAAAAGTCTTTGTCGGGTCAGGTGGAAATTCACTGGGAAACCACCTCCGGACTAAAGAGCGCGGACAGCCTTGTCGGCAATAGTCAATCCACAAAAACATTCAGCGTATCCGCTTCGCAGTCGCAGACAATTTTTTTCAATGTCTCAGTGCCAACCGGTTTTGATGAGCCACTGCTCTACCGGGTTGTCGCCAAAACAAATCCGGGAGCCATCTCTTTCAGTGACGGAGAAGAAGCCATTGTGCCGGTGCTGAGTAACCGCTCGCTTGTAACTGAATCTATGCCTTTAGTGATGAATGGAGATTCGGTCAGAAACTTTCATTTCGACAAGCTGCTGAATTCGGCTACTGCCACTTCCCTGGTGAATCATGCACTGACGGTCGAATATTCGACCAACCCGGCATGGTACGCTGTAAAATCCCTGCCCTATCTCATGGAGTTTCCGCACGAATGTGCAGAGCAGGTTTTCGAGCGGTTTTATGCCAATGCCCTGGCTTCACAGATCGTAAAGCAATCTCCGGAAATTCAAAAGATCTTTTCTACCTGGAAACAGGATACAAACGCGCTGACAAGTCCACTGCAAAAAAACCAGGACCTTAAATCTATTCTTCTCCAGGAAACACCTTGGGTGACCGATGCTGAAAAGGAATCTGTTCAGAAAAAGAATATGGCTCTGTTGTTTGACGATTCGGCGACACGTCTGTCCCTTCAAAATGCAATTGGAAAACTGAAGAACCTTCAGTTTAGAGACGGGGGATTCCCCTGGTTTGCCGGCGGAAGCACGGACCGCTATATCACACAGTGCATCGTGGCAGGCTTCGGCAAACTCACGAAGCTGCAGGCCATGCCGGCAGACCCGGACAAATCCATTCAGGGCATCCGGGATTCGGCCCTTGCCTGGCTGGACCGGCAAATCATGAGGGATTTCACATTGGAAAGAGTGAGCAGTAATCATGGCATTAGTGCCCTGCAAATCCACTACCTCTACACACAGAGTTTTTTTCCTGAAAGAAGAAAATCCGCAGCGCTCGATGAGGCGATATTATATTACCGGAGACTGGCGGTTGCAAACTGGACTAAACAACCGGCATACGAAAGGGTCATGATCGCGGAATACCTGTGGCGCACAAACGACAGGCAGACTGCCAAAGATATTCAGTCCTCACTGATGGAAAATGCAACAGTCTCCGCAGAACTCGGCATGTACTGGAAGTCTGTGCGTCCCGGCTATTACTGGAATGAATCTCCGGTGGAAACCCAGGCAGCCATCATCGAACTGTTTACTGAAATGGATGCTTCCACGGCAACCATCGACCAGCTGAAGTTCTGGCTCCTTCAACAAAAACATACGGGGAACTGGCCCACTACGAAATCAACCGCCGACGCCTGCTATGCCCTGCTTCTGAAAGGCAGTAACTGGCTCACAGCCACTCAATCTGTTTCGATTAAAGTAGGTGAATACAATCTCAACAGCAACGCAGGGAAAGCAGAAGCCGGAACCGGTTATATCAAAGAGAAAGTGGACGGTCCGGAAGTCCGTCCTGCCATGGGCAATATCGAAGTGAAGGTTATCACGAAACCCGGGGCAGCATCTCCACCTTCCTGGGGTGCGGTGTACTGGCAGTATTTCGAAAATATGGACAGGATCAGCTCCGCGGCAACCGGGCTTTCGGTGGGAAAAACTTTTTACATAGAGCGCGCCGGACAAAAAACCGCCGCGAGGGAGATCCTCACAAAACAGCCATTGAAGGCTGGCGACAAACTTGTGATACGCATGTTGATCCACGCCGACCGTGACCTGGAATACGTGCACCTTAAAGACACCCGCGCAGCATGCCTCGAACCCTCCGATGTATTGAGCGGCTATCGCTGGCAGAGCGGACTCGGCTTTTATCAGTCTACAAAAGATGCAAGCACCAATTTCTTTTTTGACCGCATTCCCAAAGGGAACTATACAGTTGAATATGCTGTTTTTGTCACTACCGCCGGTAATTACAGCAGCGGGATGAGCGAGCTGCAATGCATGTATGCACCGGAATTCGCGGCGCACAGCGGAGGACAAAGAATTACTGTTGAATCGGGAAAACCTGCGAACGGGCAATGAATGCCCGGCCGGGCGAAGCGGCTTTTTTAGAACATCAATGAAGGAAACAGAAGTTATAATCATCGGCCAGGGACTTTCGGGAACCTGGTTAAGCTGGTGGCTCAGCCGCGCAGGTATTTCCTTCCTTGTCATCGACAAACCGGAGAGGGGAGGCGCTTCACTGAAATCAGCCGGCCTCATCAACCCTGTTACGGGCCGAAGATGGGTGAAGACCTGGCGGATCGAAGAACTCATGCCCTTCGCGGAATCGGCCTATCAGCAGATGGGAGAAACACTCAATGAAAAGCTCATAAGCAACACCTCCGTAATAGATCTCTTCCCGAGTGTGCAAATGAAGCAGGCATTTCAGAAAAGCCGGGAGGAGGACCCGCAATATCTTATTCAGAGTAAGGATCCGAATGCTTATAACAGATGGTTCAGCTACGATCTGGGATGGGGAGCCATCAGGCCCTGCCTGCTGACGGATGTTGAATTGCTACTCGGGAAATGGAGATACGAACTAAAGAAAACAGATCGACTGCGGGAAGAAATTTTCGATCCGCAGTATCTAAAGTTCCAGTCCGGCGGCGTCGAATATACGGATACCCGTTCCCGTTATATTGTGTTTTGTGATGGTACCGGTTCAGCAGGATCATCCTGGTTTGGCAGGCTTCCTTTCGCTCCCAATAAGGGCGAGGGCTTGCTCGTGGAGATACCGGACCTGCCGCCCGGCGAGGTATATAAAAAAGGAATGAGCCTGGTTCCCTTCCGCAAAAACATATTCTGGCTTGGTTCGTCCTATGAATGGTCTTTCGACGATTCCCAACCTACAGAACAGTTCAGGAAAGGTGCGGAGCTCTGGCTTCAGAAAACGCTGAAGATTCCCTTTAAGGTCCTCGATCATTTTGCCGCGGTTCGTCCGGCCACCCTCGAGCGAAGACCCTTTGTGGGCTTTCACCCTCATTACCCTTCTGTTGGCATATTAAACGGCATGGGAACCAAAGGTTGTTCCCTGGCCCCGTTTTTTGCAGCACAGCTGGCAGATGAGATCGCCGGAAAAGGAAAGGTGGACGCGGAAGTAAGCGTTAGTCGCTTTGAAAGAATTTTAAAACCTTAATCCTGGAGCGCTGTTTCTTTGACCAGGAAGGTGGCTGTGCCCAAATTGTTGTTGCGCAGCTGCAGGGGATCCTGGCGGAGAAGGTTTCGCATTGCCTGGTAAAGTTCGGGCAGGTCGTGCTTGAAGCATACCGGGTTTTCAAAAAAAGTTTCTACGGAAACAGCCCAGAACTCATGGTAGTTGACAGCCGCATATTCACCGAGAAGATTGCGGCGGCCTTCCTGCATGGTTGCAAAAATGGGTCTGGCTACTTTGGAGAAATTCTTGAACTCTTTTTTGAAGTGCTTGTCTTCTTCTGTTTCTGTGATGAAGGTCACATAGGCAAGTGCATGTCCCATTTCATGGAGCCCGACATTGCAATTCGGCGTCTGCCCCGTAATGCCTTTGATGAAATTATCCCAGGAAAGATAGATGCCGCTCTGGTCCACATGGCCCATAAAAGGACGGGAATAGAATCCATAGTGATAGTCATCCTTCAACACATAAATGTCATTGAAATAATTCAGCATGTATTTATCGAGTCCGAAAGTCAGCTGAATGGCGACGGCGCTGATCAGGATCGGCATCTCCGCGCTTTCCCTTACTTCGATATAGTGAAAGCGGCGTGATTTTCTGAAGAGAAAGGTGCGGAACAGGAATTTGCGCTGGTCTTCGAGACCGAGGCGGTTATAATAGCGGATGTATTTGGAAACAATGCTGTGGTAGAAGGTTTCGTTTTCAGTAAACTTCTGCTGCTGCCGGCGGATGTAGAGCTTTTGGTAAAGAATACTAATCGGCTTGTGCAGGATTAATACGGCGGTTACAAGGGCAACAATAATGATGAATTCCATAAGGTCCGTTTTTCGTTTTGATTGCTTCTGGTTGAGTCCGATCAAAAAAACAGTGGCCTTACAAGGGTATGGATGGATAGTTTTAAGGTAAGATGGAATTAACCGGAAAGGGTTTAATCATGAGGAGATGAATCGTACGGATGATACAAGGTAAATACTATTTTTTAAAATTGAAAGTGCCCCCCTTTTGATTTTAGATAATTTTTAATCCTTTTCTGCCTAAACTTCCTTGCCCTACCTTTGCCGGCTAATCCTTGAATCCATGTTCAGATCTCATACCTGCGGCGAATTAAGACTTACCGATGTAAACCGGGAAGTAACCCTCGCAGGCTGGGTGCAAACCCTTAGGAAATTCGGAAGTATAACGTTTGTTGATTTGCGGGACCGCTATGGCGTTACCCAATTGCTTTTAGACGAAGCCATTATAGCCAGTCTGGGCAGCAATACCCTTGGCCGGGAATGGGTTATCCAGGCAGCGGGTATCGTTACCGAAAGGTCGAGCAGGAACGCACAAATCCCAACGGGGGAAATTGAGATCAAATTGAGCAGTATTACCATTTTGAACAAGTCGGTAACCCCGCCCTTCACGATTCAGGACGACACCGATGGCGGCGAAGATCTGAGGATGAAATTCCGTTACCTCGACCTGCGGCGTACCCCCGTCAGGAGAAACCTGGAGCTGCGCTATGCAGTGAACCGGGCGGCGAGGAACTACCTTCATCAGAACCAGTTCATGGATATTGAAACGCCCTTTCTCATCAAATCAACTCCCGAAGGCGCGCGTGATTTTGTAGTTCCTTCCAGGATGAACCAGGGACAATTCTATGCACTTCCGCAGAGTCCGCAGACTTTTAAGCAACTGCTCATGGTCAGCGGGTATGACCGGTACTACCAGGTCGTAAAATGTTTCCGCGACGAAGACCTGCGCGCCGACCGTCAGCCTGAATTCACACAGATCGATTGTGAGATGAGCTTTATCGAACAGAACGATATCCTGCAAATGTTCGAAGGCATGATCCGCCATATTTTTAAAGAAGTCAAAGGCATCGACTATACCGATCCGGTCAGGCGCATGACCTGGGAAGACGCCATGTGGGTCTATGGAAACGACAAACCGGACATCCGCTTTGGCATGACCATCGCCAACCTGAAGACCCCGGTAAAAAGAAATGGTGAGCTGGTGTCTGACGAACTGATCAGCGGCGCAGGTTTCAATGTATTTGAACAAGCCGAAACCGTGCTCGCGATCGCTGTGCCCGGCGGCGCTGCCTGGACGCGTAAACAATTCGACGAGATCACGGACTGGGTTAAACGCCCGCAGATAGGAATGCAGGGGCTTGTATATGTCCGCTGCAATGAGGATGGGACCTTTAAAAGTTCCGTAGATAAGTTTTATTCCGAAGAACGCCTTGGGAAAATAGCGGCTTTTGCGCAGGCAGAAAAAGGCGACGCCCTGCTGATCCTGGCCGGACGGGAAGAAAAAACCCGTAAGGCAATCAGTGATTTACGATTGGAAATGGGCGAACGGCTGGGATTCAGAAAAAAAGATGAATTCCGTCTTCTCTGGGTGCTCGACTTCCCCTTGTTTGAATACAGTGAGGAAGACAACCGCTGGGTAGCCCGGCATCACCCTTTCACCGCGCCCAAGCCCGACCAGATACAGATCATGATCGGCAACGATCCCGTCATTCAGGATGCAGCCAGATACCTTGAACATCCTTATGCCGGTATCAAGGCCAATGCATATGATATGGTGCTGAACGGAAATGAGATTGGCGGTGGCTCCATCCGGATCTTCCAGCGCGAACTACAGGAAAAGATGTTCGATGCCCTGGGCATGAGCAGGGAAGAAGCCCTGCACAAATTCGGTTTTCTCCTCGGCGCTTTCGAATATGGCGCACCGCCGCATGGTGGTATTGCCTTCGGCTTCGACCGCCTCTGCGCCATTCTCGGCGGCAGCGAAAGCATCCGTGACTTCATCGCATTTCCGAAGAACAACAGTGGCCGTGACGTCATGCTCGACGCGCCATCCACGATCGATGAGAAACAACTGAAGGAGCTTGCGCTTACGCTGTCAAAATAATCATTCGACTCGCACATACTGAACGAACTTGCGCTTTCTCTGTCACGATGATTATGCGGCTCGCACAGGCTGAAGGAGCTTGCCCTTACTCTGTCACGATGATCGTACCGCTTCCTGAATATGAATGATATTCTCCGTTGTACATCGCATCGGCACTCACCGGCCCCATCTTATAAACGCCCGGTGACACAGCCCTTACAGCATAGTAATAATTCTGTCGTGTTCCCTCCGCGTTTACAAAAAGATTGATCCGGTCGTCGCGCACATCCATCGCTGTGGGGGAAGCACCATCCTTGATCCAGTCCATCCCCGGTATGTCAGAAGTTCTTGGATTTTCTATCTCGAACCCCGCTGGCAGCAGGTCGGTGATCACCACATTGTCCACTTCGTCGCTGAAGGTTTTTTCCAGGCTAAGTTGTACGATAATAAGCTGGTTCTGTTTAAAGCTGTTCCCGCTGAGCGGTCTTCCGTTGCGGTCAAAAAATCTTTTGCGGACCTTCAGGTAATTGTCCGTTTCTTTCATGGTGCCTCCGGCAGAAATTCCTTCCTCCTCCCAGTAGTAGTATAGATTTCCACTGCCGCCGACGACGATCTCGGGATTGCCGGCCTTAAGCTGCGACGACTTCAGCGTGAGGTCCGTACCATTAAAATCTGCCACCTTCTTACCCTGTATTCTGATCTCTGCCGTTGCAGACGACACACCCTGCTGCCTGGCGATCTTGCCAAGGGAAAGAAATCCGAACACGAGCTCCTGAGTATTATACCATGTCCTTATTTTCAGCTTCTCAGCAACATGCCTGGCCATTTCCGGAATCTGAGGGTTAGAAGGATCTGCATCCACCAGCACATCCAGCGCCATGGCTTCATCGCGGATATCGGATGAAAAACTGCCCCCTGTTTCTGTATTGGCGACCTCACCATCAAAACGAGCCGGCAGGAACTGGGTAAAGCTTTTCTTATCACCGGCCAGCGCAAATGATGCGGCCAGCAGGTATCTGGAATCAAGGCTCAGCAATTGCGGATTGGCTTTATAATAATTCATAAGGGACGCGTCCGGACGGCCGGCAAGCGACATGACATACAAGCCATAGATCACTTCTTTCGGCACTATCTTCTTCACCTGGTTCACGTTATAATAATAGGAGATCGTCTTTCTCTCCTTCATCGACGATTGAATATAACCAAGCAGGGTTTCCAGCAGGCTTTTGTCAACGTCGAAGCCGGCCTTGTTGGCCTCGATCAGGAAATGCGCAGCATAGATGCTCGTCCACCAGTTCGGCGATTTTTCGCCGTCCCACAGCGTGATGCCGCCGTTGTAGAGCTGCCGTATGCGGATCTTTTTGATGGCTTCCTGTACATTGTAATTGGCCAGGAAACGGCTGCCCTGTTGCACATGGAGCGCGTCCGCCAGGTCGCCGAAATACAATTGCGGAAAGGCGATGGAAACTGTCTGCTCCGAACAACCATAAGGATATTCCAGCAGCGTGCTCAGGTATTTAGCCAGCGAGGCACCGGGAAAACGGGTAAGCGAAAGCTGCCGCCCGATGCTCGAAGGAATATAATCGCTGTTGCTGAACGCGATGGTCTGCGTACTGCCTGATTTGATCACTCCGTTGCCCGTCGTTTTTTCCAGTGAAGCCGCGGGACGGATGCCGATTTCATTTTCATCGCTGTAACTGCCGTTGTTACCATTGAGTTTTACCAGCACGGTACCGGTGCCGATCACCGGTGCAGCGCTTACAGTGAAGTATAAACGCTTTTCACTGTGGGGCGGTATGGAGTAGGGAATTTCTTTTGCACCGGTCGCCGTCAGTCCGCCGCCGGTGGAGATCACCGCTTTCCCGCTGGCTTGAGCCGCCGTGGTATTGGTGATGGTCAGGGGCATGGTAACGGTGTCTGAAGGACTCAGGAATCTAGGCAATGCCGTGCTGAGCACGAGGGGATCGGCAACCGTCATCTTCGATTCCGCTGACCCGAACTGGTCATTCTTGTACGTCACGGCCATCAGGCGGAGTTCACCGGAGAACTGGGGTATGTCAACCTGGAATACCGCTTCGCCATCCCCGTTGGTTTTCCGGATGCCGCTCCAGTAAGAAAGAATTTTGATTCTTTTGGCCGGCATGGGATTGGTTCGTTTCGCCATATCACTTTCTCCGTCGCCACCTGTGGTGCTCAGCCTGGCCCTCAGCTCCGGAAGCAGGAGGGGATAGAGATCATAGTCCGTAACAGCCAGTGCACGGCGGGCATAGAAATATTCGTAAGGTGACGGCGTCTTAAAATCAGATACCTGCAGCACGCCATTGTCCACCGCGGCCAGCGTAACGAGGCTGTTCGGCGAAGCTTTGACTTTCACTTCCTGTTTCGTATGGGAACGTACGCTGCTTTGCGCAGTGATCTGTACGGGAATCCTCCGGCTTTTTTCTTCCACCGTTACATTCTGAAATCCGTGCGCCACCGTGAGGGGAATTTCAGAGAGATCATGCGGCTTGATCAGTGTCGCACAGATATACACATTGGGAACGGTTTCGCCCGTAAGTTTGAATTCCACAGATGCCGTGCGCTTGTCCACCTGCACATACTGATAGCTGATCATTTTTTCCGTCTCCATCGTCACAAGCATGCGGCCGTCAAAAGGTGCTTTGAACAGGGCTTTCACCGTTTCGCCATTATAGTAGCCCGACTTATCCAGCTGGATATCCACGTGCCCTTCATTATTTACTTCGAAAGAAGAAGAATTGGTGCTCCATGTGCCGAAGCTGTAGAAGGATTTGCTGACATAACTGTCCGACCCGGGTATCGCCACCCTCACCTCATATTCACCAGCCGTTCTCGGAACAAATGAATAGGCCGTCTGCTCTCCGCTCACCCTGATGTTGGCGCTGCTGACCAGCTTATCATCCTTCTGTGATTCATAGCGGAAATAGTCGCCGCTCTTGGAGATCACCGTCCGGTAGTCGTGCCGGATGACCGACACAGCAGCAGTGGCGTCGGTTACTGCCTGATCGCGGTTCAGGGCGATGACCGGAAATTTTACCGTCTGGTTCATCGGGTAATACCAGTTGCCATCGTCGGCAATGCCGAAAAACACCGGTTGGGTATAGATGCTGGCAGTAGCCAGTCGGCTGACCGGCCTGCCCGTTTCATCAAACACGGTGCTGTAAAAATCGGCCTGCAACAAACCGATATTGCGATAGATATTTTCGATCTGGAATTTCTCCACAGCCTCGCCCGATTCTCCCGTCTTGCCTTCACGGGTTACTTTGTCGGTAAAAGTTTTCTGGTTGGTCAGGCTGAAATCGTAGTTGTCATATTTTTTTGAAGTGAAGGTTTTTTGCTTGAGCTGGATTTCACATTCGTAGTTTCTTCCTGCAGCCGGCGGACCGAAAAAGTTATCGGCCTGAATTTTCAGTTCAGCAGTTTGTCCGGGTTCGTAGGAATCCTTATTGAGTGTCGCCTTGACCCTGATTCTGTCAGGCACGAATTCTTCCACGTGAAATGACTGTGTATTCAGCAGGACTTCATTCGAAGTATACACTTCCAGCTGATAAGTTCCCGTAATGGTCGTCAGCGGCAGGTCTATATTTCCGTCCAGCGATCCCTCTTCATTCAGGTTCTTTCTGAACGACTTGAATTCTTTTCCATTGGGAAGAAGAAATTTAAGCTTCACGGGAATCTCGCCCGGAGATTTCCAGGCATAGTCACGAATGATAACCGAATAATTTATTTTCTCTCCGGGCCGGTAAATATCGCGTTCCTCATAAATATAGGCGTCGAGCCCGGTACTGTTCATCGTTTTTCCTCCCACGTCGAATCGGGAAGTATTAATGCGCGTCGTAGCGAAAGGCAGGTAGTTAAAGTCATCTGCTGTTTTTGCAAGGATCATTGCAGGTTTGAAACCCTGAAATTCCCTGCGTGTATATTTTATCTCCGCGACACCCTGGTCATCGGTATAAGCCGAACCGAGCAACTGGTTATTGGCACCATACGCCAGCATATTGACACCCTTTAAAGGCCCAGCTGATTTTATGGAATTGGCAAATACATGAATACCCGCAAGGCCTTCCTTGGCGATCATCCCGATATCAGAAACAGATATCAGCCGGCTGTCTCTTACCCAATAATCTTTTGTGGAGCGGATCATCACATGATAGATGCCTTTGAAATCCGGAAGCCTGTCTTCCATATCCAGGTGCAGCAGACGGCTGCTGCCATAGCGGGGAAGCAGGCGGGTGTCGATTTCCTTTTCGAAGATCACGTCGCCCGCGATATAATCGGATGTGCTGCCATCATTGTATTCATATTCGTCCGCACCGTTGCCCTTTTCCTTCGGATAGTAGCTGTAGCGCTGGGCCGTCAGGATATTGCTTTCATAAATTTTAGAGATGACAAGCTTTACCTTCTCCACATTGGTGATACGAACTTCTATATTTTTCTCGCCTTTTCCGGAGAGATAGACTCCTTTCGAATTCTGGAAAGAAACCCCGGGTTCGAGTGCACCAAAAGCGAGGTTGCTGGTGTAGTCTTCATGTAGCGTTCCGCCGATCTCTCCCCTCAGGCCTTTTTTGATGGTTAATACATAAGAGTTTTCTGTATTGAACTGTTCGCTGCGGATAAGGAATCCGTTTTCTGTCAGCTCTGTTGAAAATTTTACGGCAGGGTCAAGCTTTATATAAGACGCAAGATCAGCTGTTCCGATGAGCTGGCTGGTCGCCACGCTGATCGTACCGCCGGTACCATCGGGATTTGCTTCCACTTCGTTGATGTTAAGAACAAAGGGAGACTGAAGTGCAATGCTGGCCGTTCTGATGTCGGCCGTGCCAATGGAACCGCCTACGGGCAGCAGGCCCCTGTCGAGCGTTGCCTTCACCTGGTAATCTTTGTCGGCCGTTGGAAAATCGGCCAGCTGCAGGGAGATCACGGTAGAAGGAGAAAGCGTCTGAATGGTATAGCTTACCGGTTTTCCTTCAAGTTCCAGCTTCAGCTTTTCTTTTAGTTGTGAGGGATCGATGCGGTAGTTGAAATAAAGTTCTAGCCGCGGCACAAAGGATTTGGAATGTTCATCCTGCAGGACCCAGAGGCTGTTGGTATTTTCAAGTTTCAGTTCGGGGGTATGAAATCCGAATTCGCCATTGCTGAAACGGTCGTACTTGCTGTATTGAAGGATATCGCTGCGAAGCTTCGCCTTATAGTTTGTAGCAGGCTGCAGGGGAGCGGAGGGAGAAAAAATAAGTTCATCATTGTGTTCCCAACGAAATTTACCGGGGATGGCGGGTTCGAAGCTGATGTATTCCGTAGAGTCCCAATGGTTGATCAGGGAGTCGGCGATGAGGGATTTGTCGAAACGGAATACGAGGTTAGCCAACGGTTCCACTTCATCTTTGGCGTTGGTGTATTCGAGACTTACGAAATTGCGGTTACAGGAAAAAATAAACACGCTGACGATGCAGGTGATCAGGCAGCAAAGCTTAGAATACATGGGGTCGTTTTAGAGATTTGTGCCGTTAATATACGAAAAAGCAATACCGTCATACCGGGCGCACCATTAAAATATCTTACTTTTATGCGCACTAAAACCAGGGTATGCCATATCATCTGTTAAAGGGGAAAAAAGGAATTATTTTCGGAGCGCTCGACGAAAAGTCGCTTGCCTGGAGAACCGCCTTACGCTGTTATGAAGAAGGAGCACAGCTGGTGCTTACCAATGCGCCGGTAGCCCTTCGTATGGGCGAGATCAACAAACTTGCTGCGGCCGTGCAGGCGCCCGTTATTGGCGCCGACGTTACCAAAACGGAAGATATCCGCAAGCTGCTGGAAGATTCCATGACGCATTTTGGAGGAAAGGTTGACTTCATCCTGCATTCCGTGGGCATGAGCCTGAATATGCGAAAGGGGAAAGCGTATACCGAACTTGATTACGGATTCAACCAGCGGACCCTGGATATCTCCGCGATGTCCTTTCACCGCGTTCTTCAGACAGCCTACGAACTGGATGCCATCAACTACTGGGGCAGCGTTGTGGCCCTCACTTATATCGCCGCTCAGAGGGTTTTCCCGGACTACAATGAAATGGCGGATGCGAAAGCCCTGCTGGAAAGTATCGCCCGCAGTTTTGGATATTACTATGCCATTAAAAAGAAGGTCCGCATCAATACCGTGTCACAGTCGCCTACACGCACAACTGCCGGCAGCGGCGTAAAAGGATTCGACGGGTTTTATGATTATGCGGAAAAGATGAGTCCCCTGGGCAATGCGTCGGCCGATGACTGCGCCGGCTATCTTGCCGTGCTCTTCAGTGATCTCACCAAAATGGTCACCATGCAAAACCTTTTTCACGACGGAGGATTTTCCTTTACCGGCGTTACGGAATCGGTTGTGCAGGACATGGAAAAAAAGCACATCGTGGCCGATTAGGACTAACGCCTACCTGTAGTTGTAGTCCTTAGCGTTGCTGCGAGACTGAAAGCTGCCCCTCAAACAGATCTGGGAGTGATCGAAATGCGTCCGTTGATAAGATGCTAAAACAGCTATCCTTCAACAGTTGGCAGTAACTAATATTCAATCGCTGTGATACTGAACGCTGATCCGTAAATGGGTCTGACAGTGGTCGATATGCTTCCGTTACTGAGATAGTAAAAGACCTGATACGCCAACGGTCCAAACGGTAATTAATATTTGTCGCGGATGCGAATACTATAAGCGCTGATCCATCAATGGAGCTAACAGTGATCAGTATTCGTCTTCGTTAAAGAAAAAATCTTCCTGAGAGGGATAGTCGGGCCAGATATCATCGATGCCTTCATAGATTTCACCTTCATCTTCCAGTTCCTGGAGGTTTTCGACAACTTCAATCGGCGCTCCCGAACGGATAGCGTAATCGATGAGTTCATCTTTAGTGGCCGGCCAGGGTGCGTCTTCAAGGTAACTGGCTAATTCGAGTGTCCAAAACATCGTGATCCGTTATTTAGAGTCTATGTAATGATAAGGTCAGATTGACTTGGGAGAAAGATTAAACGCCGGAATTCCCGGGGGTTTAATTTTTCGCAAAAGTAATTTTTATAATGAAACGACCAAATACCATTTATAAGCCTGGAAACCCCTCCCGCAGGGTCAGGGTCATTATATTTGTGAATGATCCCGAACGAGGCCGGTCAGCCGATTCTTATTGCAAAAAATATTCATAAATACTACGGTTCGCTGCACGTTCTCCAGGGGGTAAACCTTGAAATCAACGCGGGTGAGATCGTCAGCATGGTAGGCCCCTCAGGGTCAGGTAAAAGCACCCTTTTGCACATCCTGGGGACCCTGGACGAGCCCGCCGAAGGCGAAATCCTCCTCAAAGGCAGGGCTTTGCAAAGCCTGGCAGGGAAATCCCTCGCGGCTTTCCGTAACCGACATATCGGATTTGTCTTCCAGTTTCACCACCTTTTACCTGAATTTACGGCCCTTGAAAACGTCTGTATTCCCGGCTGGATTGCCGGAATCCCCAAGTCCGCGGTGGAAAGCAGGGCCCGTGAACTTATCCACACTCTGGGAGTCGGTCACCGCATGGAGAACAAACCCTCTGCCCTTTCAGGCGGCGAACAGCAGCGGATCGCCGTCTGCCGGGCGCTTATTAACAGCCCCGACATCATTTTTGCCGATGAACCCACGGGTAACCTCGATACGACCAACGCCCGGGAGCTGCACCAGCTTTTCTTTGAACTAAGGGAAAAATTCCATCAGACATTTCTTATTGTCACCCATAACGAAGCCCTCGCCGAAATGAGCGACCGGGTGCTGCATATGCAGGATGGAATGATAAAATCTTAGAATGTTAATCGTTGGCCGTTAACCGTTGGCCGTTAGCCGTTAGCCGTGGGTCGTTAATCGTAAATCGTTGATCGTTAGCCGTTGATCGTTAGCCGTTGGTCGTTAGCCGTTGGCCGTGGGTCGTTAGTCGTAAATCGTTGATCGTAAGTGCTTGATCGTTAGGAGATATTGCTTTTTCCGTTAACCGTCAACCGTCAACCGTCAACGTCCTCCGGCCAGCGGCTAACGGCCCACGGCCAACGACTCCGTCATCCGTCATCCGTCAACCGTCAACTGTCAACCGTCCACTACACCCTCGGCTTCCAGACAATCTCCGCCGCCCCTGCTTTCTGCCCCAGATGGCGGGCAAGGACGAAGAGATAATCGCTCAGCCGGTTAAGATAGGGGAGAATGAAAGGCTGGGTAATCTTTTCCTGCGCATCCAGCGCGACGACAGCCCTTTCCGCCCGGCGGCAGACGGTACGACAGATATGGGTAAGGGAAACGATGGGATGACCTCCCGGGAGGATAAATGATTTCATCACCGGCAGCCCGGCATTCATTGAATCAATAGTGGTTTCGAGCAGGTGGATATCCGATTCCCGGAGATCGGGAATCTTCATGGTAAGTTCTTTTTCCGGATCCACTGCCAGCGAGGAGCCGATGGTAAACAGGCGGTCCTGTATTTCGCGTAGAATTTTTCCGCTTTCTTCTTCCGGGCCCTGGTCTATCAACAACCCGATAAAGGAATTCAGTTCGTCCAGGTCCCCATAAGCCGCAATGCGGAGACTGCTTTTGGAAACCCTCGTTCCGCCAAGCAGACCCGTCTTCCCGGCATCCCCGGTTTTAGTATAAATTTTTTGAGACATGATAAGCGTCGGTTCGCCCTATCGGGACATTTCGGCCGGCTGAAAACTGCCTTCCCTTCTCCTGTCCGATTCAATGATCCCGTCTCTCAACCGCACCACGCGATGGGCATAGTTAGAGATGTCTTCTTCATGCGTTACCAGCACGACGGTATTTCCTGCCGCCTGAATCTTGCCGAAGATTTCCATGATTTCCACGGAGGTTTTCGTATCGAGGTTTCCTGTGGGTTCATCGGCAAGAATAATCGAAGGGTTATTGACAAGGGCCCTTGCAATGGCAACACGCTGGCACTGGCCGCCGGAAAGTTCATTGGGTTTATGATGACTTCTGTCAGTAAGACTCACTTTCTCCAGCACATCCATGGCCATGTCCATTCTCGTTTTTTTGGAAAGGCCCGCATAAACCAGGGGCAGCGCCACATTCTCCGCTGCGGTGAGTCGCGGCAGCAGGTTGAACTGCTGAAATACAAAGCCGATCTCCTTATTCCTTACGTCCGCCAGGTCATCATCCGGCATCTTGCTTACATCCTGACCGTTCAGAATATAATGTCCCTCGGTGGGTGAGTCCAGGCATCCAAGGATATTCATGAGCGTGCTTTTTCCGGAACCCGAAGGCCCCATGAGCGCGACGTATTCATTTTTGAAAATATCCAGGCTGATGCCTCTCAGGACCGGAACGGCCTGCTTACCCATGAAATAACTCTTCACAATTCTTTCCAGATGTATAATGGCCGAAGGTTTCATACGCCGTGTTCTTTTAGCTTTCCCTGTTTGGGGATGGATTTTTTACCACCTGGGGTACTTTAAAATATTGTTCGTCAGCCCATGGCGCATTTTTTAATGCCGCTTCTCTTGACATTGATTCTCCTGGAATGTCTTCCCTGAAAATATCTACTTCATCTCCCATATTTAAAAGCGGTTCAACGCCCTCCAGATCGAGCTCATTCAGCTTCTCCACAAAGCCGATTATTTTCTGCAGATCTTCCTTGATCTCCTGTCTTCCTGCAGGATCGAATTCCAGGCAGGCCAGCCGGCAGAGATCTTCCACCAACGTGTCGTTTACTTCCATGAAAAGGGATATAGACAAAAATAACGGTTTCGGGGAGAATTTGCATGCCTGTTCGTTATCTTCGCCTTCCTCATATGATGAACCACAGGGAAATTGTTTTAAGCGGCATCAGGCCTACCGGCTTTCTTCATCTCGGAAATTATTTTGGCGCTTTAAGTAACTGGGTAAGAATGCAGCATGAGTACAATTGCTTTTTCTTTATTGCCGACTGGCATAGCCTTACCACGCACGCCGATACCACTGATCTGACCACCACAACCCGCAGGCTCGTGGCCGAGCTGATCGCGGGCGGACTTGATCCGGAACTATGCACGATCTATGCGCAAAGTGATATTCCGGAAATCGCCGAGCTTTACCTCTATCTCAATATGCTGGCCTATAAGGGAGAACTTGAAAAGACCGTGACCTTTAAAGAAAAAGTCCGCCAGCAGCCCGACAACGTCAACGCAGGATTGCTAACCTATCCCGTACTCCAGGCAGCCGATATCCTTATCCACCGCTCACATTATGTTCCGGTAGGCAAGGATCAGGAACAGCATATCGAAATGACCCGGAATTTCGCCGAACGTTTCAACCACCGTTACGGAGAAGTATTTCCCGTACCGAAAGCGTTTAATTATGGGGGCGACCTCGTCAAGATCCAAAGCCTCGACGGAACGGGAAAGATGAGCAAGAGCGCCAACCAGATGAGCACCGTCTATCTCAATGACGACGACGACCTCATCACAAAGAAAATCATGAGGGCCAAGACAGATGCAGGCCCGACAGAGCCGAATAGCGAAATGCCCGACTATATCAAGGGTCTTTTCACCCTGCTCGGCCTGGTTTCATCCCCCGACATCGTTAAAAAATACGAGGAGGATTTTAATCAGTGCCGGATCCGGTACGGTGATTTAAAAAAGCAACTGGCGGAGGACATGGTGGGCTTCATACGTCCGATGCGCGAAAAAGCAAAAACATTACAGGATGATCCGAAAACCATCGACAGGATCATGCAGGAAGGAGCACAGAAAGCCAGGATAAGCGCCGCTGCCACCCTTCGCGCAGTGCGCGTGGCCGTAGGATTTCATCCCCTCAGCTAAAGGCTGATTCATTTTATAGTTCCGACATAAGAATTTACATTTAGGAATGGCAAAGTCTAAGAAACCCAAACATATCGCGGTAGCCGGCAATATCGGTGCGGGAAAGACCACCCTCACGGAATTGCTGAGCAAACATTACAAATGGATACCGCAGTTCGAAGACGTTGACCATAATCCTTACCTGAATGATTTCTATGAAGATATGCCACGCTGGAGTTTCAACCTGCAGGTTTTCTTTCTGAACGGACGGCTCAATCAGCTGCTGGAAATTTACAGCGGCACAGAAACCGTCATTCAGGACCGGACGATTTACGAAGACGCCCATATTTTTGCTCCCAACCTGCACGATATGGGGCTGATGAGCAAACGCGATTACAATAATTATTTTCAGTTTTTTCAGACCCTGAAGCGGATGGTTCAGCCGCCCGACCTGCTCATCTACCTGCAGGCTTCCGTGCCGACCCTGGTCGGACAGATTCAAAAAAGGGGAAGAGAGTATGAAGAAAATATCCGGCTTGACTATCTGAAGAGATTAAACGATCTGTACAACAAATGGATCGACGGATATAAGGAAGGCAGCCTGCTGGTGGTGGACGTTGACAAAAATAAATTTCCGGAGAACGAAGAACACCTGGGCGAGATCATCAGCCGGATCGACGCGCAGCTGTATGGACTTTTCTAATTATCAATGATTAATTATGAATTATTAATTGATAATTAATAATTAAAAAAGCCCCTTGACGAAGGAGCTTTTTATAGCAAACAAAGTTAGAGGTCGTTAGTTGATTTACAATTGGCTGCCAAGTTGACGAAAATATTTCTAAATAAACAAGTTTTTGTTAATTTTTTTTCTAATTCCTGCGCCGGGGCCGATTTTAGACCATAAAACCCCGGTTTTGCCCGATCCGGTCTACTTTTAAGGATGAAATTTCTACCATTAAACCCCGCGATATTTGTCCAGAACCGCCGACGCTTCGTGGCGGAAATGCAACCGGATTCCATCGCCATTTTTGTCAGCAATGATGAAGTGCCCTCCAATGGGGACGCACTCTATCCGTTCCGCCAGAACAGCGACCTGTACTGGCTTACCGGAATCGTGCAGGAAGAAACAATGCTTGTGCTCTTCCCCGACCATCCCGATCCCAAATACCGGGAAGTCCTGATCCTGGTCAGGCCCAACGAGCTCAAGGAAAAATGGGACGGAAAACGACTGCGCGCCGAAGAAGGTAAAAAGATTTCAGGCATCGGGACGGTTATTTGGCTCGATGCCAGCGACGCCCTGTTGCAGGTCTGGGTCCACCTCGCTAAAAATATCTACCTCGACTCCAACGAAAACGACCGCAAAGCGAGCCTCGTGCAAACGCGCGACTACCGTTTTATTGATGAAATGAAGAAAAGGTACCCGCTCCACCAGTTTCTTCGTGCCGCCACCATTCTCAAGCAGCTCAGGAGCATCAAGACCGCGGAGGAGGTGGAAGTTATCCAACAGGCGATCGACATCACGGCAAACGCTTTTCAACGGGTCATGAAGTTCATGCGCCCCGGCGTCCACGAATATGAAGTCGAAGCAGAGATCCAGCACAGCTTTCTTTCCCAGCGCGCCACCGGTCCCGCGTACAATTCCATCATTGCTTCGGGCGCCAACGCCTGTATTCTTCATTATGTATCCAATAATCAGGAATGCCGCGATGGCGACCTGATCCTGATGGATTTCGGCGCAGAATATGGCGGATATAATGCCGACCTCACGCGCACCATTCCGGTCAACGGTAAATTCACGCGGCGTCAGAAACAGGTCTACAATACCTGCCTGCACCTGCACCAGTTTGCCAAAAGCCTGCTCAAACCCGGCATCACAATCAACGACTATCACCTGCGTGTGGGTAAGGAAGCAGATATCGTGTTTCAGAAAATCGGGCTGCTCAGCAAGTCTGATCTGAAAAACTCAAGTCCGGAACAACCCGCTTATTGGAAATATCTTTACCACGGCATTTCACACCACCTCGGCCTGGATGTACACGACCTCGGTACTCGCACCGAGCCCCTGAAGGCCGGCATGGTGCTCACGGTGGAACCGGGCATTTATATTCAGGAAGAAAACCTCGGCGTCCGGATTGAAAACAATGTTTGGCTCACCCGTAATGGCAATAAGGACCTGATGAAGGATATTCCCATCACGGCTGAGGATATCGAAAGCCTTATGAAGCGTAAATAGCTATCCGATCAACATGAAACATATCCCCAATCTCTTTACCCTGCTCAATCTTTTTTTCGGATCCCTGGCCATTATTTTCATTCTACAGAATGGCATTACCATTGTCTATTCCGCTGACGGATCCCAGTACGCTGATATGCCCGAACGAATCTGGCTCGCGCCCCTTTTCATGGGCCTGGCAGCACTGGCCGACTACTTCGACGGGCTCGCAGCAAGACTGCTGAAACAATCCTCTCCGCTTGGCAGGGAACTTGACTCCCTTGCCGACGTGGTTAGTTTTGGCGTTGCACCCGGCATGATCATCTACCAGTTTCTGCGCATGAGCTTCATGCGTATGGAAAACGGTGCGGACGTCTCCATGCTCTGGCTGGTCCCCGCCCTGATTCTTCCCTGCGCCGCGGCTTACCGGCTGGCGGTTTTCAACCTGGATACGACGCAGTCAACCAGCTTCCGGGGAATACCGGTGCCGGCCGTAGGCATCACCGTGGCATCCCTGCCCCTGATCTATTGGACAAGAGAGAGTGATCTGGTGGTCGACCTCCTGTTCAATCGATGGGTACTCTACGCAATCGTTTTCCTTCTTTCTTTTGGAATGGTCAGCCGTTTTCCCATGCTTTCGTTAAAAATCGGGGGGAAAAACGATCCCCAGCAGTTACCACGCCTGATTCTCCTTGTGTTAGCCCTTATCGCAGTGGTGTTACTGAAATGGCTTGCCATTCCGGTTATCTTCATTTTTTACATTGTGTTATCTTTGGTCTTCAAAAAAAGGTTTGCATGAATTTTTCCATACAGGTTAAGGTGATGCCGCTCAAAGAACTGCTCGATCCGCAGGGAAAAGCCGTTCTCGGAGGTCTGAAAAATCTGGGACTCGGTTCCGTTCAGGACGTCAGGATCGGTAAAACCATCCAGCTACAGGTAGAAGCCCCTTCCTCGGATGAGGCAAAGAAAATCGCCGAAGACGCCAGCAAAAAGCTTCTTGCAAATCCGGTGATGGAATATTTTGAAATCTCTGTTCAGTAGTATATCAAAAATTAAATCCGGGCGACAGGAATTTTGTGTGAACCGTGACCGGCATTTTTCTCCGGTCGGCGACCGGCCATTTTTCCTTACAGCCCCAGGCCATGCTTTATCTCGTTCCTTCCCCCATTGGTAATTTGCAGGACATCAGTTTCCGGGCAGTCGAGGTGTTGAAAAAGGCCGACCTCATCCTGGCAGAAGACACCCGTACTTCGGTAAAACTGCTGAATCACTATGAGATCGTAAAACCTCTCACGCCCTATCATCAGCATAACGAACACAAAGTGCTGAGGCACCTGGTAGACCAGCTCCTGCAGGGAAAAATCATGGCACTTCTGACCGATGCCGGCACCCCGGGCATCTCGGATCCGGCCTTTCTCCTGATCCGCGAATGCATCAAAGTGAATATCCGTGTTGAATGCCTCCCCGGTGCGACGGCCTTTGTGCCCGCGCTCGTAAACAGCGGCCTGCCGATCAACCGTTTTTGTTTTGAAGGGTTTCTGCCCCAGAAAAAAGGACGGCAAACTCTTCTGAAAAACCTTTCCGAAGAACCGCGGACCATGGTCTTTTATGAATCACCCCTGCGGCTGGTGAAAACCCTCGAAGAATTTATACAGTATTTTGGCAAAGAACGGAAAGCTTCCGTAAGCCGTGAGCTGAGTAAGGTCTTCGAAGAGAATGTACGCGGCAGCCTGGAAGAACTGTACCTCCACTTTAAAGATAAGGGCGTGAAAGGCGAAATCGTCCTGGTGGTGGAAGGGAAAGATTGAGATATATACAGTGGAAATAAATCAATTGATCTAAAAACATAAAGTGCTTTTTGACTATGAAGGATAGATTTTTGAATAGACGTATCCGGTTTATAAAACTTCACTGGCTTCGCCTGGTGATATGTTCGTTTGTCCTGCTCGCGATGGCTCCAAAGGCCATGTCCCAACCTTCCCGTTGGCAGCAACGCGTGAAATATTCCATGGACGTCGACATGAATGTCACCACGAACCGGTTCACAGGAAAGCAATCCCTCGAATATTCCAACCATTCACCCGATACCCTTACCCAGGTGTTTTATCACCTTTTCTGGAATGCCTTTCAGCCGAACAGCATGATGGATAACCGGAGCCGTGAACTGGGTCAGGTGATGATCAGAAATTCCCCCGACTGGGACGAACGCGTCCGCGACCGCATCCAGCATCTCACGCCGGACCAGATCGGCTACCAGAACATCCTCTCGCTGAAAATGAACGGCGTGAGTCAGCCTTTCCATATGGAAGAGACCATCCTCGTCGTAAACCTCACAAAGCCGATTCTTCCCCATACTACGGTACGTTTTGAGATGGAATTTGAAGCCCAGGTTCCCCTCCAGATCCGCCGGTCGGGCAGGGATAACCCCGACACGAAAGTGCGTTATTCCATGAGCCAGTGGTATCCCAAGATCTGTGAATACGACTACGAAGGATGGCATGCCACGCCCTATGTCGGCCGCGAATTCTACGGCGTATGGGGCGACTTCGACGTCACCATTCATATCGACAAATCCTATATCCTCGGGGGAACAGGTTATTTGCAGAATCCGCAGGAAACCGGATATGGTTACGAAACAGCAGGCAGTAAACTTAACCGTCCCTCGGGTCCCAAACTCAACTGGCACTTTGTTGCGCCCAATGTGCACGACTTCATGTGGGCCGCGGATCCGGAATTCAAACACGTCAGCAAAAAAATCCGCCCCGACCTCACCCTGCACCTGCTGTACAAAACCACCAACGAAAAGGAAGAAAAATGGCTTGCCATCCTCGATGTAGCCCCCAAAGTGCTTCCTTATATCGAAAAAACCTATGGTCCCTATCCTTACAAACAGTATTCTTTCATCCACGGCGGCGACGGCGGCATGGAATATCCCATGGCTACCTTACTGTCCACTTCCGGCGGCTGGATGCATGAATGGATGCATAGCTGGTATCAGGGCATGCTCGCCACCAATGAACTGGAATATCCATGGATGGATGAGGGCTTTACCCAATATGCTGCCGCCAGAAACTGGGGCTGGCTTAACCAGGATACGTCCGTCGATCAGACCTACAAAAGAGAATACACCAATTATTTTGGTCTGGCCAAATCCACGTATCAGGAACCACTGACCACTTATGCTGATTATTACAGCACCAATATGGGCTACGGTCTCTCGAGCTACTACAAGGGCGCTGTTTTCATGGTGCAGCTCGGATATATCGTCGGTGACCAGAACCTCGATAAGATCCTGCTGGAATATTATCAGGAATGGCGCTTCAAACATCCCAATGCCGATGACTTCATCCGGGTTGCAGAAAAAGTAAGTCACATGCAGCTTGCCTGGTACCAGGATTTCTGGATTAAGAGTATCAAAAAGATCGACTACGGCATCGACAGTCTATGGGAAACAAGTCCCGGAAAAA
>Ga0070665_100000718_pt1 | contig 44076 bp, 44 predicted proteins | sample KBSS13metaG_FD_65862 | JGI IMG/M metagenome (GOLD analysis project Ga0070665, IMG submission 65862) | Switchgrass rhizosphere microbial communities from Kellogg Biological Station, Michigan, USA - KBS S1-3 metaG | ecosystem: Host-associated > Plants > Roots > Rhizosphere > Soil ...
GGCTGCGGTTGCCCCCGCTGATGTTTAGCGCCGCTGAGGCCCTCGGCCTCGTGATGGCCGTGCTCGAGGGCCACCCGGCGGGGGAGGACGAGCCGGTCGGGCAGGCGCTCGGCAAGATCGTGCGGGCGCTGCCGGAGCCGCTCGCCCGCCCCGCGGACGCCGTACGCCGGGTGCCCGCGCGCGGCTGGCACGTCGTCGTCCCCGACGTCGACATCACCCTGCAGCTCGTCCAGGCCTCGGACGCCCGGAGGCGCGTGCGACTGCGCTACGGCCCGGCCGAGGACCGCACCTGGGACGTCGACCTCGACCCGTGGGCGGTCGTGGTCCGGCACCGGCGGTGGTACCTGCTCGGCTGGTCGCACGACAAGGACGCCCGTCGGGTGCTCCGGGTCGACCGGGTGCGCGCGGTCACGCAGCTCCCCGAGTCGTTCGAGCCACCGGCCGGTCTCGACCCTCTCGAGGCGGTGGAGGAACAGCTGTCGATGGGCTGGAAGTACGAGGTCGAGGTCGTCATCGAAGCGCCTCTCGACGAGTGCCGGCACTGGCTGCCGCGCAGTCTCGGCCGGCTCGAGGAGGTCGACCCGGGGACGACCCGGCTCGTCGCGACCACCGACGAGCCGGAGTGGTACGCCGCCCAGCTGGGCAACCTGCCGATGGCCTTCCGGCTGGTCGGCTCACCCGAGGTCAGGGTGGCGATGGTCGATCTGGGCCGTCGACTCGTCACCGCCGCCGACGGGTGAGCCCGACTCGTCCAAGGGCACCCAGAGGATCTCGTCGAGACTGAGCCGTCGACGTGACGGCGAGTCGCCGGCGGCGGCCGGCCCAGGCTCGACGGTGGGGCTCCCGATCGCGGCCATCGACGTCACCTCCCAGTGGTCGGGGACGCCGAAGTCGGCGGCGATGCCCTCCCGGTCGAACGCCCGGAACTGCCGGACCCCCAGCCCGAGTGCCTGCGCCTGCAGGGTGAGGTGGGCGACGGCCTGCCCGAGGTCGTAGTGCGAGAACTCGGAGAACTCCCAGTCGGTGCTCTCCACCAGGCGGTGCGAGAGGTTCGCGACGAGCAGCGCTGCACTCGGCGCCCAGCGTCGTGCGCTCGGGGCCAGGCGGGCCACGAGCTGCTCGTGGACGGTGTCGCCACGACGCCCCACGACGAAGGCCCAGGGCTGGCTGTTCCCGGCCGACGGCGCCCATCGGGCCGCCTCCAGCAGCACCAGGACGTCGTCGACCGAGAGTTGATGCCTCTCGTCGAACGCGAGCGGGCTCCATCGCCGCGCGAGCAGCGGGTGCAGGGCCGGCAGGGGAACGGGTTCGCTCACCAGGACAGCGTCGCACCGCGGCCGACCAGAGGCCCTTGCCGGGTGAGCCGCACCCTCCCTAGCGTGACCGCAGCACGGGGAAGGGAGGGCCGGTGTGAGGACCGGGCCGAGCATGACGACGCGCGTGGCGGCCGTCGTCGCCGGGCTCGGTGCCGTCGTGGCCACGTTGCTGGCGACGATCGCCCCCGCCGCACCGGCGTACGCCGACTCCAGCCAGGCCGCCCGCCAGCTCGCTCGCACCTACAGCCCGATCGTGATGCTGCGCGAGTTCCACAAGCCGTGCGGCCCGGGCGAGCCCTACGTGCCGATGCGCGTGGACGCGCTGCTCGACAATCCCGAGATCGCGCTGCGCCAGGTGGGCAACCACGACGCGGTCATCCAGTGGGGCCCGTCGGCGGCCGACCTGGACGGACGTGGGACCGGGACCTACCTGGACCTGCCAGGTGATGCCCTGTCGCCGGGCTGTCTCTACGCCCGGGACAGCGCCCGGTACACGCCGATCTCCCAGGCCGCGGTCTACGCGCACGTCGCGACGCAGGCCGACGAGCCCGGGTACGTCGCGGTCCAGTACTGGCTCTACTGGTACTACAACGACTGGAACGACAAGCACGAGAGCGACTGGGAGTTCGTCCAGGTCCTGCTCGAGGCACCGTCGGTGGCCGCCGCGCTCGACACCGAGCCGGTCGAGGTCGGCTACGCCCAGCACACCGGCGGGGAGACCGCCGAGTGGGACTCCGACAAGCTCGAGAAAGAAGGGACACACCCGGTCGTCTACTCCTCGGAGGGCTCCCACGCGAGCTACTTCGAGCCCGCCCTCTTCTTGGGGCGCAGTGCCGACGAGGGCTTCGGGTGCGACAACACCCAGGCCCCGAACACCCGCGTCGTGCCCACCGCCGTGCTGCTGCCGGACCAGGCGCCCGGACCGGACAGCAGGTTCGCCTGGCTGGGCTTCAACGGCCGCTGGGGCGAGCGGCACGCCGGGCCCAACAACGGCCCGGACGGACCGCTCGGCAAGCCGCGCTGGCGCCACCCGGTCTCCTGGGAGGAGAACCTGCGTCCGTCGTCGTTCGTCATCCCCGGGGGTAGCGACACCCCGCCAGCCCTGGTCGGCACGTTCTGCAACGTCGTGGGCAGGGGCTCGGTGCTCTACGTGCGGTACGCCGCGCAACCGGGCACCGTGCTCGGGCTCCTCGCCGTCATCGCCCTGGCGCTGGTCTTCATCCTCCGGCGTACGCGCTGGGACAAGGTGCCGCCGTACCCCGTGGTGCGCCGGCGCCGCTCCGGCGAGATCATGCGCGCGGCCGTCGACCTGTACCGACATCACGTCCCGGCGTTCGTCGTCGCCGGCCTGCTGGCCGTGCCGGTCGGCATGCTCGCGGTGCTCGACGTCCTCCTGCTCCAGCACCTGCCCTACGTCGGCACCGTCGTGCGTGTGTCGACCCAGCAGGCGCCGACCGGCAACAACCTCCTCTTCTCGTCCTGGGTGGCCACCAGCTTCTGGCCGCTGACGGTGCTCCTGGTCTCGGCGGCCGTCACGCACCTGATGGACGACGGCAGCTCACGGACGACCCTGTCGCGGGGCCGGGTCGCCGCCCGAGCCGTGGCCGGGCACTGGCGGCAGCTCGCATCGGCGTACCTCCCGGCGGCGATCCTGATCGCGCTGCTCTCGTGGACCGGTGTCGGCGTACCGGTCGCCGCCTGGCTGACGGTGCGCTTCCAGTTCCTCGGCCAGGTGGTGATGCGGGAGGGCCTCGGCGGAGCGGCTGCTCGCCGTCGTGCGGGAGCGCTGGTGCGGCACCGCTGGTGGCACACAGCGCTGATCGTGGCGCTGGTCTGGGCCGTCATCCACGCCCTCGGCATCCTCCTCGGCCTGATCCTGCTGATCTCGTTCACGTCGCTGCCCCTGTGGTCACTGACCGTGATCGTGCTGGCCGTCGAGGTGGCGCTGACGCCGCTCGGGACCATCGCCCTCACGCTGCTGTACGGCGATGCGGCCACCCAGCTCCGGGAGCGTGAGCAGCCCCAGCCGGAGCTCGCCGACGTGTGAGGGTGGCCAGGCCCAGGGGATACGTTGCTCTGATGCCCTCAGTGGAGAACCACCGCCGCCGTCCGGACGTCGTCGACCCCGAGCTGATCGGCGGTGTGGAGAGGCGTGAGCTCGTCATCGCGGAGCCCGATCCGGCCTGGGCAGCGGCGTACCGCGACCACGAGGTGCGGATCCGCGAGGCGCTGGGTGACGGGGCCGTGGCGGTCGAGCACATCGGATCGACGTCGGTCCCCGGGCTGGCGGCCAAGCCGATCATCGACGTGCTGGTCGTCGTGCCCGACATCACCGCAGAGGAGGACTACGTCGACCCGCTGCTGTCGGCGGGCTACGAGCTGCGGGTGCGCGAACCGGGTCATCGGCTGGTCCGGACGCCCGAGCGGGACGTGCACGTCCACATCCTCGAGCCCGCCGACCCGGCCATCGACGAGTACCTGCTGCTGCGCGACCACCTGCGTCGCGACGAGGAGGACCGCTCCCTCTACGAGCGCACCAAGCGCCAGCTGGCCGCGCGGGACTGGCCGGACATGAACGCCTATGCCGATGCCAAGACCGAGGTGATCGAGGCCATCAAGGGTCGGGCCCGGTCAGCCCGCGAGGAGCGCGCCGCCGTTGACGTGGAGCACCTGTCCTGACAGATGCCGTCCGTTCTCCGAGAGGAGGAACGTGATGAGCGCGGCGACGTCGTCGGGGCGTCCGGCACGACCGGTGAACGTCTCGGAGAGGAGCCGTTCCCGGCGGTCCGGGTTCATCGAGTCGCCGAAGAACTCGGTGTCCTCCGTGTAGCCGGGAGCCACGACGTTCGCGGTGATGCCGCGCGGCCCGAGCCCGCGGGCGAGGTCGCGGACCCACGGCGTGAGAGCGGACTTGGCCGCGCCGTACGCACCCCCTCCGCGGCCGGCGGCGATCGAGCCGAGGGCCACGACCGAGGCTCCGTCGGCGAGCCTGTCCCGGAGAGACTCCACGGTGAGCACGGCCGTGAGGACGTTCATCCGCCAGGAGTGCTCCCACGAGGCGGCGACCCCGTCCAGGCCGGGCAGGTTCGAGGAGGCGCCGACGCCGCCCGCGACCAGGGCGAGCCCCGCGACGTGTCGGTCGCCGACGGCCGCGGCAAGGCTCTCGGCACCCGCAGGGGTCGAGAGGTCCGCGTCGACCAGGAGGGGAGGGGAGCAGGGGTGGAGCTCGGCGGCGGTGCCCTCCAGCGCACCGCGACGCCGCCCGGCGAGGACCAGGGTCTCGGAGCGCGAGGCGAGCTGTCGTGCGACCGCCCGGCCGATGCCGGAGCCCGCGCCGGTGACCACGAGAACGTCAGGGGAGGGGTGGATGTCCATGACATCACTTTAGCGCTAAAGTATTGGAATGCCAGACGGACGGGGAGACACGGTGGGGGAGATCGTCGCGGCCTGGGGACGCGAGCGTCCGGACGACGACGTGTCCTCGATCCGGGTCGTCACGCCTCTCTGGCGACTGGCTGCTGCGCTCGGGCGAGCACGGGCCGAGGCACTGGCGGGGTTCGGACTGGACCAGAGCCGGCTGGACGTCCTGGGCGCGCTACGCCGCTCGGGGCCGCCGTACCGACTGACGGCCGGCGAGCTCAGCCGCCGTTGCCGGGTCACCGCGGGGGCCACCAGCCAACGGGTCCAGCGGCTCGAGCAGGACGGGTACGTCGCGCGCGTCCGCGACGAGCACGACCGCCGGACGGTGTACGTCGCGCTCACTCCGGGCGGCTCGGCCAAGCTCGACCAGGTCTTCGCTGCCGTCATGGCCGCAGACGAGGACGTGCTGTCCCCGTTGACGAAGCGGGACCGGACCGACCTCGAACAGATCCTCGGGCGTTGGCTGGCCACCGCCGGGCTCGACGCCGCGACGCCGGGCTGAGGCGACCTCCTAGGGTGGGCGGATGCTGCCCACGCCGACTCCGCGCCTGCGTTTTCGCGAGATGGGCCCGGGCGACCTGGACGAGATGAGCGCCGTGCTCGGAGCCCCCGATACGGTGCGCCCGGACCGGCGCACCCGCACCCGGGCCGACGCGGAGCGCTGGATCGCGTGGAACGAGGAGAACTACGCGACGCACGGCTTCGGGCTCTGGGTGGTGGAGACCCACGACGGCCGCTTCGTGGGCGACTGCGGACTGACCCTGCAGGAGATCGAGGGTGACTGGCACGTCGAGGTCGGCTACCACGTGCACCTGCACCTGCGTGGCCAGGGCCTGGCCTCCGAGGCGGCCGCAGCGGTCCGCCGCGCGGCGTCCGACGCCGCGATCGCGCACCTCGTGGCGATCATCCGGCCCGAGAACCTGCCGTCGCAGCGGGTGGCGCAGAAGATCGGGTTGCGGCTCGAACGCCAGGTCTTCAAGGCAGGCGGGGACGCGCTCGTCTTCGGCGCCGACCTGCTGCACGTCGTGCCCGCCGCTCCCGACCGACTCGCGGAGTGGCGGGAGGTCCACAACGAGATCATCCCGACCGCACCCCTGAGCGAGGACGAGGTGGCCGAGCGCGCCGCTCGGAACCAGCTGACGGTGGCGTACGTCGGCGACACCGTGGTCGGCTGCGCGACGCTGCGTCCCCCGGTGGGGGAGTCGGGGACGGCGACGGTGATCGTGCGGGTCCGCGCGCCCTTCCGCCGCCGCGGACACGGCACGGCGTACCTCGACCACGTGCTCGCGGACGCCCGGGCGCTGTCGCCCGGCCGGATCGAGACGGTCGTGCTGGAGTCGAACGCGGACGGGCTGCGGTTCGCCGAGGCGCGTGGGTTCGTCGAGCACGACCGCTATCTCCTCGACGGCGACACGATCCCCTTCATCGATCTGCACCTCGTGGAGTGAGGTCGGGTGCCCGAGAACGACCCCTAGACCGTTCTCAGGCACACGACCCGATGCATGACACGATGACCTGGTGACCAGCCCGCCGGAGGAGCAGCGCCTGCGCGACCTCGCGCTGCTGCGTCGGGTCCGCGACCGGATCGACCGCGAGTACGCCCAGCCCCTGGACGTCGAGGCCCTGGCTCGCGGCGTGCACATGTCGGCCGGGCACCTGAGCCGGGAGTTCAAGCGGGCGTACGGCGAGCCGCCGTACTCCTACCTGATGACGCGCCGGATCGAGCGGGCGATGGCGCTGTTGCGGCGCGGTGACCTCGGTGTCACCGACGTCTGCTTCGAGGTCGGCTGCTCCTCGCTGGGGACGTTCAGCACGCGGTTCGCCGAGCTGGTCGGGGTCTCGCCGAGCGTCTACCGCGAGCAGATGGCGGGCGGGTCCGCCGAGACGCCGTCCTGCATCACCAAGCAGGTCACCAGGCCGATCAGGAATCGAGAAGCACCTGCGTCCGGCCGCCCCTAGCGTGACGGTCATGGACATCACCATTCAGGCCAGCTTCCTCGCCCACACCGATCCGGAGGCGTCGCTCGCCTTCTACCGCGACGCCCTCGGCTTCGAGGTGCGACTCGACGTCGGGCAGGGGACGATGCGCTGGCTCACGGTCGGCCCGCCGAACCAGCCGGACACCAACATCGTGCTCACCCCGCCGGCCGTCGACCCCGGGATCACCGACGACGAGCGGCGCACCATCACCGAGATGATGGCCAAGGGCACCTACGGCGTGCTCCTGCTGGCCTCCGACGACGTGGACGCGGCGTTCGAGGAGGTCGCCGGCCGCGACGTCGACGTCGTCCAGGAGCCGACCGACCAGCCCTACGGGATCCGCGACTGTGCCTTCCGCGACCCCGCGGGCAACCTGGTCCGCATCCAGCAGCGGCCCTGAGCCGACTCCCCACCTACCGCCATGTGCCATCCCGGGCTCGATCCGGCGGTGAGGTGCGCGGCCACCACCGGCCCGCGCCTCACCACCACCCTCACCCGACAAGGAGCTGTCATGCCTTCGATCGACCACGTCATCCTCGACGTACCGGACACCACCGCCGCCGAGGCCTTCTACAAGTCCGCGTTCGAGCTCGGTGACGCCGTCCGCGTGCGCGAGTCGCAGGAGCCCGCCAGCGGGTTCCGTGGCTTCACCCTCTCGCTGGTCGTGTCCCAGCCCGCCGACGTCGACGCCCTGGTCGACGCGGCCTGCGAGGCGGGTGCCACCAGCCTGAAGCCCGCGGCGAAGAGCTTCTGGGGCTACGGCGGCGTCGTCCAGGCCCCGGACGGTGCGATCTGGAAGGTCGCGACCTCGAACAAGAAGAACAGCGGTCCGGCGACCAAGGTGGCGGAGCAGGTCGTCCTGTTGCTGGGCGTCGAGGACGTCAAGGCGACCAAGGCGTTCTACGCGGAGCGTGGGCTGGCGGTCGGGAAGAGCTTCGGCGGGAAGTACGTCGAGTTCGACCTCCCCGGATCGGCCCTGACGCTCGCGCTCTACAAGCGGCCGGCCCTGGCCAAGGATGCCGGCGTCCCGGCCGAGGGCCAGGGCTCGCACCGGATCAGGGTCGCGGGCGAGACGGGTCCCCTCACCGACCCGGACGGATTCGTCTGGGTGGCCACGTCGGTAGCGTGACCTCCACGGCCAGCCGCCCGACCGCCGAGAGACGGAGACCATGAGCCCGAGCCCGAGGAAGACCGCACCATCGCGGGATGCGCGTCCGGCCGACGTCCACGACCTGATCCGGGTAACGGGCGCCCGGGTGAACAACCTCCAGGACATCAGCGTCGAGATCCCGAAGCGTCGACTGACGGTGTTCACCGGCGTCTCGGGCTCGGGCAAGAGCTCCTTGGTCTTCGCGACGATCGCGGCGGAGTCGCAGCGGATGATCAACGAGACCTACAGCGCGTTCGTCCAGGGCTTCATGCCGAACCTGGCCCGGCCGGACGTCGACGTCCTCGAAGGGCTGACGACCGCGATCATCGTCGACCAGGAGCCGATGGGAGCCAACCCGCGGTCGACGGTCGGAACGGCGACCGACGCCCACGCGATGCTGCGGATCCTGTTCAGTCGGCTGGGCGACCCGTACGTCGGTCCGCCGACGGCGTACTCGTTCAACGTGCCGACCCGGGTGGCGAGCGGCGTGCTGACCACGGAGAAGGCCGGTGGCCGCGTCGAGAAGAACACCGTGCGCAAGCAGGTCTACCTGGGCGGCATGTGCCCGCGCTGCGAAGGGATGGGATCGGTCTCCGACTTCGACCTGACCGCGTTGTACGACGAGGAGAAGTCCCTCGCGGAGGGGGCCCTGACCGTCCCGGGATACTCCATGGAGGGCTGGTACGGCCGGCTGTTCGCCGGCATGGGGCTCCCGATGGACAAGCCGATCGCGTCGTTCACCAAGAAGCAGCTCGAGACGATGCTGTACGCAGAGCCGACCAAGATCAAGGTCGAGGGCGTCAACCTGACCTTCGAGGGCGTCATCCCGAAGATCCAGAAGTCGATGCTCTCCAAGGACGTCGAGGCGATGCAGCCTCACGTACGCCGTTTCGTCGAACGCGCGATCACCTTCCAGACCTGTCCCGAGTGCGACGGCACGCGGCTCAGCAAGGACGCGCGGTCGTCGAAGATCAAGGGCAAGAGCATCGCCGACCTCTGCAGCATGCAGATCAGCGACCTCGCCGAGTGGGTCGGCGCTCTGAAGGAGCCGTCCGTCGCTCCCTTGCTGGCCGGGCTGAGCCACCTGCTCGAGGCGTTCACGGAGATCGGTCTGGGCTACCTCTCCCTCGACCGGCCGGCGGGCACGCTGTCCGGGGGAGAGGCCCAGCGCACCAAGATGATCCGCCATCTCGGCTCCTCGCTCACCGACGTCACCTACGTCTTCGACGAGCCGACGATCGGCCTCCACCCGCACGACATCGAGCGGATGAACGAGCTCCTCCTCCAGCTCCGCGACAAGGGGAACACCGTCCTCGTCGTCGAGCACAAGCCCGAGACGATCGTGATCGGCGACCACGTCGTCGACCTCGGTCCCGGCGCCGGCGCGTCCGGCGGAGCGGTCTGCTTCGAGGGCAGTGTGGAAGGGCTGCGGGCGAGTGGCACGACGACCGGTCGCCACCTCGACGACCGCGCGAAGCTCAAGGATTCCGTGCGTACGCCGTCAACCGCGCTGGAGGTCCGGAAGGCGTCGACCCACAACCTCAAGACCGTGGACGTCGACGTGCCGCTCGGCGTGCTGACCGTGGTGACCGGGGTGGCCGGCTCCGGCAAGAGCTCACTGGTGCACGGCTCGCTCGATCACCGCGACGGCGTGGTCGTGATCGACCAGCGGGCGATCAAGGGGTCGCGCAGGAGCAACCCGGCGACGTACACCGGGGTGCTGGAGCCGATCCGCAAGGCGTTCGCGAAGGCGAACGGGGTGAAGCCCGCCCTGTTCAGCTCCAACTCCGAGGGCGCCTGCCCGAGCTGCAACGGAGCGGGTGTCATCTACACCGAGCTCGGCGTGATGGCGACCGTCGAGTCCACCTGTGAGGAGTGCGAGGGCAGGAGGTTCCAGGCGTCGGTGCTGGAGTACACCCTCGGCGGGAAGAACATCGCCGAGGTGCTGGCGATGTCGGTCGCGGACGCGAAGGCGTTCGTCGCCGAGGGTGACGCCAGGACCCCGGCCGCGCACACCATCCTCGACCGGCTCGACGACGTCGGGCTCGGCTACCTCGCGCTCGGTCAGCCGTTGACGACGTTGTCCGGGGGCGAGCGGCAGCGGATCAAGCTGGCCAACCAGATGGGGGACAAGGGCGAGGTCTACGTCCTCGACGAGCCCACCACCGGGCTGCACCTCGCCGACGTCGCCCAGCTGCTGGGTCTGCTGGACCGGATCGTCGACTCCGGCAAGTCGGTGATCGTGATCGAGCACCACCAGGCCGTGATGGCGCACGCCGACTGGATCATCGACCTCGGGCCGGGCGCCGGCCACGACGGCGGGCGGGTCGTCTTCGAGGGAACGCCGGCCGACCTGGTCGCCGACCGGTCCACGCTCACCGGTCAGCACCTCGCGGCGTACGTCGGAGGGTGAGTCCCGGCCGGCGGTGTGTCGATCGAGCCGTGCTGTCGGGTTTCGGGCTCCCGAGCCGTCAGAAGGGCATGAACATCCAGCTCACCGACGAAGAGTCGCGCAACGTGGCGGCGTACCGACGCTTTCATGACGCGGTCATGAGCCGTGACGAGACCGTCATCGGCGCCGCGATCGACGACCTGGTCGCGTCCGACGCGACGATCGCCACACCGTTCCCGACCGAGGCTGCTGCACCCGAGACCTTGAAACGGCTGTGGGCGATGCTGCTGCACGCGTTCCCGGACCTGGACATCCGGATCGACCAGGTGATCGCGAAGGGCGACGTGGTCGTCATCCGCGACGTCGTCACCGGGACCAACCTCGGCGACTACCAGGGCCGGGCACCGACCGGTCGCCGGATCTCCTACGACGAGATCTTCGTGCTGCGGTTCCTCGACGGGCAGATCGTGCAGACCTGGGGAGTCGTCGACACCCTGGCCCAGCTGCGGCAGCTGGGCGTCATCGCCGCCTAGGCGTCACGGCATCTGTGGTGGCTTATGTGTCGGGCCGACCGATGCGTCGGACCCAATCTAGGGACTTCTCTCGATGTCCTGGACTACCTCAGACGCCGATTCTGAGGTAGTCCACGACATCAGAGTGAGGGAGTCCGCCGCCGTGCCGACGTACCCGTGCCAGGAGCAGCCGGAGCTGTTCTTCGCCATCCATGGTCGGGCGCTCGACCTGGCCAAGCAGCTGTGCGCCGTCTGCCCGGTCCGGGAGCAGTGCCTGTCCGACGCCCTCCAGCGTGGCGAGCCGCACGGAGTGTGGGGCGGGCAGATCCTGGTCGAGGGCGAGATCGTCGCGACCAAGCGCGGACCAGGCCGCCCCCGCCGGGCGGCCTGACGCACGGCTCTGCGCTCGTCACCCCCGCAGCACGCCGTTCAGCCGGGCGGCCTGTCGGGTCAGGTGGTCGCGCTCGGCGAGGTTGGTGGCGGCGCGGGCCGCGTCGCCGTACAGCCTGGCCGCGAGGGCGAGGTCGCCGGCCCGCTCCCGGAGGTAGGCCTCGACGGCCGAGTGCCGGGGGACCGTCCGATCCACCTGCTCGAGCGCGGCCAGACCTGCCTGCGCACCGTCGGCCTCGCCCACGGCGACAGCGCGGTTCAGTCGGACGACCGGGCTGTCGGCGAGCCGGTCGAGCTCGTCGTACCACTCGACGATCTGCACCCAGTCGGTCTCGCCCACCGTGGGCGCGTCGGCGTGCAGCGCGGCGATCGCGGCCTGCACCTGGAACTCGCCGAGCCGGTCGCGCGCCAGCGCAGCCTGCAGGATCGCCACGCCCTCCGCGATCAGCTCGGTGTCCCACTGCGACCGGTCCTGCTCTGCCAGCGGGACGAGGGCGCCGGCGGGTGTCGTCCGCGCGGAGCGGCGTGCGTGGTGCAGCAGCATCAGGGCGAGCAGCCCGGTCACCTCCTCGTGATCGGTCATCGCGCTCACCTGACGGGTCAGCCGGATGGCCTCCTGGGCGAGGTCGACCTCGCCGCTGTAGCCCTCGTTGAAGATCAGGTAGAGAACCTGCAGGACCATGGCCACGTCTCCGACCTCGTCGAAGCCCACGTCGGACACGGTGCGCTTGGCGCGGCTGATGCGCTGAGCCATGGTCGCCTCCGGGACGAGGTACGCCTCGGCGATCTGGCGCGTCGTCAGACCTCCCACGGCCCGCAGCGTGAGCGCCACCGCGGAGGCCGGCGTGAGGGAGGGGTGCGCACACAGGAAGCAGAGCTGCAGGGTGTCGGCCGCGTCCTCGGTCGGGCCCGGCGGTGGCTCGGCCGCGACCCGCGCCTCCCGGGCGACCCGAGAGCTCTCCGACCGGGTCGCGTCCAGGAACTTGCGCCAGGCGACCGTGATCAACCAGCCCTTCGGATCCGTCGGCGGGTCGCTCGGCCAGGTGTCCAGTGCCCGCAGCAGTGCCTCCTGCACGGCGTCCTCGGCCCTCGCGAAGTCCGCTCCGCGACGGACGAGGACACCGGTGACCGCGGGGATCAGCTCCCGAAGCAGGGTCTCGTTCACTCGACGATCGTGCACGGGGAGCCGTAGAACGGACGCACCTCCAGCCACTCGAAGATGGGCTCGCCGCCCGGGCCCGGTGCGGCGGAGTAGGCGCCCGCCACCTCGACGGCTCGCTCGTAGGACTCCACGTCGATGATCATCCAGCCGGCGATCAGGTCCTTGGTCTCCGCGAACGGACCGTCGGTGACCGGCGGCTTCCCCTCGCCGCCGAAGCGGACGAAGGTGCCCTCGGGGGACAACGCCTGGTGGCTGACGAACTCACCCGTCTCCTCCAACCTGGTCGCGAAGTCGTGCATCCACTGGACGTGCGCGTCGACCTCGGCCGGCGTCCACCGGTCCATCGGGTCGATGTCCACGACGGGTGCCGGATTTCCGCGGTAGTGCTTGAGCACCAGGTACTTCGCCATCTCTGACTCCTTCGGTACGACGCGACCATTCTGGCCGCGTGCACACCGGGGACGACGCCGGGCCGGCTTTCTCGACATCGCTCCACTTCGGGACCGCTCCACTTCGCGATAACCGGCACCGCTCGGCCTCGGCGGTGGACCGGCGATGAGCGGTCAAATCGATTGCCCGGCTGTGCTTCCTTCCGCCAGGTTGGCCAGATGACTTGGCAGATCGACGTCGGCGCAAGTGAGCTGCTCGAAGATCGCCTGACTGATCGACTCGTAGCGCACAACCAGGCTGCCTCGGACGCGATTCGTCGTCGTTTCGAGCGAGACAACCTGCGGGCTCAAGCGGTGCAGGCATACGCCGTAGACGAGGGAGGTCAGCTTCTCGGCGGGTGTTCCGGTAGCACCGTGAACGTATGGCGCTGGTTGACCATAGACACGATGTGGGTGGACCCCAGCCGACGCAGACAAGGCTTGGGACGTGAACTGCTCACCGCAGTCGAGGACCAAGCCCGTGGACGCGAGTGTCGGTGGGCCAAGCTCAACACCTGGGAGTTTCAAGCACCCGAGTTCTACGAGCGGCTCGGATACGCCGTCTACGGACGTGAGATCGACTATCCACCAGGTCACACCAACTTCTTGATGCGCAAGGACTTGTTTGCGTAACGAACGCCCGCTCATGCCGAGGAGGACTGCGCACCAGGCGACCGCGCGACCCTTGAGGGTGCCACTCGACGATGTGGGTCCCACCCGGCTGGGCATATCGCCGATAACTGACATTATGTCAATCCGAAGCGGGAGGAGCCCGGATCCCTTTCCCCCGTGGCCCGGACGGCTCCACGTTCGAGAACGCTTCTCGCCTCACCTGAACGACGGCGACAGAGCGTCGCTGAGTGCTCGCACCGCGTCGTCCGGGAGGTCCAGGACGACGGTGTGATAGCTCTCGATCAGCTCCATCACGCCGTCCCGGGGCCCGGACCGCCAGGCTTCGCTGCCGTAGAACGCCTCCTCGAGCCGGTCCCGATCGGCACGAGAGGCAAAGCTGCGGATCAGGACGGCGTGCTCTCCCTCGTCTTCGTCCAGCGACGGTTCCAGGGCCACCACGTCGATGCCGACCTCGCTCAGCATCGGCAGGACGGCACGCATCCGCACGACCAGGTCGTCGAGACGACCTGGGACAGCGCGATAGGTCCGGATCTCCAGGATCATCAGGTCATCCTGCCCCGAGCCGTCTCGGACCGCGGTCCGGTTGGGCCGAGCCTGCGACGTACAGTGGACGGAGTCAACCAATTCGTCCCCTCGGGAGTCCTCATGAGGCTGCGCAACGTCCCCACCCGCCTGGCCACCGGCGCCTACATCCTCCACACCGGGTGGGAGAAGTGGCACGCGGACGAAGACCGGGCGGCGGCCGTGCACGGGACGGCCGCGTCCGCGTTCCCGGTGCTGAACTCGATGAAGTCGACCGACTTCCTCACGACGCTGTCCGTCGGCGAGCTGGCGCTGGGCGCCGCCCTGCTGACGCCGTTCGTCCCGGCCGCGCTCGCCGGAGCGGCCCTGACCGGCTTCTCCGGGGCCTTGGTCACGATGTACCTGCGCACGGACGGCCTGCACAAGCCCGGCAGCGTCTGGCCGACGCCGCAGGGCATCGGGGTGTCCAAGGACGTCTGGATGCTCGGCATCGGCCTCGGACTGATGGCCGACGGGCTCCGCCGCGGTCGCGACGACTGACCCGGCCCCTACCAGATCGCCACTGCGGTCAGCTGGGGTGGCTGTCCTCCCCCGTCGTTCCGACACGCCGGGTTTGCATGACGGACGGATGGCAGGAATGGTGGATCGGGTCCTGCCAGCAATCGACGAAGGAGAGCACCTTGCTCACCCTCACGGAGAACGCCAGCACGATCGTCAAGGACATCGCCGCCCAGCAGGGTGACGCCGAGTCCACGGGGCTGCGGATCAGCAGCGAGGACCCTCAGCAGGGCCTCATGGTGACCGCGACCCAGCAGCCGCATCCGGGTGACCGGACGATCGAGGCGCACGGCGCCGTCGTGTACCTCGATCCCCCGGCCTCCGCCCAGCTCGAGGACCAGGTCCTCGACGCGTCGGTGGACGAGGCCGGCCGCGTGCAGTTCGCGCTCGCGCCCCAGGCGTGACCCTGGGATGACCGGATAGTACGGATCAATCGGCACGCGATCCTCGCGGTCGCAGCGGCCGATTGATCCGTACTATCGCCTTGTCAGCCGAGCCCGACCAGCTCGCGCCCGCGGTCGAGCACGTCGTAGCGGAACGCCGCCCAGATCACGAACCCGGCCCCGACCAGGCCGAGCACCGTCACCACGGTCGTGCGCACCGGCTTCGTCCGCGCCTGCTTCCAGGCCTCGGCGCCGCGGGCGCTGATCGGCTTCATCAGCCGCCGGGCGAACTCGAACTCCAGCGACCACAACCACACCCCGAGCAGGATCGGCGGGATCGTCAGCGGCCCGGGCAGCACGATCAGGACCAGCCCGATGATGATCAGCAGCAGCCCGGCGACGAACAGGGCGAGGCGTCGCAGGGTGCGGGACATGCGCGGTCGGGTCAGCCGAGCGCGGCGGTGGCGGCGTCGTAGTCGGGCTCGGTGCCGATGTCGGGCACGAGCTGGGTGTGGAGCACCGAGCCGTCGGCGTCGACCACGACGACCGAGCGCGCCAGCAGACCCCGCATCGGGCCGTCGCCCAGGGTCACGCCGAAGTCGGTGCCGAAGCTCGAGCGGAACGCCGACCCGGTGACCACGCCCTCGATCCCCTCGACGCCGCAGAACCGACGCATCGCGAACGGCAGGTCGACCGAGACGCACACGACGACGGTGTTCTCCAGCGACGCGGCCAGCTCGTTGAAGCGGCGTACCGACGCCGCACAGGTCGCCGTGTCGAGGCTCGGGAAGATGTTGAGCACCACGCGGGAGCCCGAGAAGCTGTCGGACGCGACGTCGGTGAGGTCGCTGTCGGTCAGGGTGTACGACGGAGCCTTGTCGCCGACCGTCGGCAGGTCGCCGACCGTGTGGACCGGGGCGCCCCGGAGCGAAGTGGTAGCCATGGTGCCTGTCTAGCAGGTCGATCCAGGGCCCCGGCGGCCGGTCGGTCACCGGCTCTCTCCTATCCTCGACGCCGTGGTGATGCCCGTGTTCAAGCCCGTGCTCAGGCGTTGTGCCGTGCCCGTGGCGGCCGTCCTCCTGCTCCCGATGCTCGCCGCGTGCGGCGGAGGCTCGAGCTCCACCGCCGCGGACGCCGGCGCTCAGTCACCGAGTCAGAGCCAGAGCGGCTCCACGAGCAACGTCTCGTGCGACTACAAGGACGACCCCCAGGGCTCGACCGGCAACGTCGACAAGCCGCCCGCGAGCCCCGACGTCCAGGGGAAGGTGACCGTCACGATGACCACGTCGATGGGCACCCTCGACGCCACCCTGGACGCCGACTCCGCGCCGTGCACGGTCAACTCGTTCGTCTCCCTGGCCAAGCAGGGCTTCTTCGACAAGACGCCCTGCCACCGGCTGACGGTGGCGCCCTCCACGATCTTCGTCCTCCAGTGCGGCGATCCCACAGGCACGGGCACCGGCGGCCCCGGCTACACGGTCCCCGACGAGCTCTCGGGCAAGGAGACGTACGGACCAGGGACCCTCGCGATGGCCAACACCGGCCAGCCGGACACCGGCGGCTCGCAGTTCTTCATCGTCTACCAGGCGACTCCCCTGCCGCCGCAGTACACCGTGTTCGGCCAGCTCGACGCCGCGGGCGTCCGCGACGTGCAGAAGCTCGCCCAGAAGGGCACCGACAACGCCTACGGCCAGGGCGACGGGCACCCGAAGGAGCCGGTCACGATCGACGGGGTCAGCGTCGGCTGACCGGGTTGCCGCCGCTGACAGTCAGGACTGGTGGTACTCGATCGTCGTCCCGAGCTGCAGCGTGCGCCCGACCGTGCAGAGCCGGTCGCCCGTCTGCTGCAGCGCCCGCGGGAGCACGGCGCGAGCCGCGTCGCCGGCCTCGCCCTGGGGGAACCGGATCGCCACCGTGACCGACAGGTCGACCAGGTGCGATCCCCCGTCGTCACGCACCTTGTTACCCTCGACGTGGACGTCGAACGCCTCGGGCCGGGCCCGCTTGCCGGTGATCAGACCGACGTCGATCGCCGTACAGCCGGCGAGGGCCGCGAGCATCAGCTCCACCGGGGTGAAGTCCGGGTCGTCCCCTGACCCCACCGGCAGCACTCCCCCACGTGCGTTGACCGCCTTGTACCGACCCTCACCGATCTGCGTCAGGTCCAGCTGCCGCAGGGTCTCGTCACTCATGCCGCCACGCTAGCCGCGGCCCGTGATGTCGCGCGCCGGCCTGACCCCGGTGTCGTCGCTCGGTCAGCCGCGACGCGGCCGACGGGTACGGCGCTCGGCCCGCGCCTCTCGTCGGACCGACCGGGCGGCTCGCAGATGGTCGCGGTCCCGATCGGACAGGACCCGGCCCTCCAGGAGTCCACCCATCAGGTACATCTGCGTGTTCATCGTCGATCACCCTCTCGGCCCGGAGTGGGCCTCGTCGCTCGTGCGCTGATGTCATGGTCAATCATGCGAACATGACTCTTACATTCTACGCCTGTTGAAGGCCTGATCACGCATCGCGACATGTGCGACGCGCGTGACGTCGGACACCCGGCGGCGCTCGTCAATGCTCCGTTCCGACCATGGCCGACCAGGGGGTGGGAGCGGCACATTGGGGGTCGCTGTCTCGGGACCCCTCACCCGCGCACGCACACCGGGAGGACTCGTGAAGCGGACCCCCTCAGCCCTCGGCCTCGTCCTGGCCACGTCCCTGCTCACGGTCGTGGGCACGCTCTCCGGCATCGCAGCCGGGGCGGCCGCCGACGGCCCTCCACCGGCGGCACATGCGGCCGCCCGCGGCGGTCCCGGGAAGTGGACCAAGGTGTCCTCCGGCACCGTCGGGATCATCTCGGTGCCCAGCCTCGCCCGGACCAGCGACGGGATGCTGCACCTCGTCTACACCAACAACGACGGAACCCTGATCCGGCACAGTGCCATCCGCAGCAACGGGTCGGTCGCCGCCCAGAACAACGTGCTGACGTCGGCCTGGTCGCAGACCGACTACGCGCCCGTCGTGCTGGGTCAGCACGGGAGCAACCTCCGGGTGGTGTTCGGTGGGATCCGGACCCTGTCACCTGGGTTCTGGTCCGACGGGCGCATGTACACCGCGACCAGCGGCAACGGCGGCTCCAGCTGGGCCCTGCCCGCCGAGGCCGTCGGGGTCAGCCACTCCGCGTACGGCTCGTACGGGACCGGCGCCACGACCCTGGCCGACGGCACGCCGATCGCGGACTACCCGTTGAACAGCGATCTCACCTGGCACGTCGGCACCGGCGCCGACGCCGACCACGTCCACACAGCGCCGGGGTGCTGCGTCTACTACTCGACCCTGGTCCGCGACGGGGGCAACGTGTGGATGGCGTGGTACGGCAACGGGAGCAGCAACGCCTCCAACGGCGTGTTCGCGATGCGGATCTACCCGACCGCCGGGCCGGTGCTCAAGGCACCTGGGTCCAGCAAGCTGTCGCTCGGCAGTCCGGCGTCGATCCCGACCGGACGCATCGCCTTGGCGGCACGGGCCGGCGGTGGCGTGTACGCGGCGTACTGCGTCGGCTACCCGTCGTGCACCAGCGTGCGGCTCTGGAAGGTCGGCACCAGCAAGACCAAGGACGTCCCGCACAGCAAGTTCGCCACGACCATCTCGCTCTCGTCGGGGCCCGGAGGCCGCCTCTGGGTCGCTTGGGCCGACAACCTGCCGAAGGTGCGCGCGGTGCGCACCGGCACGGACGGGCTCGCGATGGGCGCCGTGCGTACGGCCGGGCTGCCGAAGGGCAAGAACGCGGCCTACTCCTTGGCCATCGACGGCAGTCGCGGCCGCGGCGACATCGTGGTGAACGTCGGCGACGGGATGTGGCACACGCAGGTCCTGGCCGGTCTCACGGTCTCGGCCGGCCCGCACGCGTGGCGCCACGGGACCCGCCAGAAGGTCGTCTTCAAGGTGACCGACGCGCACGCCGCGGTGAAGGGCGCCCAGGTCAAGGTCGGCAGCCTGCATTGCACCACCAACCGCAAGGGCAGCTGCTCGATCACCTTCCCCGCGTCGTACGGCAAGGGGAAGCACACGGCGAAGGCCACCAAGAACGGGTACGCCGCGGCCACCACGGGTCTCCGGGTGCGCTGACCACCGGAGCGAACCGACGACGGCCGCGTCCTCGGGCGAGGACGCGGCCGTCGCGCAGCCGGTCAGTGACCTGTGCTCAGGAGATGTGCACCTTGACCGAGGCGTGCCCCTCGATGACCTCGTGCTGGGCCCGGGTCATCGTGCTGCTGGACACGTTCTGCTTCCCGCCGAAGGCGGAGAACGAGATCTGAGCCTGGTCGTTGCGCTGCATGTGGTCGACCAGCCTCTTCACCCCGGACAGCTGGTGCGGCAGCGACCGTTCGAACGGGTAGCTCTCCGCCTGGAAGGCGTCGAGGGTGCCGCGCATTCCGGCGGCCTTCTTCGGAACCGCGACGCTGAACTTCTTGCCCTTCGTCCCGTCGTTGAAGACCAACCGCAACCTCATGGCGTGCCCCGCCGTGACCTGGGCCGGCTTGCCCTTGCCCACCGTCCGCCAGTGCCCGCCGCGCAGCTGCTGCATACCCGCGATCTTCAGGGTCGACGTGTCGTCGGTGACCGCGGAGTGGACGTCGACATGGTCGACCGTGACACCGGCGATGTTCGTCAGGAGGTAGACCAGGTCCGGCAGGTCCCAGCCCGCGCCGTCGGAGATGTCGTACACGCTGGTGTAGCGGTTGTCCCCGGAGAAGTGGAAGGGGCCGGCGGCCGTGTGGCCGTCGACGGTCCACGACTGCTCCTCCGAGCCGGGCTGGTAGGCGTCCAGGACGGCCTGGTGGTTGGCGATGCCCTCGTAGTAGGTCGTCGCCGCCGCTGCCTGCTGCTGCTGCACGTCCGACGTACCGGTCCGGCTCCGCGTCGTCCCGCCGTCGGGCGTGTAGCTGAGCGTCGAGGTGATCGGCAGGGGCGGCGGCGTGACCCCGAGCGGTCCCGAGATCCCGGTCATCCGGTCCTGGTCGATCGTTCCGACCACGTCGCCGATGTTGGCGACCTTGAACGACGCGCCGGTCGGGTCACCCTGGATGTACAAGGCATCGGCACCCGCGAGCCCATAGGTCGTCGGGCCGACGAAGTTCATCGGGTGCCCGAACCCGACGACCCGGTCACCGCAGACCGACGTGATCGTGCCGAGCCCGGCCTGGACGATGTCGCCGGTCGACATCGTCGCGACCAGGTTGCCGCCCGCCACCAGGTCGTCGGCGGTGATGCTGCCGGAAGAGGTCCGGCCGGCGGCCGAGACGCCCTGCGGGAGGTAGGCCCGTCCGTGGTTGCCGTGCGACGTGTCGAGGGTGCGCTGCGTGAGTCCGGACACCAGTCGCGGCGTGGCGACCTCGGTGAAGCCGCGCGACGCCTGCTGGACCGTCACCGAGGTGGCCCTGGCGATGGCGCGGGCCGCGGACGCCGGGACCTTCAGGGTGGCCGGCGCGGGCTGTCCGGCGTACGTCTGCATGGCGGCCCACGGCGTGATCCCCGCGACCTGGGTCTCGCCGTACGAGAGCGTGTAGGCGACGGCCCCGATCAGCTCGCCGGTCGCCTGGTCGTAGACGGGCGAGCCGGACATGCCCTCCCAGATCCCGTTGGCCGCGATCTCCGGCGAGGAGAGCGTGGCCATCACCATGTCGACGCCCGGCTCGATGCCGTCGTGGAGAACGCCGATGATGCTGCCGCTGAAGTCCCCGGGAGTCGTTCTCTGGGTGACGGTGAGGCCGGTGACGGTCTGGCCGGACGTGAGGTCGGCGACCGGGAAGGCCGTGTCGCAGGTGCCGGTGGCGGCTTGCGACGGCGTGGCCAACGCGGCCGTCCCGGCGAGGCACAACCCTGCCGTCACGGCGGCCGAGACGGCCATCCTGGCCCGAGTGCGTGTGTTCATCGGATTCCTCTCATGGACGCCTACCCCCGTGGTCGACGTGTTGCTCGAAGGGACGCGGTCCTGAGGGGATTGGTTGCGGACGGCGGCGAATGTCCACCTGCAGACGGACCTAGGCTGGGGGCGTGACAGACCTCGAGCGCCGGATCGGTCCGACCGCGCGCGTGCGCGTGACCGAGTCGGTGTCCGACGGCGACCTCGAGCGCGAGGACCACGTCGTCGCCGAGGAGCCGCTCGAGATCCGGATCGCGTGGCCCGGCGCCGACGCCCGCCGGGCGTGGGTGACGATGCGGACGCCGGGGCACGACTTCGAGCTCGCTGCCGGCTGGGCGTTCCACGAGGGGATCGTGGGCGCGGGCGCGCTGGCCGAGGTCGCCTACTGCACCGACGAGGAGCTCACTGCCGAGCAGGAGTTCAACGTCGTCACGCTGCGGGCGAGCGGTCCGGTCGACCTGGCTCACCGGCACGACGCCCTCTCGGCCGGCTCGTCCGCGTGCGGGGTGTGCGGCAAGGACAGCATCGGTGCGGCCCTGGAGACCGTCCGCGGCGCACGGTGGGAGGGGCCGCCGCCGCGACCGGACGTCGTACGCCGACTGCCGGCGCTCCTGCGGGAGGAGCAGTCGGTGTTCACCCGGACCGGGGGCGTGCACGCCGCCGGGCTGTTCACCGCCGACGGTGACCGGCACGTCGTACGCGAGGACGTCGGACGGCACAACGCAGTCGACAAGGTGTCCGGCGCCCGGCTCCTGGCCGGGGAGCCGGTCGCCGACGCCTACCTCGTGGTCAGCGGCCGGGCCGGGTTCGAGCTCGTCCAGAAGGCCGTGGCCGCCGGGGTGGGGAGCCTGGTCGCCGTCGGCGCCCCAACGTCGCTGTCGGTGCACCTGGCGCGTGAGGCCGGCCTGGGTCTGTTCGGCTTCACCCAGGACCGCCGCACCGTCCGCTACGCCTAGCTCGCCGAGTCGTCCTAGGACGACTCGGCGTGATCTGCACGCCACTTGGCGCCGAGTCAGCGTGGGAACGACGTGCTGTCGGCGCTCGAACCTAGGTTCAGGGTGTGCGGATCCTCCACACCTCCGACTGGCACCTGGGACGCTCGTTCCACCGTGTCGGCATGCTCGAGCACCAGGCGGCCTTCGTCGACCACCTGCTCGAGGTCGTGGCGTCGGAGCAGGTCGATCTCGTGGTCGTCGCCGGTGACGTCTACGACCGTGCACTCCCCCACGTCGACGCCGTCCGACTGGCCGACGAGACCCTCGCCCGACTCGCTTCGTCGCGCGCCCGGGTCGTGATCACGTCGGGCAACCACGACTCGGCCCAGCGCCTCGGCTTCGGCGCGCGGCTGATCGACGCCGCCGGCATCCACCTCCGCACCGACGCCTCCTCGGTCGGGACCCCGATCCTGCTGGCCGACGACCACGGCCCGGTCGCCGTGCACGGCATCCCCTACCTCGACCCCCGAGCCCTGCACGAGCCGTGGCGGCTGCCGGCCCGCACCCACGAAGCGGCGCTGACCGAGGCGATGCGGCGGGTCCGCGCCGATCTCGCCGCCCGGCCGGTCCGCTCGGTCGTGGTCGCGCACGCGTTCGTCGCCGGCGGCCTGCCCAGCGACTCCGAGCGCGACATCAGCGTGGGCGGGGTCTCGGTCGTCTCGAGCATGCTCTTCGACGGCATCTCCTACACCGCGCTCGGTCACCTCCACGGTCGGGCGACCCTCGGCGAGACCCTTCGCTACAGCGGGTCGCCGCTCGCCTACTCGTTCTCCGAGGCGCGTCAGACCAAGGGCAGCTGGCTGGTCGACCTCGGGCCCGAGGGAGTCACCGCCACGACGTTCGTCGAGGCTCCGGTCCCGCGGCCGCTGACCACCGTCACCGGCGAGCTCCAGGCGCTGCTCACCGACCCCACGCTCTCGTCGGCCGAGGACCACTGGCTCCAGGCCACCCTCACCGACCGCGTCCGGCCCGAGCGGCCGATGGAGCGGTTGCGAGCACGGTTCCCGCATGCCCTGGTGCTGTCCTTCGCGCCCGCCGGCGAGCCCGTGCCGTCGGTGGTCGCGGCGACGACGCGCGGGCGGAGCGACCACCAGGTGACGCTCGACTTCGTCGAGGCCATGCGTGGCGCCCCGGCGGCCGACGACGAGTCGGCGCTGCTGCTCCAGGCCTGCGACGCGTGCGCCGACGACCCCGACGCCGACATGCTGCTCTCGTCACCTGCGAGCGGCTGATGCGCCTGCACCACCTTTCCGTCACCGCGTTCGGGCCGTTCGTCGACACCGCGGACGTCGACTTCGAGGCCCTGTCCGACGCGGGCCTCTTCCTGCTCTCCGGCGCGACCGGCGCGGGCAAGTCGAGCGTGCTCGACGCCGTGTGCTTCGCGCTCTACGGCGCGGTGCCCGGCGACCGCCAGCACGCCGGACGGCTGCGCTCCGACCAGGCTCCGCCGGGGCTCGCCCCGGCGGTGACCCTCGAGGTGAGCCTGTCCGGGCGGCGGTTCCGCCTCGACCGCTCGCCCGCCTGGGAGCGCCCCAAGAAGCGCGGCACCGGGATGACCCGGGAGCAGGCGCGGGTGACCGTGAGCGAGCGCGTCGCCGACGATTGGGTGCCGCTGACGAGTCGGCTCGACGAGGCGGGCGACCTGGTGTCGGGGCTGCTGGGGATGAACCTCGACCAGTTCTGCCAGGTCGCCCTGCTCCCCCAGGGCCACTTCCAGGCATTCCTGCGTGCCGACTCGTCGCAACGCCACCAGCTGCTCGCGCGCCTGTTCCGCACCGGGCGGTTCGAGCGGGTCGAGGGCTGGCTGCGCGACCACCGGCTGGCTCTGCGCCGCGCGTCCGACGACCATGCGGTCGTCATCGGCGACCTGGTGAGCAGGCTCTCCGAGTCGGCTCACCGGCCGGTGCCCGACGAGCTGACCGACCTCGCGTCCGCGGCCGATACGAGGCTCGTCGACTGGGCGCGTGAGATCCGTGACGAAGCCGCCACCCGCCGTGCGACGACCGCCGGCGAGGCGCACACGTCGAACGTCGCCCACCGAGAGGCCGACGCCGCCCTCACCGCCGCTCGTGAGCTGTCGGCCGCCAGGTCCCGGGTGGTGGCAGCGGCCGAGGCGGTGGAGCGGCTCGACCTCGAGGCGGAGTCCCATGCGAGCGAGGTCGAGCGACTCGAGCAGGCCCGGCGCGCCGCCGCCGTCCATCCCCTCGCCCGGCTGACCGACGACCGCGAGCGGGCCCGCGCCGACGCGACGGTGCGCGCGAGTGCGTCCCTCGACGCCGCCGCGCGTGAGGGCCTCGACGTCTCCGACCTGGCCACCGAGCTCGAGCGGGTGACCGAGGAGCTGGCGGCCCTCACCGCCCTGCTGCCGGCCGAGCAGAGCCTGGCCGACCTGCGCGAGCAGGGGGCCACCCACCTCGCATCACTCCAGGCGCTGGCCGACGACGACGAGCTCGCGGCCGCCGAGGCGGCGTCCCTGACCGCCCGGGTGGCCGAGCTGGAGCACCAGCTCGAGTCCGTTGACGAGGCTGCCCAAGCGCTGCCGCTGGCCCGGGTCGCGGTCGACGACCTCCGGGTCGTCGCGGTCGCTCAGGACGACGTCGTCCGGCTCGCGGCGGAGCACGACGCAGCCTCGGCCGAGCACGCGGCCGCCCGGATCAGCGTCGTCGACCTGCGTGGCCACCTGCTCGACCTCCGCGAACGCCGCATCGCCGGCATGGCGGCCGAGCTCGCGGGCGGGCTGGTGGTCGGGGGTGACTGCCCGGTGTGCGGCTCGGCCGACCATCCCCACCCGGCCCTGCCGTCGGCCCCGCAGCCCGACGGCGACGCCGAGCGAGCGGCCCAGCGTGCTGTCGACGACGCCCAGACCGTGGAGCTCGCGCTCCAGCTCCGGGTGCGCGAGCTCGAGGCCTCGCTCGCCGCGGCCCGTGCCGCCACCGGCGAGACCGACGCCGCAACGGCTCGCTCGGCCCTGGCCGAGGCCGAGGTGTCCTTCGCTCGGCTCCGCGAGCGGGTGTCGGTCGGCGAAGCGGTGCAGGCCCAGCTGGTCGCGACCCGGGCCCGCGCCGCCGACCTGTCGACGACCGGTGCCGAACGCCGGGTCCGGATCGCCGAGCTGACCACGACGGTGCACCACGTGCAGACCCAGGTCGCCGAGCTCGAGGCGCGCGTGGATGCTGCCCGCGGACGCCACACCGAGCTGCGAGCCGCGGCGACGGCCCTGGCCAGGCGCCGCGAGGTCCTGCGGGCCGTTGGATCGGCAGCCGATGCGCTCGAGGCCGCGCGCGCGTCCCACGCCGAGGCGTCGACGGCCCTGATGCGGGCCGTGCTCGAGGCCGGCTTCGACGACGTCGACGCCGCCCGTGCCGCCGAGCTGTCCGACCACGAGGTCACCGAGCTCGACCAGCGGCTCCAGGAGCACCGGGCCGCCCTGGCAGCCGCACGCCAGGTGCTCGACGCCCCCGATGCGTGGCACCTGCTGACCACGCCCGAGCCCGACGTTCCGGCCGCCGAAGCCCGGCGACGCCTGTCGTCCGAGACGCTCGAGCGCTGCCGAGCCGCGGAGCAGACCGCGGCCCGCACCGACGACCGCGTACGCCGCCTCGGCGACGAGCTCGACGCGGCCCTCGCCGACTGGGCACCGGTCCGCGAGCAGCTCGCTCTGGCCACCCGGGTGGCGTCGTTCGCCGAGGGGAAGGCGGCCGACAACCGGCTCCAGATGCGGCTGTCGGCCTACGTGCTGGCCCATCGCCTCTCCCAGGTCGTGGCGGCGGCCAACGCGCGGCTCGCGCGCATGAGCGACCAGCGCTACTCCCTCGAGCACGTCGGCCGACGCGGCGCCGGCGAGTCCCGCGGTGGTCTCAGCCTGGTCGTCCGCGACGACTGGTCGGGCGAGTCGCGCGACCCGGCGACCCTGTCCGGGGGCGAGACCTTCGTCGTCTCCCTCGCCCTGGCGCTGGGCCTGGCGGACGTGGTCGCCCACGAGGCGGGCGGCACCGAGCTGGAGACCCTCTTCGTCGACGAGGGATTCGGTGCGCTCGACGCCGAGACCCTCGACGACGTGCTCGACATCCTCGACACCCTCCGCGAGAACGGCCGGGCCGTGGGAGTCGTCAGTCACGTCGCGGAGATGCGCGACCGCATCCCGACCCAGCTGGTCGTGCGCAAGGCCCGGACCGGGTCCACCCTCCGGGTGATCGGCTGACCTCGATAGGTTCGGAGCCATGCCTGGCCTCGACCCCGGTTTCACCTCGCTCCCCTACCGTGCCCTCGGCGACGCCGCACTGCAGCGGGCCCGTGACCTGGGCGCCACCCACGCGGACTTCCGGTTCGAGCGCGTGCGCTGGCAGGACATCCGGGTACGCGACGGTGCCCTCCAGGGCACGGCCGACGACCAGGACCTCGGCTTCGCCGTCCGGGTGATCCACGGGGGCGCCTGGGGCTTCGCGTCCGGCGTCCACCTCACCCTCGAGGAGGCCGCCCGGGTCGCCGAGACTGCGGTCGAGGTGGCAAAGGTGTCGTCGTCGCTGACCACGGTCCCGGTCGAGATCGCCGACGAGCCGGTGTACGACGACGTCACCTGGGTCTCGTCGTACGTCCAGGACCCGTTCCAGGTCTCGCTCCACGACAAGACCGCAGTCCTCCTCGACTGGACCGAGCGGCTGCGCCGGCACGACGCCGTCCAGCACGCGACCGCGGAGGTGCTCCAGGTCCACGAGAACAAGTACTACGCCGACCTCGCCGGCACCCGCACCACCCAGCAACGCGTGCGGCTGCTGCCGACGTTCACCGCGATGGGCACCGACGACCGCCGCGGGGTCTTCGACGACATGGCCTCGATCGCGCCCCCGGCCGGCCGGGGCTGGGAGTACGTCGTGGGCTCGCCCGCCGACGGCGCCTGGGACTGGGAGGCCGAGCTCGCCGAGGTGCCCGACCTGCTCGCCGAGAAGCTCGCGGCGCCGACCGTGGAGGCCGGCACCTACGACCTGGTCGTCCACCCGTCCAACCTGTGGCTGACCATCCACGAGTCGATCGGGCACGCCACCGAGCTCGACCGGGCGCTGGGCTACGAGGCCAACTACGCCGGCACGTCGTTCGCCACCATCGACCAGCTCGGCTCCCTGCGCTACGGCTCGCCGGTCATGCACGTCACCGGCGACCGCATGGTCGAGCACGGGCTCGCCACGATCGGGTACGACGACGAGGGTGTCGCCACCCAGACCTGGGACATCGTCAAGGACGGCACCCTGGTCGGCTACCAGCTCGACCGGCCGATGGCGCACCTCCACCCGGAGCTCAACGACGCGCGCTCCAACGGGTGCGCGTACGCCGACTCTCCCGGCCACATCCCCATCCAGCGGATGGCCAACGTCTCGCTGCAACCGGGAGCCGACGACGTGTCGACCGATGACCTGATCGGACGGGTCGAGCGCGGCCTCTACGTCGTCGGCGACAAGTCGTGGTCGATCGACATGCAGCGCTTCAACTTCCAGTTCACCGGGCAGCGCTTCTACGCCATCCGCGACGGCGAGCTCGGTGGCCAGGTCCGCGATGCGGCGTACCAGGCGACGACGACGGACTTCTGGGGCTCGATGGAGGCCGTCGGCGGCCCGTCGACCTGGGTCCTGGGCGGCGCGTTCAACTGCGGCAAGGCCCAGCCCGGGCAGGTGGCGTCGGTCAGCCACGGCTGTCCGACCGCACTCTTCCGCGGGGTCCGGATCCTCAACACCGACGACGAGGGGGCTCACTGATGGCCACGACCGCCACCACCCAGGAGCTCGTCGAGCACGCGCTCGCGACCTCGACGGCCGACGACTGCATCGTGATCGCCCACCACACCACCAGCGCCAACCTGCGCTGGGCCAACAACACCCTGACCACCAACGGCGCCATGCGCCGGATCGAGGTCGCGGTCGTCTCGTTCGCCCGCCAGGCAGGCGGGCCCGCCTCCGGCACCATGTCGGGGAGCGCATCGACCCTCGAGCAGGTCGCCGCGCTGGTCACGGCCGCCGACGAGGCGGCGCGGACGGCCGATCCCGCGACCGACGCCCAGGACCTCGTGTCGGGTGAGGCCGCCGACGACTGGGGCGATGCTCCCGCCGAGACCGACATCCATGTCTTCGACGCCTTCGCCCCGGCGTTGGGCGAGGCCTTCGGCCGAGCGCGGTCGGGCGATCGCGTGCTCTACGGCTTCGTCGACCACCGCATCACCACGAAGTACGTCGCGTCCTCGACCGGGCTCCGCCTCCGACACGTGCAGCCGACGGGGCACTACGGCTGCACGGGCAAGACCGCCGACCTCACCAACAGCGCCTGGGTCGGCGGCGCCACTCGCGACTTCGCCGGGGTCGACGCCCTGGCTCTCGAGGCCGAGGTGGAGCGCCGGCTCGGGTGGGGGGCCCGCCAGGTCGACCTCCCCGCCGGTCGCTACGACACGATCCTCCCGCCCACGGCCGTGGCCGACCTGATGATCGACGCGTACTGGTACGCCGGCGCTCGCGATGCCCACGACGGCCAGTCGGTGTTCAGCCGGCGTGGCGGCGGCACGCGGATCGGCGAGCAGGTCGCGCGTCCCGAGGTCACCCTGCTCTCCGACCCGGCCTACCCAGGGCTCGAGTGCTCCTCGCACGTCGTCGTGCAGTCGTCGGGGAGCGACGACTCGGTCTTCGACAACGGCCTGCCCCTGGCGCGTACCGAGTGGATCGGGCGCGGCACCCTGTCGGCGCTGCGGCAGACCCGGGAGACCGCGACCCTGACCGGACAGCCGGTGACGCCCGCGATCGACAACCTGGTGCTCGACGTCGAGGGCGCGGCCGGCTCGCTCGACGACCTCGTGACCGGCACCGAGCGTGGCCTGCTGCTCACCTGCCTGTGGTACATCCGGGCCGTCGACCCGCAGACCCTGCTGCTCACCGGTCTCACCCGCGACGGCGTCTACCTCGTCGAGAACGGCGAGATCACGGGTGCCGTGAACAACTTCCGCTTCAACGAGAGCCCGGTCGACCTGCTCCGCCGTTTCAGCGGCGCCTCCGCGACCGTGCCGGCGTTCAGCCGCGAGTGGGGCGACGACTACTTCTCACGGACGGCGATGCCGGCGTTGCGGGTGCCCGACTTCAACATGTCGAGCGTCTCGCAGGCCCGCTGAGCGTCAGCGCCCCACGATCCGGAAGCGGGGCGACACCCCGATCGCCCGGTAGCTGTCGTCGACGAGCAGCCGAGCGACGTACTGGCCGGGCTTCAAGGGCCACGAGGTCGCCCCCTGCCCGAGGAACGCGCCGGCGCGGAGGGCGACCGTGCCCTCCACCGCGGTCCGGGTGTAGACGTAGTTGAGGTAGCTGCCCGGCCCACCGCAGGTGCGCTCGCACCGGAACAGCCCGACCCAGTCGAGGTTCTCGCCCGGAGCCCGCGTCCAGCTCACGTGGATCGGTGCCCCGACGCGGTAGCGGTGCCGGTCGGTCGTGAGGCGGGCGTGGCTGTCGCGTCGGTAGACCCAGACGGGCGCGGTCGCCTCGGTGCGGTCCGTCGCGCTGTCGCGGAGCACCACGTCGTAGCGACCGGGCCGCAGGTGGGCGGTCCGGATCCGCACGACGCCGTCGCGACGTCCCCGGGCGTTGGCCTGTCGGAGCAGCTGGTGTGACCCGCCCTGGCGCCTGAGCCCGACCACCTCACCCGGCAGGCCGTGCGCGTGGAAGCGCACGTGCAGGCCGTGCGGACCCAGGATCACGCGACGTTGGACCGGCGAGACGATCAAGGGGGCCGGCGCCGCGGTCAGGTCGAACGTCGAGACGACGCCCCGATGGTCGCTCGGGTAGGGGCGGTGGAACGCGAGGTCGACCTGGGGGTTGCCCCGCTCCCCCACCAACCGGCTGGAGACCGTCGTGGCGGGACCGGCGTGGAGCACCCAGTCGATCCGGTCGAAGAAGTCGTGCTTGCGGGTCTCGGGGCCACCCGGCGACCACGTGTAGCCCGGGTCGGCGACGGGATCGGGGTGGACATCGCGGTAGGAGTCACGGAAGCCGACCTCCGCCAGCGCCTTGCTGGCCGGCCAGCGCACGACGTACGGCACCGCCTTGCGGGCGCGCACGACGGCCGGCGTCCAGTCGAGGTACGACGGGCTGTTGAAGTCACCGGTGAGGAAGACCGGGATGCCGCGCGCAGCCAGGCGAGGCAACCGGTGCAGCACGGGCGCCAGAGCAGCCAGCCGCAGCCGGCGCTCGAGCCGGACCACGTGGTCGTGGGACCACCCGGCACGGACCCGGTAGGGCCCGTACGGCGTCGAGGGGAGGTGGGTGTTGGCGACGGCAATGACGCGGCCGGCCACCGGCTCGACGTAGGTGAACAGTCCGTGGCTGTGCGGCGGGTCGAGGATCGGGAACCGCGAGATCACATGGGCGCGGGGACTCGCGTGCCAGCCGAGCAGGTCGGCGAGCTTGCGCGTGTTGCGCTCGGCCTCCTGCACGCCGACGACGTCCGCGCCGCTGGCCGCGATGATGTGCGCCAGCCGGTGCAGCGCCTTCGGGCAGCCGTCCGAGACCGGACAGTAGCCCCCGGTGGACAGCTGGTAGTCGTCACCGCCGTAGAAGATGTTCTGGGTCATCACCGAGACGCGCACGGTCGGTGTCGGCGTGGCCACGCCCCGGGTGTCGGCCACCGACGGCGCTGCCACCACGACCCCGCCGGCCAGGGCAAGGCTCAGGAGGAACGGGCCGGCTGCTCGGACGGTGCGCACGCCGCTGAGTATGGCCCTCCGGACTGAATGACGGAACAGTCAAGCGCGCAGTCAAGCGAGCAGTCAGGCCGGCCGAAGGAGTGCATCACGTGGGCGACCGCAGATTGAGCAAGGGACGCGACTGAGGAACGAAGTCGCACGAGCGCGTCGAAATCCGTTGACCGAGCCTGGGGCCTCAGACGGATCGCACAGCCCCTCGCAAGCTCGGGTCTGAGCCGAGCCCTCCTCGATCCTTCGCCCCGTTCGGTGACCTCGCGAGCTCGGTCACCGGGGCTCGCCGGGGATCGGGGCGCCCGGATCGTACGGCGTGCGGGTCAGCACGAACGTGGCACACACCAGGTGGTTCACCGTGCCGTCCGCACGGCGTACGACGTGCAGCGTCTCGCCGGCGAGGTAGCCCGTCGTCCCCACGATCGCGTCGTCGCGGAGCTCGAAGCGGCACCACACGTCACCGTCGCGACCCAGCGCCAGGTCGTCTCCGTCCATCGACAGCAGGAAGAAGGTGTTGCCCCAGTGCCACGGGCCGAGCAGGTCAGCGAAGGCGAGCGGGACCGCCGCGGTGGGGCTCCACGGCGGCGGCAGTGACGGCTCGCAGCGCTCGAGCTCCTCGATCAGCGCCTGGGCGAGACCTCCGGGTGCGAGCCCGCTGGTGGCGTTGGTCAGGAGGACGGCACCGGACCGGTGCTTCCGATCGACCATGCAGGCGGCCAGGAATCCCGGCATCGAGCCGGTATGGCCGACCAGGCTGCCCGAGCCCGCGCGGTGCAGCTGGAACCCGAGGCCGTAGGCGTACTCCAGGTGGTCGTGCCGGTCACCCGACTGCGGATGAGCGGCCAGCTCCAGCCAGCTGAGGTCGAGCACGTCCGGGTGACCCTCGGCGAGGAAGGCGTTGTAGCGCGCGAGGTCGCCGACGGTCGACCACAGCTGACCCGCCGGAGCCATTGCACGGGTGTCGGTGGCCGGCTCGGCGGTGAGCGTGCCGGCGTAGGGGTCGACACTCCAGCCCCGGGCGGCCCGGCCCTCGGGCAGGTACGTCGTGCGGGTCAGTCCCAGCGGCTCGAGGATCAGCGTCCGCACGGCGTCGAACCACGTGGTCCCGAGCACCCGGGCCGCCACCTCGCCGAGCAGGGCGAATCCGAGGTTGGAGTAGTGGTACTGCTGACCGGGCGGGAAGACCTGGTCGGAGCCGTCGTTGGCGCCGACCAGCTGGTCCCAGGTGACCCCCTCGGACCTCTCCCACCAGGACCCATGAGGCTCGGCGGTCATCCCGGAGGCGTGCGACAGCAACGCGCGCAGCGACCGGTCGGCGAACCCGACGTCGCCCAGCACGCTCGCGGCCGGCAGGTCGAGGTCGAGCCGGCCGTCACGGACCAGCTGGAGGATCAGCACAGCGGTGAAGGTCTTGGTGATCGAGCCGATCCGGTACTGCACGTCGGTGAGGTCCCCCTCACCGAGGTCCCCGTAGCCCCCGGACCAGACGAGCTCGCCGTCGCGGACCACGCCGGCGACCAGCGACGGCAACCGGCCGTCGACCTGCCGCCGCGCGAGCAGGGAGAGGAGTCGGTGTCCGGTGGTGTCGGCGACCGCGGACGCGTCGCTCACGCGTCGTCGCCGGTCGACTGGTCGCCGGGCTCGGCGAAGGCCTCGGGCGGCGGGCACGAGCAGACCAGGTGGCGGTCGCCGTACGCCTGGTCGATCCGGGCGACCGGTGGCCAGTACTTGTCCGGGTCGGGCCCGGTCGGGAACGCCGCGACCTCACGCGGGTAGGCGCGGTCCCAGTCGCCGACGATCGCCCGGGTCGTGTGCGGGGCACCCCGCAGCGGCGACTTGTCGACACTCCACTCCCCTCGCTCGACCTGCTCGATCTCGGCGCGGATGGCCAGCATCGCGTCGCAGAACCGGTCGATCTCGCCGAGGTCCTCCGACTCGGTCGGCTCGACCATCAGCGTGCCGGCGACGGGGAACGACATCGTCGGGGCGTGGAAGCCGTAGTCGATCAGCCGCTTGGCCACGTCGTCGACGGTGACGCCCGAGGCCTTGGTCAGGCCGCGCAGGTCGAGGATGCACTCGTGGGCGACGAGGCCGCCGCGGCCCTTGTAGAGCACCGGGTAGGCCTCGTCCAGCCGGGCGGCGACGTAGTTGGCCGCCAGCACCGCGGTCGCCGTCGCCTGCCGCAGGCCGTCGGCCCCCATCAACCGGATGTAGGCCCAGGAGATCGGCAGGATCCCGGCCGATCCGTACGGCGCCGCGCTGATCGCACCGGTCCCCTCGCGGTGCCGGGTGTCGGGGTGCTGTCCGTGCGTCGGCAGGTACGGCGCGAGGTGCTCGCGCACCGCGACCGGACCGACGCCGGGGCCCCCGCCTCCGTGCGGGATGCAGAACGTCTTGTGCAGGTTCAGGTGGGAGACGTCGCCACCGAACTCGCCCGGACGTGCGTAGCCCAGCAGGGCGTTGAGGTTGGCTCCGTCGACGTACACCTGGCCCCCGGCCTCGTGCACGATCGTGCAGAGATCGGTGATGGTCTCCTCGTACGCGCCGTGCGTCGAGGGGTAGGTCACCATGATCGCGGCCAGGTCGTCGCGGTGCTCGTCACAGACGCGACGCAGGTCGTCGAGGTCGATGGATCCGTCCTCGGTCGCCGGAACCACCACGACGCGCATCCCCGCCATCACCGCCGACGCGGCGTTCGTGCCGTGGGCACTCGACGGGATGAGGCAGACGTTCCGCTCTCCCTGGCCCTGCGCCCGGTGGTAGCCGCGGATCGCCAGCAGCCCGGCCAGCTCACCCTGCGAGCCGGCGTTCGGCTGGATCGAGACCCGGTCGTAGCCGGTCGCCTCGGCCAGCATCGACTCCAGCTCGTCGATCAGCTCGCGGTAGCCCTCGGCGTCCGCGGCGGGCGCGAACGGGTGGAGGTCGGCGAAGCCCGGCATCGAGACCGGCTCCATCTCGGTGGTCGCGTTCAGCTTCATCGTGCACGAGCCGAGCGGGATCATGCCGCGGTCGAGCGCGTAGTCGCGGGCCGACAGCGTGCGCAGGTAGCGCAGCATCTGGGTCTCGCTGCGGTGGGCGTGGAAGACCTCGTGGGTGAGGTAGGGCGTGGTGCGGGCCAGCGCGCCGGGGATGGTCTCCACGGACGAGGCGGTGGCGACGCCCTCCGCGAAGACTCCGAACGCGCTCAGCAGCGACGAGAGGGTGGCGGGCCCGTAGGTCTCCCCCACGCTCAGCCCGACGTGGTCGGCGTCCACCAGGCGCACCTGCACGTCGCGGTCCCGCGCGGCCGCGACGACGTCGGCGGCGCGCCCGGGGACGCGGGCCACGAGGGTGTCGAAGAAGCGGTCGTGCACGACCTCGACGCCACCTTCGCGCAGCAGCGCCGCCAGCTGGCGCGCGTCGTCCCTGATCCGCTCGGCGATGGCGCGCAGGCCGTCGGGGCCGTGGTAGACGGCGTACATCGACGCCACGACGGCCAGCAGTACCTGGGCGGTGCAGATGTTGGAGGTCGCCTTGTCGCGCCGGATGTGCTGCTCACGGGTCTGCAGCGCCAGGCGGTACGCCGGCCGCCCCTCCGCGTCGACCGAGACGCCGACCAGCCGGCCCGGCAGGTGGCGCTCGAGGCCGGCGGCCACCGACATGTAGCCGGCGTGCGGGCCGCCGTAGAACATCGAGACGCCGAAGCGTTGTGACGAGCCGACGACGACGTCGGCACCGAGCTCGCCGGGCGACTCGAGCAGGGTCAGTGCGAGCAGGTCGGCCGCGACGACGGCGAGGGCACCGCGCTCGTGGACGGCGTCGATGACCGGACGCGGGTCGAGGATCCGGCCCGAGGCGCCGGGGTACTGGAGGAGGACGCCCGACACGTCGCCGTCCGGCAGGCCGTCAGCCAGGTCGGCGACCAGGATCTCGATGCCCATCGCCTCGGCGCGGGTGCGGACGACCTCGATCGTCTGCGGCAGGGCGTCGGCGTCGACGACGAAGGGCCCAGAAGCCGTGCGCTTGGCGCGGCGTACCAGCGTCATCGCCTCGGCCGCAGCGGTGCCCTCGTCGAGCAGGCTGGCGTTGGCGGTCGGCAGCCCGGTCAGGTCGCCGACCACGGTCTGGAAGTTGATCAGCGCCTCGAGCCGGCCCTGCGAGATCTCGGGCTGGTAGGGCGTGTACGCCGTGTACCAGCTCGGGTCCTCGAGCACGTTGCGGCGGATCACCGGCGGCGTGATCGTCGCGTGGTAGCCCAGTCCGATCATCGACTCGGCGGGACGATTGAGCGCGGCCAGGCGGCGGAGCTCGCGGGCCGTCTCGTGCTCCGAGAGCGCCTCGGGGAGGTCGAGCGTGCGGGACGCGATGCTGGGCGGGACTGCCGCCGCCATCAGGTCGTCGAGGGAGTCGAAGCCGACCTTCGCCAGCATCAGGGCGAGGTCTTCCGGGCGCGGGCCGACGTGGCGGTCTGCGAAGGCGGGCTGCTGGCTCACGGGTGGCTCCTCGACTGGATCGTCAGATTCGCCTCCCCCTCTGTCGAGCCGGCGCACCGACCCTCCAGAGTTGCCTGCCCCGCACGGTCCTGGCGCCTGAGAGGTTCCGGGGAGGATTTGCCCCTTCGGCGCTTCGTCCCGGATGGTCGCCCACCCGGCGAAGACTCTCCCGTGCGGGATCGTCAGCGTCGCCACTGTAACAACCACGGACGCGCGATCCCCTCATCGACGCGAACGTCGGGTTGTCGGGGCCCGAGACGCACGACAGCCGCAGGCTCGATGCCTGCGGCCGCCGCGGAGTCCGGTGTTCGGTCTAGCCCAGCCTACGTGCCCTCCGGGCGGCCAGCTCGTCGTCGCTGTGGGGTGCCGCGTCGTCCTCGACGGTCCGCTCGCTCGGCAGCTCGGACAGCGTGCCCTCGATCTCGCGCCAGACACCGCCGATCGCGATGCCGAACACTCCCTGCCCGCCCTGGAGGAGGTCGATGACCTGGTCGTCGCTGGTGCACTCGTAGACCGAGGCGCCGTCGCTCATCAACGTGACCCGGGTCAGGTCGTCGGTGCCGCGGGCGCGGAGGTGCTGGACGGCGGTGCGGATCTGCTGGAGCGAGACGCCGGCGTCGAGCAGGCGCTTGATCACCTTGAGCAGCAGGATGTCGCGGAACGAGTAGAGGCGCTGCGACCCGGAGCCCGTGGCGCTGCGCACGGTGGGCTCGACGAGGCCGGTGCGTGCCCAGTAGTCGAGCTGACGGTAGGTGATGCCGGCGGCGTTGCACGCGGTCGGACCGCGATAGCCGGTGTCACTCGGAAGCGGTGAGACGTCGTCGGCGAAGAGCAGGCCCTGCTCCTCCGCGGCTTGCGCCGCGAGGACCGCGTCGGCCTCTTCGGCCCGACTCGCGGGCCGGTACTGCTCGTTGTCGTTCACTACGACCTCCGTCGAATACCTCGCGTGCTGTCGCTCCTGGGGAAACCGTACGGCGCAAGCCACATCGGTGGAGTTACAACGAGGACAGTTCAAGGTAAGCCCGACTCTCACCCCCGTCAAAGACAAGGTCGGCGTGTCGCAACCCTCAACCTCAACTTGAGACTGAGGCACCGCTGGGCCAGGGGTCAGCGGGTCTCGAAGTCCTCGGGCGAGACCTGGTCGAGGAACTCGCGGAACTTCTCCACCTCGTCCTCCTGCTCGGCCGGTGCGTCGAGGCCGGCCTCGGCCAGCACCTCCTCGGCACACAGGATCCGGCTCCCGGTGCGCAGGGCGAGCGCGATGGAGTCGGACGGCCGGGCGCTCACCTCGACCCCGGAGGCCAGGACCAGGGTCGCGAAGAACATGTTGTCCTTCACCTCGGTGATGTGCACCTCGGTGAGCTCGTTGCCGGTGGACTCCAGCACGTCCTTGAGCAGGTCGTGGGTCAGTGGCCGCGGCGGGACGACGCCCTGCTGGGCGAACGCGATCGCGGTCGCCTCGACCGCCCCGATCCAGATCGGCAGGTAACGCTGGCCCTCGACCTCGCGCAGCAGCACGATCGGGCTGTTCGACGGCATCTCCACCCGGACGCCCAGGACGTCGACCTCGCGCATGCCGACCACACTACTCCGGGCATCCGAGCTCCCCAGGCGGGCTCAGCGACCGCGCAGGCCCGACTTCACCAGGGTCGCGTGGAGCCGCACCGACAGCGCCGCCAGCTCGCTGACGGCCTCCTCCGCGCGCCCGCGTTCGGAGGCGTCCCTGCCCCGCATCTGCGGCGCCATCACCTGCTCGACCAGGCCCACCTCGCGGTCGGCTGCGGTCTTGAACGCGCGCAGGTGACGAGGCTCGAGCCCGAACTCGGCGAGCTCGCGGGCGGTGGTGGCGATCACCAGCGCATCGGTGTCGTAGTGGCTGGTGCCGGTGCGGGCGGACACCAGGCCGAACTGCTCGAGCTGGGTCAGCAGGTCGTCGGAGATCTCGGCGATCTTGAGCAGCTCCTTGCGCGAGAGCCGCAGCTGGTCGCGCCGGGAGAACGACTCGGCCGACGGCAGGCCGTCGGCCGCGAGAGCCACGGTGGGGACCGTCGGGACGACCGGCTCGATGGGCGGCGGCTCCAGGCCCCGGTCGATCGCGTCGAGGTGGTCACCGATCACGCGCAGCGGCAGGTAGTGGTCGCGCTGCATCCGCAGCACGTAGCGCAACCGGTCGACGTCCTCGGAGGAGAACTTGCGATAGCCCGCCGCGGTCCGCTCGGGCTTGACCAGACCCTTGTCCTCGAGGAAGCGGATCTTGGGGATGGTCACCCCCGGGAAGTCGGAGCGGAGGAGGTCGAGCACCTCACCGATGTTCAGCCGGACCCGCCCACCGGCGGTCGCTGCTCCGAGAGGGTCCGTCACGGGTTCTCGTGGCCCTGGAAGAAGACGAGTCGGTACTTGCCGATCTGCACCTCGTCGGTGTCCTTCAGGACCACGGTGTCGATGCGGTCTCGGTTGACGTAGGTGCCGTTCAGGCTGCCGGCGTCGGCAACGGTGAACGAGTCACCGTCGCGGGTGAACGTCGCGTGGCGTCGCGAGACGGTCACGTCGTCGAGGAAGATCTCGCTGTCGGCGTGCCGGCCGGCCGTGGTGACGTCCTTGTCCAGCAGGAAGCGGCTGCCGGCGCCCGGGCCGCGCTGCACCACGAGCAGGGCCGAGCCCACCGGAAGCGCGTCGACCGCGGCCGCGTCGACCGGGTTGAGCTGACGGTCGGACGAGACGTCAGGACGGTCTCCCCCGCCGCCCGCGATGCTGATCGTCGCGGTGGAGTCGCCCAGGCCCTCGGGCAGTCCCCCAGGCAGTCCCTCGGGCGGCGCCGTCGATTCCGAAGTCTCCAGCCGCGTGCCGCACTGCGAGCAGAAGCGGGCGTCGTCGGGGTTCCCCTTGCCGCAGTTGGTGCAGTACGGCATCGGCGATCGTCTCCTGTCCAACCCTCAGGGAAGGGCTGAGGTTGATGGTTGCTGCGAACTTATCAGGGACGGCCAGACCGTTCAGGTCACTCGCCTCGGTTAGTCCCCCAGGCCGGCCTGGTACGCCGCGGCGTCCAGCAGGCCGTCCACGGCATCGGCGTTGGCGGGCGCCAGCTCGTAGAGCCAGCCACCGCCGTACGGGTCGCTGTTCACCAGCTCGGGCGTCGCGTCGAGGGTCTCGTTCACGGCGACGACCTCGCCGTCGATCGGGGCGTAGACATCGCTGACCGACTTCGTCGACTCGAGCTCACCGCACGCAACCCCGGCCGTCACGTCCTCGCCGACAGCCGGCAGGGAGACGTAGACGATGTCGCCGAGCTGGTCCTGGGCGTAGTGGGTGATGCCCACCCGCACCGAGCCGTCGTTCTCGCCGGGGCTGCGCACCCACTCGTGCTCCTGGGTGTACTTCAGGTCGTCGGGGTACACGGCTCTCCTTCGGGTCTCAGCGGTGCGGACGCGTGCTCGGTCGGCAGGTTACCGGGGGTCATTGTGGTTGGGCGTACTGCGGCGTCGACGGCTGCCGCACGGCGGTGATGTCGAGGGAGTCGCGCTCGTCGATCTCGACCGTGGCGTCGGCGTCCTTGAACTGCGCGACCGGGCCGTCGATCAGGTTGAGCGCGCCACTGAGGGTGTGCGGCGCCCCGATCGCGTCGACGACGTACGGCGAGGTGACCAGTGTCCCGTCGATCTCGAGACCACCCGCAGCGGGCTGGACGGAGCTCTGTGCCACCAGGCGCACCTCGCCGTTGACCTGCATGGCCTCGGCGCCGGCCGACCGCAGCTCCTCGATGGCGTCGAGCAAAGAGTCCACGTCGATCGGTCGGGGCCCCTCGGTGACGGTCATCCGGATCCCCGGACCCGTCACCGGCACCAGGCCGGCCATGATGCTCAGCTCCTGCGCCTGCTTCTGGGCGGCGGCGATGGCAGCGCTCTGGGCCTGCCGGTTCTGCTCGAGCCGCCGACGCGACACCTCGAGCTGGTTGATCTGCCGCTGGGCACGCTGCGAGGTGTCGGCCAGCCCGGACAGGACGTCGACGAGGTCCTGCTCGCGGTAGCCCGCGTAGGTGTTGTCGGTGTTGTTGGTCCGGACCTGGGTGATCGCGGCGAACCCGAGCGCGGCCAGCAGCACCCCCACGACCACCTGGGCCCGCGACGGCCGGAACAGCGCCTCGCGCAACCGTTGCAGACCGACCTCGTCGGCGGTGCCCTGGCCTCCGAACGGCGAGCTCTCGTCGTCGGCGTCCACGCCGTCGGGAACCTGCGGCTCTTCGGGAGGCCGGACGTCGTCAGGCATGGAAGACGTACCGCCGGATCTGGGCCACGTTGGAGAAGATCCGGATGCCGAGCACGACGATGACGCCCGTGGAGAGCTGACCGCCGACTCCGAGCTTGTCGCCGAGGTAGACGATCGCGGCAGCGATCACGACGTTGGAGAAGAAGGAGACGACGAAGACCTTGTCGTCGAAGATCCCCTCCAGGTAGGCACGGAGGGCACCGAACACGGCGTCGAGCGCGGCGACGACCGCGATCGGGAGGTAGGGGTCGAGACCGCTGGGGACGTCCGGGGTGAAGATCAGCCCCAGGACCACCCCCACGAGTAGGCCGAGCGCCGCGATCATGAGCCGCTGTCCCCCATCTGCCGCTGAGTGTCCTCGTCCTTCTGGTTGGCGACCTCCGCCCACCGCAGACCCGGTCGGTCGGCGGCCGGCAGCGTCATGGTGCCACCGTTGCGGACGTCGAAGCGGAAACCCAGGCTGTCCTTGAGCGCGTACCACTTCTCCCCGATCGAGCTGGAGAGCAGGTTGGCCGGCAGGGTGTCCGGGTTGCCGATCACCTGGAACTGGTACGGCGGGTTGATCGGCTGGGCGTTCAGCAGCACCTGGACCCCGACGTTGCGGAACGCCCCCAGCGCGTTCAGGCGCTGGCCGTTGACGCTGATCGCCTCGGCGCCGGCCGCCCACAGTGAGTCGGCGAGCAGGCTGAGGTCGGAGTCGCGGACCAGCTGGTTCTCGCCGCTGTCGGGCGCGGCGTTGAGGCTCACCTGGATGCCGGGACCACGAACCGCACGGAACCCGGTGCGGCCCTGGATGCGCACCAGCCGGGACTCCAGCGCCTTCGACTGGGTCGAGAGGTCGTTCAGCTTCGACTGCAGGCCGAGCACCTGCTGCTGCTCCTGGGCGAGCTGCTTCTGCAGGTCGCCCAGGCCGTCGCGCCGGAGGTTGATCTGGTCGATCAGGCTGTCGCGGCTGGCGTCGGAGGCGGAGGCGTTCCGGCTCGTCTGCACCGCCGCGATGGTCACCAGCAGGCCGAACACCAGCAGCACGACGCCCGCCGTACGCCGCGGCACGCGGCGTGTGGTCGCGCCCTGCCCCGCGGCCCTTCGGCGCGCGGCGACGTGCTCGTAGTCGGCGTCCAGGGAGCGCTGGGTGATCAGCGCCAGGAGCGGTTGGGTGACGTGCTCGGGGAGCAGCTGCTCGGTCTCGGGTCGGCCGGCGCGACCGGACCCGGAGCCGGAGCCGCGCGGCAGCGTCGGCGCCTCAGCCATGGGCCACCGCCCGGCGTTCGGTGGTCTTGATCAGCTTGTACACCTGGTAGGCGTAGAGGATCCCGGCCCACCAGTACAGACCGATCCCCCAGCCCGCGAACGCCCAGCCGAACACCTTGGCCAGGTTGGCGGCGGCGCTGGTGCCGTCGCCGAGCAGGAGGAGCGGGAACGCGTAGAGCAGGTTGAACGTCGCGGCCTTGCCGAGGAAGTGGACGGGCAGAGCGCTGTAGCCACGGGTCCGGAGGATGGGCACCAGCCCCCACAGCAGGAGGTCGCGCAAGGGCAGGATGACCGCGAACCACCACGGCACGACGTCGCGCAGCGCCAGCCCGATCACCACGGCCAGGATGTAGAGCCGGTCGGCCACCGGGTCGAGGATCTGGCCGAGGCGCGAGGCCTGGTCGAGCCGACGCGCGAGGTAGCCGTCGAGGTAGTCGGTGACACCGGACAGCATCAGCACCCCGAGCGCCCAGCCGTCGGCCTCCGGCCCGAGCACCAGCCACAGGAACAGCGGAACGCCGAGCAGTCGCAGGAAGCTCAGTGCATTGGGGACGGTCCACACGCGCGCGTCGTCGCGTGCCGTTTCGTCCGCCACCGCCGTCTGCACCTTCCCCGCCCAGGATCGTCAAACCGCCGCGCACACCCTATCCGGCGGTCCCTCAGGGCTCGCGGGTGCCGCGCTCCACCGAGCTGGGTGGGTTCGACGGCTCCAGGTGGGCGCTGTCGCGGATCTCGCCGACCAGCTCCTCGATCACGTCCTCGAGCGTGGCCACGCCCAGAGTGCCGCCATCGGCGTCCACCACCCGGGCCATGTGGGCCCCACGCCGCTGCAGCTTCTCCAGCGTGTCGTGCAGCAGGTCGTCGGCCCGGACCGGCGCGAAGGGCCGGATCCACTTGTCCTCGATCGGCCGGTTGCGCCGCTGCTCGTCGGTCTCGAGCACGTCCTTGATGTGGAGGTAGCCGATCAGCTCGTGCTCCTCGCCGGACACCGGGAACCGGCTGTACCCGGTGGCGGCGCACAGCGCCTCCACGTCCGCGCCGGTCGAGCCACGACGGACCGTCTGCAGGGTGCTCGGGGGCATCAGCACGGTCGCGACCGTCTTCTCGGTGAAGCCCAGGGCGCCCGACAGCCGGTCGTACTCGCCGTCCTCGAGCAGTCCCTCGCCGCGCGACTCCTCGACGAGGGCGGCCACCTCCTCACGGGTGTACGTCGAGCTCACCTCGTCCATCAGCCCCACCCCCACCAGCCGGAGCACCTGCGACGCCAAGGCATTGACGCCGACGATGACCGGACGGGTCACCGACACGATGGCCCAGATCGGCGTGCCGAGGACCAGGGCCGCCCGGTCGGGGCCGGCCAGCGCGATGTTCTTGGGGATCATCTCCCCCAGCACGACGTGCAGGTAGACCACGACCGCCAGGCCGACCACGAACGCGATCGGGTGCTGCAGCGACTCGGGGGCATCGACCGCCTCCAGCAGGGGGTCGAGCAGCCGGGCGGCGGTCGGCTCGGCCACGGCGCCGAGGACCAGCGAGCAGACCGTGATGCCGAGCTGGTTGACCCCGATCACCAGGGACATGTTCTCCATCGCCCGCAGGGTGGTGCGCGCGAAGCGTGACCCCTCCTCGGCGCGCGGCTCGATCTGGGTACGCCGGGCGGAGACCAGGGCGAACTCCGCAGCGACGAAGAACGCGTTGCCGAGCAGCAGGACCAGGGCCAGGAAGACCGATGCGGTGGTGCTCATCCGCGGTCACCTCCACCGGCGCCGGTCGCGTCACTGCCGCCGACCACCCGCAGGGACAGCCGGTCGATCCGCAGCCCGTCCATGTGCTCCACCGTGAGCACCGCCAGCTGCTGCCGCTCGGGCTGGTCGCCGTCGGACCGGTCGGGGACCGGCACCTCAGCGATGTCGCCGCGCGTGGGCACGCGACCCAGAGCCTGCAGGACGAGACCGGCGATGGTGTCGTAGTCCTCGTGGTCGGGGAGCTCGATCCCGGTGAGGTCCTCGACCTCGTCGGGGCGGAGCAGGCCGGACAGCACCCACGACCCGTCGGTACGCCGGCGTCCCCGGGCGCCCAGCCGGTCGTGCTCGTCAGCGATGTCGCCGACGATCTCCTCGATCACGTCCTCGATCGTCACGATGCCGGCCTGGTCGCCGTACTCGTCGAGCACGACCGCGAGCTGACCCTCCTGTCGCAGCAGGGTGAGCAGGGGGTCGAGCCGCAGCGAGTCGGGCACCACGATCGGCCGGGTCATCAGGTGCTTGACCTTGGTGGTGTGGCGCTCCGCGATCGGCAGTGCCACGGCATGCTTGACGTGCACCGTGCCGATGACGCCGTCGTCCTGGTCGAGGACGGGGAACCGCGAGTGCCCCGTCTGCCGGGCCAGCTCGATGACCGCCCAGGCCCGGTCGTTGGCCTCGAGGCTGACCGTGCGGACGCGAGGGGTCATGATCTCGCCCGCCGTCCGGGTGCCGAACTCCACCGAGCGCTCCATCAGCTCGGCGGTGTCGGGATCCAGCGTGCCCGAGTCCCCCGAGCGCGAGATCAGCGACGCCAGCTCGGTGGACGACCGCGCGGAGCGCAGCTCCTCCTGCGGCTCCATGCCGAGCCGCCGGACGATCGCGTTCGCGGAGCCGTTCAGGACCTTGATCGGTCCGCGCATCACGGCGGTGAAGATCCGCTGGAACCCCTGCGTCGCGCGAGCCGTCTCCATCGGCTTGGCGATCGCGAGGTTCTTCGGGACGAGCTCGGCGAAGATCATGGTCACCAACGAGCTCACGGTCAGTCCGATGGCGACCGCGACCGGGTGGACCGCGCCGCGGGGCAACCCGGCGGAGTGCAAGGGGTCCGAGATGAGCCGGGAGATGGCGGGCTCGGCCAGGAAGCCGATCGCCAGGTTGGTGATCGTGATCCCCACCTGGGCCCCGGAGAGCTGGGTGGACAGCGAGCGCAGGGCCTTCAGCACACCGGCGGCGGGGGCGTCTCCGGCCTCGGCGGCCCGGGCGACCTTGGACCGGTCGACGGTGACGAACGAGAACTCCGCGGCGACGAAGACACCCGCGGCGATCACCAGCACGATCGACCCTGCGAGCAGGAGCCAGGCGGTCAGCACGCGGTCACACCCGAGCGGTCGGAGGAGAGCGAGGAGGGGCGACTGTCAGAGCCGTCCATGGGCGGATCGGGGTCCTTCGGACTCGGGGGCTGGGTGTCGGGAGACTCTACAGACCCGCGGGCGGAACGGGCGGTCAGCCGGTGACGGGGTCCTCGTTGTCCGCGAGCCAGTCGACGAACGTCGTCAGGTCGGCGTCGTCCGCCGGGACCCCGACCTCGTCGGCCAGGCACTGCGTGAGTGCGGCCACGGTGTCGGGGTCGGCGGACCACCCGGCGACGAGGTCGTCGTCGCAGACTGCCCACGCGGCGTTGTAGGCGTCGACCTGGGCAGGGGTCAGGCCGGCGAGCTCGGCCGGCAGCGGGTCGGGGATCACCGGTGGCTCCGTCGGGTCACCGGGATCGGTCGGCGTCGGCGTGGGCCACGGGGTCGGTGTGGGGGTCGGCGTCGGCGAGGGCCACGGGGTCGGCGTGGGGGTCGGCGTCGGCGAGGGCCACGGGGTCGGCG
>Ga0070665_100000719_pt1 | contig 44046 bp, 37 predicted proteins | sample KBSS13metaG_FD_65862 | JGI IMG/M metagenome (GOLD analysis project Ga0070665, IMG submission 65862) | Switchgrass rhizosphere microbial communities from Kellogg Biological Station, Michigan, USA - KBS S1-3 metaG | ecosystem: Host-associated > Plants > Roots > Rhizosphere > Soil ...
ACGTCCTCAATGAACACTGGATCAAAGTCGGTGGCGAGCACGCGCTTCGCGCTCTGAACGACAATCCGCGTTGCAAAGGCATCCGCACATCCGACCTCAAGGACGTGGCCCATTCCCGCGAACATTTTCGCTACGAATTTGTAGCGAGACATCAGAAACGCCAGCCGCTTGGGATCGTCGTGCCATGCCTGGTTGCTCATGATTCCAAATTGCGTTCGCCCCGAGTCGCGATCGACTTGAAGGCTGTGCTCATACTGCCGTTCTTTTGTACTGGCCATTGATCCCTTTCACCCATCGTCCACGTCGTGGCGGCGGTCATTGTATTTGCCGGAAATGGCGTCTTTTTGGCGCTCGGAGCAGTATAACGGTCTGCAGCGCAAACGAGTAACGAAAATATACCGCTCTATAACATGAGTGGTTGAGGTTTGAGGCATACTGAACAAATCCCTGACGCGCCGCAAGAAATCTCTTGCGGCGTTTTCGTTTGTACGGTAGAAGTTCGGGCATCGTAAGGGATCATTTCGGCGACGGATCGCATTACTCGGGAGGTCGGTCATGTCACAGAAAATTCAAATGGTTTGGGAGTGGGTTGTCGATGCGCAATCGCCGGCGGGGAGGGCGTCTCCGCGTCCTCCGCGTACTGCCGCGGGCGAGGTGCGTGAGCCGGACGGGCAGGTCATTCTCTCGCTCGAGCAGGCCGTGGAACGTAGCGGAAAGACGCCCGCCGCTTTGCAGCAGGATTGGCGCGACACCTTCGACGGCATGCTCGGCGAGGACCAAGGCCTGCTCGTTGCGGCACCGGCGGAGCTTTTGAACGGCGCCGCGGCCGCGACCGAAGGTGTTACGTTTAAGCCTGATCCGCGATCTGCCGAGTCCATTCGTGGTGCGGTGATGGCCCGGTACAGCCCGCGTATGGATCTGATCCGCGCGTGGAAGTACTCCTTCCTCGACGACGACAACTGGGCGCTGTTTCTCACGCTCTGCGAAGACAAGCGACTTAACCCCGGCAGCAACCAGGTGTTCGCCCAGATGGTGCCCGACCGCGACACCAGTAAGTTGAAGCTCGTTCTGATCGTCGGCATTGAAGGCATGCGCCTGTTGGCACGGCGAACCGGCGAGCGGGCGGGTACCGACAAGCCGAAGTTCACGTATGACGGCGCGACGCTGCTGTCGGCCGAGGTCACTGTCTATCGCCGGACCAACGGCCACCGCGACCCCTACACCGCCGAGGCCTCTCGCGCGGAATACCTGGGAGTCGGCCTGCGTGAGTACCACGAAGAAATGCCGCAGCATCACTTGGCCAAGTGCGCCGAAGCGCTCGCGCTGCGCATGGCGTTTCCCGACGAGCTGGGCGGGCTGTACGTGAAAGAGGAATTCGACCGGCCGACGCCGGGCGGCTCAAGTGGTGCAAGTGGATCGCCGCGGTTCGAGCCGTCGGTCGATCGGCGGCCGGGCGTGTACGACGCCGTCGACGAGATCCCGCCGGATGAAGGCACGACGATTCAGAATCACCAGCGCCCGGGCGGGGATTCTCTGCGGTCGGCGAAAGGCATGAGCTGGTGGGAGTTCGTTGCAGAGCTTGAGGAATGGAACTACCCGGCCGGCCACGCGCGGGACGTGCTGATCAGCAACATGCGGATGAAGTATCGGGCGATCTGCGACAAGAACCCACCGCTGTTCTACCGGTCGGTGATCAACGATCTGGAGAATGGCGTCGTGCCGCTGGCCCGCCGGCGGCAACTGGCGTCGGCGTAAGGCGCTGGGGCACGGAGGCCGCAATGCAGAGCGGAGGCCTCAGTATTGAGGCCTCCGCTTTCGCCGGGAGGCGTGGGATTGGCGTCCGGCGCCGGTGGCGGTGGGGGAATCGATCACGAGCTCGACAGGTTCGCCCGAATCCTTCCTTGCTCCAATGTTTTTCCACTTCATCGACGGTCTTTCGGTAACACGGTTGCACGAGGTTTTTCGCCGACCTTCACTATGCCCGCGAGTGTAGCCTGCAGTTCAAGGGAGCGAGGCGATCGCTGACCGAGGCCAAGGGCGGCGAGATGGGATTTCAGTCGCTGCTCCTCAGGTGCGCGAGCGTTGAAAACGTTGGCGGTGACAATCAGCCTTTGGCCGCGCACGAAGTCGCCGACTGTTGTGTCGTCGGTCTGAACGCTAATGGTCGCCTCTGGCATAGACGGGTTGGGCGAAGGATGAGGAATTCTGCCCCAAATCGTATATTTCCCGACACCGGTGACGGGCGATTCCTTGGCGACGTCGTCGATCACGACCGTGATTTCGACGGACTGGCGGATAAGAGATTGACACGCTGCGTGGGCTTTTCCGTATTGAGTCCCGTTGAATTTGTCTAGCTGGATACTGGTAGCTTCGCGGGGCGGAATCTGCTTTTCGATCGCCCTAAGTTCGGCGGCAACGTGCTCGATTTCATCCAGATATGACAACGGCCGCGTGGATGGCCGGGTTGCCGGCTTGGAGGTTTGTCCGAGCGACACGCTGGCAATCCCGGCACATACGACGACCGCGACGATTCGGCAGAATGAATTCATTTGATCCCCTTCCGGTGTTCACTTCTTTTTCGACTTCGACGTGTGCTCGCCGAGCATCTTGCGGTACTCCCGTGCCAACTCCTTCACGCGGGCGTTCGCAGCGTCGGCCGTCGCGATCGCCTCTTCGAGCGTGCCCGGCATGGTGCCGACGGCGGACAGCTGGGCGACGGCAAGCCGCAACAGTTCTGCTTTCGTCGACTCGTCGCGGTTCAGAACCGCAAGTCGCAATTTCGGATCGAGCGATACGTACCACTCGATGATCCGGGTGAGCGCAACTTCCTTAGGTACCCCAGTGTCCTCCCGCAACGTTTCGAGGAAGGTGGCCGCAGGTTTAGTGACGTGCAAACGCAAGGTGGTGCGTTGCGGATCGTTTGTTTGTTCTACCACGTTCCACCATTCTGAAATTAATTTTTGGACATGCAACACCAAATGGGGCCAATAGTTACGCCAGTTACCCATATCCAAATGGCAGCAAATGACACCAAATTGTGTTGACGTACACAAACGCGGTAGTACATTTCCCACCATGCCAGTCCAAAACAACGTCTCGGCAAAGATTCGGAGCGACGATCACGAAGCCATTCAGGGCATCGCGGCAGAGTTCGGGTCGGACGGCATCCACATCATCTCCGCCATGCGGCGGCTGTGGGAATCTTCGTCGGAAAAGAAAAGGGTGGCGGCCATCAAGCGGGTTAACTCGCCTGAGCCAGAACCCTCGCAGCGTAACTGAATCGGATTTTGTCGATCGCCCGCTGGCGCGGTGGCCCATGTAAAGCCCCGCGTCAGCCGGTCGACACAAGGGATTGGAATCATGGACGTTTCCACAGTTTATCCACGGACGGTCAACACCTCGGGCGGGGGCATGCTTCGGCAGGATCTGATTCCCGGCATGAACGCGATCCTCGCTCTGTCGGTCAAGCAGCCGTGGGCCAGCCTGCTGGTCGTCGGCCTCAAGACCGCTGAAACCCGCACGTGGTTCCCCCGTCGCGACGGCGCTCCGATTCGGGAGTCGGTCCTGATCTGTGCGTCGAAGGAGCCCGCGTTCAGCATCCACCAGCTGCCGCAGAATCTGGCTAACCGCCTGGCACTCGCCTGGTGGGACCGCCCGCTGCGGCCAACGGACGAACTGCCCAACAGCGTCGCCTTGGGCACCGTCGACCTGGTCGACGACCGCGTGATGACCTTGGCCGACGAGCCGGCCGCCTGTTGTGCGGTTTACCCACGTGCGGTGGCGTGGATCTGTGCGAACGCCCGCCGGATCAAGCCGTTCGCCGTGCGAGGGGCTTTGGGTTTCTTCCCGGTGCCGATCGCAAACGCCCGCGTGCTGGAACGCCTTTGAATTGTGGTCACTGGTTCGCATGGACAGACGGTAGAGCCGGCCCTTCGCCGAGTGTGACGAATATGCCCAGCAGCACAGAAAATCTCGGCGAAACGACGCCATTCTCACCGGTGATCAACCATGAGATTGAGCGGCAGGGCAGTCGGGCGGCCGTCGAGCAGGTGACGGGCATCAGTGAGCAGAATCAGCGGCGGTGGGGCGAGCAGGGGCAGTGGCCTAGCCTGCGGGCGTTGTACGAAACCCGCGACACTTGGTCGCTCGAGATGCTCTGCGAGTTCGGCGCGATGTTCTTCAGCGGAATCGTGGGCCTGAAGGTGACGTTCGAACGGGCCGACCGCAGCCCGCCGGTCCACGCAACGCTGAGCGGGGCGATGGTGAACGGCGTGCAGCCCAAGGTGCTGCAGCTGGCACAGGCGATCGACCGCATGGACGCCGACGGGATCCGCGAGCCGCATGAGATCGCCAACGTCGAGGCGATTGCGATGGAGAGTGTTGGCGAAATCCAGCAGTTGGCGGTGAACGCCTTGCAGGGATCGACGGTGCACCTGGGCCGTCGGCGGCAGCGGCAGGGATGAAGTCAAACAACGGAAGGAACCGGACATGAGCAACTTACATCGGGCACTGGTGATCAGATCAATGCTGGCCAAGTACTCGGCCGTCGGCGCCGAGGAACTGGCGATCGACACGCTGTTTAACGGCGCGGTGGCGGGATTGGCGATCGTCCATCCGGCCAGCCGCAGCGACGACGAGGACGGCGAGCGATGGGACGGCCTGTCATGAGCGGCCTGGCGTTTGTCATGCTCGCAGCGGTGCTGCTGGGTGCCCTCAACATGGGTGCCGGGTTGTTCCTCGGCCTGCTGATCGGCGCGCACGCGGAGAGACGAAAGCAACATCATCGACGGACCGGGAAGCCGATCGCCCGTCGGATGTTCGAGGCGCAGGAGAATGTTCCGCCACGGTGGCGGTCCAGTCGGCAGTGAAGTGAACCGGGAAGGAGCCCAAACATGCTGGTGCTGAGCAGACAACGCGATGAAACGATCATGATCGGTGACGACGTCGAGCTGACCGTCGTCGACATTCGAGGCGACAAGGTGCGGCTGGGGATCAATGCCCCGCGTGGCGTCAGTGTGCATCGCAAAGAGGTGTACGAAGCCATCCGCCGGGAGAACCAGAAGAAGGTTCGGGACGAGGCGGCGGCACTGGACGCGAAGAAGTAACGCTGGGGCGTCGGGCGGTGGGGCTCTTCCCCTCTCCATCGCAGCGACTGGGGTCGAACCCGTTCCCTGGCCTCGAGCCTGGTTGGTTCCTTCGACTGTGGGACTTCACACGGTCGGCTGGTCGCGAGCAACGCGACGTACGTCACGGATGGCAGTTGGCGGGAAAAGGTGAGTCGACGGTTCGATTCCGTCTCCCGCATTAGCAAAACTCGGCCCCGGATCCTCGGAGTAAGGTTCCCCCCCCTCCTTCTCCAACTGGGGCCGAGTTTTTTGATATTGAATGGTCGGGGGTCACGAAAGGATTTTATGCCACGGCAGACGCTTACTCTCGACACGATCGGCGATGTCGAACACGGAACGCTGCGGATCGCGATGAACAAGGCGCTCAAACTTGTCACTCAGGATCTGCACGATCGACCGCTCCTCGAGAAGGCCCGGCAAGTCATTCTCAAGATTGAGTTGAAACCCACCGTGAACGACCAGAGCCAATCCCGCGAGCTGGAGGATGTGCAGGTCGCCTGGCAGATCATGTCGAAGACGCCGGCAATCGGCAGTTCAGACGTGACCATGAAGCCCGACTCGAACGGCCAGCTGTATTTCCACAGCGAACTGCCGACCGAACCGGACGAACAGGATTTGAACGACGAGCTCGAACGCAAACGCCGCAACCCGACCTAAGGGGTCAGGCCGCGACGCACTAACAATGAACCCAGTTTTCAGGAAGGAATGACCCATGAGCGTGAATGAATCCAGTTGGTTGGCGGATGGCGTGAAGGAAATCGAACGCATCACCAAGGCGTCGATGATCGTTAAGCCGGAGATCGTGAACCTGCCACAGGAGCGGCCCGGCGTCTACGGCGTAATCGTACCCGGGCCCGCGGGCTCACTGATGGAAATTAAAAAGCTTCTTGCCGATCCTCTTTGGCACAACGAGCGGCTCGATGATCCGACGCAGCTGATCGCTTTCATCAATTCGATGGAGGCCCGTAAGGTGAAGGCCGTCGACGGAGCGGTCTACATCAGCGAGACGCACATCATGTACGTCTACAGCTTCGAGGACCGTCGGCACCGTGCGATCTGCCCACTAACGATCAGCGAGCCGTGGGCCTGGCTGTCGAAGGCTCAGCCGCCGCTGTCGCAGAAGGAACTGGTCCGGGCCCTGCGCATCACGTTCGACGGTGCGCTCAATCGCGATTCGAACTTGATCAACATCATCCGCAAAGTGAAGTGGCGGGCCGACAATACGGTGGACGTCGATGTCCAGCGTGGCCGCGAAGCCCTCGGCGCACAGATCATGCGGGAGGCGACGGGGATCGCTGACTTCCCCGAGGAATTCATCCTCAACGTGCCGGTGTTCGAGAACGTGAAGCAGACGGTCACGGTCCGCGTCGCGCTCGAGGTCAATATGGACGTGTGCAAGTTCGAGGTGATTCCATTCCCGAACCAGATCGCCGACGGCATGGCCCAGACGTTGGGATGGCTGCAGACCGACATCGCAGCGACGAAGGTGCCGACGTTCATCGGCGCGGTGCGGAACGACACAAAGGACGCCTGATCTTCGGCGGTGCATCGCCCTGGGGCGATTCCCGCCAGCCCTCCCGCGATAGGGTAAATCGTGGCGCTGCCGGGCGTTCCGGCGTTGGTACGCGGTCCAACTGAAACCCCGCGAGGTTGCCGCACCACACGCGGGGTGAGTGGAAGTCACCTAAATCGAAACCGCGCGACACCTGCGAAATGCAAAGTGGTGCGACGGCCGGAAGAGACCGGCAATTGCAGTGAGTGGCTGTCACCGTTGGTGGCGGAAGCCTGCGTGGCGCTGGTTGCGCGTATTTCCACGCGGCGAGGCTGGTTCGACTCCAGCCCACTGCATTCGTCAGGCCGAACGCCAGGCACGAAAAGGTTGATAGACGGTATGAGCCGTCGACAGGCCATCAGGCGTGGCAGCTGGAGAGACAGCGACATTTTAATAGCGACACCCGCTACTACGAAAAATTGGGAATCGGTGTGACGGCCGGGAGAGACCGGCATTTGAAAACTGAATACACCATAGGCCCTTTGCCGGAGACGTTTTCCGGTTGGCAGTCATGGCAGCCGGGATCAACTGTGGATGATCTGCTTCCCGGCCTCTCCGACGAGAAAGCTACGTGGTGGTCGTGAGCCAAACGTAGCGTCAGACATCGGGAATCACTGCGTGCATCCATGCCAGGGCCACACACGCGAGGGATCGGCTGATCACGACTAGGCCGATTCCGTTTTGCAGCGGCGGCGTGGAGAGACACGCAGGTTGTTACGACTCCCCGGCCTTGGGCCGGTTCAGCCGGATCGATCCGGCCCGCTGCATTGAAACTTGAGAGGTGAGATATGGCGCTGCTGAAAATCAAAGACGCGATGACCCGGCTGGGCTTCAAGAGCCCGCAAAGCATCTACAACCTCAAAGACCGCGGTGAACTCCGGATTGTTCATCTGCCGCCGGCCGGCGGGAAGAAGCGCAAAGGCGCACCGCGCATCCCCAGCGACGACGTCGACCGCCTGGAACGTCGGGCCCTCAGCGGCGAGACGTCCAAGGCGGCCGACATCCCGATGCCTAAGCGGCAGTCTTCCCGTCCGAAGGAGCCTTTGCAGGCTCGGAAGGTTGTCCCGCATTTTGAGTAGTGCGTTTGATGATGGTGCCGCCGTCGGGCGGGATCTCAGTTTTCTCCAGCAGACGCTGGGCGATGAGAAACAGTTTATGAGTGTCGATCTCTTCCACGTACATCTTTCGCACGCCGCCGATCGAGTGACCCTCGAACAGGGCGCGGGCGTCGCCGTCGGCAACGCCGGACGCGTACGTGGTGGCGGTGTGCCGGAACGTGTACGCCCCGAGCTTGCGCATCGCCTGGGCGACCTTGCCGCAGGTGGGGCACTTCTTCAATGCCTTCGGCCGCTTGGGCGCGAGCGGCTCGCCCTTACGCTTCTTGTCGCTGCGGAACCCGGCGCCCAGCTGCGGCGGGGTGATCCAGCCGTGCTTCTCGCAGTGGCTCAGCCGATCACGCAGCCTACGAAACTCCTGGCCGACGGCGTCGGCGCGAACGGTGCGCAGGATCTGGTCCGGCACGTTCGGATCGTAGTAGATGACGTCGCGCACCCACGGGTTGCCGAACGGCGTCAGAAACAGCCGGCCGGCCAGCGACTCAACGATGGGCTCCGGCCGCGTGTCGAGGCACTCCTGCAGGTCAGTCATGACGAACGGCGGCAGGACGGCCGCCCGGTCGATCTCGGTCTTGGGTCGCTGGAAGTTCACGATGCCCCAGCCCTCGGGCAGGGCGAGCGACTTGTCCGGCTTCCAAACGACGCACTGGATGGGCAGATCGCTGCAGTCGCTGAGCCCGAATCCCGCAAAGTACATCAGGCCCAGCATCGCCCGGACGGGGTTGCGGGCTGCACCGAAGAAGCCACGCAGCTCGAGGCCTGTCCATCGCTGCTTGCCCCTCGTCTCCTCGCGGATCCGCTTCTCGCGGCGGCGGAGCAGGTCTTCACGCTTGGCGAAGAAGCTCTTCAGCCGGTAGGGCCTGCGCAGCACCCCGGTCACCGGGTCCTCGGCCCAGGTGAACAGGCCGCTCATGATGCTGACGCGCTTGTTGTACGCGTGCCAGCCGAAGCGGGTCTTCTGTTCGTTGATCCACTGGACCACGATGCAGTCGTTGGGGTGGCCGGGGTCGAAGACCTCCAGCTGCTCGATCGTCGTGTCGGCGCCGACGTAGTCCCGGAAGGCGGTCGTTACCGCGCGAACCTCCGCGAAGTAGACGGCCGAGATCTCCTTGATCTTGCCGGCGGTGCGGTCGTGCTGGTAGGCCAGGTAGTAGTCGACCAGCTCGCGGGCGGTGATCTCGCTGCCCTTGGCGACGGTCAGCCGGCCGTGGGCGCGGTCCTCCAGGTACTCGTTGTAGCTGTTGAGAGCCTTCTTCCAACTCGCCTCGTAGGCCTCGGGATCGGGCCACGCCCAGGGGCCGAAGGGCACCTGCTTGTTGTTGATCTTCTTGCACCAGTAGCCGCGGGAGTGCGGGAACAATGGAAAAAGCGGATAGGGCTTGGGGGCCTTCTCGGACATGCTGCTTCCTTCTCGGGGTGTGGGCGCGAGGTGTGGGAAGCATACCTAATGGATACCGAACATTCAAGAATCATTCGGCGAATGCGAGCGATTCGGCGCGGCGAAAAGCCGGAAACGGTCGCATTCATAAGCCCAAGGTCCCCGGTTCGAGTCCGGGTGCTGCTATTTTCCTTCATTAAAACGCAATTCGCTGGTCACGCTGCGTATGCGCGCCGGTGTCGTCCTGGCCTTCGCGAACGCGGTTGGTGCGGTACGCGTCGATCAGGGATTCGAGCATGTCGATCTGGCAGCGCAGCTCGCGGCCGCGTTCGGTGTCGCCGATGCGGCGGGGCTTGTCCCATTCGCGAATCGTGGTCATCTCCGGCACGATATCCACGCCATCCCGCACGGCGGCTTCCACTGAATCAAAATGATGGTGCTTGGCGAGCAGGGTGCGGTCGGTCTCCAGAACCAGGGTGTAACCGTGGTCGCCGTAGGCTTCGGAGAACGCGCCGTCGATGGTGATGGCTTTGCCGCCTTGCTTGAGGGGGGATTCCCCTTTCTCGATCTTCACCGGCACGTGCCCGTTCACGATCAGCCCGCGATCGGGGTCGGCCTCGAACGCGTTCAGCACTTTTTCGCAGAACGACGCTTCGTTGATCAGCGAAAAATACGGGTCCTTGGTTTCATGATGCGACGTGTGGTCGGCGATTAAGTCGCGCTCCAGCGTGGCAATGCGGTCTTTGCCGAACAGCGGCGACCGCGGCCCGCACCAGAGGTACCAGAGCGTGTCCAGGTCCGCCAGGTGCTGACGATCAAACGCCCGCCGAACCACGCGCTCGATGGCATCGAACAGATCGCGGCCGGCATGCGGCGCGCCGTCGATGTGCTCGGCAAGGAAGCCTCCATACGCGTCGCATGGCACGCAGCCGTGGAAGATCAAATGATCGTCGCGCACCAGGTACATCGACCCGTGGCCGACGAGGTACTTCATGTGCTCCCACAGCTTTTGGCTGCTGACGAACGAGTGCCGCAGGCGGTCCATGCACATGCGCTCGTCGGCCGACAACTCGTACGGGTTGTTCGGATCGATCGTGGGAAGCGAGGTGTCGCGCAGCGGATAGGTGACGCCATCCACCTTAACGGTGCCGGCCTTTTGATCGATGCCGTGCAACAGGCGGCGGTGATCAAGGTTCCACTGCGGGTTGCGCTCGATGAGTTGCCCTTCGAGCTTGAACTGCATGACGGCGATCGCCTTCTGCATGCGGGCGATCAGTTCTGGCGGGCGCGTGCCCTTACCCTTCACCTTGAAGCACTCGGCCGGGTCTTTTGCGTAAACCGTTCTCGCCAGATTCTCCAGTGGCGTGAGCGGGATGCTGTACCCTTCATCAAGCTGCCCCAGGCGACGGTACCGCAGGGAGATGCGCAGGACGGTGCAGATCAGCGCCTCGTGCCCCATGGCGGCGCCGAGCCACGACATGTCGTGATTGCCCCAGATGAACGAGACGTTGGGTTGCTGGCGTAGGTAGTCGACGACCTTGTCGCCGCGCGGGCCGCGGTCCCAGCAGTCGCCGCCGATGATCAGTTCGCGGATGGCGAGGTTTCGCACCATGCGGCCCACGAGGTGGATGAGATGCAGCACCTGCCCGCGGCGGCCAAGCTCGTCGACGATCGCCTCGAGAAATTCGTCGCCGCGTTCGGTGGTCGGCGCGTTCAGCATCTCGAAGAGCAGTTCCTTGTACTCCGGCGGGAAGACGTTCATCGCCCGCTTCAGGCTATACCTGGCGGTGAGGATGCGCACCAGTTCGAACTGGCATTGCAGCGTGCGGATGGCGAACGCGCGCAGTTCGGCCGGGTCGGTCAGCGACTTCTCAAGCTTTTTAACCATCTCTGCCGGATAAAACGACAGCGTGATAAATTCTTTGAAATGCTGTGGGCTCATTCGCCCGGCGAACTGCTGCTCGATGAGTGGCCGCAGCGAGCCCGAGGCGTTGTTCACGACGTGGCGGAGCTTGCTGTCTTCGCCGTGAATGTCGCTGATGACGTGGACGGTTCCCTTGGGAAGCGTGAGCACCGCGGCCAGTCGTGCGATCTCGGCAGTGGCTGAATCGACATTGGGGAACTGCGTGGCCAGCGCCCGCAAAACAATCAGCTCGTGCTCGCGATGATTCGACCCGGAAGACATTCTTGAACTCATGACCTCACCCATTTCAGCTAAGACGATGTGATTGCGATTCTATCGGCAATGCCGGAAGATCACGACAACTTCCTGCGCAAGCCGGAGCGCCGTTTAGGCCGTTGCCGCAAATTCTGCAGGGGCCGGCTTGCCGCCGGTGGGGCGGAAGCTTCGCCAGTACTGCAGCGGCAGGTTGCCGATAGCGATGATCACCAGCTGCGACACCACGAACACCAGCAGCCAGAAGAGGGCTGAGTCCATAAAGCCGTACGAGTGCAGGCCGACGCCGAGCATGTTCGTGCCGAACCAGGACCAGCTGGTGACGACGTTTCCGAAGACGGCCAGCAGCATCACGCCGCGCCGCTGGGCAAGGCCTGACCAGCGGGCGTGCAGGATGAGCGCGTTCCACAGCACGATGAGCACCGCGCCGTTTTCCTTTGGGTCCCAGCCCCAGAACCGGCCCCATGATTGGTCGGCCCAGATGCCGCCGAGGACGGTGCCGACGAAGCTGAAGAGCATCGCGAAGCAAAGGATGGCGTAGACCATGCGCGGAAGAACCCGGCCGGCGGAATCCTCGGTCATGCGATTCGGCTCGCCATTCGTGAGGGCCGTCGTGAACACGCCCATGAAGATGTACGCGATCGCCAGCACGCCGGCGAGGAACGTCGCGGAGTAGCCGAGGGTGATCGCCACCACGTGCGTAGCGAGCCAGAAGTTGGTGTCGAGGACCGCCTGCAACTGCTTCATCGTGTCGCCATCACCGGCCAGGTGATGGGCGATCAGCAGCGACGTGAATCCCATCGCCGCCGACATGACGGTGGCGATCACATTGCGGAAGTGCAGTTCGAGTCCCACCGCCAGCACCACGCCCGCCCAGGCGATGAATACGGCGGACGAGTAAAGATTCGTCACCGGCGGTCGGCCGGAAATGTAGATGCGCGATGCCAGGCCGAACGTGTGCAGCAGCAGCGCGATCACCAGCAGGACGAACGCGGACCGGCCGAGCGGTTTCGACCAACCCAGCCACGAGCAGCAGCCGAGGATGAAGATCAGCACGTACAGAATTTGCGACTGAAGGAACGGATCGAACCGGTTGAAGAATGCCTCAAACCCTGCCCGCGTTACGTCGGCCGGCAGGCGGGCGTCGAGCAGCGCGCGGTATTGGGCCACGTGAGAGTTGAACTCACCGATGTTATTGCCGCGGAAGGAGAACATGATCTCGACAAGCTGTTCAGAGGCTGCTGTTCGAGGCGGCGTGGTGTTGCTGGCGGTCGGCAGGAACGACGTGATCGGCTGCCACTGCTCGCCCGGCGCGAGCGGCGGAACCAAGTAGAGATCCTCCATCTGCGCCAAGCGGAAAAATAGCTGCAGGTGGTTGAACAACTCGGCGACCTTGCGTTCGAAGAGTCCTCGCTTGTTGGCGGGAATCTGTGTGACGCGGGCCATCTGCTCCTGCAGCTTGTCCTGATGGGCGAGGATTTCGTGGAACGAGAAGAGCCGCGGGCTGCGGTCCTGGTCGAGCCCGAGCAGGCCGAGCAGCTCGGGGTTATCGATGCGGAAGATGCGGTATTGGTCGGCCTTTTCTGTGCCGGCGAAGGTATCGAGCAGCCACCGCGTGGCGGGGACGGGTTTCCAGTCGCCATACGGGATCTTCGACCACTGATCGGGCGCAACGGTTTCCGAGCCAATGCGCGTCGACTCGCGGCCGAGGATCACCTGCAGCGACGTGCGGGCGAGCGTATCGAACGGCAAAATGCGGCCGTCGTGCGTGATCGGGATGTCGCCAAAGCCGGTGAAGTTGAATTCGTCGGATTTGGGCGGCGACATCGCTTTGCCGAACATCGCGAGCACCACGAGAAGCCCGATCGCGCCGGCGATAAACGGCGCTAATCGCCCAGCGAATGAGGGTATCTCGGGGATTGGCGGCGGCAGGCCTCGCTTGGAGTTTGTCGCCGTTGCGGCCGCAATGCTTGCCTGTCGGGCTGATTTCTTGCGGAGCGCGGTAATCAGCATCATACCGAAGTGCAACACCATGCCGAGCGCGCCCAACACGCAGGCGATGTACGGCATCGTCCACGCCGGGTTGTGTACCACCTGCAGGATCGTCGTCTTGTCGTCGGGTTTGAAGCTTGCCTGGTAGTACGTTTCGCCGGCGTAGCGTAGCGGCTCGTTCATGCGGATGAGGACTTCGCGGTCGACGCCTTGTGTCGGGTCGACGAGTTGGATGCGGCTGGAGAAATTCTTCGGGACTTCCGTGCCAAGGTATTTGTCGTGTGAGAACTTCAGCAGGTGCATGGAGTACGGCTTGTAGTTTCGCTGGAACCGCAGCTCGAGCAGGTAGGTTTTGCCGTTCACCATCACTTCCTGCCCGCCCTCAAAGAGGTAGGAGAGGAGGTATTTTCCGATGTCCTGCCCGCCGGCCGAGACGGTGACGTACGCCGACGCCATGTCGACCTGGCCGCCATCAGTGCCGGATGCGGGCGCTTCGGGCGCGAGGATGACTCCCTTGCCGAAGCCGGCGGTCGCCTTGCTGGTCATGCCCGGCCCGGCCTGCATGGGGCCGAGCAGCTGGCTGTTCGCGTAATACTCGTCGACGTTGATCTCGAACGGCAGGAGCGCGTGTTTGATCGTCGCGCCCGGGTGCAACTGCGTTTGCGGAAACGTGACGACCAGATCGCTCTCGGCCGACGCGGAGGGATCGATCACCGCCAGTTCGCCGAAGCGCGTGTCCTGCGAGTAATTCGTGGTCGCGCCTTCGTCGATCACCATCTGGCTCTCAACGGCGAGCACGCTGGTGAGCAATTCGCCGACGATGAGCAGGATTAGCCCGACGTGGATGAGGATGACGCCGGTTCGCTTCCATGTGAATTTGAACCGCGTGATGTGGGCCGAGAGCAGGTTGATCAGCATCAACCCGCCGAGCGCGTAGCCGCCCAAAAACGGGAAACCGCCGGGGATTCCCGGTTGGCCGGGTGCGGGGCGCGGCAGGAACGTCTGGAAATCGATCCACAACCACAGGCTGTGAAAGTACTTCTTCTGAACCGTCCAGATGCCCGTATCGATCTGCGCCCACGTGCCGGCGTACACCAGCAGAATCGACATCGCGAGCAGTGCGATCGTCAATTTGAGCGACGCCAGGGGCGAGAGCAGTTTTTTTAACAAGCGATCACTCCGCAAACTGAATCGACTGAAGAAGCGAATCGAGGGCCTTCTTCTGCGTCTCCACCAGCTTGGCCGGGCCGACCAGCTTGAAGAAGTAGGTGCTGCTGCCTTGCGTCACCTGGGCGACGACGAGTTCCGGCGCAGGCTGCCCGTTGGCTTCCGGCCCGACGAAATCGATCATGAACCCTTTCGCGCCGCCGACGGTGATGTCCGTCGGCTTGATCGTTGTCGGATCCGCCACCGGGGCCAGGCCAACCTGCCCGCGCCAGCGGTTAATGTTCGCCTCAGGCGTGCCGAACTGGTTGGCCGGGAGCGCGGAGATAATCAGGTCCGCCGTTAAACCATCAGCCGCGGCGGTGTGGAAAGTTGCGACGCGCATCGGGCGTTCCTGCGGATCGAGCGTCCAGCCTTGCGGCGTGGTGAATGCCTTGAACGCGGGGATCGACGCCGCGCCCGCGCGGGGCGCCGCCGGAGCGGGTCCTGCGCCACCGGCCGCGGGCATTGGCGGATGGCCGGCCGGCATGGCGGGCATCGCCGGCATGTCAGGCGTAGCCGGCAACACGGCGGGCGGTGCAGCAGCGGTCGCGCCGCTGAACGAAAGCGACTTCATGAACGCGTCGTACTCAGCCTTATGAGCTTCAACCTTGGTGGCCGGGCCGACGAATTTCAAAAACCACATCTGTCCCTGCGCGGGAATAATCGCGGCGAGCATCCGCGTGCCTTCGGTCTGACCAGCCGCGGGCGGGCCCTTGATGTCCACCGATTCGATCTCCAGCCCGTTGCTGTGGAGGTGCGTGACGACTTTCGCCAAATCAGCGGCCGCCGTTGGCGTGGCGCCGATCTGCTGTTCCCAGCGGTTGACGTTCGGCAGCACCGCGCCTGATTCGGGGCCGAAGGTGTAGACGATGACGTTCAAGCTCGGATCGTTCGCATCGACGCGAAAGGTTGCGTAACGCATGGATTGCGCGGGGAGCTGAGTCCATCCCTCCGGCGCGAGCCACTGCGGCCCGCCGGCGTTCGCTGCGGCCGGCGCGCCCGCAGGCGCGGCGGGCGAGTTCGAAGCAGGCATCGCCGGCACGGGCATTTGCGGTGCGGCGGCGGTTTCCTTGGGCGCCTGATATACGCGCACAGAGTTGCGGTCATCACACCCGCCGACAACGAGTCCGAACAGTCCGAACGAACAGGCCAATGCCAGCATTTGAGAGGACGATTTCATATCGAACCACTATAGCGGGCGTGCCTGATTGACGACACCTTTCCGGCCTAATGTCATTGTTTTTGACGCGTCCGACGCAATCAACGCGGGTGGTCCGTCTTACAAGACCGCCGCTGCGCATGTTTTTCACACCGCACTGTCGCGGACCGCTTCGTCGAATCGCCTCTAAGCGACCGCACCTGCAAGTTAACCGTGCAACGCCGGTCAAGGCGACATTTTCAAAAAGTTTGTTTCCGTCGCACCAAAAGTTTTGGCAGAATGCCGGCTCGTTTCCTTCTCGGGAGGCTTGGTATGCGCAGCAGGTCCGGCTTGATGGCTCGCGTGTTCGTTTGTGGAATCCTTGCACTAGGGAAAATCACCCATGCGGAAATGAAGGTGACGCAAACCGTCCTCGGCCCGGCCACCAGTGACGTGGTGTACGTCGTCAGCCCCGCTGGCGGCCACGTGGCGGCGGGCAAGATGAGCGGCAGCCGATTCGTTGTCGCGCTCGACGGCGTTGATGGGCCCAAGGCCGATTCAGTGATGATGGTGCTGCCGGCGGCGGGCGTGGTGTCGCCGGGCGATCCGAAGTCGGGCCTCCCGGGGTACATCGCCAAGCCGATCAACCAGACGCCGGTCGTCTTCAGCGAAGACGGCAAGCGGTACGCGTACCTGGCCCGCGTTGGGCAAGAGTACCTCGTGATCGTCGACGGCAAGGAGCAACGGCGGTTCCCGGTGGCATCGGGCCAGCAAATTCGAATGCAATTTACCGGGCCGGACGCGAAGCATTTTGTGATGACCGTCTCCAATCCTGCCGGCGTGTTCGACGTGTGGGTCGACGGCGAACAGAAGCCGTCGCACGATCCGAACACGGTCATGATCTTCAATCGCGACGGCTCACGCTACGCCTACGTGGCGCTGCCTGATGCGGCCAATCGACAAAAACGCGTGACGGTGGTGGACGGGAAGGAAGCAGGCGTCGCGATCAACGATCCGCGCTTCACGGCCGACGGCAAGCACGTGATCACGCTGGCGCAGTCGGATAAAGGGCAGGCGGTCCTCGTCGACGGCGTGCCCGCCGTCACCGCGATGAGCATTCAGCGCGTGTACCTCGCGCCGGCGGGCGACAAGTTTGTCACGGTCATCAGCAAGCCCGCACAAGGCGGGGCGCATTACGTGTGCGTGGCCGACGGGAAAGAAATCGCCGCGACTGAGGGAACCGATTTCCCATTCGTCGCGTTCAGCCCCAACGGCCACCGATGGGCCGCCCGCTGCCGCACCATGCAAGGCGCAGCCGTCACCTGGCTCGCGACAGACGACGGCAAAAAGAGCCAGGAATACAACGGCATCGATGACGCATCGATCACTTTTTCGCCGGACGGCTCGCGCCTGGCGTACGTGGCCGGCAGCGGATCCAAATCGTTCGCGATCATCGACGGCAAGGAATCTGACGGCTTCAACTACAACCTGAAAGTCGGCTTCAGTCCCGACGGCAAGCAGGCCTACTACGGCGGCCGACAGGACGGGGCCACCGTCACGCGGTCGCTCGTGATTGAAGGAAAGGTCTATAAGGGCGATCACAACTTCAACAACGAATCGATCACCTTCAGCCCCGACGGTTCACGCTGGGGCGCGCTCGGCAGCGGCCTGAAGGCGGGCGGGCCGACCGGGTTGCAGACGGTGGAGAATTTCCTGCTCGATGGAAAACTCGTCGAAGGATTCACCGTTTCTAACTTTCTATTCGCGAACAACGGTAGCCACGTTGTCTTCCTCGCGCAGCGCAAGGTCGACAACGCGTCCGGCCTGTTCCTCGACGACGGGAAGCCGCTCGGGCTGGGCGTAGGCACGCGCGGCCGACCACCGATCTTTTCGCCGGATGGGAATCACCTGTTCTGGTCCAAACTGCAACAGGACCCGGCCAACAACAATAAGCCGACGCATTTCATTTACGCCGACGGCAAGGAAATCGCCAAGTTCGACAACGTCTCGCTAGGCAATTTTGAAACTGACCCCGCCGCCTGGCGGACGGAACCCGATGGCACGCTGATCGCCGTAGGCGCGGTCGGCGAGCAGGTGATCTGCTACCGCGTTACGCCCGGCGACGACACCAGCGTCGCCAAAGCCGCAGACGATCTAGCCGTCGCCGAAGCCAAGGCCAAGACCGACGCCGAAGCCGCCAAACAAGCCGCCGCCGACGCGGCCGCCAAGAAGAAAGCCGACGCCGAAGCCGCAGCGAAAGCCAAACAAGAAGCCGCCGCCAAAGCCAGGCAGGACGCCATCGACGCCAAGAAAGCCGCCGCCGCCGCCAAGAAAAAAGCCGCCGAAGACGCGGCTGCAGCGAAGAAGGCGAAGCAGCTAGGGAAATAGATCGTTCGCTACAGCGCAGCCCATCGTTGCGAACTCGCATCGGCCCGATAGGATGCTGACGCCCCGGTTTCACCCTTGAAAAGGACCCCGAATGACCCCCGGCCTGCTCTCGGTCATCCTGCCAAATTACAACCACGCCACCGTGGTGGCCGACCAACTGCGAGCGATTCTGACCCAAAGTTATCGCAATTTTGAGTTCATCATCATCGATGACAAATCGACCGACAACAGCGTCGAAGTAATCGAGTCGGTTATCGCGGGCGACTCACGCGTCAAGTTCATTAAAAACGAGAAAAATCAGGGCGTGTTGAAGGCAGTAGACGATGGCCGGCGGCTTGCGCAAGGAGAATTCATCGGCTTCTACGCGTCCGATGACCGGTTGCTGCCGGGTTTTTTTGAAAAGTCGATGAGCGCTTTATCGCAGGCCCCGCAAGCGGGTTTGGCGACGTCGGTGACGGCCGTGTTTGACGCGTCGATGCAGGTGCGAATGGATCAGGGTGTGTGGACCGACCGCCCGACGTATTTCAATCCCGATCAACTGTGCGACGTCATCTGCGGCGGATTCGTCGGGTGCCACAACTCGATTTTTCGTCGATCCGTCTGGGAAGAGTGTTTTCCTCCGGGAGACGGTTACCAGCGCCTGAAGTGGCACGGCGACTGGTTTCATACTCTGACCATCGCATTTCGACACGGCATTTGTTACATCCCGGAAATTCTGGCGGCCCTGCGAATCGATCCGAATTCGTACTCCGGCGCGAAGATGTACGATCCGGAGCATCAAGTAGATGTGGTTTGGACGATCATCGAGCTTTTGAAATCAGATGCGTACCGCGACGTGCTGCCGTACTTCGCCCGCGGCGGCGTGATGGCGACGCCGGCGCATGTCGTGCGGACGGTAATGGCAAAGCCTGAACGGTGGGATCCGATCACAATGATGCTGATTCAGCGACCTCTGCTCGACTGGAACCTGCACGCCGCACAAGTGCAAAGCCAGCGCCGGCAGCGAGCGCAGGGCAACGGATAGTTTGCATTATTGTTAAGCAGGGAGCGGCACGGGCGGAACGTAGGTGACTCCGTGTCCGGCAAGCCGGCGGCAGACGCTCTCGGCAAGGACCGGTGCGAGCCCCACGAACACCCGGCTGCCCGCGGGAACGTCCGCGGGGCGGTAGACCGGCCGGCCGTTCCAGTTGGCCTCCGTGCGGTTCACATCCTCATCTACGAAGAACGCGACCGTCTCGCCGAGTTCGGCGAGGAGCCACGTCGCCGCGATCGACGTGCCGAACAACCCAATGCGACCACCGCCGGCCCGCGCTGTTTCTACCGCCTGCGCGAGCCACTTCAACCGACTGGCGACGAATGATTTCACTTCCTCGACGTTCCGCGCTAAGGATGTCGGACGGTCGGCGTTCGGCGAAGTCGCAACCCGCGCCACTACCGAGAGTTCCTTGGGAACCCATCCTTCGACAGACGCAGGCACCTCATATCCGGCGCGCTGCAGCAAATCCCGCGCAGTATCGGCGCTGAAGTGCGAGGCGTGGTCGGCCACCATCAGTTCGAACGGGTTGTGCTGGTAGCTTGGGAGTTGAGCAAGTAGCAATCCGCCGGGCGCGAGCTTGGCTTTGAGCAACGCTAGGAACCCACGCGGCTCGATCACGTGCTCCAGCACGTGGCTCATCGTGATCAGATTGAAGGTCCCGGGGATCTCTTCCAGCGGGCAGGTGTAGAGCCGCTCCACGCGGGGGATGGCTTGGATCGAGTCGCGATAACGATCGGTGAGATCCGACCCGGCCAACGACCAGCCCGCGGCCATCTGGCTGAAGGCGCGGATCATTGCGCCGTTTCCACTGCCTACATCCAGCATGCGGCCGGTCGCGGCAAGGCCGAATTCCTTTGCCAGGCGCTCGAGCACCCGCCGCGAACGCGGGGACGATTCTCCGGAGGTGGTGTCGAACACGGCCTGCTCGGCGCCGCCCTTGGCCTGATAGTAGGGCGTGTACGAGTTGTAGATCTCGTCACATTCGCTGCGAAATTTGGCGTCGGCGACTTTCTGCACGCACCCGCACCGCGAGCACATCAGCATTCGTCCACCCGCCGGCCACGGGCGGCAGTCGGAGGTTACGCGGTGAAACGTGCGATACACCGGGAATTCCACCAACGCTTGTTCGAGGCAGACGTTGCACGGCACGGAGGCCAGGTCGCCCGAATTTTCCATTGATTCACTCATTGGACGATGCCTCTTGCAGGTTGCAGCACCGGGCGCTGAACGATGGTGTTTACAAACTCGGCGAATCCTTCGTGATCACCTTAATTCGCGGATAGCACGTGACGAACGTGCCACCTTCATCGAGATATCGGCGGTGGTTCTGGATGATCGGCTTGGAATGCACCCACGCCAAGATGAAGACGGTGCCCGGCTTTCGCGTGTACAACTCCGACGTCGGCAGCACCGGGATGTGATACCCGGGGCTGTAGAGGCCCTGCTTTTCCGGGCTGTCATCGACGATGAAATCGAGCATTTTCCCAAGACCAAAGTGGTAGATGAGAAGCGTTCCACCGCGGGCCGCGCCGAAGCCCGCGATTTTGATGCCCTTGTCGCGCATCGGCTCCAGCACACCGGAGACTTCGGATTTGAGCGCTTCGATTTTCGCGGAGAATTCTTTCAGCGTAGCCGGGTTGTGCAGGTCGCGGGCATCTTCCATTGCCTTCAGCTCTGCGACCGATGGGGTGGCTTTTCGCTTTCCGCCCACCCGTTGTGCAGTGCAGACGATAGAGCCGCCTTGGATGGTGTTGCGTTCGATGTCGATCAGTTCCATGCCATGCTTTTTCAGAAATCGGTCGAGCGGGTGGACAGAGTGATAGCAGTAGTGTTCGTGGAAGATCGTGCCGAGCAGCATGTGGTCGATGACATCCGGCAGATACGACACCTCGAAGACAAACACCCCATCCTCGGCCAACAGCGAGCGCACGGCGTCGGCCATGCCGGCGAGGTCGTCGTTGTGGGCGAAGACGTTGTTAGCCGTCACAACGTTCGCGGCACCGCGCTCACGGCGAATCTTGTCGGCAATCGGCGCATTGAAGAACTCCGGCCAGGTCTCGATGCCCGAGGCGTTGGCGGCCTTAGCGATGTTTTCGGCCGGATCGATCCCCAGGACGCGCATGCCGCGGGCCTTAAACATACTGAGAAACGTGCCGTCGTTGCTGCCGATGTCGACCACGAGCGAGCCGGCCGGGAGTGAATTCTTGCGGATCACGCTGTCGGAGTATTCCGTGAAGTGCTTGACGATGCCGCCGGACCGCCCGCTGAAATAGCTGTACTGGCGGAAGATGATCGCTGGATCGACCACATCGAGCAGTTGGACATGCCCGCAGGTGCGGCACATGTATAGATCCAACGGGTAGCAGTCCTGCACCTCGCTGAGAGCCTCTTTGGGCACGTAGGCGTCCGCGATCGGCGTGGCCGCGATGGGGACGACGAGCTCCAGATTGTTGCCGTCGCACAGGCGGCACGTCGTCCGTCGATGGTGATGCTTGATTGGCTGCTGACCCATGTGTCGTTTCCTTTTCCGTTCAATGTTTCCCAGAATTCACGATGCCGACCCCGCCACACGCAGCGTCTTGGGTGGCCGATCCAGTGGCGGCAAATCAGCCGGCCCGAGGGCGTCGATGACCGCCAGCTCCCGCGCATCCAGCCGCGTGTGCGCCGCCGCGAGGCAGTCCAGCACGTTCGCCAGCTTACTCGAACCCGGGATCGGCAGAATACAAGGCGACTTCGCCAGGTGCCACGCGATCATCAACCGATGCACGCTGATCCCTCGCTCCCGCGCAATCGCAGCCAGCGGTTTAATTTCACCTAGCCGCTGCGCCAGTCCCTGCCCGCCCATCGGCCGCCAGGGGAGGAAGGCGATTTCGTTCCGCTCGCAGTATTCGAACATTCCGTTGTGTTCCGGGTCGCGGTGCCAGAGGTTGTACTGGTTCTGTACCGAAGTGATCTCTATCACATCACATGCTTCTTTGAGTTGATCGAGCGTGCAGTTACCAATGCCGACGAATCGGATCAGTTTTTCGTCCTGTGCCCGCTTTGCCGCGCCCAACATCTCAGGCATCGAATATCGCGGATCCGGCCAATGGAGTTGCCAGAGAGGGATCGGTTCACGCCCGCCGAGGGCTTCGTGGCTTTCACGGATGGTTCGGTAGAGCCGTTCAGGCGTGCCGTCGATTTCCCAGCCTCCCTCGATCCGCACGGTGCTGCCCTTTGTGGCGACGATCAGTTCGCCAAATCCCTCACCGCGCGAGGCCAGCACTCTGGCGATCATCCGCTCGTTGTGATGCAGCTCCGATGGCCCGAGGCAATACGTGTCGGCCGTGTCGATGAACGTGACGCCGGCGTCCAGCACGCGGTTCAGCAGGTCGATCGCGTCAGCTTCCGGCGGTTTGCCGCGCAGCGACAGCGACTGAGAACCGTATCCAAGGATGCTCACTTGCACGCCGTTTTTTCCGAGCATCCGGGTCGGCATGGGGTAGGCGTTGGGTGCGGTAGCGGATTCGAGCTTCTGCATGTAAGCCGCGGCGCCCGCGGTGTCTTCTATCGTCGGGGACCATGGCGCAAACTCGGCGTCGCCCGGTATGAACGGCCCGTTGGTCGTCTCGTGAAACGCGAACGCCGGCGAGTGAATCCGCAGCGTGTGGTACCGCATCGGCGGCAGGCGGTAGAAGAACGACTTGCCCGAGGCGTAATCCCCCATCTCAATCACACGCTCGATGCTTCCGTTTTCATCAAAGATCAGCACGTCGGCACGCCCCTCGACGACGTGAAACGATTCGCACTTGGTCAGGTGTCGATGCGGCCGCACGTACGAATCCTTCTTCAGCACCACGATCATTTCGTGAAGCGCGTTGCCGACGGCGTCGTGGGCGCACAGCCGCATACGACCCTTGGGGCTTTGGTTGGCGCCGGTGCGCAGCATGTCGACGTCGTCGCGGTTCACCTCGACGATCGGCTCATCGGGATAGAGCACTTCCGGGTTGTGAGCCTTCGTACGCATATCAATCCGAACTGACGCGGCCTCCGATGAACCGTGGGCTGGCGGGGAAGATCGATGCGAACTTGCCGCCGCGGGAAACGAACGCCTGATTCTTGTCAACGACCTTCTGTTCGATCTCCGGATTCACACTCAGCAGGCAGAGCGAGACAGTTCCATCAAGCAACGCCGACGACGGTTTTATCGGCAATCGCGAGCCCGGCATGAAGAGACCCTGCTTGTTGGGGTTATCGTCGACCACGTACGTGAAACGATCTTGCAGACCCAGATAACTGACAAATGCGATCGTCAGATGCCCGGCCCCGAGAATTGCGGCGGTACCATGGTGTGAGAGCGCGTCCACGATCTGCTGTCGACGTGGCGCGAGTCCGTCGCGAAATTCGGTGAAGCGCATCACTTCGCCGTCTAGCGTTTCGTGTTCAGCGGCGGATGGCGCGTCTGAGCGCGCGGATTCTGCTCGGCCAATACCCACCAGGATGTTTTCCGGCCGGTTTTCAAAAGTCTGCAGGGAGACACACGTCTGCCCGAGCCGGCGAAAGACAGCCGGGAATGTCGCCGGTGTGAAATACGCCGCGCGTTCTTCCCAGACGGTGGTGTAATCGCCGAGTCGAAATGCCACCTCGCAGTCCGGAATTTCAATGACGCTGTAACCGCCGGTAGCAAGGAGAGCGCGAATGGCGTCGAGGAAATTTCCCAGGCGCTGGGCGTGTTCAACGCAGTGCCGAGCAATGATGACGCCGGGTCGCCCGTGGGAGGCAGCGAGTGACGTCGCGCGATCGGGGGTAAAACGCTCCTGCATCACTTCAACGCCGGCGCCGGGGACCTGCACGTCCAGATCCGTCGCAAGGTCCAGCCGGTGTGTCGTCGTGAATCCCAGTTCCGCGAGCCGGCGAAGCAGCGAATCGTCCTTGAAACTCAAGCCCCATACCGGTTGATTGCGGTCGATCCCCGGCATAGCCGCAATCGTCGCGGCCAATTCATCCAAATGCCGTTCGGGTTCGTTGTACGTGATCCACGAGTAGCGCGGGATGAGCTCCGCCGCCGGGATCGGATGAAGCATCTGCACCAGTCCGCACGCGCGGCAGGCGCCAAGGGCGAGCGGAAACCGCGCCTGGGTTCCATTCTGATCGCGCAGGAACCGGTTGCTGATCGGCTGCGGGCCGAAGTCGAGCGCATCGGTCATGGCGGTCTCGCCGCAGAGTTGGCAGGGGGTGACGGTGATGCTCATGCTTCGGCCTTCGGACAACACATCGATTGCTGAAATTATACCGGCCGACGATTCACCCCGACAGCCGCCAAATTGTCATCAGGTTGCAACGGCGGCAGGCTGCGGCGCTGGGGCGGTCATCGCGAACACTGCGGACTTCTCGTCCAGTCGGGCAACGACCTCGCGCGTGCCGAACGTGCGAATGAAAGTTTCGATGATCGTGTTGACCAACTGCTGCGACACGTGAAATGGGCTGCCGTCGTCGTTGCCAAATACCTGACCCATGTGCCCGCCCAGCCAGCGCACCACTTCGTACGACGGCCAGTACATCACACCTTCGAGATTCTTTTGCATCAGCTCGTGGGCGGTGACCCGTAGCGTTGATTTGGACACGCAGTCGGCCAAAATCGCCGACGGCCGCTCAAAGGTGGCCTTCAGCGGAACCGGCGAGACGGTCAGCACCAGCTTAATGCCCGGCCGCAGGCGGCGGAGGGAGTCGACGATCGCGATCAGGTTGTCGAGATTTTCTGAAACGGATGTCGTGCGGAAGACGAAGTTCTTCATGCGCAGCGAGATGTGCATGTTGTCGCCGAGCGTGGGGGCGAATTCGCCTGACTCTTTATGGAAGAAGCACGGCGCCACGCCGAGCGAGAGGACGGCCAGGTCAGATGCGGCCAGGAATTCGAGCGTTTCTTTACGCTTGTCGCTGCCGAAGAATTTCTGGAACGGCTCGGTCTGCGCGTTGTCTTTGCCTTCCAGCCATTCCATCAGGTAGCGGTTGGCGTAGGTGGAGTTGATGTCCTCGAGTTGGCCGAAGTGGCGCGCTTCAATGCCGTACCGGTTCAGGCCGTTGGCGATGTTCTGCGCGAAGCACGACCCGAGCGTAAAGACCTTGGTGGACGGCTTAAATAATGGCTCGGGATTCGGAAACTCCGTGAGGATGTAATCGCGAAGGATGCTGCGGACGTCCGCAAACTCGCTGGCTGCGTGCGGATACCGCGCAAGCCTCGTTCGGCTCGAGCGCGTCTTGGCGGGGGCGAGCTTGGCGAGCCATTCGGTCGCACCGGGGTGATTCGGAACGATCTCCAGCACGCGCTTGAGCGAGGCCATCGCGTCGTCCACGCGGTCTTGCTCCAGCAGCGGGTAGGCGAGGAAGTAGTGCGCGTCGGCCCACTGCGGCGCCATCTCGGTCGCCTTGCGGAGGGCGACCTCGGCCTCCTTGTCCTTGGAACTGTTAATGCACGACAGGCCGAGGAAGTACTGCACGTCGGCGCGGTTCGGGTCGAGCTGCGTCGCCGCGCGGAAGCAGAGCGTCGCATTTTCGTGATCGATCGGATTGCCGTTCTGCGGGAAGTAAAACGCCAAACCCAAGAAGTAATGCGCGTCGGCCGACTGCGGGGCGAGCTCGATCGCCTTGCGGAGCACTTGTGTCGCTTCGGGGAAGGCCCGCATTTCAACCAGGATTTTTCCCAGGCTCATGTGGATTGAGAAGTTGTTCAGAACCGCCGCGCGCGCCTGATTGAGCAGGTTGGCTGCATCCTGCCCGCGATTCTGGCGGAGCAGCAGCGAGGCGCCGATCACCCACGGGGCCGGATCGCGCGGATTAGCGTTGATCGCCTGCTCGCAGAGCTTCACGGCCTCTTCCAAATTCCCCTGATTCATGAAGACCACAACGCGCTGCCCGTTTTCGGAACCCTGTAGCTCGTTGTCGGCCAAGTTCAGTGAGATGTTTGCCATGGGGTAGCCCATTCCTTCCGGCCGCGCGAGTTAAGCGCGCGGCACAATGCCCGCCTACGCAAGAATATACCACTGTATTTCAGCACCGGCCAAAGCGATTTCCGGAATTAGGAAAGGGTCATATCGATGATGGTTCGTCCGGCGATCTTCCCGGTCCGAATATCGTCAATCGCCTCGTTTATTTCGCGAATTCCGTACCTTTTGCCCACCAGCGGCGCGAGGTTCAATCTTCCGGTCTTGCAAAGTCGGACGTAGTTGGGAATGTCGAACTCCGGCATCGACTCGCCGCCGTGGGAGCCGAGGAGTTTTTTCTCAAAGTGCAACGGCAGGGTGTAGATGCTGGCGGTGCTGTCTTTGGGGGGAACGCCGACGAGCACCGTCCGGCCGCGGTTGCTGGTCAGGCGGTACGCGAGTTCGATCACCTTGGTGTTACCGGTGTTGTCGACGGCCACGTCCACACCGGCGGGGCCGATGATCTTGCGGATCTCGGCCTCGGCGTCGAGTTTGCCTGAATTGATCAGGTGCGTGGCGCCTAAGGTCTTGGCCAGCTCCAAGCGGTTGTCGAACAGGTCGATCGCTATGATCGGATGCGCCCCGGCCAGCGCGGCGCCCTGCACGATGTTCAGACCGATCCCGCCGGCACCGAAGACGACGATTGATTGGCCGATCTTCAGTTCCGCGTTGTTATTAATCACGCCGAAGCCGGTCGTCACGGCGCAGCCGAGCAGGGCCGCCGCTTCAGGATCGAAATCCTTCGGCACGGCCGTCACGCGATTTTCTGACACTACCGCGTATTCGTTAAACGTCGTCACCCAACCGGCGTTCACCTTGCCGAGCTTAGACTGGTACACCGGCGCGAGCGATTCCATCCCCGTGCCCTTCCGCCAGTGCATGACGACGTGATCGCCGACCTTCACGTGGCGCACGCCTTGGCCGATCTCCAGCACCTCGCCGGAGCCTTCATGTCCGAGTAAATGTGGCAGAAATTTGTCAGGCCCCTTCACGCCGCTGATCTCGCCGAGCTGCGATCCGCAGATGCCGCTGCAGCGGACCTTCACCAGCACCTGGCCGAAACCGACCGGCGGAATCTCCACGTCCTCCAGCGCGAGCGGAGCTTTCTGCTGAACCAGGATGGCGGCCAAACCCTTCATGCGTTACTCAAAGTAAATGAACGAGTGGTCGCCGGTGTACCCGGTCTGCTTGAACCACCACTCCCACTCGGCCGGCGTGCAGAACATTTCGCAGGTGAACTGCCAGTAGAGCAGGTTCGCCTTCTCTTCTTCCGTCCGCCATGATTCGACACAGAGATATTTGTTCTTTTTGCCGACACGCTCCATCTCCTTGAGCGCGTCGAACAGTTCGTAGCAGTACAGGTTGTGCAACGTGGTGATGGAGAACACCAAGTCGAAAGTTTTGTCGGCAAACGGCAGCTTCGTTGCATTCGCCACCTGAAGGAACGGCTTCACTTCTTCCTTGGCGTGCTCAATCGCGTAGGGGGAAATATCGATGCCGTGCACTTCAACACCCGGGCAGGCCTGCGTGAAATCGTAGAGGAGGAATCCCTTGCCGCAGCCGACGTCGAGAATTTGGTCGCCGGGCTTGATGCCATAGTGCTCGACCATCGCGTCGGCGACTTTTCGCCAGCGGCCGTCGTACTTGTAGCCGCCGTAGCCGGTTTTTCGGTCGCCGTCCCAGTAGTCCTTGTCCCACTGCTTGGCGAGCTTGGCGGCCTCGGCCTTTGGGAACTCGGTCACGCGGGCGACGTAGTCGCGCTTGGTGGCCTTGTGGATGACGGAGAGAAAATCGGTGTATGCCATGAAGTTCGCCTGGTCGTCTTTTAGATACGGATGCGCTGCAGTGCCTGTTCGACCTTGAGCAACTGCGCCTGCCGCCGCGGTTCTTCGGTTTGTGGATCGCGGGCGAACGACCTGCGCCGGCTGCCCACCGGCAGGAATTCATTCAGAAGAATGCCGCACCATTTTAGGCCGTACACAGGCAACAGCAAGCTAACCCGCTCGCGCTGAAGTGGCGGATTGGAAAGATCGGCCGTCAGTTCCGTCGCTACGTGGTCGAACAATTCCACCGGCACGGGCACGGCCGGCTGGCAGAAGAGATCGCATACGGTCTTGGCCGGGTCGTCCCAGCCGGCGTATTCGAAATCGATGAAACGCAGCTTGCCGTTGGTTGTCAAAATCGCGTTGTGGAAGCCGAAATCGGACGGCGAGAGCCGGCGATCGGCTGGTGCGATCGGCTCGTCCAGCGGTACGCTCCACCGCGCGGCCGTCGTGACGATCTTGTCCTGGATGCGTTTCCACGTCGGCCAAATCTGATGCATCGCCAGGCCCATCGCCCGCTGGCCAGTGGCGGAGGTGGCGTCGATCGTCTGCAGGTTGGTCAGTCGCCGGTCAACGCATGCCATGTGCTGGGCGAGCGAGAAGCACGCTTCGGATGCGTCGGCCAACTCGCGTGCGGCGGGGCCGGCGCGGTGCGCGTTCAGCCGGCGATAAAAGTCGACCGCCTGCTCGACATGCTGCGCTTTCACTTCACCCGGTTGTAGCTTTGCCCCCTCGATGAACTCGTACAGCCCGAGCTTTTTGACCGGATCGCTCGCTAGCGGCTGCGGCACGTCGCGCAGCCCGGCGTCCCACGCTACGCGGCAGAAAGAAAATTCGGCCTTCAGGCGATCGCGCGGGTCGTCAGGATGTTGGAAATACGCCTTGAGCAGCGCGGTTCGATCGCCCGCAGTCACGCGGTATACGCGATTGTTCCCGCCGCCACTGAGCGGCTCGACGCGCGCTGCCTCCCGCAGGCCGGCCTGTTGAAGGAGGGGGGCGAGATGTTCGATCGGTACGTCCATAAACACTTTAGGACATCAACCTGTCATCCTGAGTGTACTCGCGAAGGATCTGGCACCAATGGACGGTTGACGCAGATCCTTCGCGAGTACGCGCAGGATGACAAGCTGCTTTTGTCGTTCTCGCACATACTCGCAGGATGACAACTATCCGGGGGGCAATAACAGGCGTTCGATCGCCGGCCACGAAGTGGCGCGGGGCAGCGATGTCTTCGCGTGTACGTCCGTCGGATCGAACAGAATCTTTTCCACAGCCGCCGGAAACGTCGCGTCATCCAGCAGCTCCGGCAGGTCGTCAATAAAGTGCGTGACCTTCGTCTGGCCGATCCGCGCGATCTTCTCCGCCTTGCTCAGTTCAAAAAACGCCGACGTTCTCGGCAGGCCGATGCGGGCGGCGTCGTGGAAGGCATACACGTCGAGCCAGTCTCTCGCTGCGGCGTGCAGATCATGCTGCTCGCCAAGGTACGGATACCGCGATCGGTGGCTGATGATGTACACCGGCTGGCCGATCGCACGGCAGCGGGTGAAGAACTCGAGCACGCCGGGGAATGGCTGCGCCTCGCGCATGCGCGGGCCGTAGACGGTTCCCTGCATTTCGGTCCAGACGTCTTCTTTGCCGATTTTGCGGAGGTGATCGCGCACGAGTGACTTGGAGATGGGCGTTGATTCCGGAATCAACTTCTGTTCGAGCGCCACACGATGAAACAGCGCATCATAGCTGACGATGGTGTTGTCGAAATCGACGCCAATGATCATGACGACTTTCGGGCGATGCGGTGCAGTTTCAGTAACTCAGCGGCGATGGCGGGACCAGTCAGGCCGAACCGCTCGCGGGCGTACTCCTGGCTGCCGGCTTCGTGCATGAAGATGTCGGGCGTGCCGAACTCGGCCAAGGCGCCGGTGGCGATGCGGTTGGCGGTGAGCCATTCGCCGACGGCGCTGCCGAGGCCGCCGATGCGGCTGTGCTCTTCGATCACCGCGACGACGGAGAATTTCTTAAATGCCTCAGCGAGGAACTCGTCATCGAGCGGTTTGACGGTGTGGAAGCTGACGACCTTGGCGGAGACTCCATCCTTCTCCAGCAGCTCCGCCGCCTTCAGGCCGACCGACACCATCGTGCCCATGCCCAGGATGCAGACTTCATTTCCTTCGCGCATCGGAATGACGCGGCCGATCTCGAATTTGGGCGGCTTGGCGTGCACGGCAGGCTCGCCTTTCTTGCCGAGGCGGAGGTACGCGGGGCCATCGAGTTTGAGGATTGCTTCGAGCGCGGGGCGGACTTCCATCGAGTCCGCGGGGCAGACGACGGTCATGTTCGACAGCACGCGCATGAGGGCCACGTCTTCGCACGAGTGGTGCGTCGGCCCGAGCGACGCGTACGACAGGCCGCTGCCGGTGCCGACAATCGTGACGGGTACGTTGTGGTAGCAGATATCGACGCGGATCTGTTCGAGCACGCGCGTCGTGCCGAACGGTGTGATGGTGTACGTGAGCGGCCGGAGCCCGCACATCGCCATGCCCGCGGCCACGCCGGTCATGTTCGCCTCGGCCACGCCGCAGTTGTAGAAACGGTCGGGCGATTTATCTTTGAACTTGTCGAAGAGCCGGTTGCCGATGTCGCCGGAGAGGAGCACGATCCGCGGATCGATCTGGGCAAGCTCAGTGATGGCGGCGGCGAATGCGTTTCTCACGCGCGGCCTCCGTTCAGCCCGAGTTCTTTGTGCGCCGTGACGACTTCGTCAGCCGTCGGAATGCGGTAGTGCCAGTTGTTGTCGTCTTCCATGAACGACACGCCTTTACCCTTCACGGTGTTGCAGATGACGGCGATTGGCTTGCCGGTGCCGTCGGGAACTTTCTTGATCGTGTCGACGATCGCGGCCATGTCGTGCCCGTCGACTTCGTGGGCGCTCCAGCCGAACGCTTCCCATTTCTGCCGCAGCGGGGCGAGGCCCATCACTTCATTGCTGCGCCCGGTAGCTTGCCACTTGTTGTAGTCGATCAGCGCGACGACGTTGTCCAGCTTTTGTGCCGAAGCAAACATGGCGGCTTCCCAGGTGGAGCCTTCTTCGCACTCGCCGTCGCTCATCAGCACGAAGCAGCGGAACTTGTGTTTCTGGATGCGCTGGGCGAGCGCCATGCCGAGCGCGAGCGGCAGGCCGTGACCGAGCGATCCGGTCGCCGCCTCTACGCCGGGCACGCACTGCAGGCTCGGTTGCTCGGGCAGGTGGCCGCCGTCGAAGTTCAGTTTGTCGAGCTCGGCCGGGTCGAAAAATCCGCGGTTGGCGAGCGTCGTATACAGCGCGTTGGCGGCGTGGCCCTTGCTCAGGATGAACCGGTCGCGGCCGGGCTCCAAGTGCTGCGTGGGGTCGATCTTTAGCGCCGTCCAGTAAACGGCCACGAGGATATCGACGCACGAGAGCGACGATCCCAAATGCGGCGTCTCGGCCGCGTGCGACATCGCCACCAGCTTGCCGCGAATTTCGCGCGACAGCTTTTGCAGCGTGACGACGTCTCGAGTTGGAGCGGTCTGCGTGGGCATTTATTCCTTATGAACGTAATCGGCCGGTTCGAGCCGCAGCGTGGTGAGATTTTTCTTCAGCCAGTCGATGGTCTCGGCGATGATCGTCTCGACGGGGATCTTTGCCGACCAGCCGAACTCCGCCTTGGCTTTGGCGGTGTCGAGCAGGTACGCCGCGTCCTGGCCCAATCGGCCGGGCGTGACTTCGACGGCGTCTTCGAACTTCGCGTCCATCTGCCGGACGACTTCTTCTACGACCGAGCGGATCGACTGGTTCTTGTCGGTCGAGAAGTGGTACACGTCGCCCGCGTTGCCGCGACGGCAGACGTCGAGCGTGCCGGCCACCACGTCGCGGATGTGGATGAACGCCCGCACGCTGGTGCCGCCGCCTTCCAGGCGCAGCTTCTTGCCGGTGAGGATGCAGAGGACGGCCTTGGGGATGATCCGGTAAAGCGCCTGGCCGGGGCCGGCGACGTTGGCAGCTCGCGTGAATGCGACCGGGAAACGATACGCCTTCTTAAACGAAAGCAGGCTCATGTCGCACGCCGTCTTGCTCACCGCGTACGGCGTGCTGGGATTGAACGGCGCCGTCTCTTTCACCAGCCCGCTAGTGCTGCCGTAAACCTCCGGCGTGCTGGCCTGTACAAACTTTTTCAGGAAATCGAACTTCCGCAGCCGGTCGTGCAGGTTCACCATCGCCACGGTGTTGGTCATGAACCAGTCCTGCGGCTTGGCCCAGCTTTGCGCGACCATGCCCTGGGCGGAAAAATTCACCACGTACGGCGGGGCGTATTCTTTAATGACCGCTTCAATCCGGTCCAGATCGCGATTCAGGTCGAGCTGCTGAAACGTGAAGCGATCGTGCTTGATCCACTTGTATGCCAGGAATGCATCGATCGGCTCCGGCGAGCGGCTGATGCCCATCACCTCGGCGCCGCTTTCCAGCGCGCCGGCTACGAAATGAGCGCCCGAAAACGAGTTGCTCCCGATGACTACAAATCGCTCAGCCATGACGTCCTATTGCAGATGAACGGCCTTCATCGTTTTGATGTTCGAGTACTTCGTGTCGCTCATCGAGTTGGGCAACTTGCCGGCTTTAAACGCTTTGATCAAATCGCGGGCGCCGTCTTCGATCGTGTACTTGGGCGTGAACCCGAGCTTGTTCTTGATCTTTTCCGACGACACGCGGTACGAGCGGATGTCGTCCGACGGGGTGGTAATGATTTCGATCTCGCCCTTCTCGGGCATTTCCTTCATTACCACGCCGCGAATGAGCCGGGCGGTCTCGGCCACGGTGTAGTTCTGGTAGCCGGCGTTGAAGATTTCACCGGCGATCTTTTCGTCCGGCAGCTTGAGCAGCAGGCTGTAGAGATCGCACATGTCCTGCAGGTGCAGGTTGGGGCGCATCTGCTCGCCGCCGAAGACGGTGATCTTGCCGTTGTTCACCGCGTGGTTGGTGAGGATGTTGACGGTCAGATCCAGCCGCTGGCGCGGCGAGTAGCCACACAGCGTGGCCGGGCGGACGATCACCGGCACGAATGTAGGCGACTTTTCCTTCAGCAGCACGGGTTCGCACATCGCCTTGTACTTGTTATAGAGCGACACCGGCACCAATGGGTGTTCTTCCGTCACGTTCGGTGATTCGCTCACCCCGTACACGCTGCCGGAGGAGGCGAAGATGAACCGCTTCACGCCGGCCTCTTTGGCGATCTTGACCAGCGGCTCGAACGATTCGAAATTCACCGAATGACTCAGGCCCGGATCGAGTTCCACGCTCGGGTCGTTGCTGATGCAGGCGAGGTGAATCAGCGCGTCGCACCCGGCGACTGCCTTGCGGACCGCGTCATGGTCGCGAACGTCGCCGTGGATTTGCTCGAGCTTCGGGTGGTTCTTCACCTCGTCCATCGGCTCGTCGCCGTAGATGTAGAGATCGAACAGGCGCACGGCGTAACCCTGCTGCAGCAACTGCGGCACGAGCACCGCGCCCACGTATCCGGCGCCACCGATCACCGCGATTTTTTTGAAGTCTGCCATGGAGCTAACTCTTCCATTCTTGAACCAAATCCATCCACCAGTGCAGCGCCGCCGCGTGCGCGCTCTCGGCCGCGCCGTACTGGGCGGCGGCTACGTAGATATTCAGATCGCCGCTGGCCCGCAGGGGGTTGCCGGGCGACATCGCTGACAGCGACACGATCGTCATTTTCTTTTCGCGCGCCACTTCAACGGCCGCGATGATGTTCGGCGATTTACCGCTGCTGCTGATTGCTACCAGCATATCGCCCGGATTGGCCCGGCGGCGCAGTGGCTCAGCGAACACTTGATCATAGCCGATGTCGTTGCTGATCGCGGTGATCAATGACAGATCGGAGAACACCTGGGCGTGCAGTTGTGCGTTCTTGGCCAAGTCCGCGGAGAAATGGCTGGCCATCGAGGCGCTGGCGCCGTTGCCGATCAGGTAGATCGACCGGTTGGTCTCGCGAATCTTCACTGTCTGCCCGGCCCAGTCGGTGAAGGCTTTGTCGGTGTCCAGCACGGCCCCGTCGCGGCCGGTCAGCACCATGCCCGCCAGCAGCGAGTGGAACTGATCGACGTTTTGTCGCCACGATTTGGATTCCATGGAATTCCTACTTCAGCAGCGATTCAATGTGCCGGAACAGCGCGATCTTGTTGATCGGCTCGCGATTGCCGACGGTCGCCACCGCCAGGGCGCCCGCGGCGTTGCCGGCCAGGCCCAGCACTTCCAGCGGCGCGCCTTGCACCGCCAGCAGCGATGAGATCGACAAAAACGCATCGCCGGCGCCGATTCGATCCACCACTTTTCCCGCGACGGCCGGTATTTCAATCGCGGCGGACTTCTTGTCGCGGCAGAGACAGCCGTTCTTGCCACGGGTGATGACCAGGCGGTCGCACTTCATCTTTTCGTAGATTTCCGTCGCGATTTTCTTAATGTCGCCGTGCTTGTCGCGGGCTTCAATGCGGGTTTCGCCTTCGGTGCAGGCGACGTAGTCGGCGTGAACGTAGCGGGAAATCGTGTGATGGCCGAGATTGCCGGCGTTGCTTTGGGCATTCACAGCCAGGTATTTCGCGTTTTTCCGCAGAATTTTCCCGGCCCGGTCGCTCAGCATGCTGTGGCCGAAGTCGATGACGAGCACCAGATCGTACTGGGCGACATGTTCCTCAAGCGCCTTGCAGACGGCGTCGTCTTCTTCGGGCGTGAGGAGCGAATCGTTGATCTCATACACCTCGAGCATCTTGGTGAAGAAATATTCTTCGACGAACCGCCGCTTCACGATCGTCGGTGCGTTGTTGCGGTGTAGGAAGACTCGCTTGATGTTCTTGTTCAGCTTCGATTCGATAAATGCTTCCTGCGAATTCTTCGTGCCGAGTTGGGTGAGTACCGTGACGTTGTTGCAGAAGCTCGCCACGTGGTTGGCCGCCGCCAGGATGCCGCCGGCGAATTTTTCGTCGCTGATGTGTTTCACGACCAGCGTCGGTTCTTTCGACGACTTGCCGATCGCCTGCGTGTAGACGTATTCGTCGATGATGGTTTCGCCGACGAGCAGTACCTTGAGGTCGGCCGCTTTTTTCAGGTAGCCGATGACTTCGTCGGCCGGGTAGCGGGTGGAAAAATCCGCCAAGTAACTTTGCACTTCTGAAGGCAGCACCGGGATGTGGCGGTTGATGAGCGTGGTGGAACTGAAGGTAATGCCGCTCGTGAACGCGATCTTCCCGCCGCCGGCTTTTACGGCGTTCTCTTCGTCGACGATCTTGCCGGTCATGTCCTTCGACGCATCTTTATAGTCAGGGCCCTTCACGTAGAAGTCGGGCTTGAGGAGGTTGATCGACTCCACCGCGGTGGGCCAGCGGCTGATGGCGACGTAGTCGACGTTCGCGAGGCCCGCGAGCGCCTCCGCCCGCAGCAGTTCCGTAAACGCCGGGCGGTGGGGCCCTTTGTTCACCAGTTTATCGGTGGTAATAGTGACGATGAGCACGTCGCCCATTGCCTTTGCTTCGTCGAAATAACGGAAGTGTCCCAAGTGGAGCAGATCGAACACGCCGTGGCAGTGGACGATCTTCTTCCCCTGTTTACGTAGCGAGGCCGTCACAACGGCAAGGTCTTCGATCGACTTAATTTTGTCGGCGTTGGACATGCACACCTGATTAGGGCCAGAGTGGTCTGCAACTGTCGCGCAGGTTCAACCTGCCGTCGTCCGCCGAAGCCTCGGTTTGCGCGATAACAAATCGCCAGATAAGGACTTACAACCGTGCCAAGGTCGCGAGCCAAAAATATACGTCACGAATCGGGCGTTGGCAAGAATGTTTCGGAGAGGTCCGGTTATCGCACCGTGCTTATCCATGTTATCGGAGCGCGGGCGGCAGGGGTTTACCCGGATTCGGGAAACAATTCGGCTTTCAGGATCACGAGATTTTTTATCCATCGCAACGCCGATGAAATTTTGCGGTAACAACGTTTGCAGGGAGACGTTCTGTCCACTGCTTTTGACTGACACCAGGTGACCAGTGAGGGAGGACCGATGCCTCAAGCCGAAAATCCGAACGGGCGTCCGTCGCGACGAGGGTTTCTACTCCTCGGCGGGGCGGGGGCGGCGGCCTTGGGCGCGTACGCGCTAGGCGGACGAAGCGGATCGCTAGCCCGTACGCCTGAGATCGCGGGTGGATTAGTAGTCGCGCGGCGGACGTCGCGGGCGCTTGGGTCGGACATCTCCATGCTTGCGCTGCATCCGAGCGGGGCCGTGGGTGAGAAGGCGCTGGACGACGCGTTTGCCGAACTCGCCCGCGTCGAGAGGGTGATGAGCATCTACCTGCCCGACAGCGAGCTTTCCCGCCTCAATCGCGACGGTGCACTCACCCGGCCTGATCCGTACCTCATTCGCGTGTTCAAAGAAGCACAGCTGATGGCCGATCGCAGTAGCGGAGCGTTTGACGTCACCGTGCAGCCCCTCTGGAACCTGTACGCGGCCGCCAACAAATCCGGCGCGCTGCCGGGCGACGGCGAGATCGACGCGGCCCGGGCAAAGGTCGACTGGCGCGGCCTGACCGTCACTGATACCGAACTGCGCCTCCGCGACCCCGGCATGTCCGTCACGCTCAACGGCATCGCACAGGGTTTCGCCGCCGACCGCGCGATGGAAGCCTTCCGTCGCAACGGCATCGAGCACGCGCTGATTAACACCGGCGAGATTTCGTCCCTCGGCCAGAAGGCGGGCGGCGAGCCGTGGGTCGTCGGCATCCAGCACCCGCGGACGGCCGACGCGTACCTCGGGCTGGCCAAGCTCGCGGGCCACTGCATGTCCACCAGCGGCGACTACGAAACGACCTTCAGTCCCGACAAGGCGTACAACCACATTTTTGAGCCGTGGACGGGCCGGTCGCCGAAGGAATTGGCGAGCGTAACGGTGATTGCGCCCAACGCCACGCAGGCCGACGCGCTGTCGACGGCGATCTTTGTGCTCGGCGCAGAAAAAGGCGCGAACCTTGCCCGCTCGCTGCCCGGTGTGGATCTGCTGATGGTGTTGAAGGACGGCCGACAGTTGGCGAGTGACGGATTTCCGTGGAATGCATAATCACTCGGCGATCCGCAGCGACGGAGGAATTGCTTTGACGACGAAGCCTCATTTTGCCAGATGGAAACAGACCCTTCTCTTGGGTGCCGCCGCGCTGTCGTTGGTCGGTGCGCTCGCCACGTACGCCGCCACGCCCACCAAGCAGGGCACTCCCGCCACCAAGCCCGCGGCGGATGGAACCAAGAGCCGGGCCGAAGTCGATAAGCTCATCGAAGAAGCCGGCAAAACCCAGCCCGATTGGTGGGACTCCACCGAGCTGAATTACCCCGACACACTCGATCTCACCTGGGGACCGGGCGTTAAAGGCAAGTGGGACAACAAGCGCGTGATGGGCGCCTATTACTGGGACATCATCGATCCCAATCCCGCGCGCTGGAAAGAGGGCATCAAGCTCGCCCACTACTGCCTGACGAATACGCTCAAGGCCAACCCAAAAGCGCAGACGAATGCCATGGGCACGATGTCTCGCATCTATACGGAGATGCTCGGCGACTTCCCGCGCGGCGCGTATTGGGCAAAAAAACACGGCAACATGCCGCTCACGCTGGCTGAGTGCTATCTGAAGCTCGGGTGCCCGTCGGCGGCAAAGCAAATCCTCAACGGCATGGGGACGGATCAAACGCGCAACTGCCAGATGGTTAAACTCTGGGCCGAACTGGGTGATATGAAAACCGCGCTTTTCATGGCCGAGACCCGTGCCAAGGGCGATCCGACCCCCGCGTACTTGGCCGCCGGCGATGCGTGCCGCAGCGCCCAGCGATTCCCCGAAGCCGTCGCGTACTACCAGAAGGTCATCAAGGCCAACGGCAGCAACCGCGACGACAAAGTGAACAAGAGTCGCGCCCAGGCCAGCCTCGATGCGATCAAGCTCTTTGACTCGCTCGACCTGTCCAAGATCGCCGACGGTACGTACAAGGGCGCCGGCCTGGGTTACGTGGGCGATGTGAATGTCGAGGTGACGGTCGCCGGTAACAAGATCGAAAAAGTAGAAGTGACGCAGCACCACGAGAAGCAGTTCTATTCCTCGATCAACGACGTCCCGCCGCAGATTGTGGCCAAGCAATCGGTAAAAGGGGTCGATACGACGACGGGCGCGACGCGTACGAGTGAGGCGATCATCAACGGCGCCGCGAAGGCGCTGGCAGCGGCGCAGAAGTGAATGCGGGCGCCAAAAACTCTGTCATCCTGAGCGTACTCGCGAAGGATCAGGCCGAATTGTCGTGGAACGTAGATCCTTCGCGAGTACGCTCAGGATGACGGCTTTTGGGCTTTTGAACACGTTCGGCCGGATGACGAAGTTCGAACGGTAACGAATCAGGAATCGGATGCGACTGAATCTGTTTCTTCCCTATCTCCGCCGCCCGAAGCGCGACTCGACTCGCGAGATGGCCCGCCCGTTCCGCAAGTTCGCACTCAACGTCGTCCCCGCCACCGTCTTTTCTGAAACCGGCGTGAAGGTGAAGCCGGGATTGCTCCGCCGCGTGCTCAAGGCGATCGGGCCGACGTGGCTTTCTGCGCCTGTCCGAAGACTCGTGCAGGCCGTCTGCATGATCACGTTCGTCTGGCTCTTCTTTTATGTCTGCTGGCCGTACGGCATGAAGGATTACTCGGCGGCGATGGCGCACCGGGAGAAAATTCACGCTGAAACGTTCCTGATCATCGATCCGCTCGTCAGCCTGTCGACCGCGATCGCCGCCAAGGCGTGGGTCTGGTCGCTGCTGTGGGCCGTGGGGATTCTGACCGCCTGCGTGCTCTTCCCGCGCGGATTCTGCGGCTACCTCTGCCCGCTCGGCACGCTGATCGACTTGTTCGACTGGGCCGTCGGCAAACGCGTGAAAAAATTCCAGGTGACGCGCGACGGATGGTGGGTGAACCTTAAGTACTACCTGCTGATCGCGACGCTCGTCTGCAGCGTGTTCGGCGTGCTGATCTCCGGCTTCTTCGCGGCCATCCCCGTCATCACTCGCGGATTTCTCTTCACGCTCGCGCCGCTGCAGATGGCTTGGATGCGCGGCGCGTACCAGGTGCCTCCGATGAACGTGGGGCAGTTCTTCTCAATTGCGCTCTTTATCGGCGTGCTCGCCCTCGGCTTCATGCGGCCGCGCTTCTGGTGCCGGTACGTTTGCCCTACGGGGGCGATGTTCTCCGTCGGCAACCTGTTCCGCGCCAGCGAGCGGAAAGTCGAAGACACCTGCATCCACTGCAACAAGTGCGTGGAGATCTGCCCGTTCGACGCCATCAAAGCCGATTTCACCACGCGAACTGCCGACTGCACGCTCTGCCAGACCTGTGGCGGCGTGTGCCCGGTGCACGCGATCAAATTCGTCGACCGCTGGGACGACACGCTGCTCAAAAAAGAAGGCGACCGCGAACTGCACGAAATCCCAATGACCCGCCGCGGCGTGCTCGGCGGACTGGCCGCGGGCGTGGTGGCTGCGACGGGCGTCGGGTTCCTGACGCGTACTGTCTCAGCCGCGCAGACGTTGCCGATCCGCCCGCCGGGCAGCGTGCCGGAGGACGAATTCCTCGACCTGTGCATCCGCTGCGGCGAGTGTTTTAAGGCCTGCCCGAACAACGTGCTGCAGCCCATGGGGTTCAAGAACGGCCTCGATTCGCTCTGGACTCCCGAGGCCAAGCCGAACTGGTCAGGCTGCGAACCAAGCTGCAACAATTGCGGGCAGGTGTGCCCGACTGGCGCGATCCGCGCGTTGCCGATCGAAGAGAAGCGAGTCGTCCGCATGGGCCTCGCCGAGATCAACACCAAAACCTGCCTGCCGCACGCGGGCAAAGAGGCGTGCCAGCTCTGCGTCGACGAATGCACGGCCGCCGGCTACAACGCGATCGAGTTCGAGCGCGTCGGCACGGAGATGGAGCCCGACGGCACGCCGGTCGAAGGCTCCGGCTTCATGGCCCCGGTGATGGTCGCCGACAAGTGCGTCGGCTGTGGCCTCTGCCAGACGCGTTGCCATGGCGTGAACTTCAAGACCCGCCACGTGCTCGAAGAAAGCGCGATCATCGTCCACGCGGGCGAAGGGAAGGAAGACCGCATGATGCACGGCTCGTACGTGCAGCTTCGCATTGCGCGCGAGCAGGCGAAGAAAAAGAAATCGGTCGAGACGAAGTTCGAGGCAGAGTAGCAGAACCCAAACTACCAAGTTGACGAGCGTTGGTCGTAGGGTGGGGTTCATCCCCACCTTCTTTCCTTCGATGGTGGGGGATGAACCCCACCCTACAAACTCTTGTCCCCTTCCCCGGAGCAGCGAGATAGGAACAGACGGACGGTGGTGCGCGAAATACATCGCAGAAGTGACACGCGCAAAATGGGAAATCCGGAAAATTAATCGTCGAATTCAGCAGGCCGGGCGCGATTTTGCGCCGGCGGTGCGCGCCGGCCTCGTCATTCGCGCACCGCCGCCAGTGCTTTTAGATACGGGTCATTGCGCCCGCATCGATCGCTGCGCGTCGTTGGCGTGGCGGTCGCTCTTTGACAAGTGAATAGTCCGACAAGGTGCACCGGTTGTGTCACAAATGCGCACCTTTGCGCACCTAAACGCACCTTTTCGTACCTTGGCGCACCTGGTCGAAAATCGTCAACGCCCGGCCCGGCCGGTGGTTATGCGGCCGCGGGGTTGGATTTGATGATTTTTCGTTCGCGGTGACGTTTCTTGCACGGCGGGGTTGCGTTCCTACTCCGCCAAGTACTGCTCAAGGATTCGTCGCAGCGACGCCGGTTGCACCGGCTTCGTGAGGAACTCATTGCAGCCGATGCTCAAACACCGTTCGCGTTCGGCGGTGAGGGCGTTGGCGGTGAGGGCGATGATCGGGCCCTCGAAACCCTGCTCGCGGAGGCGCGGCGTGGCGGTGTAGCCGTCGAGCACGGGCATTTGCATGTCCATGAAGATCAGCTCGATCGGCTGATTCTGTATGGCCGCTTCATTCACGGCGCGGATGGCGGCTTCGCCGTTCTCGGCCAGTTCTACTTTCATCTGCTGACGCGTCAGTAGAAATTGCATCAGCCGCTGGCTGTCCTGACTGTCGTCGACGACGAGCACCCGTGCGGGCCTCGTCACTACCGGCGGCTTGGCGTTTTGCGATTGTGTCAATTCGGGAGCGAGTTTGATCGGCATACGCAGGGTGAAGGTGCTGCCCTGGCCGGCCACGCTTTTCACCTCGATCGTTGCGCCGAGCAACGATGCGAGTCGCCGCGAGATCGCCAGACCCAACCCCACGCCGCCGAACCGTCGCGAGTGCGACACGTCGACCTGTGTGAACGGATCGAAGATCACCTTCTGCTTCTCCGGCGAAATGCCAATGCCGGTGTCGATCACCTCGATCCGAAGCGTCGGCCCGGCCTCTACCGCGGCGATCATCGTGACCGTTCCCTGCTCGGTGTACTTGATCGCGTTTCCGAGCAGGTTGAGCAGGACCTGCCGCAGTCGAGTCGGGTCGGTCACCATCGCCATCGGCAGCGTGGCCGGTAGCGTGGTGAGAAGTTTCAGCCCCTTCGCCTCGGCCCGCGCTCGCAGCATCGTGGCGACGTCTTTGAGCAGCGGCCTAATCGCGACGGCGACCGATTCCATCGCCATCTTGCCGGCTTCGATTTTGGAGACGTCGAGAATGTCGTCGATCACGCCCAGCAAATGCTCGCTGTTGCGGCGGATCGTCTGCGCGAACTCGTGGCGGTCGCTTTCAGAGAGGTCGCCGCTTTCCAGCACGTCAGCAAAGCCGGAGATGGCATTGAGCGGCGTGCGGATTTCGTGGCTCATGTTTGCAAGGAACGCGCTCTTGGCCTGGTTGGCGGCCTCGGCGGCTTCCTTGGCGCGGATCAGTTGCTCCTCGGTCGTCTTGCGCTCGGTGATGTCCTGAATCTGCGACACAAAATACCGTGGCTGCCCGAGGTGATCGCGCACGAGCGACACCGTCAGATGCACCCACACGATTCTCCCGCTCTTGTGGATGTATCGCTTCTCGATGTGGTACGACGGGATCTCGCCCGACAGCAGTTGACTGGCGTTGGACAGATCGTTGTTCAGATCTTCGGGGTAAGTGATGGCCTGGAACGTCGTCTTGAGCAGTTCCTCTTCGCTATAGCCGGTGATTTCGCACTGGGCGCGATTGACGAGGAACCATCGTCCGTCCGGGTGCACCAGCGACATGCCGCTGGCGCTGGCGTCGAACGCGCTGCGGAAGCGGGCCTCGCTTTCGTACAACTCGTTTTCGATCCGCTTTCGTTCCGTGATGTCGAAGTACACGGCAAGCCACCCGGTCATTCGCCCTGGCTGGGCCCACAGCGGCGACACGTAGCAATACGTGTTGATTGGATGGCCGTCCTTGTGGCGCAGCAGCATTTCGAAATGCGTGGGCGAACCGGGGCTAGCCAGCACTTTCTCGGTGATTTGGGCGCGGTGGGCGTCTTCGGCCGGATGCCAGTACGGACGCGGCAGGCCTCTGCCGACCAGTTCGCTTTCGGAGTAGCCGACCAATCGGCAGAACGTGGGATTCACGTAGGTTTGAATGCCCGTCAGGTCGGAGATCGCGATCGCGATGGGGGCCGATGCCTCCACCGCCTGGCGGAAGGCGCCCTGCAGGCGGTTGTGCGCTTCGGCGGCTTTTTGCTCGGTCAGATCGCTCGCGATGCCGACGTAGCCGATGATTTGGTCGTCCGGTCCGCGCATCACGCTGACCGACGTGAGCGTCGGAATCTGCCGGCCGTCTTTGGTCACGCAGATGCGCTCGTACAAGGTTTTCTCGAACAGGCTCGCGTCCTGGCTGAACAAATCGATCGGCGGCGGCGCGATCAACCCGTCGGCGACGGCCTTGGCGTTCACCTCTGGCGGGGCGTGCAGTATGTCCGTTCGCTGCCCGATCAATCCAGCGGCGGTGTATCCGAACAACCGCTCGGCGGCATGATTGAAGAGCGTGATGTTGCCGGTCGCGTCGGTGGCGACGATCGCGTAGTTCGCGCTGTCGACGATCGCCTGATGCAGGCTGGGGTTTGCGGTAGTTGGGGGCGTCGCGTTCTTGGGCACGGGCGCAATTTACCAGAAAGACTTGGAGAAGGAGGAGAAACTTATGGGTATGCGGACTGAAGGCCAAACAAATAAAAAAACCACGGGCGCCTCTTGCGAAGCGCCCGTGGGGTTAAGGATTCAAATTGAAACCGTCACAGCCAAGCCGGTTGTCTTACATCGACAACTGAGCCTTGGCAGCGGCGATGTCCGACGCGGAGACGTTCTCCGGCGACATGTGCTGCATGAACTCGGGGTAGCCCGGGATGCCCATTTCGGGGATATCCAGGCCGGCAATTTCCACTTCCGGCGGAACGCGGTTGCCCACGACTTTGCCGACGATGAAGAAGATGATGCCGCCGACGATCACGTTCCAGCCGATCGCCACAGCCACGCCGATGATCTGGGCGATGAGCTGCTTGGAGTCGCCGTAGAACAGACCGGTGACGCCCAGGCCCGTCGTGCCCATGTAGTCATGGTAGCCGACGTTGTTCCAGCCCTGGCCGTAGGTGCCGTCTGCGAACAGGCCCAGCGAGATGACGCCGAACGCGCCACACACGCCGTGCACGCTGCCTGCACCGACCGGATCATCGATGCCGATCTTATCGAAGAAGAAGACCGACCAGATGACGAGCACGCCAGCGATACCGCCGATGACGACCGCGGCCCACGGGGCCACGAACGCGCACGGACCGGTGATCGCGACGAGACCGGCCAGCATGCTGTTGCACATCATGGACGGGTCGGGCTTGCCGACGACGATCCACATGTACAGGATGCCGGTAACGGTGGCCGCCATGCCCGCGAGCATGGTGTTGACCGAGACCATGCCGATACGGCCGTCGGTCGCAGCGAGCGACGAGCCGGCGTTGAAGCCGAACCAGCCGAACGCCAGGATGAACGTGCCGAGCTGTACCATCGGGATGTGGTGGCCGAGGATTGGGTTGACTGAGCCGTCTGCTTTGTATTTGCCGATGCGCGGGCCGATCAGAAACGCGGTGATCACCGCCAGTGCTCCGCCCTGTAA
>Ga0070665_100000720_pt1 | contig 44035 bp, 36 predicted proteins | sample KBSS13metaG_FD_65862 | JGI IMG/M metagenome (GOLD analysis project Ga0070665, IMG submission 65862) | Switchgrass rhizosphere microbial communities from Kellogg Biological Station, Michigan, USA - KBS S1-3 metaG | ecosystem: Host-associated > Plants > Roots > Rhizosphere > Soil ...
CACGATTGGGCTCGTCTGCTTGATCGACAAGAAGCCGTCGGTCTTCATCGTCGATCTGCCAGATCAGGAAAACGAACACTTCAAGCTCAAGCCCTACGGTCTGTACGCGCTCAAGTACGCGTCGAACCAGGGCTTCGTGCTCAAGGACTTCCGCGTGCCGGCCTCGCGCCTGCTGAAGCCAGTCAAGGGCGACGGTCTGACGATCGCCTACCACGGGCTGAACCTGGGCCGCGTCGCCTTGTGCGCCAACGCCGCCGGCACCATGCGTTTGATGTTGGCCAACATGATCCCCTGGTCGAAGTATCGTAAGACCTACGGCCAGCCGATCATGAGCCGCGAACTGGTCGAGCGCCGTTGCGGCCGCCTCGCCGGTTTGATCGTCGCCGCTGACGCGCTCGTCGAGTGGACCGCCGGTCTGATCCAGAAGGGCTACCGCAGCGAGATGGAATGCGTCATCGCCAAGATCTTCGGCAGCGAATCGCAGAAAGAAGCTGCGATCGAACTGCTCATGAAGACCCACGGCGGTCGTTCCTTCCTGCACGGCCACATCTTCGGCGACAACGTCCATGAGTACCTCGCCCCGTGCATTTACGAGGGTGAAGGCGAAGTCCTCGGCATGTCGTTCTTCAAGTCGCTGGTCAAGCACCACGGCATGACGTACTTCGAGCCGATCGGTCAGACGCTGGCCAAGGCCGGTATCAAGAAGCCGAACATGGCCAACCCAGCGCATGCCTGGGCGCTCAAGGGACCACTGCTCAACTACGGCAAGTGGTACCTGAAGCAAAAGGTCAGCCGCGCTGCCTGGACCACCTTGCCTCCGATGCCGGAAACGCTCCGCAAGCACGCGGAATTCGCCGCGCATTTCCTCGGCAAGTCGCGGATGGAAATCAGCAGCACGATGAGCCGTCACCAGTTGGCATTGGCCGACCGTCAGTGCCGCATGTCGGAACTGTCGCAACGCGTTCAAGACGCGATCACCATGCTTTGCACGGCGCTCTACGCCTCGCGCAGCAGTGACTCGATCGTCCAAGACGCCGCGGACATCGCCTGTCAGGACCTGACCCGCAAGCTGACGGGCGAGCGTCCTTCGGACCGCTACTACCGTCAGGTGGCCAAGCTCGGCACGGCCATCGCCAACGGCGAGTTCAAGAGCATCGCCGGTCTGCCCGAAGCAGAAATCATGATGCCTTACAAGCAAGACTGAGTTTCAAGTTTTGCAGAGTAATCAACCAGAACCCACGGCTTGCCAAGGCGGCAGGCCGTGGGTTTTTTTGTAGACTTTAAGCATCGCTGGATAGTCCGAGCGCATCGTGTCCTGGCGCCGTTTTGTCGTTGAGACTGAATCATGACGGACCAACCCGTGGGCAAGATCGTGGCGATCGCCGTTCGCACCGCCAAAGAAGGCCCCATGCAAGAGCTGACCAAAGCCACGGCCCGCGCCGGCCGCGGCATTAAAGGGGATCTGCGGGCCTGGACACATCGTGGCGTGACGTTGATTTCCTCCGAAGATTGGCAGCAGGTGACCAGTGAGCTGGGAATCGCTTTGCCCTGGCACACGCGCCGTGCGAATGTGCTAGTCACCGGATTGACCATGGCGGACCTGATCCGGCGCACGGTTCGTTTTGGCGAGGTCACCCTCGAGGTCCGCGCCGAAACCCTTCCCTGCGAACTAATGGACCGCCTGCACGCCGGTCTCTGGAACGCGCTGAAGCCCAACTGTCGGGCGGGCGTGTACGGCAAAGTCCTAACCGGCGGCGAATTCAAGGTCGGCGACAGCGTCGAGGTAATCGCGCAACCTCCGACGACTTGAGCGCGTCGACGAAGAGCGTTCCGGGAGGGCGATCCCGGCGCGCCGGGGCCGCCGAGCCGCGCAGCGGGTCAGGACGAAGAAATAGCTAACGCGGCTGCGCGTGAAATCTCTTCTGAATTGGCGTCGATTGGGCCGCGTTGCTCGGCAGGAGCCTCGCACTCCCGTCGATGACGCTACCGCGCACTGTGTTTCTGGAGTATTCGTCGTGACAAAGCGCCTGATCCCAGCTTCCTGTCACGCACGGAGTGCGTGACCTACAAGATCCCGTGCATTTGGCGCCGCCTTGTCATATAGGCCGTGCCGAACAACAATAGCCTCTTTCCCAGCTCACTTTGTCTCCTGCTCTCCTCGCGAGTTTTCTCATGCCAAGTTGCGTGCTGGCCTATTCGGGCGGTTTGGACACCTCGGTCATCCTCGGCTGGTTGCAGGAGGAGGGATACGAGGTACATGCCGTGTACGTCGATCTCGGTCAGCCGTGCGAGGATCGCCAGGCCGTATTGGCCAAGGCCCGGCAGTGCGGCGCCAAGACCGCCCGGATCGTCGACGCCACCGAAGAGCTCTGCCGCGACTTCGCCTTCCCGGTTCTGCAGTGGCAGGCCAAATACGAAGGGGTCTACCTGCTCGGCACGTCGATTGCGCGGCCGCTGATCAGCAAGGTCTGCCTCGACGTCGCCCGCGAAGTGGGGGCCGACGCCTATGCCCACGGCGCCACGGGCAAAGGGAACGATCAGTGCCGATTCCAACTGGCGGCCGAGGCGCTCGATCCCTCGGTGATGGTCATCGCCCCCTGGCGCATCGAGCGCTACCGCGAGCGGTTCCCCGGCCGCACGGAGCTGATCGCCTTCTGCGAAGAGCGCAACATCCCGGTCAAAGCCAGCAAGAGCAAACCGTACAGCTCGGACGAAAACTGCCTGCACATCAGCTACGAGGCCGGCAAGCTCGAAGATCTGACCGTCAATGGCGTCGAACTGGTCGAGTTCGGCATGACCGTTTCGCCGCGCCAGGCCCCGGACAAAGTCGAAAGCGTCACGATCGGTTTCGAGGCCGGCGTTCCGGTCACCATCGGCGGAGTCCGCAAGAGCGCGGCCGAGATGGTGCTCGAGTTGAATAAGATCGGCGGTCGCAACGGCATTGGCCGCATCGACATGGTCGAAAATCGCTTCGTAGGCATGAAGAGCCGCGGCGTTTATGAAGCGCCCGGCATGACACTGCTCTACACGGCGCACCGCGTCGTCGAGCAACTCACGATGGACCGCGACTTGACCCATCTGCGAGATCGCCTCGCGCCGGAAGTCGCCGAAATGGTTTACTACGGTTTCTGGTACCACGCCAAGTTCGACGCCCTGCTGGCGTTCATTCGCGAAGCGCAGAAAGTCGTTACCGGCGAAGTAACGTTGAACCTCTACAAGGGCAACATCGACGTCGCCAGCCGCACCAGTCCGCGCAGCCTGTACGACGAAGGAATCGCCAGCATGGAAGGGGGCGGTTCGTACAACCAGACCGACGCCGAAGGCTTTTTGCGAATCCAGGGTCTGCCCGGCCGCGTGCAAGGCCGCGTGAACCCGCGGAAGCCGTAATGAAAAAAAACGACCACACCAGCCCAAAGCGCCAGCGAGGGTTCTTCGGTTTTCTTTGCATTGTGTGTGTTTTAAGAACCCTCGCTGGCGCTTCGGGCTAGTATCCGCCGGACCAGTTCAGCTTGACCGGCCGCCCGCAGCCAGCTAGAGTTCAAGGACAGTGGCCCAGAGCATCGGCCGCTCGAAAACAACAGATTTTGACCAGGCGACTTTGACCATGGCCGGACGCAACCTACTCCTATCGCTCTTGCGATTGCTTGCCTTGTGCAGGCGGTAGGGTTCGTACGCCCGCGGCAAACTTGCTCGGGAAGATCAAAGAAGACGAACCCTAGGGCCTGCCGGCCGTAGGGTTTTTTTGTTGGCTGAAGTTTCGTTGGGCACACACTCCGTGCGTGCCAGCAGCACCGCTAACCAGCGCGACCGACCTGTTGTTCGCGAGTTTGCAATGACACACGCCATCGAACGACGCGGAGTGGCTCCCACGCGGGCCAGCCTCGCCCTTACCGGGCCGACCTCGGGTCGGCCCAGCGGTTTGCGCGTCTCCACTCATTGCCTACGAATTCAGCGAGCCACGAAGGATATATCATGACCACTCCCCGACAGATCCGCATCTTCGACACCACGCTGCGCGACGGCGAGCAATCGCCTGGCTGTAGCATGAACATTGCCGAGAAGATGGAGGTCGCCCAGGCGCTCGTCGACATGAAAGTCGACGTCATCGAAGCCGGCTTCCCGATCGCCTCGCCCGGCGACTTCGAAGCGGTCCGAGAAATCGCCGACAACATCACCGGCGCCGTGATCTGCGGACTGGCTCGCAGCAACGACGCCGATATCGACCGCGCCTGGGAGGCGCTGCGAAACGCCGAGCGTTCGCGGATCCACGTTTTTCTGGCCACCAGCGCCATCCATCGTGAGTTCAAGCTCAAGATGGACAAGGACGAGATCATCCGCCGGGCGATCTCGAGCGTGAAGCGCGCGCGAAACTATTGCCCTGACATCGAGTTCTCGCCCGAAGACGCGTCGCGAACCGAGGTCGATTTTCTCTGCCGCGTGGTCGAGGCGGCCATCGACGCCGGCGCCACCACGGTTAATATCCCCGACACGGTCGGCTACGCCACGCCAGCCCACATGGGCAGCGTGATCCGCGCACTGCGCGATCGCGTGCCCAATATCGACAAGGCAGTGATCAGCATTCATTGCCACAACGACCTGGGCCTGGCCGTGGCGAACAGCCTGGCGGCCGTCGAAGCCGGCGCCGGGCAGATTGAATGCACGATCAACGGCATCGGCGAGCGGGCCGGTAATTGCTCGCTGGAAGAAGTGGTGATGGCGCTCCGCACCCGGCATGACGTCTACCAGGTTGGCACCGGGATCGTCACGCAGCGGTTGGTGCCCACCAGTCGCCTGGTCTCGAACATCACCGGCATGCACGTCCAGCGCAACAAGGCGATCGTCGGCCGCAACGCCTTCGCCCACGAGGCCGGCATCCATCAGGACGGCATGCTGAAAGAGCGCACGACCTACGAAATCATGCACCCCGAAGACGTCGGCCTGACCAAAACCGACCTGGTGCTGGGCAAACACAGCGGCCGCGCGGCCCTGGCCGATCGGGCAAAAGCCTTGGGCTATCATCTGAGCCCCGAGCAACTGCAAACGGTCTTCGACCAGTTCAAGGAGCTGGCCGACAAGAAGAAGGAAGTCTACGACGCCGACATCGCCGCGCTGATCGAACTCGAAATGCGCGACGCGCCGGAAGTCTGGACTATCGAGCGCTATCGGCTGGTGGCCGAAAGTGGCCAGGTTCCTACCGCCATGCTGACACTGCGGCGCGGCGCCGAAGAGTTCACCGAAGAGGTTTCGATGGGCGATGGCCCGTTCGACGCAATGTTCCGCGCGGTCGAACGGATCACCGGCGTCGAAGTCGTCTGCAAGGACTTTAACGTCCACAGCGTCACGGTCGGCAAAGACGCACAGGCCGAGGTCACGGTCGAAGCCGAACATGGCGGCAGCATTTACCGCGGCCGTGGCGTCTCGACCGACAGTGTCGAAGCCAGCGTGCAGGCGTTCTTGAACGCCATCAACCACGTCGTCGCCCACCTCGAACGGACCGGCGCCCAAAGCCCCGGCCCGAAAGCCGTTGGAAACCTGTAGGGTACGCACTCCGTGCGTACCACTCGCCGTCGAGAAAAGCCAGGTTCTGGTACGCACGGGGTGCGTACCCTACGGGCTCCGCGCCCTCTGGCGTTTTTCCGCCGCGTGGGGGAGGATAACGGGCATGTCGATCCTCCGCCTGATTATTGCCAGCACGCTTCGCCACGGTCGCACCAACGCGGCCGTGGCGCTCGGCGTTGCCGCGGCAACCGCCGTGCTGACCGGCGCTTTACTGGTCGGCGATTCCGTTCGCGGCAGCTTGCGAGACTTGGTCGAAAGCCGTCTGCAAAACGTCGATGAAGCGTTGATCCTGCCCAGATTCTTTCGCGAGGAACTGGCGACCGAAATCAACCAGCAGGCGACAGAAGACGCCGAGCCGGGGTTTCACGCCGTGCCGACGATCGTCGTCGAAGGGACGGTCGAAGATCCCGTCTCCCATCGTCGCGTTGCCCACGCCGGCGTCATCGGGGCGCCTGATAAATTCTTCTGGCTGGCGGATGGCGAGCGCGGAGTCGATTTTGTTGCGCCGAGCGGTCCGCAGCCGGGCGAAGTGTTCTTGAACCAGGCGCTGGCGGACGATCTGCGCATAAAAGTCGGCGATGAGTGCGTCGTGCGGCTACCCGTCGCGCGCGAGACACCGGCCGATAGCCCACTTGGGCGCAAAACAGAAACGGTCAGCACGCTACGACTGCGTATCTCACAAATTCTGGCCGACCAGGCGCCGGGCCGCGGCAGTCCGACGGAACAGATGGGCTCGTTTTCGATCCGCCCGAACCAGGCGCCGCCGAAGAACGCCTTCATAAATCTGCAAGACGCCCAGCGCGGGTTGGAACAGCCAGGCAAAGTGAACGCGATCCTTTGCAACGCGGTCGAGCCTAATTTTGAAGATGACCATTTCTCGGCGGCAGACGAGCATGATGGAACGCACGAAATCCTGACTGGCTGGTTGAAGCCCACGCTCGCCGATTACGGCCTCTCAATCACCGATTCCGGCCACGGCTATTTTTTGCTCGAGAGCGACCGCATGCTGCTCGAGCCCGAGGCGCTCAAAGAGGCCGAAAAGGTATTCGGCCCGCTCGGCGCCCGGCCGGCGTTTACATATCTGGCGAACACGCTGGCCGATGGCGAGCGCGAGATCCCCTATTCGACGATCACCGCGATCGATTTTACGCCGGACGGCGCGAACAGCGGATTCCAAACGGCGGACGGTAAACCAGTGGCGGCCCTGAGAGACGGCGAGATCGCGCTCAACACTTGGGCGGCTGAAGATCTAGACGCCAAGCCGGGCGACACGATCCGCGTCACGTACTTCGAGCCGGAGAGCACGCACGGCAATGTGGTCGAAAAGACTGTCGCGCTAAAACTCGTCGAGATCGTGGCCCTTGCCGGCGCAGCAGACGATTCGCATCTCACGCCGACGTTGCCGGGCGTGACTGACCAGCTATCGATCTCCGATTGGAATCCGCCATTTCCGTTCGACAATGACCGCATCCGCAAGCGCGACGAAGACTATTGGGATGATCATAAGGCAACACCCAAGGGATTCGTCTCACTCGCCGAAGGCCGCAAGCTATGGGGCAGCCGATTTGGGAACACCACGTCGCTGCGGATTCCAACAGCCGAAGGACGCACTGCCGAGAGTCTAGCCGCGATGTTCCAGCCAGACCCGGCGGCGATGGGCTTCGAGTTCCGGTCCGTGAAGGCACTTGCGCTCCAGGCCTCGGCCGGCGCCACGCCATTCGAGTTTCTGTTTCTGGGCTTCAGCTTTTTTATCATCGTCGCAGCGCTCGCGCTGGTAGCGATACTGTTCCGGCTCGGCGTCGACTCGCGCTCGCGCGAAGTCGGTTTGCTGATGGCAATCGGCTGGCCAATGGCGCGGATCCGCCGGGCGCTCCTGGCCGAAGGCTTGCTGGTGGCGACCATCGGAGCAGCGGTAGGCGTGCTGCTGGGCATCGGCTACGCGTGGCTGATGATCGTGGGGCTGACCACCTGGTGGGTGGCGGCGATCACCGTTCCCTTTTTGCGTTTGCACATCGTGCCGGCGACGTTGCCGATCGGCGCCGTGGCGGGGATCGTCACCTCGGGCATTGTCATCTATCGCTCGCTGGCGCGGTTGCGCAAGTCAAGCGTTCGTTCGCTGCTGGCGGGACAAACGGAACTAGCAGTCAGCGTCTCCCGCCGGCCAGGCGTAGGGCGCTGGTTTGCTCGCGGAGGAATTGTACTCGCGCTGTTGGTGGGGCTTTCGGCCATCCGGCTGAATGGTGAGGCCCAGGCCGGCGCCTTCTTCGGGTCGGGCTTTTTGGTGCTGGTGGCATTGCTCGCGATGGTTGCCACCCGCCTGCGCACGGGCGGCGGCGCCTCGCTGCTAACGACAGGCCCTGGCGCCATCGCGCGGCTGGCGCTGCGGAACGCCGGCCGCCATCCGGGTCGCAGCACGCTGACGATCGGCCTGATCGCCGCGGCCAGCTTTCTGATCGTGGCGATCAGCGCATTCCGGATCGATCCCAACGCTGACGCCACCTCGCGCGATAGCGGAACCGGCGGTTTCGCGCTCATCGCCGAGAGCGCCCAACCGATTTATCAGGACCTGAACAGCGAAGACGGACAGTTCGATCTCGGGTTTTCGTCAAGCGTGCAGAAACAACTTGCAGAAGCCAAGACGATTGCGCTGCGCGTAGCCGCGGGTGACGACGCCAGTTGCTTGAATCTCTATCAGGCACAGCAGCCGCGCGTGCTGGGGATTCCGCAAGAAATGATCGAGCGTGGCGGCTTTGCCTGGGCCGGATCGAGCGCCAAGACGGCGGAAGAAAAAGCAAACCCCTGGCTGCTTTTGAAGGAAGCGCTCTCGGTCGATGGGCAGCCCGTCGTGCCGGTCGTGCTTGATATGGCCACGGCAAAGTACGCGCTGCACCTCAGCGGCGTCGGCGCCACTTACGAGATCACCGACGGCCGCGGCAAGCCACTTCGCCTGCAAATCGTCGGTTTGCTGGCCAATAGCGTGCTTCAAGGCTCGCTGTTGATGGGCGAACAGTCATTTCTGAAATACTTTCCAGACACCAGCGGGTATCGCTTGTTCTTGATCGACGCACCGCCGGCGGAGAGTGATAAGATCGCGCAAACGCTCGAAGGGGCCCTCGGAGATTTCGGCCTCGACGTGGAGTCCGCACCGGTGCGGTTGGCCGAGTATTCGGCCGTGCAGAACACATATCTTTCGACATTCCAAAGCCTGGGCGGGCTGGGGCTGATTCTCGGAACGATCGGTCTCGCCGCGGTGCAACTGCGGAATGTCTCCGAACGCCGCGGCGAATTGGCGCTGCTGCGCGCTGCCGGCTTTCGTCGCGCACTGGTTGCGCGCATGGTCCTTTGGGAAAATGCGTTGTTGCTTGTGGGGGGTCTGCTGGTCGGTTGTTTTGCGGCGCTGGTTGCGCTGTTACCGCATTTGGTTGGTGGCGCCGCGCGATTGCCGTGGGGATCGGTCACGCTCGCGCTCGCTCTGGTGCTCGGTGTGGGCCTGGCCGCGGGGATGGCGGCGGTCGCCGCGGCAGTGCGGGCGCCAATTCTGGCAACGCTCCGGGGTGAATAGCACGGCGCGAACTTCTCGCACTTCATTTGGCTGCTGTTTCAGAAGCAGTGACTGGGTGCCACTGCTGGCTTGTCCAGCAGTGCTTGATCCGCAGGAAGACACTGCTAGGCAAGCTAGCAGTGGCACGCGTACATTTTACACACAATCGTTTTGAAACAGCTCCTTAGGAAATCAACATGGCGCCGCTCGATGGGTATCATGTCCTCGACTTGTCGCTGCTATTGCCGGGCCCGCTGGCCACACAGATCTTGCGGGACCTGGGCGCGCGGGTGACGAAGATCGAGCCGCCGGCGCCGGGCGATTACATGGCCCTCTGGCCTCCGATGGTCGGCGATGTCGCCGCGACCTATCACGCCGTGAATCGCGGCAAGGAAATCATTTCGCTCGATCTCAAGAGCACGGCCGATCGCGACCGCTTTTACGAGATGGCGGCCACGGCGGACATCGTTCTCGAAGGTTTTCGCCCGGGCGTGATCGACAAGCTGGGCATTGGCTACGGCGAACTTAGCCGCCGCAATCCGCGAATCATCGTCTGCAGCATTTCAGGCTACGGCCAGGCCGGGCCCTACTCGCAGCGCGCCGGGCATGACTTGAATTACCAAGCGCTCGCCGGCGTGCTGTCGATCTCGGGTGGCGAGGAAACGCCGAACCCACAATTGCAGGTCGCTGATACGGCGGCCGGCAGCTATGCCGCGGCGATGCTCGTCGTGGCGGCCGCGCTCGAGCGCGAACGCACCGGGCGCGGACGGCACATCGATATCAGCATGTCCGAACAGTTGTTGCCGCTGATGACCACAACGTTTGCCGCGGCCGACGCCGAAGAACGGGATCCCAATCGCGACGCCGAACTGCTCAGTGGCGGCGCGCCGTGCTATCGCGTTTACCGAACCAAAGGCGGCGACCATATCACGCTCGGCGCGCTGGAACCGAAATTCTGGCTGAGCGTTGTCGAGCAGATTGGTATGCCGGATCTGGCCGGCGCGGCGTTTCATGGGGGACCAGACGGGCCGCAGATCGCAGCTCGCCTGGCCGAAGTGTTTGCTTGTCGCACCCGCGCCGAGTGGGAAGCGATCTTCGCCAAGGCCGACGCGTGTGTTGAGCCGGTGCTGGGTTTTCAAGAGGTTCGCGCGCATCCGCACTGGCAGGCTCGCGAAAGTTTTGTGACGTTGCCGACGCCTGACGGTCGCGAACTACGCGTTCCAAAAATGCCGGCCTCGCTGGCCGGGTTTGACACGGAAGAACAGCGGCGAAAGTGATCTGCCGTGGCCTTCGGCATGATGCGGTGGATCGCCCGCTTGATTTTTCGACCTTCGCAGCGCATATATTCTTGCTGCGATAGACGTCACAAATTAGACCGAATCGATTCCTGTGGGAGGGCCGAATGTTATCCTCGCTGGCGGCCATGCTGGTGATTCTGCTGGTGATCCTGGCGCCGATCTGGATCGTGGCGAAGCTGTTGTTCAGTGAACCGCTGAAATAAATCGAGGCTTGTTATTGCCTCATGCGCTATCTTGAATCCGCGTTCTCCGCGCCTCCGCGTGAGACATTCCTGATATTCAACCGAGCGCGGTGCGCGGCTCGGCGGGAGCCTCGCCCTCCCGGTGGGCGTAAGCTTGGGGCGACGGATTGCACGGTGCAGAGATCGTTGCGAGGTTTCGGCTCTTACACCAGCTCGCGGAGTGGCTTTACGCCGCCGTCGACCAAAAATTGGGGCCGACCGCTCAGGTCGCTTACCGTGGCGGTTTCGACGTCGATCCCCAGCGAGTGGTAAAGCGTCGCGAACAATTCGCCGAACTTGACGGGCCGCTCGGTGGCTTCGCCGCCAACACGATCCGTCGCGCCAATTACTTGCCCGACGCGCAGGCCGCCGCCGGCCAGCAGGCCGAACGCCACGCGCGGCCAATGATCGCGGCCGACGTTGGCGTTGATCGTCGGCGTGCGTCCGAAGTCGCCCCAGACGGCGATCGTGACGTCGTTTTCAAGCCCTCGCTGGCGGAGGTCGTCGAGCAGCGCCGAGAATGCGCGATCAAAAACCTCAAGATCTTCTTTGCAGCGGTCGAAGCACGACCCGTACGGATGGCCGTGCCAATCCCACTTGCTGTAGTTGACCGTTACGACGCGGGCGCCAGCTTCCACCAGCCTGCGCGCTGCCAGAAAGCTCTGCGGCACGCGCGGCGCGCCGTTGCCATCAATAAACACCTTCGGGTCGCCTTGGCCGTAGCGTTCGACGGTCTTCGGATCTTCGCGCGAGAGATCGAGCGCCTCGGCGAGCTTTGACGACGTGAGCACGCCCATTGCTTGCTCGGTGAAAGCGTCGATGCCGGTCATCATGCCGCGGCCATCGGCTTCGCGGCGAAAGCGGTCGACGCTAGCGAGTAGCCGTCGCCGGTTATGCAGTCGATCGTGCGTGATCCCTTGTAGAACCAAATCGTCACGCCCATCGCCGAGTGGTCGAAACGGCGAATTCGCCACGCCCAAGAAGCCCGGCCCAGGCTCATTGTACGGTCCATGCGAGCAGGGATAGCAGAGGCTCACATAGGGTGGCACGCCGGGATCGGTGGCGCCTTGCAGGCGCGCCACCGTGGCGCCGATGGTCGGCCAGCCGCCGCTAGCGTTCTGTTTCGGGTCGCGACCGGTGTAACTCTGAAACGCGTCGTGCTCGACCTGGCTGTCGACGATCGAACGGACGACCGCCATCCGGTCCATCATCCTGGCCAATCGCGGCATGTGCTCGCAAATTTCGACGCCAGCCACGTTGGTCTTGATCGGGCGGAACGGACCGGCCACCTCGCGCGGGGCGTTCGGTTTCAGGTCGAACATGTCGAGGTGCGGAGGCCCGCCGACCAGGTAAATCAGGATGACTGATTTGGGCCGCTTCGCTGGCCCGGCCGCGGCTTCGGCGCGCAACAGTCCTGGCAACGTGATCCCGGCGGCGCCCAGGGCGCCAATCCGCAGGAAGTTACGCCGCGATACGCCATCGCATAGTGTCTGCCGATCGGCTGGACCGTACACCTTCAGCATGCAACAGACTCCTCGCTTCAGAGGGGCATCCGCTGGACCCCATTGGTTGTTGGGGCCTGGCCCAAGATAGCAGGGTCGCGGGAACACTGGCAACATTTGCCGGCGCCGGCAAAGCAAACTCGAACGGAAATCGAGTGGCAAGCGAGGCGAAGTTTGCGGGTCGTAACACCGGTTTCAGCCCATGCTATCGCGGCGAATCGACCAGTTTGCGCGTTAAAGTTTTCCCAACTTGCGGAGTCTCTCACAGGTCGGTTCCGATTATGACGGAAAGTCTAATCCGGCAAGTTGCGTCATGACGATTGACCTTACCGTATCTGACGGTTGTGACGGCGCCCCTGCGCTGTCCGTTCCTCTGAGGGGGGGTTCGTGGTGATTCGATCGAGTATTGGCATCAGCCAGATTAAACGTTGTCGCGCCGCGCGTACTATCGCGCCACTGTTGTGCGCAACGAGCATCTATTTGTTCGCGCTGGCGGGAACGTCCCGCGCTCAGGTAGTTGGGACCGATGGCGTTGCGCCAGTTGGCTCCAGCTTCGTGAGCGCGATGAGTCTGCCCGGCGCGCAGCGCATCTGGGGCGGCTTCGTCGGCGCAGATCGCGGCCTCGGCTTTGAGGGAAGTTACTTCTCTCTGGGCGGGATCGCGCCGCTGACGACCGACATGCTCGACGGCACGTGGTTCTTCGACGGACGCGGCCACGTCTCGACCGGGCAGGGCCAATTCTTCGGCAACTTCGGCATCGGCCGGCGCGGCTACTTTGATCCCTTCCGGTCGATCATTGGCCTCAGCGGCTGGTACGACTACGACGGCGACGCCTACGTTGGCTACGGCCACTCGTTCAATCAGTTGGGCGTGACGGGCGAAATGTTCAATGAGTTCTTTGACTTCCGCATCAACGGCTACATGCCTGTCGGCACGAATACGTTCCTGCTGTCGCCCAACGAGTTTTACCAGCATAACATCCTGGTGCTCAACGGTATCGATTCCGCGTTGACCGGGTTCGACTCGAAGTTCAGCCTCCGGCCGCGGTTCATGCAGGTTTGGAACGGCTACATTGACATCGGCGGTTACGGTTTCAAGTCTGGCTTCGTTGACAGCTTCGGCGGTGTCTCGACCGGCTTCGGCGTGAGCCCCATTCCGGGCTGGGCCGTGAACATGGAAGTCAACCATGACAATACGTTCGGCACCACCGGGTTCATTCGCGTGGCGTTCAGCTTCGGCGCCTCGCCAGGCAACTCGCGTCTCGAGAATCGCTTGCTGGAACCGACGCGTCGTAACGATCACATCGTGCGTTACAACCAGCAGCCGGAATATGCGACGAACCCGGTTACGGGTCAGCTCTGGAACGTGGTTCACGTAGACAACAACAACGCGCCGGTCGGCGACGGCACGGCCGAAAATCCGTTCAAGGCCCTGAAGAGTGCTGAAGCCGCGTCGGGCGTGAACGATATCGTCTACGTCCATCATGGCGATGGCACCGCCCGGTTCTACGCGGATGGCATCATCCTCAAGAACAATCAGCAATTATTGGGCGCCGGCACAGATCACTGGATCGCCACGCAGGAAGTCGGCCACTTCAAGCTGTTGGCGACCGACACGGATAACCCGATCATCACCAACCCGAACGGCAACGCCGTCACGTTGGCCAACAACAACGTCGTGTCCGGCTTGACGATCCAGTACGCTCGCACGGGCATCGCGGGCAACAACATTCAGTTCACAACGATCGACCGCAACGACATTCAGAGATCCGCCTTCGACAGCATCCAGTTGACCAACTTCACCGGCCGCGCGGATATCTCAAACAATAAGATCACTCAGGCCGGCGGCGATGGCGTCAACGTGACCAATGGCAACGGCGATTTTGAAGTTCGCGGCAACTTCATCAGCAACTCGGTGGAAGACGGCGTCCGGTTCGTCGATAGCACCGGCAATTTCTACAGCCACGATAACGACGTCAACCTGACCGTGCAGGACGGCATGGCGTTCGAAAACACCACGGGCTCGGCGCTCATCAATCGAGACAACCTGGTCAGCAACGGCGTTGGCGCCACGTCCGGCCTGAATGTGCAGCAGACATCCGGCCGGCTCGATATTTTGGCGCAGGACAGCACGATCCAGGGCAACGGCACCGGCGTGACGATCGAAGCCGCGGGCGTTGGCACGGTAGTCAACGCGACATTGCTCAACAATAAGCAGATCACGGCCAACGTGGGCGACGGTATCAAGATCGCGTCACGATTCGGCGCCGTTGTCACTTTTTCGGTCTACGACAACTTCTCGATCCTTGCCAACGGCATTCCTGGCGGCGGCGGCGCCGGTTTGAGGCTCTTTGCCGAAGACGCCACGATGATCGGCCTGGTGCATGGCAACAACTTCCTGCTCAACGCCGGCATTTCCACTCCGGTGATTGATCAGGCGGCCGGCATTAATGGCGAGTTCCGCGGTAACACGTTCACCGACTTGCAAATCATTCGCAACGTCTTCAACGGCAACAATAATCCACCGCTTGGTGTTACCGGTACCACCAGCGGAAATGGCATCCAGCTCGCTTATGAGAACACGAACACCGACATCAACCGGCTAGTTATTCAAGACAATACACTTACCAATACAAGTGGTGACGGCATTGTCATATTTGGCGGCCTTTCCTTTACGCAGAATATCATAGCGTCGAACGCGGTGGTAGACGCCACGCTGTTCAACAACACCGTAACTGGCAGCAGTAACAACGCTCTAACAGTGGCCACCGGATCAAACGCTGTCTTACGCGTAACCGCTGACGGCAACACGTTTAGTAATAACGTGAACGCTGGCTCGCCGACAATTCTTCGCGATGAGGCGGTCTCTCTGATTAGCTCTGCGAACAGCCGGTTGATCGGTATCTTTACTGACAACTCGATTATTAATAACGGTTCGGTCCCTGGCGCCGACGTCAGTGGTATCAGGGCACAATCGTTCAATAGCTCTATCCTTGCGCTCAAAGCGACCAATAACAAGATCGACAGCAATTCGAACCGTGCGATCTTGCTTGAGGTGGCCAACGACTCAAAAATGTCAGCGCTGCTGCGAAGCAACGACTTGACCCACAGCGGAGTACAACGAGACCTGGAAGCCCGAATTCAGCTCTTAGCCTCGAACGTTGCCGTTTTGGGCGTGGAATTGTCGAGCAACAATTCATCGTTCGGTTACGGGCTGACGAACGGCAGTCTGTTCGGGAGTTCCTTCGGGTATAACGACAACGGTCTGAACGTGGGCACGATCAACACCAGTGGGCTTAGCCCGGTGAACCTGCAACCGCCTGGCACGATCGCAGCGCTCTTCAACCTGATGAGCGTGTTCCCGTAACGATTGCTCGCGAACGAGGCTGCGGGACTCTTCGCGTGATCTAGCGAAGCAGAGATCAAGGCGTCCGATTGACGCCTGCGGAAGATGGGGGTGGAGTCAACAACACGGGACCGGCATCCGAGGTCGGTGAGGTGGCGGGCGTTTGAGCGGCGGCCTTGACGACGCCCTCTTTCGTCGTACCGCTTGCTTGGGCCTGGCGAGTCCGCAGTCGTTCGGCCAATTGCTCGGCTTGTTTGGTCGCGGGATGATCCGCTCCGAGCGTGGAGCGCTCGATGGCTCCGGCCCGTACGATCAGCGGTTCCGCCTCGGCGAAGCGCGCCTGATTGCCGTATAGCACGCCCAGCCGCAACATCGCCTCGGCAACGACCGGGCTGTTCTCGCCGAACGAACGCTGCGCCACTTCGAAGTCCTTCTGGAACACGTTCTCCGCCTCGGCGTACTTCTTCTCGGCCATCAGCGACATGCCCAGGTTCGACCGTGCCAAGCGCGTCATCGAGTGTTTCTCGTCCAACGACTTCGCGAAGATATCGAGCGCTTGTTGCAACCGGGGGGTCGCCGCAGCGAAGTCCTTGCTGGCGTAGTAAGCAGAACCCAGATTGAACAGGCTATGCGCGACAAGTGGATCGTCGGCCGTCAGTGACTTTTGGCGAATCGCCAGGGCCTTGGTCAACGCCTCAATCGCTGGCGTTAATTCTGCGCGATCGTACTGGAGCATCCCCAGATTATTGAGATGGCGCGCATATTCAACATGCGTTTCGCCCCACAGTGCGCTAGCGCGGGTGGCGGCCTCTTGCAGCAGTGGTTCGGCCTCTGGGTAGCGCTTTGTCATCTGCAGTGTCAGACCCAGCCGGCTGATCGAGGTGATGGTGTCCGGGTGATCGCGCGTGAACAGCTTCTCGCGAATCGTCAGGGCCTGCCGGGCTAGTGCCTCGGATGCGGCGTATTCGCCAGTCGCCTGGCGCCATTCGGCCTCTTGATCGAGCAGGTTCCCGACCGTGTAGTCGGCCGGTCCCCACAATTTCGCGGCGCTTTCCCGGGCGTGAGCGATTTGCGTGAACGCCACAGCCCGTGCGCCACGCGACCATTTGGCTTGGGCGCTTTCCTCTTCGGCCACGGTGGCCAAATAAGCGGAACGCTGCGCGGTTGTCAGCGCCTGGAGCCTGATCGTGTGATTCGCCGCCAGCCGGGCGCTGCGCGCTTGCCAGGCGTCTGCTCCATAGCGCTTTTCGATCAGGGCGAGCGTTTCTTGCCGCGCCGCGATGGCCTCATCGAAATAGCCTCGTCGCGCATGCTTGTCGGCCGTGTCTGTGAGACGCGTAATTTGCACGGCAAAATCGAGCTCGCGCTTTGCCTGTTCTGTGTCAGCTGCTTTGGTCGCCGGTGTGGCCTGAGACGAGCCATTAGCCGTACCGAGCGCCGTAGTCGGCTCGTCGGTTACCCGCGAACAGCCGCAAACCGGCAACGCAGTTAGCACAAGCAAAAATAAAGATCGTCGTCGCATGGCCGTGTAAGCTCGCAAGATTGGTCGTAGCGCAAACGCCGCTACTGCGCGGCGGCGGATTAAACCAAATGAGCGGTCTGGCCGTAATGGCAGTTTCGGGTCTGTTCGACCTCTGCGGCAAACTGGGCAAACGGGTGAATGGGGCTTTGACCATTCCAGCGATGCCGAGTCGCCTGGCGGATCCGCGCTACATGGCAGCCATCAAGACGCCGGTCAAGAGCAACAGGGCCGACGCCATGACGACAACCAACAACGTTACGGCCGACCAGAGAGTGACTGCCGTGCAGGCAAACGCCAACGGATGCCCAAACAAATAGAGCACGCCGACCGCGGCCAAGGGTATCGCGAAGATGACGGCCAGAATGGGCTGCGCGAGAGATTCGGAATCTTGAAAACCCCAACGCAGCGCCGCCGAGGCCAGGCCCAGGATCGCCATCGACCCCAGCATTCGGCGAATCGTGAATTGAAATCTGGCAGGGGGCATGCTTTCAGGATACCACTCCTGGGCCGCTATTCAGCAAATCGCACGCAAGCGGCGAGCGTCAACCACGATTTGAAGACTCTCTGCGTCTCTGCGTCTCGGCGGTTCCCCCTGAAGGAGCAAGGAATGAACCGCCGAGGCGCGAAGGCGCAGAGAACAAGAGCCAAGCAAACTAACGTGCTCTGAACAGTCTATTTCCAAACGATGGAGACTGAGCCGGTCTTTATTGGCTGCCGGTCGCTTGTGGTTCGGTTCGCCCGCCAGGCGCCGTGTACTTCTGTTCGATCAGTTCGTGGAACTGCTGGCGACTTGCTTGCGGATCGAGGTCGCCGGTTTGTTCGATCTCGGCCGCCTGCTTGGCGAGGTCGGTATCCTTGATTGCCGAGCTGAGCCACTTGGAATAATCACCGCGCTCGAGATGAAACGTCCAGGTCTCGTCGTCAACGCCGTCGGCCAGTTCCAGGAACATCATCAGGTTCTGAGCGCGCAGCTTGAGCTTATCTTCAGGCCCGCGGAAGTAGAAACTGCGGTCAGGCGGCAACTCGCCTTCGGCGTATTTACGAATGTGGCGGCGCCGTTCGGTTTGGCTGGGAATCGGTTTGATCGCCCGCGGCTGCGACTGGCGATCCCAATACAAAGTTTCGCCTTCCTGCGGATGATCCGTGATCCCCGGCGCCGCTTCGCCGATGCACTTGCAGAAATCCTGCAACAATTCCTCGCTGGCTTTGCCCACACAAAACAACGTGTGGATTGTTTTCAGCGCGGCCACATGCAGCAGGTGGGGCTCCATGGTGATGTAGGCCATGCAGTCAATCGTCGGCGGCAGCGCCAACTCGCTCGGCTCCCAGGTGGCGGGCATGACGTGGTGCGCCTCATCAACGATGATCCAATGCGGCCGGCCGGTTTTGGTTCGCAAATGTTGCAGCGCTGACAGCAACTTCACGAACTCCGCCGGTCGGTCCGCCAGTCGCACGCCAATCAGATTGACGACCGCGTTTTGATCGGTCGTTTCGAGAAATCGCACTAGTTCGTCGCCGTCGGGCGGATGGTCGGCCGTGCCGAACGAAATGGCGCCCTCGAAGCCTTGGTAGTCCCCCTCGGGATCGATAACGCAGAACTGGTAGTGATGTTCGTGCAGTCGCTCGACCAAGGCGGTTGCCAATGTCGATTTGCCAGCGCCGGATTTGCCGACGATCAAGACATTGTTTCGCGACGATCGGATCGCGACCTCCGCGCCGTCGTGAGCGTGGCCAATCAGAATGTTGTGCCGTGAGAGTTTCGATTCGAGATCGACCAGGTCGTCTTCGAGCAGCATGTCAATCAGTTGCGTGACGCCAGCCCCATGGTCCCGCTCGGTCACCAGGTCAACGCGTGTTTTCACGGTTTCGAGCGCGTTTGCCACTGCCGCCGAGGCCTCGCACAGTTCCAAAAACGCGTGGTCGTTTTCTGCGTCGCCGACACCGACGACGTTGTGCGGCGATAGTTTTAGCTTGGTGAGCGCGGCCGTGAGGCCGAACGCTTTGTTGATTCCGGAAGGGAGCACCATCACGGCGCCCTTGTTGAAGATCACCTGATACTCGAGCTGCACGGCAGCGATCGCCTTGAGCACGGCCACTTCGTGCGGCGCCCAGGTAGCGACAATCACGCGACCAATCGAAGGCGACGGAACACCATGATCGGCCAATGCCTGCAGAAAGCCTTCGGTTGGCGCCGCGCCGAGGGGCGTCTCTTCGTCGGTCGCTGGGTCGTACAGCAGCGCCCCATTCTCGGCGACGACGAGATCGAACAGTGGCAAGCACGAGCAAACGACTTTCAGTTCCGGCAGCACGCGACCGGTGACCAGCAATAGCTTGCGACCGGATTCTTTGCAGCGTTCCAAGGCCTTGATTGTCGGCTCATCGATCCGGCCGTCTTGGGCCACGGTGCCATCATAGTCGGTAGCCAAGGCGTGGAAGCGCATGCGGTAGTTTCCGTCTAGTGAAATGGTTGTTAGTTGCAGTCCCGCCTGCCGAATCTCATTGCCCCGCAGCCGATCATTCGACTGGCAGCCCTTGCTCCTGCCAAGCTCGGAAGCCGCCCGTCATCGAGAACACGTTTTCGTAGCCCATCTTTTGCAGGTTGTCGACCACGATGGCCGAGCGATTGCCGCCGCCGCAGTAGCAGATGATGGGCGTCGTAATGTCAGGCACGCGCTGTTCGATTTTGACTTCGATCATGCCCTTGCTCAGGCCGATGGCGTTCGCTGCATGCCCCTTTCCGAATTCCTCGGCCTCGCGGACGTCGATCAACAGAGCTCCCTCGGCCTGGCGCTGGCAGGCCTCGGCCGCAGAGACCTCTTGGATTCGTTGCTTGCAATCGTTCGCGAGCTTTTCAAAGCGTGGGCTGGAGGGCATGTGTGCAATTCCTCGTTCTATGGATAGGTAGGCCGCTCACTTGGGATGTCGTCGCGTAGCGAACGGGGCAGGGGCTGCGCGTCGACGATTGACTGCGTTCTGATGCTGGCGCTCGTTCAGGAGTGGCGGCATTTCGGCTCGTACCCAGGCGCCCGGCTTGCAGAGCCAACCACTGGCGTAAAGGCGCGGGCTGTCGGCCGCTCCGTAGACCTCGGTTTGGGACCAACTCTTCGACTCCAACTTCCATTCCCACCAGACGCCAACCGAGTCCGGCAATGCGTGGATTCTCCACAACGCTACCGGCTGAGGATTTGTCATCACGCGAATCCTTTCACTCGCCGGGACTCCGAGGCTCCCGGCGCCTCTCGCGGCAAGCAGTGCCGCCTATTTTTTGGATTCCAAAAGTACTTGCGTTTGCTTGTTCACTTTCGCCAGCAATTTATCCGCGACAAACGCCAGCATGGCCGGCAGGTCCAATTCGACCAGCACGCTATTGGCCAACACTTCCAGCCGGCCACTGATTTTCTGACCCAGTGCGCTTCCGTCAAAAAATAGGCGGTCCCCTTCCCAGCGATTGGTGAACTTCACGGCGCCCAGCATCGACTGTCCAAGGTGCGATTCGATTTGCGCGAAACCACCTTCGAGCCTGCGACGGGCTTCGTCCTTTCCCAATTCATGTGGGATCTGTGTGCGTACGGGGCGTGTCATGAAAGTTCCACGGAAGAAGCTGCAAGAGTGGGCAAGTCGATTCGCATCTATGCAAATCGTGGGCCGTGTGTCGCGATTCATCAGAACTACCCGGCATAGGATTTGCTTTTGAGGTGTGGCGCGACCTAGGCGGAACCATTGTCGTATTCGGATCGCATACGGCCCTGGTTGCTGACTGACCAGAGCTCGCCTGCATCCTTGGCGTCCACTGTGGCGTCAACTGGACCAGGGTCGCTCCATCGCCACAAGTTCCTGCGAACGAGCCGCCACTTCCACGGTTGGAAAAGTATGCCTTCCCGATCATCGAGCGGACTATCGAGCGATGTTGGCGCCGCATTGATGATTTCGCGCGAAGCTGGTGAGCCTGGGGAGCTAGTTGAGAGCGATAATACCCGCGATTCGTCGGCGGGCGACCTTGCGATTCTCGATGTCGCCCTGGCCGAACTCGAACGTCGCCAGCGGGACTCAATTCGCGCTAGCTACCGCTTGCAATTTCATGCTGGCTTTGGATTTCGCGACGCCGCGAAGATTATTCCGTATTTGAGCCGGTTGGGGATCTCGCACGTTTACGCTTCGCCACTGTTGCGCGCCAAGGCCGGCAGCACTCATGGTTACGATGTCTGCGATTACGGCTCGTTGAATCCCGAACTGGGAAACGACGCCGACTGGCAGGCAGTCTGCGCGGCCCTGCGGCAGCACAAGATCGGGCTGGTCCTCGACATTGTGCCCAACCACATGAGCACCGACGCCACGAACGCCTGGTGGAACGATGTGCTGGAGAATGGCGAGAGTTCACCGTTCGCAGGCTACTTTGACATTGATTGGAAAGCAGCCGCCCCAGAGCTGCGCGGCAAGGTGCTCTTCCCGATCCTGGCCAAACAATTCGGCGAAGTGCTCGAAGCCGGCGAGATTGGAGTCCATTACCAAGCCGGCGCGTTTTTTGTCGGCTACGGCGAACGGCTGATTCCGCTCGATCCTGCTAGTGTCCATTCGCTGCTGACGTGGGAAATCGATCGACTGCGCAGTGACGCGAGCATCGACCCGCACGACCTGGCGGAGTTCGAAAGCATCTTGGCCGCGATCGAACATCTGCCACCTCGCGCCTCGACCGAGCAGCAAGCCATCGCCGAACGACGGCGCGAAAAGGAAGTGATCAAACGGCGGCTGGCTGAGCTGACGGGTCGCCAACCAGGGATCGCCAGCCACATTGACGCGTCGTTGGTTGCCATCAACGGGGTCGCAGGCGAGTCGGCCAGCTTTGACGCGCTCGAGAAACTACTTGCTCAGCAGAATTATCGGCTCTGCTACTGGCGGGCCGCGGCCGACGACATCAACTACCGACGATTCTTCGATGTGAATGACCTCGTCGCGATGTGCATGGAACGGCCGGACGTCTTTTACGAGGCGCACCGTCTGATCTTCGACTTGCTGGCCGAAGGAACTGTCTCGGCGTTGCGGATCGATCACGTCGATGGCCTCTTCGCTCCACAGGAATATCTGTGGCGGCTGCAGTGGGGCTATTTGGCAACCATCATGCAGCGGGTTTGGCTGCAATCGCGATCAAAGAACAAGTCACTCGATGCAAATGTAAGCGGGTTAGAGGCCGAGCGCGAGTGGGCGATCGAAGGCCCAACGCTATTGATTGCCTTGTGCCAAAGATTGCAACTGCCCTTACCGGCAGAAGCAGACTTGTTGGCCGTGTTCGGTAAAAGCACGGAGGACGCGGCGCCAATACATGAAGCTGGCAGCGCGACCAGCGTCGAGGCATCTCGGTTGCTTCCATTGACGATCTTCGTCGAAAAGATTCTCGGACCTCACGAGCCGCTGCCTGAGACCTGGCCTGTCGCCGGGACGACCGGCTACGACTTCGTCCCGATCTGCGATCGGCTGTTCATCCCCACCGATGGCTGGCGACACATTGTCCGGGATTATGCGCGCCTGACAGGGCAGTCGAACGATTTCGAAACAATCAAGCGTGATTGCAAGCGCTTGATCCTCCGCGTGTCGATGGCCAGTGAGTTGCAGATGCTGGCCCACCAGTTGAATCGCATCTCGGAACAACGCCGCGAGTCGCGCGATTTCACGCTGAACATGCAGCGTTATGCGCTGCGGGAAATTCTGGCGTGTTTTCCGGTTTATCGCATTTACGCCAACAGCGCGGCGGTGTCCCCTCGCGATCGACAGTTTGTTTCGCGCGCCATCGCGCAGGCCAAGCAGTTCAATCCGGCCGTGGACGCGAGCATCTTCGACTTTATCGAGCGGGTGCTGTTGCTGAATCATCCGCCCGGATTGACCGACGCTCAGCGAGCTGCGCGCGAGCGGTTCGCCGGTCGGTTCCAGCAAGTTACTAGTCCTGTGATGGCTAAGGGGGTCGAGGACACGGCGTTTTACGTCTACTGCCCCTTGGCTTCGCTCGACGAAGTTGGCAGCGGTCCGGACGCCGCGCTCGCGAACATCACGGCGTTCCATGAGTTTAACTCGCAACGACGAAAGCAGTGGCCCGGGGCGATGCTGGCCTCTTCGACGCACGATAGCAAGCGGAACGAAGATGTGCGGGCGCGAATCGACATGTTGGCCGAGACGCCCCGGGAGTGGCACGCCACGGTTCGCGAATGGATGCGGTTGAATCGCCGGTTGGTCCGCAATGTGGACGATCAGCCTGCCCCCTCGCGGAATGATGAATATCTGTTTTATCAAACGTTGCATGGGATCTGGCCCTCTGAGGCGCCCAGTGAGGCGGAGTTGGAGTCATTAATTCACCGCCTGTGCGACTACATGCAAAAGGCGACGCTCGAGGCCAAGACGCGCACCAGTTGGCTCAATCCAAACTCGCAATACGACGACGCTCTGCGAGAGTTCATCAAGGCATCGCTCACCCCGAGCAAGAATAACCGGTTTCTGAAGTCGCTGGACGCGTGGCAAGCCAGGTGTGGAGTCTTCGGCGTGCTGAACGGGATTTCGCAACTCGTTCTGAAGATGACGACGGTTGGCTTTGCCGACATTTACCAGGGAGAGGAAGTTTGCGACCCTCGCCTGGTCGATCCCGACAATCGCGTCACGCCTGATTATGCGCGACACGAAGCCATGCTCAACCGAATCACGGCTGCATGGCAGTCTCGCGCAGGGCAAATGCAAGCTGCCAGGCAACTGGCGTCGCAACTCGGTGATCCGGCGCTCAAGCTGTATGTAACCGCGGCTTTGCTGCGCTTGCGGGCCCGATTGGGCAATGCATGGAAGGAGATGGACTACGTCCCATTAGATGCCAGCGGGGAAAAAGCGGAGCACTTGATTGCCTACTCGCGCGAGGCGCCTGCGCCTGGCGATCACTCCGTCATCGTTCTTGCGCCGCGGTTGTGGCTTTCGCTCGCCGGCAACAAACTCGGCAGCCAATCTTGGGATCGTGCGACGGCAGAAGCGGTCTGGCAGGACACGACTGTCAGCGGGCCCATCCACGAGACAACATTCGTCGACATTTTCACGGGCGCAGAGCACACCTGGTCCGCGAGGACACGCGTCGCCGATCTATTGGGCGAATTTCCGGTGGCGGTTCTGGCCGGAGGAATGAACCGAACCCAAGACACCGAGTGACCAGGAAGCGTTGACTATTCCCGGAAGTTCAACCGCCACGGACAACGGATAATCCCAGATAGGCCGCGACAATGGATACGCAAGTCAAGCGAAGTGAACGACCCCACACGGCCAAAAGCTCGGCGCCGCAACACGCCGATCATCGCCGGCTCCCGATCGGGGCCGAGGTCTTGCCCAATGGCGCCGCCAGTTTTCGCGTCTGGGCGCCAAAGCGACAACGCGTCGAGCTGGTGGTGATTTCAGCAGGCAATTCCGCGCCAAAGCAGACGGCGCACGCCATGCAGACGGAGGCGAATGGTTATTTCTCCCTCACCCTACCGCAGTGCAATCCTGGCACTCGCTACGGTTTTCGTTTCGAACAGGATGATCGAGTGTATGCAGACCCCGCGTCGCGCTTTCAGCCAGACGGTCCTGCCGGACTGTCGGAGCTGATCGATCCGAACAGCTTTGCGTGGACGGATCAAACCTGGCGCGGCGTGGAGCGCACTGGGCAAGTGATTTATGAAATGCACATTGGCACATTCGTGCCAGCCGGAACCTGGGCCGCCGCCGCCGCCGAGCTGCCGGAGCTAGCCGCCGCCGGCATGACGTTATTGGAAGTCATGCCAGTCGCCGATTTTTCGGGCGAGTTTGGCTGGGGATACGACGGTGTCTGCATGTTCGCGCCCACGCGGCTGTATGGGCGTCCGGATAACTTCCGCGCTTTTATCGACGCAGCGCATCGCCTGGGCCTGGGCGTCATTTTGGACGTCGTCTATAATCACTGGGGCTCCGTCGATAATTACCTGCACCAGTTCTCCGACGATTACACCTCGGCCTGTCATGGTTGCGATTGGGGTAGCACGCCCAACTTCGATGGCGCAAACGCCGCCGGGGTGCGCGAGTACTTCACTTCGAACGCCCGCTACTGGATCGACGAGTACCATCTCGACGGCTTCCGGTTCGACGCCACGCAGGCGATTCACGATCATTCTTCTCGGCATGTGTTCACCGATATCGTGATCGCTGCCCGGCAGGCCGCCGATACGGCAGGTCGAAGCATCATCCTGAACGCCGAGAACGAGCCGCAGCACGCGCGGATCGTGCGGCCGATCGAGGCCGGTGGCCACGGTTGTGATTGGATCTGCAATGATGACTTCCACCATTGCGCTCGCGTGCGATTGACTGATTCTAACCCAGCGTACTACTCTGACTTTCTCGGCGGCGCCGGCGAACTCGTAGCCAGCATCAGACATGGCTTTATCTACCAGGGGCAATGGTCGCAGTGGCAGCAAAAATCACGTGGCACGCCGTCGCTTGATCTCAAGGCTGACGCCTTCGTTCATTTCTTGCAGAATCATGATCAGGTGGCCAACTCGCTGACTGGCGAGCGGATCGACAAGCTGACTTCGCCGGGGCGATTGCGCGCGATGACAGCGCTGTGGCTACTGATGCCGCAGACGCCAATGTTTTTCCAAGGCCAGGAGTTCGCCGCCAGCAGCCCATTTTTGTTTTTTGCGGATCATCCCGAGGGGAATCAGCAGCTAGTGGCCGATGGCCGGGCCGCCTTCCTGTCGCAATTCCCCTCAATCGCCACGCCTGAGGGGCGGGCCGCGTTGACAAACCCTTGCGACCGATCGGTCTTCGAACGCAGTCGTTTGAATCTCAACGAAAGACAAGACCATCATGCGATCTACGACTTACACAAAGACCTGCTGAAGCTGCGACGCGGTGACACCGTGTTTCAACGGCGCCGTACAGAACGCATTGACGCCGTGGTCTTGACGCCTGACGCACTTGCGATGCGGTATTACGGCGAGGCCGAGGGCGACCGTTTGGTCGTCGTGAATTTCGGCCGTGACTGGCAGCTTTGCCCGGTGGCAGAGCCATTGCTCGCGCCCCCGGCTGACTGCCAATGGCAATTGCTGTGGAGCAGCAGTCATCCCAAGTACGGTGGCAGCGGCACGGCCGAGGTGCAATTGTCCGATGGCTGGCGGTTGCCGGGCGAGACGACGTTTGTGTTGCAAAGCACAAGTCTGGAGCCATGTAAGGATACGAAGCCGGAGGAGGCGTCGCCATGAGCGTTGCCGCAGTTCACCGCATGCCGTGGGCGAGTCTCACAGCACGAGACAGCAACTTGTTGCTAACACGAGAATGGCTGGTCACGAATGGCCTGGGCGGCTACGCGTCCGGAACGATCAGTGGCGCTTGCACCAGGCGCTTTCACGGACTGCTGATCGCGGCCCTGCCGGCGCCCTGGGGGCGTTTCATGGCACTGCATCATCTCGCCGAAATGTGCACGACGCCCGACGGCAAGACGCTCCGCCTGGGGGGCCATGCCCGCGGCGATGTGTTGGCCGAGAGTTTTCGCAGTGGTGATGTACTCTCCGAATTTCGCCTCGAGAACGGCCTGCCGACCTGGCACTATCGCGCGGATTCGATCGACATCGAAAAACGGATCGTGATGCCGCACATGCAGAATACGGTGCATGTCTTATATCGTGCAGCCGAAGATTCGGCGCCGGTGCGATTGCAGTTGCGCGCCTCGTTTCAGTTCCGGCCGCACGAAGGACGCGTGGAGCCCGACTACGATCAGGCCTGCCCCGTGCAGATTGTTGGTGACCGACTGCAGTTGCACAGCGATCACGCCCCGCCGATCTACTTACGCGTCTCCGGGCCGGCGATGTGCTTTGTGCATGACGGCGGACGACGGATTCCGGTCGATTATGAAATCGAACGTGCGCGAGGTTACGACAATCTCGGCACGATGTGGAGCCCTGGCTTTTTCGAAGTCGATCTGGCGCCGGGGCAGGTTGTCTCGCTCACAGCCTCGACAGAAGAATGGGCGGCAGTTCTGGGTGTAGATCCTGTTGCGGCACTGCAAGCCGAACTCGAACGTCGCGAGAAGCTGATCCGCCGGGCCCACGCAACCGCGCAGGATGGCTTTGCGGCGCAGTTGGTGCTGGCCGCCGATCAGTTCATTATCCGCCCCAACACGCGTGTGGCCGATAGCGCGGTGGCGCAAGCATCGGGCGACCACGCCCGCACGGTGATCGCCGGCTATCACTGGTTTACGGATTGGGGGCGAGACACGATGATCTCGCTCGAAGGCCTGACCATTACGACTGGCCGCTTTGCCGAAGCGGGTTATCTACTCCGCACATTTGCCCGCTACGTGAAAGATGGGTTGATACCCAACCACTTTCCGGAAGGAAGCACCGAGGCGGTTTATCACACGGCCGACGCGTCGCTGTGGTACTTCCACGCGCTCGCCAGATATTTGGCCGCGACCGATGATCGTCAGACGTTGCAGGTCGTGCTGCCGGCGCTGCAGGAAATTGTCGATCGACATTTGCAAGGGACCCGCTTCGGCATTCGCGTCGACCCCAGCGATGGGCTCCTCGTGCAGGGGGAGCAAGGGTATCAACTCACGTGGATGGACGCCAAGGTCGACGGCTGGGTCGTCACGCCGCGGCGTGGTAAGGCGGTCGAGATTAATGCTTTGTGGCACAACGCTCTGTGCTTGCTGGCCAAATGGCAACTCGCGGCGGGCAACGCGTCGATTGCATCAACCTTGGCCGATCACGCCGAGCGCGCGCAGGTCGCGTTCAATCGCCGCTTCTGGAATCCAGCGCGTGAATGTTTGTTCGACGTTGTCGACGGCGAGGCGGGCGACGACGCCGCGCTGCGCCCGAATCAGATCTTCGCGATCTCGCTCGATTACCCAGTGCTTGATTCCATCAGGTGGGAAGCGATCGTTGAGCGAGTCTCTCAGGAACTATTAACGCCGTTTGGTCTGCGAACGCTCAGTCGCGATCACACGGATTACAAAGCGACCTACGACGGCGATCTGCGGGCCCGGGACGCGGCCTACCACCAAGGCACAGTCTGGCCCTGGCTGCTGGGGCATTATGTAGACGCCTGGCTGAGGGTTTACCCGGAGCGGACGGAGCAGGCCCTCGCGCTATTGAAGCCGCTGGAAGAGCATCTTGGCGAGGCGGGAGTCGGCTCGATCAGCGAAATCTTCGACGCCGAGGCGCCGTACTTCCCACGGGGCTGCGCGGCGCAAGCGTGGAGCGTGGCCGAAACGCTGCGCGCGTGGGTGAAATGTCACGGCGCTGTTGTGCCGCAGGTTCAAGCTCAAGGAGCAGCCGTATGAGAGGGCAAGTCGCCAATTGGTACAAAGACGCGATTTTCTACGAGGTCTACGTCCGCGGCTTTCAGGATTCGAGCCAGGATGGCAACGGAGACCTGCGCGGATTGACCAGTCGCTTGGATTATCTCAGCGAGCTGGGTGTCGATTGTCTTTGGCTAACACCGATCTATCCATCGCCGCTGAAAGACGATGGCTATGACATTGCCGAGTTCTGCGCGATTGATCCAGCCATCGGCACGGTCGATGACTTTACGGCGCTGACCGAAAGCGCCCACGCCCGTGGCATTCGTATCATTGCGGACCTGGTGATCAGTCATACCTCGGATCAGCATCCGTGGTTCAAAGAGTCCCGAGCCGATCCAAACTCGCCAAAGCGCGACTACTATGTCTGGAGCGATACGGACGTCCGCTATCAAACCGCGCGGGTGATCTTCTCCGATACCGAGCCTTCGAACTGGACCTGGGATCCGGTCGGCCGGCAATACTATTGGCATCGCTTCTTCAGCCATCAGCCGGATTTGAACTACGAGAATCCGGCCGTTCGTAAGGCGATTCTCGATGTGATGGGGTTCTGGCTCGACCACGGCATTGATGGATTTCGCGTCGACGCCGTGCCCTATTTGTATGAGCGCGAAGGGACGAGTTGCGAGAATCTGCCGGAGACGCATGCCTTCTGCCGCGAGATGCGCCAGTTTGTCGACGATCGTTATCCTGGCACGCTCCTCTTGGCCGAAGCCAATCAGTGGCCGACCGATTTGCTGCCCTACTTCGGCCGGGGCGACGAATTTCATATGGCGTTCAACTTCCCATTGATGCCGCGGATGTTCATGGCGATCCGGCAGGAAGACTCACGCCCGATCGTCGACATCATGCAGCAGATGCCGGAGATTCCGGAGAGTTGCCAGTGGGCACTGTTTTTGCGCAATCACGATGAGCTGACATTGGAAATGGTCACCGACGAAGAGCGCGACTACATGTATCGCGAATACGCCGGCGACAAACGGATGCGCTTGAACCAGGGCATTCGTCGCAGACTCGCGCCGTTGATGAGCAATGGGCGTCGTCAGATCGAACTGCTGCACAGCCTGCTGTTCACGCTGCCAGGCAGCCCCGTGCTTTACTACGGCGACGAGATCGGCATGGGCGACAATATCTATCTTGGCGATCGCAACGGGGTCCGCACCCCCATGCAATGGACCGGTGACCGCAACGCCGGGTTTTCTCGAGCAGACCCGTCGCAGCTTTATCAGCCGGTGGTGATTGACCCCATCTACAATTATCAGGCGATCAACGTCGAAGCGCAACAGCGGAGCCCAACGTCGTTGCTGCATTGGCTGCGGCATTTGATCCGCGTCCGCCGGAAGACCTCGGCGTTTGGTCAAGGGACCATGGCGTTTGTGCCGTGTTCGAATCCGAAGGTGGTTGCCTACATCCGGCAGGACCAGCGCGACACGATCCTGGTGGTGAACAATCTCTCGCGTTTTTCGCAGCCTGCAGACTTGAATCTGCGCGCCTTCGACGGATTAATCCCGGTCGAGATGATCGGCGAACAGCAATTTCCGGCCATTGGCAAAGATTCCTACTTCATGACCCTTAGCCCACATTCGTTCTTCTGGTTCCGGCTAGAGCAGGAACGGGCCGCCGGCTAGCTTGCGTGCTTCGTGCGAGCCTACTTGCTCATCGCGCCATTGGACGAGGCCAGCAAGTCCGGACCAATTTCGACGGGGCGCGCTTCCTTCGTGGCGGCCTTTAAGCTGCTCCCCTGCGGAGCATGCTGTTCGGCTTCTGTCATGCCGTTGCGGTCGTCCGCGCCGGTCGGTCGAGGGCGCTCGGTGGTTTTTTTCACTTCGTCGTCCGGTGTGTTAAGCCGCGTGACGGACATGCCGCGCGGGAAGACAACCTCCGTTGGCCCCGGTAGTGGCAATAAACGTGCTTCGATTAAGGCGTTCATGCACAATCGGATCAATGACGATCGAACGTTATTGACGTCACTCTTTGCGGAGTCGATCCAGTAGTAGACCTTGGCTACCACTCCGTTTGCCACCGGGTGATCAACCAGCACCGCCGGCTCGGGGGTTTGCTTGACGTCCGGGTGAGACTTCAGCACTTCCATCAGTGCCTTCTGCACTGGTTCAATCGGTGTTTGAATGGGGATCGTAAACGTAAACGCGTCTCGGCGGCTGGGATTGTTCGTGAAGTTTTGAATCGTGTTTTTGTAAACCACGGAATTTGGGATCTGCACAAAGTTGCCGTCCAGCGAAAGCAGCACCGTGGTTCGCACGGTCAAACGATCGACGTAGCCCAGCACGCCAGTGATTTCGACCAGGTCGCCGACCAAAAAGGGACGTTGCATGCTCAAAAAAATGCTCGCCAGAAAGTTCTCGGTGATATCACGAAACGCGATCCCGAGCAGCAACCCAATCAATCCTGTGCCACCGAGCAATGTTAGGGCCAGCTGCGTGGTCCCGCTGATTCTCAGTACCAGGTACAGCCCGAACAAAAAGATGATAAAGCCGATCGCCCGCGCGGCCAGATCTCGCAGGATGGGGATCTCGATTCTGCGCTTCAATACGCGTTGAGCTAACTTACGCGTCGATCGCGCCACAATAATCGTCGTTACGAGGACGAGTCCGCCGAACAATACGAACGGCAAACCACCGATCAATCTCAGCCATAGGTCCTTCAACGAATCGATCGCCGGCTTAAAGTTCCAGGCCGAGGGGCGACGGACCTGCATCTTGTTCACAACCGCGACCACGTCTTGCGTATTGTGAACCAGGTTGTTGGCCCACGCTTTGTACTCGTCGGTTTCGGCAACGCCGCTAAGGAAGACAACTCCTTCTTTGACGCTGACTCGTGGTTGCTCAAACCAGCCGGTGGCCTTCAGGATATTCTCCAGCCGCGCGCCAATCTGCGAATCGGCAGCTTCCGGTTCGACGCTCACTTTCGCTGGCGCCTGGGTTTGATCCGGTTCGGTCGCGGCTTTGGTGGGCGCGCCAGGGGACGTTGGAGGTGGCAGTTGAGCAAGCAGCGACATGGCCGCCATCACACCCGCTAACAGTCGCCCCGGATCAAGCATTTCGACAATCATGGCCCAACCTCGCTGCAAGACAAATCGTTCAAGAATAGTCGGGCACGGGCGCGTGATTTGCGAAACATTTAGCGTCCGTGCAGTTTGACCCCGAAAAGCAAATGACGTTCCCAGGAGCGATTGCTATGGCGAAATACGATAAGCAGGCCGGCAATTTTGTGGAGCGGGCAGTGAAGAAAGCCAAGAAGGGGACGCTGAAGAGTGGAAAGTCCGGCAAAAAGGTCACGAGCCGCCAACAGGCGATTGCGATTGGCCTGTCAGAAGCCCGCGCCAGCGGCGCCAAAGTCCCCAAGAAAAAATTGGCGAAGAAAAAATAGCACCTGGTCGCTTCGCTTTTCGGCCGGCTGGCCTCGCATTGGCCACAGCGGTCGGGGGCAAGTCGGCCAGCGCTTTCACCGTGTCTAGATCGATGTCAAAGCAAAATTTTCTAGGAGTTCCGATGAGTATTGTAACGGCCGAGGATTCGGCGAACCTGTCGACCGCGATGCGAACACCGGCTTCGCGTCCCAATGTAGGCGCCGGGGAGCGCACCGTTTCCGCGGCGGCCGGCGCCGCGCTCGTGTTGCTCGGAGCCTTGTCTCCCAAGTCGCGAGCGCCACTGGTGACTGCCGGTGGAATGTTGCTCTACCGGGGCCTCTCGGGCAATTGCCTGGTGTATCGCGCCATGGGTGTTGACCACGGCGTTTCGCATGACCAGGCGGCGATCGAAAATCGCCATGGCGTTCATTTCGATCGGTCGATCGTGATTGCGAAACCGCCGGAAGCTATTTTTGCCTATTGGCGAAACTTCAAGGCGCTCCCTCAGCTGATCGATCATCTATCCGACGTGACGATGGATGATACCAGTCATTCGCGCTGGACTGCCAAAGGACCACTGGGGATCGAGTATCAGTGGGACGCGGAAATCATCGAGGAGCGGCCGAACGAATTTCTCGCCTGGCGTTCGTGCGAGGGCGCCGATGTCGCCACCGCCGGCTCGCTGCATCTAAAGGCACTTTCGCATGATCGCGGCACGGCCGTCCGCCTGGTGATGACCTATGATCCGCCCGGCGGACGCCTCGCGGCGACCCTCGCCAGCTGGTTAGGAACGGACGTCGAAGGCGAAATCTTTGAAGGACTTCGCCGTATGAAGCAAATCCTGGAAGCGGGCGAGATCTCAACCATTGAAAATCAACCCATCGGCAATTGCGGGCGACTGGGTAGCGAAGGGGGCAAATCATGAAGGCCGTATGTTGGTGCAAAGCGGGCAAGGTTCAGGTCGACAATGTCGACGACCCCAAGATCATGAACCCGCGTGACGCGATCATCCGTGTTGGCGCCACGGCCATCTGCGGGTCGGACCTGCATCTCTTCGGCGGCTACATCCCATCGATGTGCGCCGGAGATATTTTGGGGCATGAGTTCATGGGCGAGGTCATCGAAGTCGGCAGCGAGGTCAAAAACCTGGTGAAGGGAGACCGCGTTGTCGTGCCGTTTACCATCGCCTGCGGCAATTGCTTCTTTTGTAAGCGCGACTTATGGTCTCTCTGCGATAATTCGAATCCGAACGCCAAGGCGCTCGAAACACTCTACGGACACGGCGGCTCGGCGTTGTTCGGGTATTCGCACATGTACGGTGGTTATGCCGGCGGACAAGCGGAGTATGTGCGCGTGCCCTACGCTGACGTCGGCCCGGCGAAACTACCTCCTTCGATCACGGACGAACAAGCAGCGCTCTTGGCCGACGTCTTGCCGACCGGCTTCATGGCAGCCGAGAACTGCAATATTCAGCCCGGCGATACGGTGGCCGTTTGGGGATGTGGGCCCGTCGGACTCTTCGCGATCAAGAGCGCGTTCTGGCTGGGCGCCGAGCGAGTCATCGCCATCGATTGCTATCCAGAACGATTGCAGCTTGCGCGAGACTTCGGCGCTGAGACGCTCGACTACACCGAAGTTGACGTGCTCGAAGAGCTCAACGAGCGCACCCATGGCATGGGGCCGGACGGCTGTATTGATGCTGTGGGAATGGAAGCCCATGGCGCGACGCTCGACGCCTGGTACGACCGCGTTAAGCAGTCGGCCTACATGGCGACAGATCGGTTGCACGTCTTGCGTCAGGCGATCCAAGCTTGTCGCAAAGGTGGCTCACTCTCCGTGCCAGGAGTCTACGGAGGGTATCTCGACAAGGTGCCGTTCGGCGCGGCCTTCGCTAAAGGGCTCAAGATCGCCATGGGGCAAACCCACGTCCATCGCTACTTGAAGCGATTGATCGAAGAAGTCGAGAAGGGCTTTGACCCGGCGTATATCGTGTCGCATCGCGGCAGCCTGGAAGACGCGCCAGGCTTCTATGAAATGTTTCGCGACAAAGTCGACGGCTGCACAAAGGTCGTCCTGACACCTTGAGGTCAAACTTGTTGAACAGAGCAAAACAGCATAGGCGACGGCGCCACGAGGCGCTCGCGCTCCTGGGCGCTGGCGCTGTCGTTGCAGGCGTAGCGGGATATTTCATGGTCCGCAAAATTAGACGCGATCCTCAGGCGTTTCGCGGAAAGGTCGTTGCGATCACCGGCGGCTCGCGTGGCCTGGGGCTGGAACTCGCTCGAGGCTTTGCCAAACGCGGCGCTACCATCGCCATCTGCGCTCGCACGCTGGCAGATTTGCGCCGCGCGGCAGCCGAACTGCGACAGCGTGGCGCAAATGTCCTCGCCGTGGTCTGCGACGTTACGAATCAAAGCCAATGCTATGGCTTCATCGAAAAGGTCGTGGAGAAATTCGGCGCCATCGACGTGCTGGTGAATAACGCAGGCGTGATCCAGGCCGGCCCGCTGGCCTGCATGGGGCTCGATGACTTCGCGAAATCGATGGCGACGCATTTCTGGGGGCCGCTCTACCTGATCGATCGCGCGCTGCCGCACATGCGCTCGCAAGGCGCCGGACAGATCGTGAACATCGCCTCAATCGGAGGTGAGATCAGTGTCCCGCACTTGGCGCCCTATTGTGCAGGTAAGGCCGCGTTGGTTGGACTTTCGGAAGGGCTGGCGACTGAACTTCGCGCCGAGGGAATCCATGTGACAACGGTCTGCCCCGGACTGATGCGGACCGGCAGTCCTCGCAACGCCTCCTTCAAGGGGCGATACGAAGCCGAGTATGCCTGGTTCAGTATTAGCGATTCGTTGCCGATCCTGACGATTTCCTCGCGGTCGGCCGCCAATCAAATTATCGACTCGGTCCGGCGCCGAGATCGGTTCTTGCGAATTTCGTTAGCGGCAAAAGTCGCGGCGCCCCTGCAGGCGGCGTTTCCTGGGCTCGCCGGACGATTTCTGGAATTGGCGAATCACTTTTTGCCTGCGCCCAATGGCGCCGCCGGCGCTGATTCGAAGCGTGGCTACGAAAGTTTTTCAAGCTGGTCGCCATCGGCATTAACACGGCTCACCGAGGACGCCGCCCGGCGAAACAACGAGCTGGGTGGCTCGGGCTGAGCGATGCCACGCAAAATCGTCCGCCCAGGCGCCGCTGTAGCTGGGGGTAGTGATACCGTTTGAAATTACTTACGGGTCGGACGATGGTGAGTAAGTCTGCAATCGGCGAATTCCAGATCACTCCCGCTTGTAGGTCGGATCTCCAGGCTGAAGGTGGGCCGCCCAGCCTTTTCGCCATTTACCTAGCTCCGTCGCATTGTAGATAAGAATATAGATAGCGCCGTCCGCGTTGTATGTCTTCGCTTCTAGGCGATCTTTGTTCTCAAGGAATTTCATCCAATTCACGTTGCATTCAAATCCCAAGGACTCCAACACCGAAGAAATCGTTCCCTCTACGGGTCCAATAACATCTACTTGGAATTGGGCGGCCTGCTCTAGCCACGTCATATTGGGCAACGGGTTATCCATGCCCATATACTACAGCACCAGAAAAACCCCGCCGTAACGGCGGGGCGAGCTGCTAAGTCGGCTACTCGGCCACAGCCGCATTTCGAACGGTATCACGACGGTATCCGGGGTAGTGTCTTAAAGTTGTGGTGCTGACACCAATGAATCTGGCGCATGGAACAAGTGCCCGTGGACACCTGCCTCTGGAAACGATCGCTCAATAGCGCGAAGCTCGGCAATTTCGGCCTCATTGAATCGCCGGTCAATAGTTTCTTCCGCTGGCACTTGGAACCAGACCTGCACAAAGATGTAAGTGTCTTCACCCAAGAGCTTGAGAAGGTTCGGCGTATCAGCCAAATTGTTTGACTTGTTAAATTGAAGGAGCCCAATGCCGCCGGGCCCCCATCCCCTTGCAACCAATAAATGTCGCTGGTGAATCCAATTGACATGGTAGGCAACGATGATGGCCACCATAGCCACCACGACGAACATCGTCCGCAGCGAGTGCAAGGCATCGCATTTAAACAGAATCGCTGTCGCGAGCACGGTAGCATCCGGAGTTTTTATCTTTCGCTTTGGAGTTTCGCCTAGACCTCGGTCGCGAATCTGACGGGCCTTCGTAGCGATCGGCACTGTTACGTCAGCAACCACCACGTTCGACCTTTGCAGAAAAAGATTGAACTTCTCTCTTTGTTCGGAGGTCATTTTTGCATCTAGGACTTCTGGAATAACCAGCGCGGATACGACGAGCGTAGCCTTGCCTGCGTCGATCTCTCTTGAGACAAGCTCCATCGCCAATAATGGTGCCGTCTTCTCTTCGTTTATCCACGCAATAAAGACAGAGGTGTCCCAGCTATAGTTGGGAAGTCCGTGTTTACTCATTGCGGGCTGCCTGGGTAAAGTCGACGGCCGACAAGCCGCCAGTACATCCAGGAGCCATGCCCCGTAGATCGATTAACCTCGGCAGATTCTCGTCGTACGGGTGTATTTCAATCGAATCGACCCTGACCCTGTCTGGGTATGCCCGGCCGGCTTGAAAGTACAGTGTTCCTTTGACGGTTACGCTGCGTTTAATCGCTTGTCGAACATCGTCGACCAAGTGTTCTGGAAATGCGCAAGTAATCGCGTGGCGCGCGATTGGTGGAAAAAGCACAAACTCAAGTCTGTTGTGAACGTTTAGTTTCTCCAGTCGCCCGCGGATTGCGCCTTGCGATGGCATCAGGCTGTTCAGCAACTTATCCACGTTCGCCAAATAATCGACCGTCAATTGCTGCTCGCCAACCCATAGTTCCTGGGCTGTTTTAGTAAGTGGCGCGACCAGCTTTTTGAACAACTGCAAATCACTCGACGATACGCGCGAGTCAACTCTGCGACCGCGTTGAATCGCGATGACCGTACGCTGAAACAATCCGATAACCTGTTTTCGATTATCGCGTCCCTGCTTCGGCTTTACTGCTTCCAGGGTCACCGCCGCACTAGCAACCTCAAGGCCGACGATTCGATAGCGAATCCGGCCACGGCGCGAACTTACGATGGCTTCAGTGCGTCGAAGGCATAATGCGACGGCATCACAGAACTCGCGGAAGTCAGTGAAATTGACGTAGCCGTCGTCTTCTGTTTGTCCGACGAGCTTCAGATACAGAGTGTTATTGTCGCTCATTCAAGCACTATATCTTTTTGCCCAGATTCGCGCAAATGTCGATTTTAACAGACCTGCTGCGTCAATCTACTGCCGCTTTCCACAATTCGGAGAGCGGCCCGCGCCTTGGCGGCGCAAGCGTCTTATAAACGCCCGTAGGGACCGGCTTCGCGCCGTCTGAGTTCGATTCTCCCTCTCTCCGCTAGCGCTTCTTGCGAGCGGCTTTTACCAACGCCTCACGCGCCCACCACTTGGCGTCTGTAGCGTCCAGTAGCTCTTTTTCCTCCTCCGTCAGCCGGAACGAGAAAACGGCGCTAAGGCGCTCTCCAGGGGCCTTGGGGGGCCGTCCTGCGCCTTCGCGGGCACCGCCATGTTCGGTGGTCTTTTTTGCCATCCCCTGATTATTTGAAAAAAGTCCACAAAATCAAGTCCAAACCGTTGCAATGCCGAGTTGATATTTGTAAACTTATTCAAGTGAGAGAGAAAAACCCCGTGACTCGACGCCAATCGAGCCGCGGGGCGAAGAACAACCAGGCTTTCGCTAGGCTGTCCCCTGATAAAGCCATTCTAGCGTGAGCCGCAATCGAAAGCGACTCAGCCGTGATAGCTTGTGCCCATTCCCAGTTGAAAAAAGACGGACGGGATCGCTACGGGAACCAGCGTTACAAATGCTGCCACTGCCGCAAGCGATTCGCCGATCAGCAGCCTAAACCGCTCGGCAAGATGTCGGTCGACCTGGACAAAGCCAAGCTCGCCCTACGGATGCTGGTCGAGGGGATGAGCATTCGGGCCACAGAGCGCACGACCGGCGTTAACCGTAACACGCTGTGCAAGCTCGTGGTCCACTTCGGCGACGCCTGCCGCGCGTTTTTGGATCGCAACATGCGGGGCCTGACGCTGACGCACCTGCAATTCGATGAGCAGTGGACTTGGGTTGGTCGCAAGCAATCCCGGCTCACCGCTCTTGAGAAAGCTGAAAGGTCCGACGTTGGCGACGTGTATATCTGGACCTGCATCGACCAGAAAACCAAGCTCATGCCTAGCTTCATGCTCGGCAAGCGCTCGGCCGACAGCGCACGCCGCTTTATGGTGGACGTCGCCCGACGCCTGGAGATTCCCAAGCCGCATGCCAGCGACTCGCACGCTTTCAAGATGGGTGCCTACCGTCCGAGCGTCCAAGTCTCGACTGACGGTTTCCAGGCATACCCCGAAGCGGTTGACCTCGCTTTCGGTCCCTACGTGAAGTACGGCGTGATAATAAAGGAATACCGCAACGCCAACATGATCTACACGCCGTCAGAGATGGTCGGCACGAAGCGGACCGGGATAAAGAACATAGAAGGCCGCAACGAACGGACGATAACCACGAGCCACGTCGAGCGTCTGAATTGCACGCAGCGGGTATTCCTGAAGCGATTGAATCGCCTCACGCTGTGCTTCAGCAAGAAGCTACGGAACCTGGAGTGCGCTTTTGCCATGTTCGCCTGCTACTACAATTACTGCTGGCAGACCCGCAAGCCGGGTAAGAGCGGTCAAAAGCGCGGGACGGCTTGCATGATGGCCGGACTGACGGGGCACGTTTGGAGTTTCGACGAGTTGTTTGAGGCAGTGCTCAAAGCGGAGTAGAATCGAGCCATGCCCACCCCACACCGCCGCCGCGCACGAGGATGATTGGATGGAACATACATCTACTCTGATCTTCCTTATTTGTATCGCCCATTGCCTTGGGTACATCCTGGTTCCGAGCAAAATGTGGGGGCTTCGCAATGGGTGGAAATATAAGGACCCTCGGTCCGAAGCAGATCTTCGTATAGCGCGAGCTTGGGCCGCGCTCGGCCTGCTTTGCCTTCTAATTATTTGGATGTTCTTTTTTGCCAGAGAGAGAATCGGCCCACCACCGCAGCCGGTCAAAGAACACAGAGTGATCGACCCGCTGCTTTGAGCTTCCAAACAAGCCTGCCCCCCATGCTCACTTCGCTGCTTCCAGCACCACAACTTTAAGACACTACCGTATCCGGGGCAGCCTTGATCAAACCCGGTCCACATACGTATACTGGCGGGTCTCCGCCGCCTGGGGGTCTGTACGCCCGGGGGGCGACCCGCTGGTCTCGAGAATGTCGGCCGCGCGCCTGCGTTCTCATGCTGACCTGCGAACCGAACCAATCTGACACGGCTACCGACACTGATACTGAGGAAGGGTCTTTACGATGACGATGGACAAGAGTTTGCGCACCAAGGCCGGCATGGCCCGCGCTCGCGGGGTGCTGTCGCGTGGTGAACGCATCGCCAAGTTGCAAGAAGGGGACCGCTGGTCCGATGGTCGCAGCCCGTTGGGACTCCCCAAAGTGCGCGTCATGAAGCTGGCAATGAAGAAGAAAAAGAAGGCCAAGGAAGAGGGCGAAGGGGACGCCGCTGCTCCAGCCGGTGGCAAGGCTGCCGCCAAGGCGCCGGCCGGCAAGGCCGCTGCTCCCGCCGCGAAGGCCGCTGCGCCAGCCGCCAAGGGCGCCAAGAAGTAGCGATCGCGCGCTTGTATGTCACGCACTTTGTGCGTGACACGCTGCGCGAGCGTGCAACCTGATTCTGTCACGCACGGAGTGCGTGACCTACGAAATCGAGGGGCCTTCACTTTCGAGTCAGGCAGCTATGCGCGTCAAACTTGAGTACGGCAAGACAGGATTGGAAGTCGAGCTTCCCAGCGCGCGCGTCGTGCGGTCGCTGGGCTATCAGCCTTCGCAACCGCTCGATGACGCAGGCGCGGTCCTGGCCGAAAAGCTGCTGCGACCGAATGGCACGCCTCCGCTGGCGGAACTTGCGCGCGGTCGCAAAAGCGCCTGCATCCTGATTTGCGACATCACGCGCCCGGTCCCCAATCAGTTGATCCTTCCGCAGTTGCTGGCGACTCTCGAAGGGGCCGGCGTTCCGCGCGACCAGATCACGATCCTGATCGCCACGGGCCTGCATCGACCAAACCTGGGCGATGAGCTGGTCGAGCTCGTTGGCGCCGAGATCGCCGCCAATTACCGAGTCGAAAATCATCACGGCACCATCCTCGACGAGCACACCTATCTGGGCGATAGCCCGCGCGGCGTGCCGATCTGGATCGACAGCCGTTACGTCGAAGCCGATCTGAAGATTGCCACCGGTTTAATCGAGCCCCATTTGATGGCCGGCTTCTCGGGCGGGCGCAAATTGATCTGCCCTGGCATCGCGGCGCTCGAAACCGTCAAGGTCTGGCACGGGCCGACGTTCTTGGAGCATCCCAACGCCGACTGCGGCATTTTGGACGGCAACCCGGTGCATGAAGAAAACACCTGGATTGGCCGCCGCGCCGGTTGTGACTTTATCGTCAACACGGTCATCGACTCGCAACGTCAGATCCTGGCCGTGGTGGCCGGCGACATGGAGCAGGCGTTCCTCGAAGGGGTCGATTTCGTTCGCAAGATCGTCGTCGACACCGTGCCGGAGCCAGTCGACGTTGTCGTGACCAGCTCAGCCGGCTATCCGCTCGACACCACGTTTTATCAATGCGTCAAAGGGATGACCGGGGCCCTGCCGATCGTCAAGCAAGGAGGCACGATCATCGTCGCCGCCAGCTTGACCGAAGGGATCGGCAGCCCGGAATTCCAAAGCCTGTTCGGCGATAACCCAAATCTCGAAGTCTTCGTCCAGCGCATCCTGGGCAAGGATTATTTCGTGATGGACCAGTGGCAGCTCGAAGAGCTGGCCAAGGTCTGCCGTAAGGCCGAGGTGCGCGTGGTTAGCGATGGCTTGCCGGCCGAAACGCTCGACAAGTTGTTCGTCCGCAGCGCGGTCAGTGTCGAAGCAGCCGTGGCTGAGTCACTGGCCAAATACGGCCCGAACGCCACGATTGCCGTGATCCCCAAAGGCCCGTACGTGTTGGCGCAAGTGGCATGACCGACCGATTGGTTCCGCCAAGATTTTTGTTTCGCTTCTCGGCGCCTTGCCGTTATCACGATCCGATCTGGACGCCAGCGGGCGCCAAGCTCGGCACGGCGAATTTGCTGCCGAATCTGGGAGAGCTGGAAGGGACCCGCGCGTACGCCGAGGTTCGCACCGGTTGGAGCGAGGCCGGCCTGGCGTTCTCGGTGCACGTTGCCGGCAAGCGCCGCCCGCCGTGGTGTCGCGAGTCCCGGCCCGACGAGAGCGATGGTCTGCGCATCTGGATCGACACGCGCGACACGCACAACATCCACCGCGCCAGCCGCTTCTGCCATCAGTTCATTTTCCTGCCGGCCGGCAGCGGAAGAAACCTGGCCGAACCGTACGGCGAGCTCTACTTCATCAACCGCGCTCGCGAAAACCCACGCCCGATCCGGCCGGACGCCCTGCGCGTGCGAGCAGAAAAACGGGTCGATGGCTATGTGCTGGAAGCGCACATCCCGGCCGCGGCGATCACGGGCTGGGAGCCGGCCGAACATCCGAAGCTCGGTTTCACCTACGCCGTCATCGACCAAGAGCTGGGCGAGCAGTCGTTCACCTGCGGCAAAGAGTTCCCGTACAAAGAAGACCCCAGCGTCTGGGGCACGTTGGAACTGTCGCGATAATTCTGTGAGCCGCTAGGCGCTAGCCGCGGGTTCTTCGTATCTCTGCTGCGGAAAGAACCCGCGGCTAGCGCCGTTCGGCTGACAAATTGCGACCTCCGCTAAATCTCTTCCCCATCAATCACCGCCAGAATCTGTCCGATCTGGACTTCTTCCTCTTCAATCGCCAGCGTTTCCACCAGCACGCCGCTGGCGGGCGATGGCAGATCGATCGTCACGCCATCGGCCGTCAGCTCGACCAGACGATCCCCGGCGGCGACTTCGGAGCCGACCTCGACCAGCCACAGGCTGATCGTCAGCGGTTGATCGTCAAGATCCAGGTCAGGCAGCACCAGATTGAAACGCATGATCTCGCCCGCAGTGTGGAAGTGGCAGGAGCGTTCATTCTAGCGATCCGCACGAGAGCCGTCGGGGTTATTTCCTCGCAACACACGGCGACGCGGGCCATTTTCGTGCTTTCGTGCTTTCGTGATTCATTTCAGCGCACGCCGGCAAGCGAACCACAACGGCACAAAGACACCACCGAATGGCGCGCGGCCAGTCCGGCGCGCCGGGAGCACAGGAAGAACCCGCGGCTAGCGCCTCGCGGCTCAAAAAGGCGAGTCCAACCGAGCGATCACGCGGCGCCACTGGGCGGCTGCGCGCGTCAACCGTTGTTGGTTATCATGGAATTGTCGGCCCATGGGGGCGACCTTCGAACCGAGCAAGCGAGTGACAAGCGTCGTCGGACAGGTAAACGCGTGACCAACGAAAATTCTCCGCTGCACATCGTGGGCATTGGCACAGACATTGTCGAATGTCTGCGGATCGCCCACATGATCGATCGCCACGGCGAGCAGTTCATCAATCGCGTCTATACCCCGACCGAAGTTCGCTATTGCCAGGAGCGCAAGCAGGCGACGCAGCACTACGCCGGTCGCTGGGCCGCCAAAGAGGCGATTCTGAAGGCCATCGGCATCGGGCATCGCCGCGGCATCAACTTGCGCGACGTCGAGGTTCGTAGCGACGCCCACGGCAAGCCGGTCGTCGGCTTAAGCGGCGGCGCCCGCGACGCGCTTGAGCACCTGGGCATCCGTCAGGTCCTGGTCAGCATTTCGCATTGCCGTAGCCACGCCACAGCGTACGCCATGGCGCTTGGCCCCTCGCCGGACTTAAACGACTTGGATTTCCCCAGGCCGAGCCGCTGAGCAACGCCGATTTTGCGTGCGGATGATTCCAACGTACGATCCAACGCCATTCAGTTCCAACGCCTCCGTTCCAAAATCGAGAGCACGAATGTCGCGAGCAGCCCGTTACTCGAAATTTTGCTGGATCACCTGCCTGCACACTGCCGCGGTGGTCTTCTTTGTCTGCGTTGGCGTTGCTCGCAGTGACGAGCCTGCGCGTGGCAAGGCGTTTCCGCCGGAGTTGGTCGACTTCGTTCCGTATGAAAAAAATCCAGTCTTCACCGCCGCGGGCCCAGGCCATTGGGACGCCAAAATTCGCGAGCGCGGATGGATTCTCAAAGACGCCGACGGCTACCGCATGTGGTACACGGGATTCAACGGCACGCGCGCCGGTTGGAAATCGCTCGGACTGGCCACCAGCAAAGATGGGCTTAGTTGGACGCGCTACCCAGGCAATCCGATCTACGACAAAACGTGGACCGAAGACATGACGGTCCAGCGGCGCGATGACACGTATTACATGTTCGCCGAAGGTTTTCGCTTCGGCCGCGCGTATGTGTTTGGCGGAAAACTGGCCGATGATCCGCAATTGCTGACATCGCCGGATGGCGTTCATTGGACCCGCAAAAGCTCGCTCGAATTTCGTAACGCGGCCGGCGGCGAACTCGCGCCGGATATCTACGGCACACCGGCCATCTGGTTCGAAGATGGCAAGTGGTATTTGTTCTACGAAAAGCGCGACGCCGGCGTGTGGCTCGCCACGTCAAAGGACTTGCGACTGTGGACGAACGTGCTCGACGATCCGATCCTCTCGCCCGGCCCCGGCGCGTACGACGACAAGATGATCGCGATGAATCAGATCGTGAAACACCAGGGGCGGTACTATGGCTACTACCACGCGATGGGCACGGCCGAGCTCGGCAAGTGGTGTACCTGCGTGGCAGTTTCTGACGACTTGCGAAAGTGGGCCAAGTATCCCGGCAACCCGATCGTGAAGCCGAACAAATCGAGCGGCATCCTGGTCCACGACGGCGAGCAATATCGTCTCTACACGATGCACGACCAGGTCGACGTCTATTTTCCGCGGAAGCCCAATTAGCTGCTCGTTACCGACGCGATCGCGCTGTTGCTCGCCGGTTTTATCGGGCGTTTCGGGGCGCCTCCTGTTTTCGCTTGCAATCCGCCGGCCGGTTGGCATACTAGTCGACGAATGCACGACTGTTGATGCGTCGTCTCGATTTGCGTTGTGACGCGCCCAACTCTGTATTTCCGCTCCGCCTTCCCGCCGTATTATCTGCCCGCCTGCTTCCGCTCGAATCCTTCCCGCCTGAAAAACCGAGGAGTACTCCGATGTCGCTGTCTCACAGTGCGCTCCGTCGTCAGCGCGCCTTCACACTCGTCGAACTATTGGTGGTGATCGCCATCATCGGCATCTTGAT